>NPIE01004679.1_pt1 | contig 61390 bp, 51 predicted proteins | sample 8637661 | NCBI WGS metagenome assembly NPIE01 (sample SAMN07420842, study PRJNA396082) | bioreactor metagenome | isolation source: sample BA12 brine-fed electro-methanogenic bioreactor BA | place: Japan: Kochi | collected 2016-12-09 | reverse complement strand
GGGACCCTGTTTACTATATCTACATACAAAGGACGGGGAAAGAAGAAATGAAACACCTGCTGCATACTTTTGTAAAGACTACTATTTACTAGGGGGGGGCTTGCAATGCAGCGTAGGTTGATACAGGAACAGAAGCTGTGAACAACGATAACGTGATGACAATAGAAAGAATAGAACGAACAACATGATGAGAACTAAAAACAAAACGGTTCTTCATAAACTCATCTCCTTAGAGTTGAATAAACTAGTAACACAACACTTTCTGTATTCGCAAAATAGTAATAATTTCTGCGAACACGCTACAAATACCAAACTCATAAAAAGAGAAGCTGGGATTTTGTACATTAAGCACATTCTTCCAAGCTTCAGAGATAAATAAAGAAGTGTTCCGAATCTGTTTTTACCGAATAACAATTAACTACTGTAGAATAATGATTTGAAATTGTCAAGAAAATAAAGCTAGAAAATATAAATGAAGTGACAAGAAGTGTGGAAGGTTTATTTATTAGTGCTGAAACAGTAGATTGAATTTGTTTCGGGTTGTTCAACAAAGAACAGATTGCTACGTACAGATAGGTTCTTAAATCCTTTGTAAATAGGGGAGGAATAACCCCAGACTACTTCTCTCTGTTGCAAATTCAATAAAACAATATTTCTGGATTTGTCTGTTAGTAAAAGGTACTGCTCTATAATCATAGACTCACTATAAAGTTTGATTATACCATAGTTATAGAATGCGGAGTGCTAAAGAAGTGCAGTGGGCTACACAGTATCCACATGTGACACATGATTCATAATGAATTTGAATTTTATCTTCTTCAGCACAATACTCCAGGGCATTAAACTGGCAAGCTTTGGTGCATTCCATGCACAAACAGCACAGTGATCGATTGTAAAACAATTTTTTTCCTTCAAGATGTAGGTCATGGGCCATTTCAGGAGAATATGTTTTTTCAAATATTGCTATATCAACAATGAGTTCTTGTTTATTTTTTACACCAATTGCAACGGCATGCTTGTATGGAAAATCTCGAATCCAGGATAAAGAATCATAAAAATCCTTGTACAACCTTCCACCACCAAGTGGCTTCATAACAAAAAGACCCACCCCGGCATTGTAAAGATTTTTAATATTCTCAATTTGCTGCTCTAGTGTGCCATGAATCAAACCATGTCCTACTTGATTAAAGATTGGATGTATCACTTCGAATTCGGGGTGAAGAAGCAGTTGTTTGGTTAACTCAACAGAATGTGTAGAAATGCCTATTGCTCGCACTTTACCTTGTTTTTTTGCATCCATAATAGCTTCCAGGGCACCTTTATGCCCTTTTAAGGTATAGATGCTTTCTTGTTCGTGGAGCATAAAAATATCAAAATAATCCCGATTGATCTCTTTTAGTCCGTATTCAATCTCTTCCATCATGCCTTTGTAGTCGGGCTGATAAGATTTTGAAGAAATCACCATCTGGTTTTTAATATGAGAGGGTATATGAGTAAAAAAAGAATAGGTTTGGTATAGATGAGCAGTATCAAAAAAATTGATACCTTGCTCAAAAGCATACTCTAGCAGATATTGGCTTTCTTTAGGTGAAACATTAGCCTGCAATGGACTTAGCACAAGAGTGCCAAATGCCATTTCAGAAACTACAATTTGTGTTGATCCTAAAAGCTTTTTATTCACGGTTTTGGAGATATTCCTTTAGCGTTTCGGTAATACCCGAGACATCAGAGGATTGAAGATCCCCTATCGAAACCAGTTTAGGATTTCCTCCACCACGTAAGGAATACTTGCTTTGCAAGTGCTTGATCACATCTTTACAGTTTATTTCACCAGTACTTGCTATCACTCCTATTACTTTGTCTTTGGTTGTAGATGTAATGAATAGTAAAATTGGTTTTTCTGCTCTGCTTCTTAATTGATCGGCATATCCCCGTAGCATATCCATATCTGCATCTTTCAGTGAATGGACCAATAATGAAAATGCTCCATGATCTTTTGCTTTCTTAATTAGGTCACAAGCAGAAGAAGCAAGAAGCGAATTTCGCAAGGATTGAATTTCTTTGTCTTTCTCTTTCATTTCTTCTTGAAGCATTCGAATGGATTGAATAAAATCAACACCAGGTTTATCAATAATATGTTTGGCTTCTTTCACAAGTTTTGATTCATTGCGACATTTTTCAATTGCTTTGGTTCCTACAACAGCTTCTATTCTCCGTAGATTCGATCCAATGCTTGACTCCTTTATAATACTAAACAAGCGGAGTTCAGAGGTGTTAGCAACATGAAGTCCCCCACACAATTCTTTTGAAATATCGCAAATCTCTACAATTCGCACTTCATCTCCATATTTTTCTTTAAACAGGGCGGTAGCACCCTCTTGAACTGCTTGTTGCAAAGATTTAACCTCGGTTTTGACATATTCTGATCGCGCAATCCAATAATTTACATCGTCTTCAATTTGATAGATTTGTTCCATCGTTAGAGCTTCAAAGGCATTGAAATCAAACCGTAAGGAGTCGGGTTCAACAAAAGATCCAGATTGATTTACATACTCTCCGATCACTCTTTTTAATGCGGCGTGAAGAAGGTGAGTGGCGGTATGAGCTCTTCGAATTCCTCTGCGAAATTCAATGTCAACCGTAATTTGAACAGCATCTCCTTCTTGCACTTGACCGTTTTCAAGTCGTGCTTCATGCACAATCAAATTTTCAACAGGAGAAAATGTTCGAAGAATCTTTAACAATCCGTGTTCGGATTGAATTGTTCCTCGATCACCGATGGGACCACCTTTTTCAGGATAAAGCGTCGTTTGATTCACAAATATGGTATACATTTTTTCTGCTTGATTGGCTGTAGGTACCGATTCTCCCTGAAACAGTATCTTGCGAATAACTGCACTGGTTGCATCTCGTTCATACCCCAGAAAGGTAGTATTACCAATTTCATTACGGATATCTACCCAATAATCCGTTTCTGTAATTGTGTCGGAAAAAGTATGTAGTGTTTTTGCGCGTTGTTTCTGTTCATTGAGAAGCGAAAGAAATTCTTTTTCATCAAGGCACAATCCTTTTTCAGCTAGAAGTTCTTTCGTAAGTTCCACTGGAAATCCATAAGTATCATGAAGTTTGAAGGCAATATCACCAGGAAACATAGACGCTATTTTAGAGGCAGCTTCTTCAAAAATCCTGTATCCATCGGTTAGAGTATTGCTAAATTGTTCTTCTTCATTCGTAACAACAGTCTTAACAGTGTCTTGATGTGATTGGAGTTTGGGATATTGATCCTCCATCTGATGAATGACTTGTTCACATAAAGAGGGTAAAAAAGTTTGATTAATTCCCAATAAGTGTCCCGACAGTTTAGCTCTTCGAATAAGCCTGCGTAAAACATATCCGTGTTTACTGTTTTCGGGAAACACTCCGTCCGATATTAAAAAAGGAATTGCACGAACATGATCTGCAATAATGTTATAACGAAATCTTTTTTCGTTCATGCTTTTTCCGCTCAATTTTTCAATGTTCTGAATAATAGGAAGAAAAAGATCTGTGTCATAATTGGATTGAACTCCATTTAATACGCAGGAAATCCTTTCCAGCCCCATTCCGGTATCTATATTCTTTTTAGGGAGCGGAAGAGTTTCTCCCTTTTCGTTCATGTTAAATTCCATAAAAACTAGATTCCATACTTCCAAAAACCGTCCGCAATCACACAAAGGATTACAAGTCGATTTTTTACACCCAATGTCAGAACCAAGGTCAATGTGTATTTCCGAATCAAAACCGCATGGACCAACGGGAGCCATTTGCCAGAAATTTTCTTTGGATTCCAAAATACGCTGAGTAGGAATATATTTTTTCCATATTTTCTTAGATTCTTCATCTTCAGGGTAAACGGTTACCCATAACAAAGATTCATCAATTTTGAATACAGATGTCAATAGTTCCCAACTAAAATCAATTGCTTCTTGCTTAAAATAATCCCCGATGGAAAAATTTCCCAACATTTCAAAAAATGTATGGTGTCTTGGAGTTTTTCCTACATTTTCAATATCGTTTGTCCGAAGACAAGGTTGAGAAGATGTCATTCGTGGCGATAAGGGTGCAGATTCTCCCAGATAGTATTGCTTCAAGGGCACCATTCCTGCTACAGTAAAAAGCAGAGTTGGGTCATCAATTGGCAAAGGAGAAGGATCTAGAATCCTATGGTTCTTCTCTTGAAAAAACTGTAAGAACATTTTTCTAATTTCACTTGTCTTCATGGAAACTCCTAGTTCATCAGCTTTAGTATTCCGGGTAATTGTTTTCCCTCAATATATGCCAGTGTTGCACCACCGCCCATCGATATATAGGAAAAATAATTGGTATATCCAAAAGTTTCTATAGCTGCTGCCGTATCACCACCAGCAGCAACCTTATAAGCGTGCTGAATAGTACCTGCTTGTTTATAAAGTTCTTTTGTGCCATGGCTAAAAGCAGCAACTTCAAAAATACCCATGGGGCCATTAAACAGAATGGTAGCCGCAGGAATCATTTCTTGATAAAATAGCTGAATAGAATTCGGTCCAATATCCACACCAATCATATCCGTAGGAATATCTGATAAAGAAACAGTTTCAATTACTTGAGAGTTTTGAATCCGATCTGTTACAACAAAATCAATAGGCAAAACAACCTTCGTATCGGTTGTTTCAGCCATTTTTAGAATTCCTTCAGCTAAATCAAGCTTATCATCTTCAATCAAAGAGTTCCCGACAGAATACCCCATGGCTTTTAAAAATGTGAACGCCATTCCTCCACCAATGATAAGTTTATCAAGTTTTCCTAAAAGAGCTTTTAATAGACCTAATTTAGAAGACACTTTTGCACCACCTTGCAAAAGAACAAAGGGACTTTGTGGATGCGCGTTCAGGTGGTTTAATTCGGTAATTTCTTTTTCAAGCTGAAATCCAGCATAGGATGGAAGATAGTCGGGTATACCTGTGACAGAAGCATGATCACGATGGCAACAGCTGAAAGCATCATTTACATAGACTTCTCCCAGCTCTGAAAGAGCTTTTGATAATTCTGGGCTACCCTGCGTTTCTCCTGGATGAAAACGGATATTCTCCAGCATTAATATGCTTCCATATGGAATATTTTGAAGCTGTTGATGAACACTTGGCCCAATAATATCGGGTGAATATTCTACAGATATCTCGGAACCCAAAATTTGCCCAAGTCGTAGTGCAATTTTTTCTGTTCGGAAAATGGGTTCTTGATTCTTGGGTCTGCCCAAATGAGTTATCAAAACAAGTTTCGCTTTTTGAGATATTAAAAAATTCAGAGTTGGAACAGCTGCTAATATTCTCGCTTCAGAAGTTATGTTCCCCTGGTTGTCCAGGGGAACATTCATGTCTACGCGGACAAGTACAGTTTTATTGGTTACGTTAGCATCTCGGATTGATTTCATTTGCTTAGTTGCAATCGGACAAAATCAACCAATTGTGCAATCCTTGTAGAGTATCCCCACTCATTGTCATACCAGCTCAATATCTTGATCATGTTCCCACCAATGACATCGGTGGACAAGCTATCAATGATTCCCGATAAAGGATTTTGGACATAGTCCTTGGAAACAAGTGGTTCTTCAGAATATCCCAGAATACCTTTTAGGTCTTTTTCAGAGGACTCCTTTAGTGCATGGTTGACTTGTTCTTTTGTAACAGATTTTTCTACATTGCAAACAAAATCGGTAATAGAAACAGTAGGGGTTGGAATTCGCAAAGAGATTCCTGTTAGTTTCCCCTTTAACGCAGGAATCACGATACCAACTGCTGCTGCAGCTCCTGTTGTCGTAGGAATAATACTTTCTGCGGCAGCTCGAGCTCTACGAAGATCTTTGTGTGGTGCATCCACAAGGCGTTGATCGGCAGTATAGGAGTGAATTGTGGTCATAAAGCCTGACACAATGTGGAAATTTTCATGAAGTACTTTTGCAACCGGAGCAAGACTATTCGTCGTGCAAGAGGCATTAGAAATAACTTTGTGCTGAGAAACATCAAACAAATTTTCATTTACGCCCATCACTATCATTAAATCAGCGTTAGAAGAAGGAGCAGTAATAATGACTTGACGAATATTCCCCTTCAAATGTTTTGCAGCAAGCTCTCTCTTTGTAAAAACACCTGTCGCTTCAATAATGATCTCAATTGAAGGGTCCCATGCAAGGGTTTCTGGATCTTTCTCATGTGACATTCGGATTCGGTGTTCACCGATGACCAAAAATCCATTATCAGTGGTGACCTTTTGTGGATAAGTCCCGTATACAGAATCGTGCTTAAATAAAAAAGCAGACGTTTCAATTGGAGCTAATTCATTCACTTGAACAACATTCACATCTGAGTAGTTTTCAAGCAATACTTTTAATATTTGCTTTCCAACTCTACCAAAACCATTAATTCCAACATTCATAGCGGTCCCCCCATGGTTCTCAAGATTCTACCTCCATTGTATGATCATCGCATGAAAATTCAATGAAGTAAACACGTCGTAACTTTTTCAGGGAAGACTATGATATAATATGCACAGAGGTCTTTATGAGAGAGAATTACTGGGTAAAACGTATACTGAATATTTTTCTAAGTTTGGTTCTTGTTTTTTTTTGTGTGAGTTGCTCACACGGCTTTATGAATTGCACACATGATTGCGATAATTGTTCACATGATTCCCCAAATAGAAGTTCACGATCTTACAAAACCCAAAGCTATTTCCCTGAAAAATGGGAAACACAGAACCTTCCTGAATACCACGCAGAAATTGTTCAATTTCATCATGAAGACAAGTGTGACACTTGTATCTTCTTGCAAAATACTATTATTGATTTATTAAACACAACATTTAAGGCAGAATCGGAAAAAGGCACCATTATCTACCACAGTGTCACTACAAATTATGCAGAAAACCATGCACTCAAACAAATTTTCTCGGTAATGGAAGAAGATCTATGCAGCTCAATATACATTGAAGGAGAATACACAAGCATTGCATTGTGGCGAGACATATTTTTGCTAGCAGAAAATCAACCAGAATCCGCAAAAGAACTTCTAATAGAAAGGTTAAGAACACTTATCGAACAAATACAGAAAATGGAAAAAACCGATGAAGATTGAACCTTTTTTTTACAATTCCACTATTCTAGTTAAATCTTTTTTGTCGGAGCGAAAATGATTCATTATTTCAAGAAAATATTGCTGTCACTTTTATGTATCAGTTTACTTTTGTCTTCTAGCTTGCAGCACTCTTCTGTGTATGCCATTCGTTCTTCTCATATGAACGGATTTCATTCCGCCTATACTTCAAAAAAACAGGTTAATGTTACTATTGATCCACGAACCGAGTTCATTTCTATCTTGCAGATGATGATAGGCGCATGGCCTATGTCGGAGCTAGATTTTGATTATATGTATGAAATTCAAGGAACCTTTTTTCAGCATTATGGACATCCTGCTATTGAGATGTTTAGTGTGATGTGGTACAACTATGGCTTCTCCCAAGAAATTCCTTCAACCTTTATGTTACACCTATCCAATCCACCGGAATTTAAAATCATGACCCCTTTTACGAAAGAAATTATTGATAAAGCTGGTGGAGAAAGAAATTTAAATGACTTTTTAGTTCTTCTTCGAGATTTTGCCAAACTTACCGATTTCATGGGTTTTTATCATCAGCACCAATTGTTTTATCAGGATTGCAAAGAACAGGTCGAAAAAAAATTAGGTTCTAAAAATACAATACCCATGCTTGAGGATTATTTTGGATTCTCGGATCGATCGCACTCTCTTATCCTTGTTCCATTATTCAGTGAAATTGGATATGGAACGCATGTCGATAAAAACTACTATGCCTTAATTGGACCCTATGACGTAGAAGAAAAAAAGGGAGATCGTAATCCCTATTGGGCTGGTCCTGACGATCTTCATAAGCAGCTTTTAAAAAGCTTCAGCTATGCCTATGTCAATCCCTTGATATATGATCACAAAACAGAGATATTTGCTACTTCCAAACTATTCAAACCAATATCAACACAGATGCGATATCAGAAAATCCTTGATTGGCAAAGCTGTCTGACGGAGCACATTGTCAGAGGAGTTTCTCAATATTTTACATACCAGGAATATGGAACAGAAGCTTTTGATACCCAAAGAGAACAAGATATTTATAGTTTCTTTGTGTACATAGATTACACCAGAGAATGGTTAAAAATCTACGAAAACCATCGCTTTTTTTATACAGACTTCAACCAGTTTTATCCAGTTATATTTAATCATGTTCGGCTCTTATGTGAATGTCCACTCATCCCGACAATGGTTTCTGTCGAAAATGTCTCTGAAAATGGTGTTCAAATAACATGGAAAGATAATACTTCTGAACCGGGAGCTCTTCAAGTCTTCCGAAGAACTAAAAATAGCTCCTATGAAGTAATCCACCAAACCAATGACAGAAACATCTCAATCTGGACAGATACGAATGTTACAATCGGAGAAACCTATTGGTATCAGATTGGCATTCAAGGCATTGGTGGAACAATACGATCATATGCTGTTCGAGCAACAATACCCACATACCCCCCTCTTGCACCAGAAAATGTCCAGGTCGAAAAAGAAGATCAAAAACTTCATTTTCGTTTCTCTTACCAGTATAAAGCTCACGGCTTTACTCTATTTGAATGGGTAGACGGAAAGAGAAAGCCTTTACAAAGCATTTCATATGATGATATGGTGCCAGATTCTGATTGTTTGTACCAGATTACGATTGAGGAGTACGATTCGACAAAAGACCATGTTTACTTCGTGTGTGCGTATGTAACAATCCCTGACAAACCATCAAAAGAAAAGACTCTTTACAGTAGCCCCTCAAACTTCATCAGTATTACTGGCATAGATTCAGAATAATTGTATTAGATATCCTTCCAAAACTCTTTTAACAGACTTGCATAGAGATTTGGATTGTGAATTCCTGGTACATATCCCCATTCTTCAGGTAAAAGCTTGCGGTAGTTTGGATGGTCGAAACGTTTATCTATCAGTAAGACTACACCCCTATCTTCTTCCGTACGAATCACTCGTCCTACTGCTTGCAATACTCTGTTAATTCCAGGATAAACAAATGCAAATCCAAAGCCTGATTCTTCATTTTCGTCAAAGTATTTCTTTAAAACCATGTTTTCCAAATTGATCGAGGGTAGTCCTACCCCTACTATAATCGCGCCCGACAGCTGATCTCCGACCAAATCGATTCCTTCTCCAAATATTCCCCCCATCACAGCAAAACCAATCAAAGATCTTCCATGAGGGAAGGAAAAAGACGTTAAGAATTCATTTCTTTCTTTTTCGTTCATATTTGGTTTTTGGAGAATACATGAGGTTTTTCCTTTGATCAGTTGAAATGTCTCATAGACTTTGTTCATATAGGCATACGAAGGAAAAAAGACAAAGTAATTTCCAATCTTTGCATCAGCAATTGATCGAATATACAAAGCAATTTTTTCAAACGATTGAGGTCGTTCTTTGTATTTCGTTGAAATCTCATTCTCAATGACAACATGCAAGTTTTCTTTGGGAAATGGAGAATCCGTCCGAAATTGTACAGATTCTCTTCCTCCTCCTAACATACGAACAAAATACTGAATCGGGGACAATGTTGCAGAAAAGAAAACAGATGTATAGCTTCTTTGTAAAATATTCTGCATTAGACTGGAAGGATCCATACAGAACTCTTTGCATCGAAGTTCTGATTTTTCTTTTGTAGCAATAAAAGAATAGTGAGAGTCAAATAAATCGTGGACTTTCAAGAAGTGTTTCAAATCGTAAAATAAGACAACAAGAGAATATGGTACATCTTTAAATTGTTTCTCTTCTAAAAAAGTTTTCATGGCATCATATGTCTTTTCAACTTCAATACAAAAATCTTCTGGTACTTGTGTGGAATAATAGTAATTCTCTGTCTCTTCAGCTTCCATTCTATGTTGGATAAGATCAAATGCGCTAAGAAAACCATGTAAAGTCACCTGCAAATCATCAAATGCTTTTGTTTCTTGAAGGACTCTTTGAATCTGATATTGAGAAATTTCAGCAGAAAACATTTCTTGTGCACGTTTCACCATATTATGGGCTTCATCAATCAAAAAAGCATATTTCCCATTACCTGTATTGCCAAAGAAATATCGTTTCAGAAAAACTTTCGGATCAAACACATAATTGTAATCGCAAACAATGCAGTCACATTTTAAAGACAAGTCCAATGAAAACTCAAATGCACAAATTGAATATTTCTGGGCTGTTAACACAACATCTTCAATAGAATAGTACTGCTGCTTCTCCAGCAAATTATTTATTGCATCATTGATTCGGTCATAGTAGCCTTTCGCATAAGGACACTCATCCCCGATACAATGAGGAAGACCCATTAAGCAAACCTTTTCTTTAGCTGCTAGAGTTATACATCGATACTGCAGTCCATTCTGTTGTAATAGCTGAAGAGCTTTTTCTGCAACTCTCTGCGTAGGAGTTCTAGCAGTCAGGTAAAACACTTTTGAAATGCTCGTTTCTGGAATGCTTTTTAAAGTAGCAAACAGAACCGCCATTGTTTTGCCAATACCAGTGGGTGCTTGTGCAAACAAGACATCCCCATTCTGCGTCGCTCCCTGCACTGAATCAATCAAATCTTGTTGTCCTTTCCGATAAGAAGAGAAAGGAAACGTAAGTTTTTCAATGGATTCATTGCGATGAATTTGCCACTGATATTCTTGGAGAATACTTTTTTCGTACTGTTGAACCAAAGAATGGAAAAAGGTGAGGAGTGATTGATATGTATACGATTTCTGGAATTGACGGGTTTCTCCTGTTTCCTTCTGATAATACGTTACAATAACATTCATTTTTGCTTTTTGTTTTTCATGTGCATACATAAATGCATAACATTTTGCTTGTGCCCAATGTACAGGAAAGGTACTCTCAGAAATAGATTCAAGAGGCAATACTGTGCTTTTTATCTCTTCTACATAGTATTGGTTTTTTCGAATGATAAGACCATCCATACGACCTGTAAACTGAAACAGGAAGTCATTGGTTTTGTATTCATAAAAAAGAGGTATTTCGGACGAATAGTTTTCATCTTGGTCTTGTTGAATATTTTGCCAGTTTTTATGAATCTGAATGCCTTCCTGCATGACATTTTGCAATGACTTTGCAAAAAATAAATCTCCTTGCAGAAAAATGGATTCTACAAATTCTCGTATTGAAATAGAAATGACAATAGGTTCTGACTGAAGCATAGCGTTCCTTTATGATGTTCTTAAATCATGTCCACAGTATTATTCTTTTATAAAAAAAGGATTCAAGGTATCTTTCATGTAATCAACTGTACAAGAAACAATCTGGTCATCTCCTTCTTTTTGAAAAGAAACAAATACTTTCATAGGTAGTATTTTGGGATCTTCAAAATAAAACACATCGGCATTGTAGTGTTTAAGTGCATGAAACTCTTTTGTGCTGCCTAACAAAATTCCCACATTATTAAGATTGGTCACAACTTCAATTTGACCATATACTTCATGTTCATAGATTCCTTTGTATGCATCAGATTCTAAAGGATCTATCATCAATCGCAAAGGAACTTCATCGGATTGCATGGCCGATTCATTTGGAGTTGCTTGAATGAAATCCTCTATAGGAAGTTGCCCCTGAATAAAAATGGAAGCAATATCATGGTACATGCTTTGATTGCTTGTATTAGTGAGGAGTACAAGTCCTGTTTCCTGGGAAGGGATCATCATAAAAAAGGAAGCAAATCCATATCCAGTACCAATACACCAATATACTTCCTCGTTGTGGATTTTCTCATAAATCCACCCACTACGAGTACAAAAACTATTCTCCGAAAACATCCCTATTCCTCTCCTGTATATTGGTTGCAATAGCTCTTGTATAATTTTTTCTTCCAAAACGGAATTATTTTGTTGATCTGAGGAAAAAAACATTTGAATCCATTTCAGAGCATCCTCGCAATCCAAAGAAGCCCCCATGGCAGATGCCATGATTTCGGGTACTTTCATCATGGCATGACTTCCTATTGGATATCCCAGTAATTCTCCATCAGAACCTATATAAGTGGGAAAGGAGCAGACTTCTTGTTGGTAATACTCCGAGGTTCCCACCAAAAGTTCCATGTTTATTTTGTCAAGAATATCTGATTGCAATACTTCATTCCACATCTTCCCTGTTGCTTCTGAAATCACTTTTGTAAGCCATAGTCGAGTTATATTTTGTGGAGAATATGTGTTTCGAAAAGAAGAATGCACCTGAAACTTTGGAGATTGGGAAAGAATATAACTTTCTTCAAATCCCAAAAGTGGTAAAAACTGCCCTGCCTGAGGACTCCAGCCCGATCTTTCAAGCAAGATATCATCAATTGTGTAAGATTTTGTCACCCAAGGGTTCTCCAATGCAAATTCTGGTACATATTCTTGAATCGATGAATTCCACTCAAATTGACGGTATTGGACCATCAATCCAGCCAAAGCAGAGGTGAACAAGCGCGTAGCTGTACCAATCTGAAACAATGTATCCTTTGTGACGGATTCGCCGTCTAATCTAGTTTTGCCATATCCTCTCATCAGCTGTATTTTGTTCTGATGAATCATCCCGACAGAGGCTCCCATATATTTCTGTTCTTCCAACGAAAGTTCCATACTCTGATGAATTTCTGTAGCTATCTCGGGACCATTCTTTGAAACCCATTGTCCATCACTTGTTGGTGTATCGCTTACGCAAGAAACAAGCAACAAACAAAGTGTGCATACTATAGCAATTGTTTTATTCATCTCAATCTCCTATCTGTATGTATAAAGAAATGATATATTCTTATTATCGAACATGAAAGATTTTCTTTCTTCCATATTTTTCTCGTACTAAATCAATAGCCTTGTGAAACTGACGGTCTTTCTCATAAAAAGATGAAAATAAATCTTCGTTATCGACTAAAGAAGACAATCCTATTCCGATTAGTCGAATAGGCGAATGCAACTCCTTTTGAATTAGTGACCATGCCATCTGAAAAATATCTTTATCAAGTTCTAGGTCATATTGTGCAGTTTTTCTTCGGGTGATGGTAGTAAAATTCTTATATCGAATTTTGACAGAAATCGTTTTTGCCTTCAATCCTTGCTTGCGAATCCGAAATCCTACCTTTTCCGACAATCGCATAACCTCTTTTTCAATCATATTTCTATCAGACATCGCCTGATAAAAAGTATTTTCATTGCTGATCAATTTTCTCTCATGCTCTTGTTCACTTTCGTAAGTTGAATATCCTTGAATCAAATTCCATAAAGACGATCCATAGCTCCCAATCTGCCGAATCATCTCTTCTTTGGAGGTGTAACGATATAGATCCCCAATCCGAAGAATTCCCTTTTTATGGAAATAAGGTCTTGTTTTTTCACCAATGCCTGGTATTCGCCCTATTGAAAGATCTTGTAGATACTCTTTCTGACCCCCTTGGGGAACAATAGTTAATCCATCAGGTTTACCATCTTCTAAACAGATCTTCGCTAATGTTATTGTGCTTGCAATTCCTATGGAGATCGTAATCCCAAGTTGTTCATAAATGGCATCTTTAAGTTGAAGGGCTAGTTGCTCCTCTCCTCCAAACAAAGAGAGACAGGAGGATATTTCTGCGAAACCTTCATCAATAGACCGAACATGAACATTAGGGGAAAACTGTCTAAAAATGGAGAACATTCGATCTGAGAAATCTGAATATGCTCTGTAGTTTCCTTTCAGAAACACACCATGAGGACAAAGTTGATGAGCCCTATACCCAGACATCCCTGCATGAATTCCGTATTTCCTAGCCTCATAGGATGCAGCTGTAATGACACCTCTGCCACTAGATCCTCCAACCACAACAGGTAATCCACGAAGAGCAGGCTGTAAGGAGAATTCTACAGAGACAAAAAACATATCCGCATCAGCAAACAAAAATCGATGTTTCATATAGACAGTATACCTAAGATTTTTATGAAAAATGAAAAGATTCATTCATTCGTAACTGCATTTTGAAAAAGAACAATTACAATTGATATCGTGATTTTATTATGCAAGGAGTACTCATGAATATGAAAAATTATATACTGCAAAAAAAGGAAATGATCGAAGAGTTGAAAACAACAGCCTATCTCTTTGAACATGAAAAAACCAAGGCAAAAATCATATATTTAAGCAACAATGATGATAACAAGGTTTTTCTTGTGGGCTTTCGCACGCCAGCTCCAGATGATACGGGGGTACCCCACATTTTAGAGCATTCTGTTCTCTGCGGCAGTCGCAAATTCCCTACCAAAGATCCTTTCATGGAATTGGTGAAAGGTTCGCTACAAACTTTTCTGAATGCCATGACCTTTCCAGACAAAACTATCTACCCTGTCGCAAGTCGGAATCAAAAGGATTTTCTCAACTTGATGAACGTATATATGGATGCCGTCCTATACCCTCGCATCTATTCGGTTCCTGAGATTTTAAAACAAGAGGGATGGCATTACCAGTTAAAATCTCCCGAAGACACACCCACTATAAGCGGTGTAGTCTACAATGAAATGAAAGGAGCTTTTTCTTCTCCTGAATCTGTTCTTTTCCGAGAAATATTACACACAATGTTCCCTGATACCTCCTACAAAAACGAATCTGGAGGAATACCAGAATCTATACCTGATCTAACCCAAGAAGATTTTGAAGCATTTCACAAACGTTACTATCATCCCTCCAATAGCTACATTCTCATATATGGAGACGGCAATATCGAAGAACATCTGCAATTTCTTCACGATGAATATTTACAAGATTTTGATTATCAAGCTCCGCATTCTGATATCGAGAATCAAAAACCTTTTTCTGCTCCTATTGAAAAAACCCACTATTACCCTATTTCACCAGATGATTCCACCGACGATAAGACCTATTTATCCCAGCATTATGTCATTGGCACTTCATCCGATCCTATCAATGTACTCACCTTAGAAATCTTGAATTATGTCTTGCTGGATTCTGAAGCAGCCATACTCAAAAAAGCACTCCTGGATGCTGGTATTGGAAAAGATATTTTTGGAAGTGTGGAATCAGACGTACAACAGCCTGTCTTTTCCATTATTGCCAAAAATGCTCAATCTGATCAGAAAGAGGCTTTTCAAACCATCATTCAATCTACTCTAGAAAAAATCGTGGAAAACGGAATTGACAAAGATCTATTACAAGCTGCCATCAATTCAAAAGAATTTTCGATTCGCGAAGCTGATTTTGGTGGTTTCCCTAAAGGTCTTGTATACAGCATCTACTACATCCTTCCTAGTTGGCTGTATAACAATGATCCTTTCCTGGCACTCCATTATGAAAGTTCTTTGAAAGAAATTAAAAAAATGCTTACAACTCCAGCTTTAGAAGAGTTTATCCAGAAAAACTTGTTACACAATTCTCATTCTTCCTTGCTTGTTTTAGAGCCCAAACCAGGAATGAATGAGGAAAAGCAAAACGAATTTCTTGAAAAAATGAAAACTTTTAAGAACTCTCTTTCCGAAGATCAAATTCAACAAATCATCGAAGACGAAAAGCAATTGGAAGACTTCCAGAAAAAACCGGACACCCCTCAGGATATTGCCTCTATTCCAATGCTGAAAAGATCTGATGTCAAAGAAGAAGTTGATCATTTTCCTTTGGAGATTCAAGACCTTTCTACTACAACAGTTCACTATCACAATATCGACACAAATGGGATTCTGTATCAGACATTGTATTTCAACCTGAAGTCAATGCCATTGGAAGACCTGCAATGGGTAGGACTGCTTTTCGACATGATGGGTAAGATGGATACAAAGCATTATACCTACGATCAGCTTGACAATCAAATCAACATTCACACCGGTGGCATCGATGTTTCACCTTCTATTATCTCAAGTGCGAAAAACATGGATGAGTACAAGTGTTTAGCGTCAATTTCGTTGAAAGTGTTACAAGGAAACGTGAACATCGGAAATGACTTATTGCTTTCCATCCTACACCACACTCTGTTTACTGATTCAAAAAGACTACTAGAGAACATTCAGTTTACACGATCTCGCATTGAGATGAACTTGCTCCAACGAGGACATATTGTTTCAATGGGACGAATTCAATCCTATTGGTCAGAAAGTGCCTACATCGCTGAGTTGTTATCTGGAATTTCATACTATTTGTTTTTAAAAGACCTGGAAAAAACATTTGAAAACAAAGCAGAAAACGTGATTCAGAAGTTAACTGAAGTAGCTAACAGACTTTTCTCTGCAATGCCGATGATAGCGTCCATTACTTGTTCACCTGATTTAAAGAAAGAATGGGAACAATCTTTTGCATCACTCCAGGAAAAGTTTCATTCTACTCCATCCAAAGAGCTCCCCTGGGCAATCCCACTTGAAATAAAAAATGAAGGCTTCATCACCCCTGGTAACGTACAATATGTAGCACAAGGATTTGATTACAAACAACTTGGCTATGACTGGTCTGGACAACTCAATGTTTTACGCACTATCGTTTCCCATAATTATCTCTATGAAAACGTACGAGTCATGGGGGGAGCATATGGTGCTTTCTCAGTCTTTCGTAAAGATGGTTCTGCCCTATTTGGCTCCTATCGAGATCCAAACCTTGTCAAAACCTTGGAAACTTATCAAAATGCCTATCAATACATCCAATCATTCCGCGATTCGGAAACCAGTATGAACAAGTTTATTATTGGCACAATCGGATCTATGGATACTCCTCTTACTCCTGCCTCCAAAGGAACAACTGCTACCATCCTTGCACTATCGGGCATTACTCCTCAAGATCGACAAACCGAAAGAAATCAAGTTTTACAAACTACCCCCTCTGATATTCAGAAATTTGCCAAGATGGTACAGGATGTCACCAACAAAAAAGCCTTTTGTGTTATCGGCAATGAATCTGTAATCAAAGAAAACAAAGACCTGTTCAAAGAAGTAATCAAGCTCATCTAATTCAAGTAATCTCCCACCCTCTGCAAATCATTTTTTGCAGAGGGTGGTTCTCTCAATATCTCTCACAACAAACCTCCTGAAACAAGCAAGCTCAAACTAAGCAAACCAATTTGACATCCCATCTTCTCAAATATAGAATAAATATACAATGTATATATATGAGGTAAAGCGATGCTAAGTAAAATTTCAAAATGGGGCAATAGTTTGGGGATTCGTATTCCTTTAATGATTGTCAAAGAATTGAACCTTCAGTCAGGTGACAAAATAAAAATACATTTTAAGGACTCAAAGATTGTTATTGAACCAGTTTCAGAGCATAAATACTCTCTTGAAGAGCTACTAAAAGGAGTTAACGAAAACAACCTGCATTCGGAAGAATTCCTCACTAATGCAACTGGTCATGAAGAATGGTGAAACAAACGATGTATTGTCCAGATCGAGGTGACATTGTCTGGCTTAGCTTTTCTCCAGTAAAAGGTCATGAGCAAAAAGGGAAAAGACCTGCTCTATGTATCAGCCCAAAGAGTTATAATAAGAAGACAAACTTAGGTTTGTTTTGCCCCATCACTTCTAATGTAAAACATTACCCATTTGAAGTAAATCTTGGAGCGAACTTTCCTGTTAAAGGTGTTGTTCTTTCGGATCAAGTTAAGTGTCTTGATTGGGAAAACAGAAGTTCAACATTCATTACCAAAGTAGATAAAAATATCATGAATGAAGTATTAAGTAAGATTCATACTCTGCTATGATGCTATACTCATTTAAGCCAATCTTCAACCTATATAAGCGTGCTATTGCGCAAAACACAGTTGACGATTATTCGATCTTTTTAAATTCGTCTTGGAGAGAAGAATAAAGAGATCGAAAGCGTTGGTATTCGTTTTTGTATGTTTCACTATTTTCTCCGGGTAATATGCTGGATTGAACAATAGACATACTATCAAATACGGGATGATCTTTGGTGAAAGCTTTTGTACTTAAACCTGCCATTAAGGCAGCTCCGTATGCAGCACCGTCTGTCTCGCGAACAATTTGAATCTCGTGGTCAAAAATGTCAGCAAGCATTTGTCTCCATAAAGAGCTTTTCATTGCTCCTCCACTGACACGAATTTCATGAATAGGAATTTGTGCTTTTTTCATCAATTCAAGAGAGTCCTTTAGTGCAAAAGTAATCCCTTCCATGACAGAGCGTATAAAGTGGGATCGTTTGTGACGAAGACCAAATCCAAAAAACACTCCCTTTGCCATTGGATCATCGTAGGGAGAACGTTCGCCTGTAAGATATGGCAAGAACAGCAATCCTTCTGCTCCGGGAGGAGCGGAAGATGCACATTCAGTCAGCAAATCGTACGTTGTTTGTTGAAGCCTGGAAGAAGCAATTTCTTCAATTTCACCGAATTGTTCTCGATACCAGCGAAATGCCCCGCCGGCCGAAAGAGTAACACCCATGTAGTGCCATTTGTTTTTTGTGATATAGCAAAAGTTCTGAAGTGCTTCATCTGGCAATGGTTTAAAATCATCTGTAACAGTAAACACTACTCCTGATGTACCAATATTGACAGCAACATCTCCTTCTGAGAAAATTCCCGAAGATACTGCTAGTGCTTCTTGAGATCCACATCCTGCAATAATGGGTGTTCCTTCAATAAGCCCAGTCACAAGAGAAGCACCATGGTTCACTTTTGAAGCAAGTATAGTAGATTCGAATACATCGGGTAAAATGTTAGGAGAAATGGAAAGTCGTTTTAAAATCTCTTTGGACCATTTTCGATTCTTTACATCAAAAAGCCCTGTACCGGATGCATCAGTAACGTCAGTGAAAATTTCTCCAGACAATCGATATCGAAGGTAGTCTTTTGGTAAAACAAAACGGTATACCTGCGCAAAATGATTGAATTCATTTTCTTGTACCCATTTTAATTTGGGCATGGTAGATCCAGGAAAAAGACGATTTCCGGTTAATTCTTTTATATGTGCATTACCGATTTCTGATCGGATTCGCGAACAGATTTCTTTGCTACGTTGATCATTCCAAAGTATACAAGGACGAATGGTTTCTCCGGAACCATTCAATAAAACAAGCCCATGCATTTGACCCGTCAAACCGATACATTCTATTTGAGAAGGTTGAACATTTCCATCCATAAAGAGTTTTTGGATAGCTAGAATGGTTGCTTTCCACCAATCCTGTGGATGTTGCTCTACCCATAGAGGTTTAGGGGTTAATGTTGGGAATTCCATCCAGCTCGAATGATCTGGATGACCTTTTTCATTTACTAACACAACTTTTATCCCCGCTGTACCAACTTCAATTCCCATAAAATATCGGGTTTGAGAGCTCATTTTATCTCCTTATCGGCTAATTTCTTCTTCATTATATCTAAATTAGATCGCATTCCAAAGAACAAGCTGTAAGATTTTTAGTTGGAGATCAATTCGCTTCGGATTTTCTTTTGTAACTTTTTATATTGTTCTACGGGATGAAGAACATCAATCGATTCATACGTATATCGGTGTAAAGCCTCTTGTATTACTTTGGCAATTTGAAGGAAAGATATTTGCGAATGTAAAAATGCATCGACTGCGACTTCGTCTGCAGCCAAATATACAATAGGAGAGTAAGTATTTTCTTGTAGGGCCCAATAGGCAGATGCCAGTGTGGGAATATGATCAGCTTCTACAGCATGAAACGTCAAAGAAGAAGGATTGGAAAAGAATGGTTCCGGTTTTCCAATGTTGATAACGTTTCGATCAGGATAAAACAATGCAAAGGCGATGGGAAGACGCATATCTGGCCAGGAATTTTGTGAGTAAACAACTCCATCTATACTCTCGATCATGGCATGCACAATACTTTGTGGATGAATCACTACTCCAAGCTGCGAAGGGGATAGAGAAAACAATGCCCTGGCTTCAAGTAGTTCAATTCCTTTATTTGCCATCGTTGCTGAATCGATTGTAACCTTTTTTCCCATTTTCCAAGTTGGATGTTTCAATGCCATTTCAGGAGTGATCTGATCCCATTTAATGGCAGATAGATTGGATGATTGTGAATAAAAAGGTCCTCCTGATGCAGTTAAATATACCTTATGGATATACTCTCTTGGACATCTTTCCATTAACTGATATACAGCTGCATGTTCACTGTCAACCGGTAGTAACTGAGTGGTATTTTGAATTGTATCCAGTAGTCCCGTCGATCCTGCCATAACGATAATTTCTTTGCTGGCGATGCATATTCTCTTCACATATGGATAGATGTTTAGAAGAATATCATAATCTTCCACACCCGAGGATCCAAACACTACCGTATGAATGGAGTGTTTCTGAAAAAATTCTACGATATTGTTTCTTCCAATGATTACTTCTTTTTCAATGTCCATTGGTATAGAGACAGTTTCATCGTGGAATGCTATAGTAGGAACATGTAGTTTTTTTGCAATACGTAGTAATGCATCTACCTTTTGATTTGCAGTGATTAGTTGAAGGTGAAAATGATCGGGATATTGACGAAGAATATCTAAACATTGAGTTCCGATAGAACCTGTAGCACCAAGAATGGCAATAGTTGGTTTGGAGCTCATGGGAAAACCACCAAAAGGTAGAATCCGAAGCCAAGGGCATAGAAGAGTAGTCCATCAAATCGATCCCATACTCCTCCATGACCCTGCAGAATATTCCCTGAATCCTTTACTTGTGCCAATCGTTTTAATTTGGACTGAAAAAGATCGCCAAAAAAAGAAATGATGGGGAGTAGAAGAGAAAATATCCAGGTAGCCACCGTGATAGGATGAGGAATTAGAAAATAAAAGAATAGAAGAAAACAAACCATAGATCCAATGCTCCCCCCAATAAAACCCTCCCACGATTTTTTAGGAGAGAGAGTGGGAGCAATTTTATGTTTACCCAAAGTCATTCCAAAAATGTAGGAAAAGATATCCATCGACCAGGTTCCAAGGAATAAAAGTGCGATATATTCCCACCCATAAAAAAAGCGGATCAAAATGGTGAGAGTAAATGGAATTGCGAGATATATTGCTCCTGTGTAGAAAACAGGCTTCTTTTGCACATGAAAGAAAAGCTGGCTGACCGAAAATAACCACAATATTAAAAGTAAAACCAAACAAAGAATAGGGAGAATTGGTGGTATAAAAGAAGTATAAGGGCTACTCGCACATTCATGGATATAGTAGTACGAGATAGACAGGATAAAGGACAGTAGTAAAGAGAAAAGAATCCAGATCAGAACTTGAGCAGACGTATGCTTATGGCGATGAATACGGTTTAATATTTGTCCCACCTCAATGGCACACAACGTCCAGATGATAGCAAATAAAAAAGCAAATTGAAGTGAATACACCGTACAAATTGCAATAAGAAGAACGCCGATGATACCAATTTGAATACGGTTATAGAGATTGGTAGATTTCATGAGTGAATAGAGCCGAAACGTCGATCTCTATTTTTGTACGATTCAATGGCCTTAAGAAGGTTTTCTTTACGAAAATCAGGGAAGAAGGCAGGATCAAAATAAAGTTCTGCATATGCAATATGCCATAGCATAAAATTACTAATCCGTTGTTCTCCTGAAGTCCGAATCAATAAATCAATTGGAGGAACTTCTTTGGATATCAGTCGTTCTTCTATGGCTTGTTCAGTAATTTGATCCACACGAAGTTCGTCTTCAACAATCTGACGTACCGAATGCAAAATATCCTCTTTGCCTGAAAAATCCATACACACATTCAGGTATAAGCCTGTATTGTTTTTGGTAAGGTTGCAGGCAGTATGGAATTCCTTTTGGAGACGATTTGGAAATTTATCTAAACATCCGCAATAATGAATTTGAACATTCTCTTCGTGTAAAGAAGGTGTTTCCTCAATAAGAAAATCAGTAAAAATAGAGAACAAGGGATAAATCTCTGAAGCAGGTCGCTTCCAATTCTCAGAACTGAAAGCGAAAAGTGATAAGTACTGAACACCAGCTTCTTTTGATCCACGAATAGAATCTCGAATAGCCGTTCGGGCAGAACGATGGCCTTCAATACGAGCCAAACCTCGTTGGTTTGCCCACCGTCCGTTCCCATCCATAATAATGGCAACATGAGTGGGGCTGCTAGATTTCTCGGATTTCAATCTCTTTATTCTTAATTTCTTTATCGATGGAATTGATATGGCTATCTGTTGATTCTTGTACTTCTTTTTCTGCCCGATGAAGTTCATCTTCAGATATCACTTTGTCTTTTTCAAGTTTTTTCAGATGATCATTGGCGTCTCGTCGAATATTACGAACTGCTACTTTGGCACTTTCCCCCATTTTGTGAAGAACTTTTGCAAGGTCTTCTCTGCGTTCTTGTGTAAGAGCAGGAAAAGGGAGTCGAATGCGCTCTCCATCATTAACGGGCATTACGCCAATATTTGCTTTTTCAATAGCCTTCTCAATGTCTTTTAAGGTGTTTTTATCCCAAGGTTCAACTACCAGGGTTTTGATATCTTGGATAAAAATGTTGGCCATTTGATTAATGTAAATGTGACCCCCGTAGCTAGCAACTTGTATTTTTGAAAGAATAGCAGGATTTGCTTTGCCAGCTCGAATTTGAGACAAGTCTTCTTTTAAAGAATGGATCGTTTTTTCCATTCGATCTTTCGCGTCGTCTAAAATAGCACGTTTTTCAGGATTCATGTAATGCCTCCTTTGCTATATGCCTGTAATCAGTGTTCCAATTTGATCTGTAAAAAATACCTTATGTAAATTATCTATATTTTTGATTGAAAAGACAATAATGGAGATAGAATTATCTCGGCACAAAGACACTGCCGTAGAATCCATAAATTTTAAATTCTTTGATAGCACTTCGGTATAGCTAATCGTATGATACTTTTCTGCATTTGGATTTAAATGTGGATCTTCTGCATACACATAGTCGACATTGGTACCTTTTAAAACAACTTCAGCATCGATTTCTGCCGCTCTTAAAGCTGCAGCAGTATCCGTCGAGAAAAACGGTGATCCGGTTCCGCAAGCAAAAATAAGAATGTTCTTTTTCTCTAAATGTTGTATAGCTTTTCGCCGGATATAGGATTCAGTAATACTTGGAACAGGAATTGCACTCATAACCCGTACAGGTAACCCGTCTCGTTCCAATATGCCCTGAAGTGCTAGTGAATTCATTAAGGTAGCAAGCATACCAACCTGGTCAGCTTGTGCTTGCTTCATACCAAAAAGATTAGCATCACGGCCGCGCCAAAAATTACCGCCACCAACCACGATGCTAATCTCAATATTATGTTTCCAAATTGCTTGAATTGCAATGGATAACTGGTCTAAGTAATGAGGATCGATACCCGATTCATTATCGCCCTGGAATGCTTCTCCAGATAGCTTTAAAACTACTCTTTTAAACCGAGGATGTCGATGCTCCGAATCCAATTTACTCTTCTCCGACTTTAAAACGTACAAATCGTTTAACGGTCATGTTTTCTCCAATAACACCGATCAATTCTTTGACCATTTCTCCGATTGTCTTTTTACCTTCAAACATGTCTTCCATGTCTAACAAGCAATTGTCAGAGTAGAAACTGCTCAATTTCCCATCGATGATTTTTTCAACGATGTGTTCCGGTTTACCAGAATCTTTCATTTGATCACGATAGATCTGTCTTTCAGCCTCAATGCGTTCTGCAGGCACCTGATCTCGACTCACATATTCCGGATCATTAATAGCAATTTGCATGGCAATATTGTGGCACAATTTTTTAAAGTCTTCGTTGTTGGCAACAAAATCTGTTTCACAATCCACCTCAAGAAGAACTCCTAGTTTACCATCATGGTGGATATATGCTTCGATTCGACCTTGATTGGTTTCACGAGATGCCTTTTTTTCAGCAGATGCCAATCCTTTTTTTCGAAGAAATTCGACTGCTTTCTCAAAATCGCTATTGTTTTCTTCAAGAGCTTTTTTGCAATCACTAATACCTGCACTAGTCTGAGCACGTAATTCTTTAATCAAATTCATATCAATGGACATCTTTGACTCCTTTCAAGTGTTGTTATAGAGTTTCGACAGGGGTGGAATCATCTTCTGATTGAGAACCAACAGAAGATTCGTTGGAAGGAACGTCGGATGGAGTTGTATTGTCTTCAGATGATTCAAATGCATCTTCTTTTTGAGGTTCTTCTTCTGTTTGATAGCCTTCTCGTCCTTCAATGATAGCATTTGCGATCAAATTGGTGAAAAACCGTATGGAACGAATTGCATCGTCATTTCCGGGTAGTGGGTAATCAATTAATGTAGGATCGCAGTTGGTATCCAAAATAGCAATTGTAGGAATCCGAAGACGTTTGGCTTCTAAAATTGCCAGGTGTTCTTTGTGGGTGTCTGTGATAAAAACTAGACTAGGCAAATCATCCATATTCTCAATACCGGTGAGGAATTTATTAAGTCGATCCAATTCTTTTTTTAAATTTGCGTACTCTTTTGTGGGTAGTTTTTGCAACTCCCCACTTGCCTCAAGCTCTCGAAGTTCTTTCATTCGGTCAACGCGCTTGCGGATTGTTACAAAATTGGTTAAAGTACCTCCGTACCATCTTTGATTCACATAAAACTGACCGCATCTTTTTGCTTCTTCTTCAACGATATCCTGCGATTGCTTCTTCGTTCCTACAAACAAGAAACGCTTTCCTTGTGCAGCCATCTCACGAATCATGAAATATGCTCGTTCAGCACGGTCCGATGATTGACGTAAATCAATGATATGAATTCCATTACGAGAGGTAAAAATGAAATCGCGCATTCTTGGATTCCAACGTTTGGTTTGATGTCCAAAATGCACTCCAGCTTCTAATAAACTTTTCATACTAACAATGCCCAAAGTATCCTCCTAAGTGGTTCGCCTCCATTTCTCCAGAGTCATACAAGATGACCACCACTATGGAGAAATGTGCGGAATTTTGTTCAGGGTAATTGTAAAAAAAAATGTTTAGAAATCAAGAAATATTGTATGAGATTAACAGTCCTCTACGACCGAAGAGATCTCCCATCGGATTGGTTTGTCTGTCTTGTCCATGCTAACATATGCTGTAGGATAGGTAATCACTTGCATTGTAATACAGTTTTCCCCAGGTACAATTGCAGAAGCATGAATGACAATCTCCTCTTCTGTTGATTCTACGTTGTCTACTCGCAATGCATACCCACTATTAGGTCGCATTCCCAGATTATAGCCTGCAATCATTTTTTCTTCAAAATTGACTGTACATTCTGTGTCGGAACAATATTGTTCCCACTCATCTAAACTCTTGATGGTTACCTCTGAGGGCTCATCATAAAACTCATTTTGTGTAATCTCGATCACCTCGTAATCAAACTTACCATTTGAATTTTGGTTTTCATTGGTTTTTGGTTCACTTCGGAAAATAAGAACAATAGCTAATACTGCTACAATTACAAGAATGATCCAAAACCAGACTTTACTACTATTTTTCATGTTACCTCCTAGGGTAGAACAAATTGTATACTAACCAACAAGTATTAAGCTTATATAAATTTTGGTTCATAACAAGTATGGGAGAAGAAAGAAGAAACCTAAACAACAACTCTACCGGGAATATGTTAGAATTCCAGAATAATAGTCAATGATAAAAAAAGTATTCTTTGTTGCTTGAAATGAAAGTGGATACATTTTTTCTAAAGAATACTGTTTGATAAATTTTCCTTGTCCGAATAGTTGTATGGTTTTATTCTTTTGATGCAGCAAGGCAATCTCACTATTCTGAAGGAGGACTGCTTTTGAATAAGTTTCAGGAATCAATGATTGAAGAGAATGACAAAAAAGAAAATCACCAGTGTAGGTAAACCCTAAAATTTGATTTCCTCTCCCGTCTATTACGTAGATATATTTTTGATCAGCAAGAACTTGGCTTGTAGACAATGCATAATTTTCCTTACGTTTAGAGGATGGATAGAAATCGTGTATGATTTTTCTCTGGTTGATGTCTACAATCTCAATTCTTCCATCCAAATGTACAAAAAAGAGTATATTCTGATAGAGAGAAAAGGATTCAACTGTCGATGGATTGGATACGGGAAGCTCGAGTTTATGCCATCGATTTGGTTGAATCGGATCAAAAGTTACCAATAGCAATTGTGAATCTTTTCGAAACACCGCATAAATCCACTCTTCTGCTGGGTGGAAAGAAAAATCAACCAACACATAACCAGGAGCATAATCGGTGATTACAATCGATCCTTGCCAGTAAAATTGCTCAGGTGAATATATATCCACAATATGACGAAGGGGTTTCTGTTGCTTCACAACCAAGGTACCATTTTTAGTAACCCAACAATCCGAACTAAACAAAGTATGATGAATATTTGTGTAATATTCTTTTTCCAACGAAGTAGCAAAGACGGTGTTTTTATCGATCAGGTCAAATGCAAGCCATATTCCCTTAAAAGATAGAAGATCTGTGGTATTGGAACATGCAAACAATCCAATAAAAAGATTTTTACAAACAAAAAATTGTTCAATATCTCCCAGTTGTGAATTAGAAATGGAAAAAGATTTTTTCAAACGAGTAGTTGAACCTGAACTGGAGACATAAACAGGAATTTCATAAAAAGAATGTCTTTCGTCAGAAATTGCAATATAGATCATTCCCTCATCAGAAATGTGGAAAGAATGAAACTGGTGATGAGTAGGAAGAGATATTGAAGCTTGATAAGCACCAAAGGAATCAAACACAGTGATTTGATGTTCTTTGGTTAATACGTGTAGTTGGTCGTGATAAAAGTCTAAATCGGTTCTACTTTGCTGAGAATCTGGGAAGGTAAAGATTTTCTTTCCAGTTCGGATATCTATAACAGTGATTTGATTCTGCCGATCCAAAACATAAAGATGATGGTTGTAAATTTCAAAATCAATCACGTCAGAAAACTGCTGAAGTGGCATAACAAAGGTTTCATATACAACGTTTGGTATGGTAAATAGTTTTTGGGATTTTTCAGGGTAAAACACATAAAACGCTTCGTTCCCATAAAACACCACTTGGTCTTGATACAAACGAAATCGATTTCGAGATGGAATCGAAAGCTGCTCTTTAAACCATACTGGACCGATAGATTCGATTAAATCTGGAGGATAGGGGAAAAAGGAAAACTCAGTAGGTTTTTGAAGGGTTGATTTGTAAAAACCATTTATAGTAGCAATCCAAATGGTATCATTGTATACCTGGCTTGAAGAAGGGAAAATAGGTTCTTTGGCTATATAATCGTTCAACCCTTGAGCATGAGATTGGCTATTTTTGGTTACATCAGAAGGAGATTTTATGTCTACTGATGATGAAAAACTTGCTTGCTTTTGAATATAACAGTTTTTTGCAAATTGAAGAAAATCTAAAAAGAACGTATAGGAGTCATCAAGGCTGTTAAAGCAGTCAGTATTTAAGAAACCGGTAAAAAGAATACGGTTCTTATATTCAATGCATGCATTGTCGTTAATGGGGCTTGTGCCCACAAGAACTGCTTCGTTTAAAAGCTTTGCCTCCTTCCAGCTTGGCTTTAATGTGGATAGGTTATATGGAGTCCGAAGTCGATATTCTCTACGAAAGCTTTGTAACCATCGCTTATCTTGGATATACAATTTATCTTCTTTGTTGTTGGTCTGCACAATAGCAAGCTTTTCTTTTTCATCTATTCCAAAAAAACTCTGCAGTAAAGTATTCACTTGCGGATCGCTTATTCCATATCCAAAAGGAATCATTCCAATAATCAAGCCGCCCTTTTTTTCAAATTCGATTAGGCGGTGTAATAGTTCTGACTGATGAGGAGTCTTTTCGGGTTGGGTAAACAGCATAATAATGTCGAATTCCAGTCGATCAAATGAAGTTTGTCCATTGTGATCTGGGGCGAAAGGAACTGCTTGTAACTCAATATTAAACAATCGACGAGACAAATCTTTATTGATATCTTCTAGCATTAATTGTTGTTGAATCTCTTTTTGGTGACCAAGAGTATTAGAACACAAGATGCCAATGCGAGTGATAGGTTGACTCGATACATGAAGTGTTTTTACTTGTGATAATCTTTGGGATGCAGTAAAAAGTGAAAATTCTAGCTGCTTTTCACCATCTTCCAGTGGATAATAGGAAAAATAAGCCTGGCGAGAAGAATAAGGAGGTATTGTTGAAAATTCCTTCTTAAAAATAACTTGGTTTTTTTCTACAACAGAAACAATCACATTTTCTTCCTCTAGAAAACCTTCATTGTGAATTTGGATCGTATAATCTTTCTTTTTACCCTTTGACAATAAAAGAAGGTCTAATGAGGGTGTAAGGATAAGATCATGATCTTTTCTGCTGTCAAAATACAAACGCTGTTCTTGTCCATTTTCAGACTCTATTCGAGCAATGTATTCTCCCTTATGTGGAACTTGAATGCCTATCTGATAGTAATGGGCACCCTTGTCTCTTCGGAGAGTGGGCGAATAGATCTGATCCAATAGCATTTTATTTTCATCTGTTCTATACAAAACCAGACGTATATAGGGGGAAGCAGAGAGAACTTCTAATTGCATTTCTTCATGAAGAGAGAAAACTGGTATATCGTCAATATCACATCCAACTTGATTGTTCTTTTCGAAATCTACATTTTGAGAAGGGGTGGTTTTTTGAAAGAATGGATTTGGTGCTGTTGGATCTCCTAAATAGGCAAATCCAAAGAGAGTCTTCAAGTAAGGTTCATTGATACAAAATTGATCGAGTAATGCATAGGATTGAAACGCTTTTGAAACTGCAATACCTAATGTAGATGAAGAAGCATTCATTGCTTCTAAAAAATACTGAATAAGTGCTTCTCCATAAAAAACACTTTTTACAGCGGGGATTCCTTTATTGCATATATAATCCCATCCACACCAGCAGTCACGAGTACTACCAAAATAACTTTGAAAACCACTTTTTGATAAAAGTAGAGATGCTCCAATAGATGGTTCATTTTTAAAACCCAATAATTGCTGATCATAAGAAGCATTACCACATCCTTCGCTAATCATAAGCCCGTGTTGGTAATCAAAATCCCAATTCAAAATGGAATTTGAATCTATTTCACCATCATCCAACATCAAACTTGAACCGTCTCCATGGCCAAAGGCCCAAACAAATGGATAAGAATGGTCTTGTAATCGTTGTACTAACTGATCGGTTGTGCAATTTTCTGATGTGGCGAATTGTTTTTCTACTTCAGTAGAAGGAAAAAGAGATTGATTAAGATGCTTTGCTTGTACCAATTCAGCAAAATATCGATCATTCTCAAAGGGATCTCCACCGGATAACAATATAGGGATAGGCGCATTCCTTGGTACTTCAATCTGCTTCGTAATGTTGTTCACCATCTGCACTGCTTCATTGGCACTGGCACAGGGGATTCTTCCAAAGGCTAGAGAAGATTGTAACGTAGACCAATCTGTATCAAATTGAGTATAAAACAGGTCTGTAGGAATCCATTTTTCATAATCATACTCTGAATCTTTACTGAAGACATAGTAGGAGGGTGGAATATGAGATGCATCTCCTATTACAGTGACATATTGGATTGTTTTCTCCGGAGATGTATACCGTTCAAAAATATAGTTTCGTATTTGGTATGCCAATGTGGCATCATAACTGTTCAAGTACGCTGGGTGAAAATCCTCATAACCTTGCATGGAATCAGGAAGAGTTGGGATTAGTAATGCTTGTTGAGATATTTCGTTCAACCAAACAATATCGGATTCAACATGATTGGCTCGTTGGTGCTTTTGCAAGATATAAGCAGCTTCTTGAAAAGAATCTGGGGCAATAATAATGCCTACTCCATCTTGATCTGAGCTTTGCGGAGAAGTATGAACTTCGATCACATCAGAGGGAGTGTATGAAACTTGAAAAGTAAACTCTTCAATCCATTCTGCTTGATGATCATTTACATATACAATAGGAAATAGTTGTAGAGTAATCGGATCATCTGAGGTAGGGTCCGTTAGAATTCGATATGAATTGTAGGGATAGGGTGAATGTATTTGGGAATAATCAGGAGAAGAGTTACATGAATCCAATAGGATTTGTAAGTTTTCTTCATCCTTCCTATCAATAGACATTACATGAGGTTGTGGAGAACAATACCATGATCCCATTGATGATTCTAATGGTATTGTTTTTGTGAAAGTCAGTTCAATAGCATCAAGTTTGTAATGATCAGGAGTTGGAAGAGTTACATCTTTGAACCATATTTGAGGTTTACCTGGGACATCCATATGGTCATATCCATGAACCTGAATAGAAGCAGTATTGTCATGATATATCAATTCATAGTCAGAGGAATCAGTCGAGAAAATGAGAGTATCAGAAATGTTCTCAGATTGAAAAGATAAGGGTAAAATTTTCAAAGAATGGTTTTTTGTGAGTGCAAAAGCAGGTGAAAAAGACAAGAAAAACATAACAAATACTAATAAGACAGCAATCACGGACTGATGCTTTTGCATTTTCTAGAGCCTCCTCTTCTATTATACTACGGAAGAAGAGAATTCCTAGATGTGACTTATTTTGACTTCCGCAATCTGCGTAATCGCTCAATGCGTCTCATTGAATTTTTTGGAGTGAAAATCCCTTTATTGGAATACTTGATTTCATGCACAAGGTAGAATGCTTTAGGATCAAAGCTAAGAATACATCTCTTGATACTATTCAACGAAGACCGATCTACGACCGAATAAAGGATGTGAACTCCCCCTTTCACACCTTCTGCACGAACCTTCGTAACACCAATGTTATCTACTTCAAAACGTTTAATAAGAGGAGATACATCAAGTGGGGATATAACCTGGACAAGCACTTTTCCAAATGCAAGTTTTTCTTCAATCATCATCCCTACGTAGGTACCAGTTGCAAAACCACCTGCATAGGCAATGTAACACACCGGATTGGAAAGGTTTTTCATAATCTGTGTCATCGCTAGTAACCAGATGAGGATCTCAAAAAAAGCCATAAGGGTAGTCCAGCCCTTAATACCCTTGGATAAAAACAAAATTCGTATTGTGGCAATACTCACATCCACAATTCGAGCTAAAAAAATTAAAATGGGCAACAATACCCATGCAAACCAATCAAAACCAATAATCATAACACTCCTATACTTTTCAAGCACGAAAAGCTATATAAAATCTTAACATAAAAATGGACAATCTTGTAGTACAATGAGAATATGAAAATTACTGATACACATGTCCATTCAAATTGGTCTTCGGATAGCACGATATCTATGATCAATGCGACCAAAGAAGCCCCTTTTAAAAATGTGAGTTGTCTAGCTTTTACAGACCATGTTGATATTGGATATCCTTCTTCATCGAGTGCTATTCTTGCAGTACCACTTTACCTTCATCAAATAACGCTACTGCAGAAGACATCTTCTGTTTGCATTATGAAGGGAATAGAGGTTGGAGTCACACAAAACAATATCGATGAAACACAACGCTTGTTGGATCGGTTTGCAATTGATTTCATCATTGCTTCTTGTCATGCAGACGACCATGTTGCCTTCTGTGAAAAAAATGCTTTCAATACATATAAAGAGAAGCTAATTGATGTATATCTCAAGCAGATCTTTTTTATTGTTTCTTCATTGCGTTCGTACCACACATTAGCACATATGGATTACATCACTCGATATCATCCCATTAGTAATGAAGAATTTTTGCAATATAGGGAGCATATTGATCAAATATTCCACGTGCTCATTGAACGAAACAAGGCTTTAGAAATTAATACAAAAGGCTTGAATTCAAATCAAAATGAATGTTTGCTTCTTGCTTTAGTCAAGCGATTTGGTCAGTTGGGTGGAAAATGGGTGACATACGGGAGTGATGCTCATCAGGCTAACAACATTGGAAGACATTACGAGAAAGCTAAAAGTATTCTTTTGAAGGCAGGTTTTTCTTCTTTTGCGCTACCTGTAAAAGAAGATGAATGGATATATTGCGAAGAGTAAAGCTCTTATTTTGGCACTACCATACAAATCGTGGCATCGGATATCCAATACTTCGCAGGTGCTACGCTTCGATATTCTCCATCTGCAAAAATTGTTAGATTTCCATTTACTGCAATAGTTTTCGCTTTTCTATATGTAACCTCTGGCAATATAAGATGCCTCCCTTTTATTAGCAAGGGAAGTTTACATAGTAAGCGTATCCGATTCGTATCATGAATCAAGCATACATCTAACAGTCCATCTTCTCGTATTGCTTTAGGAGTTATCTTCATTCCACCACCATATCGGTCTCCGTGACCGACTGCCATTAATAAAAATCTACCCTTGTAATGGTGATGATCAATATGAATATACATGTAAGGAGCTCGATACGTAAAGCAAGTAAGAAGAACAGCCATGATATATAGGAACTTTGTTCCCCGAAAAATGGTTGGAAATCTATTCGCGATCTGATTTACATGAGTATCAAAACCACAGGATGCAACACCTAAAAAAGGTTGTCCGTTCACTTTGGCTAAAGATATCTGCTTCGAAATCCCTTGAAATAGAGTTTGAAACACATTTTGAGAAGTTATCCCTAGCGAGGCAGCAATGTCATTGCCACTTCCACATGGCACAATAGAAACAGGGACAGATGAATTGACCTGCCCCTGTAATACTTCATTTACAGTTCCATCGCCTCCGAAGCAAACAATGTGATTAACTTCGCTACGGTATCGTTCAGAAATCGTACGTCCATGTCCCGAATGTTTAGTAAAAAAAACTTGATATTGGCAATGGTTTTGAGTAAACAATGAAAGCAACGTAGGTAGGTATTTTCGATAACCACCTTTCCCTGCAATGGGATTTACAATGCAGGTGTATTGCTTCATTCATTACTCTTTAATGTATGCTTTTGTAATAATTACATCTTCTGTTGGTTGATCTAAGTCGTCTCGAGGAACATTCTGAATTCTTAGCGCAACATCCATGCCTTCAATACATTCACCAAAGACAGTATGTTTTCCATCCAACCATTTGCAACCATCAAATTTCGTTACGATAAAGATTTGAGAGGAATTGGTGTTAGGTCCTGCATTGGCCATTGCTAACATTCCATAGGTTATAGGTAAAGATGGCAGAGTATAATCATATTCGTAACCTTGTCTCGTGTATTCGTCGATAAGGTTGTTTGTTAATCCAAGGATTTCTGGATTGATCTCATCTTTGAACATGGGAACATTCGGTTTTTGTGATCCATCGGCAGTCATACCTCCGCATTGAATCATGAATTGCGGAATTACACGATGAAAAATAATACCGTCATAAAAACCTGTTTCAACTAAATCTAGAAATACGCTAGCGGTTTTTGGGGCAACTTTGGGATAAATAGCCAGTTCCATATTCCCCTCTGTAGTTTCAAATACAACAATCTTACGCTCTTTTTTGGCTTCTTCTTGCTTCATTGTCAATGTCCCCTTATCTGGTTCCACATTGTCTTGTTTGGTTTGTGGATCTTCTTGTTCCTTTTTTTGGAGTGTATCTGCATATTCTTTTGCTTTTTTCTGGAGTTCGTTTACATCCTTCTGGGTTGCCCTTTTAAGCGTGATGGACTCTCCTTCACGTTGTTCGGGCCATATGGAAAGCTGGTCATCTTGGAAAGAATATCCAAAATTGACGATAGCATTCCCATCAGCTTTTAAATTTAATCTGCCTTGGTATGGTATTTCCCATGATCCTTTTACTTCTTGGGTTTGCAAAGAGTCAAAAACACGGAATGAACCGCCTTCTTCAAATTCGAAATTTCCAACATCAGGTGTCACCTCTAACCAAACTCCCACTATGTTTTTTCTATCTTGTTCGACACCACTCTTTGTTGTGACACCACATCCAGCAACAACACCAATACAAAAAATTAACAGAAAGCTTGCAACAATAAGTTTTTTCATAGTTCTCCTATTCGTTATCGTTTTGAATCGTATATCTTGATTGGATCTTGACCACATCTTTGATTGTGTTTCGGACCATGCAGTATTTGTCTTCGGACAACTGAATAGACCTTGCTACATCGTCATCTTTCAGATCCTTTCCTGTTACGATGTAGTGCACTTCAATTGCCTCAATTCTTTTTGGGATTTCTTTTGATACTGTTGTTTCAGCTTCTACTGAAAAAGCAGTAACAAGAGCTTTTTTCTTCTGCAAAATCGAAATCACATCAAACGCTGTGCACCCAATCAAACTCAATACCAAAAGTTCACCTGGAGTTATGCTCACATCAGGTGTAATGCCCAGTGGAAAATGAAAACCATTCTTGCTAATGGCATCAAAAGCAAGACCGTCTTTTTTCCAAACTACAGATGTTATTTTTGCCATAGATTGCCTCCGGTTTCATTATATAGAAATCCAAAGAAGGTTCAAAATTGCTTTTTTTCTTCGATTCACTATACTGTTGTTGGGGAGCATTGATGCTGAGAGGGAGTCTAACTCCGACCCTAAAACCTGATCCAGATAATGCTGGCGTAGGAAATCATAAACTCAGTTTCGTATCTTCCCACATTGATATGAAACAGAATAGCTATATACATCAATCTTTTGCATCTATATCGAGTCACCTCTTCTCAGTCGTTGGACTTATTGTCGTTCTACTATGCTGGGAACTACTTGTTCCTATCTTTAACATTCCAGCATGGATTCTGCCTACCCCTTCAATGATTTTGATGAGAATGATCCAAGATGCTTCTCTCCTTCTCAATAATACCCTTGTTACATGCATTGAAGCAGGCATAGGCTTAATCATTGCTATCGTTTTTTCAACTACTATTGCCATACTACTTTACACATCCAAACCTCTTCGGCTTATTTTCTACCCTCTTTTAGTTGGCAGCCAAACGATTCCGATTATTACCGTAGCACCCTTGTTCGTATTATGGTTTGGGTATGACCTGTTACCGAAAATTGTAATTGTAATCTTGATGTGTTTCTTTCCCATTTGCCTTAGTTTTCTTACTGGTTTGCTAGTGGTTGATCCAGCCAAAATTGAACTTATGAAAACACTATCTGCTACTCCAGCTCAGATATTAAAACACTGCGCTATTCCATCCGCTCTTTCTTCTTTTTTTTCTGGTTTAAAAATTTCAGCCACGTATTGTATTACAGCTGCTGTTATCGGTGAATGGTTGGGAGCAAAAGCAGGTCTAGGGGAGTTAATGCGACGCTCTATGCACTCTTATTCCGTAGATCTTACTTTTGCTGCAATCATTATTGTCTCGTTCCTTAGTATCTGTCTTTTATGGCTCATTCAACGAATTGAGCGAAAAATACTTTTTTGGAAAGAAGGTTCTTGATGAAAAAATTCATTTCTGCTGTTTTATTCATTTGTATTTCTGTCATCACTTTTCAAGGCTGTAAAACATCTTCGACTCTAACAAATGTAAAAGTACTTCTTGATTGGGTTCCAAACACAAACCATACAGGCCTTTATGTTGCTGTAGAAAAAGGATTTTACGAACAAGCAGGTCTAGATGTAGAAATAATCCAGGCCAACGAAGGAGGAACTTCTCAGTTAATTGGTGCAAGCCAAGGAACATTTGGAATCAGCTACCAAGAAGAAGTCACTTTTGCTCGTGAAAAAGGAATCCCTGTGAAAGCGATTGCTACAATCCTTCAGCATAATACATCAGGATTTGCCAGTCCCGTTGAAAAAAATATTCAAACCCCTAAAGATTTTGAATACAAAACGTATGGTGGATGGGGATCACCCGTAGAGATAGCAACATTAAAGGCTTTAATGAAAAAGTATAATGCAGATTTTAGCACACTCGATATTGCAACCATAGGAGCGGTTGATTTTTTAACTGCAACACAAAAAGTTGTAGATTTTGCTTGGATTTATTACGGCTGGGATGGAATTGCGGCAGAACAGAAAAATATCGATCTTAATTTCATCGATGTGGGAAAAGAGCACGAAAGTCTTGATTTTTATACCCCCATTATCATAGCAAATGACGATTTTATTCTCTCCAATTCTAATCTTATCAAAAAATTTTTAGAAGCTACCCAAAAAGGATACCTGTTCTGCATTGAAAATCCTGATGAAGCAGCGAATGTTTTAATGAAGTATACCCCTGAATCAGATCCAGATTTTATTTTGGCTAGTCAAAAGTGGGTAAACGAATATTACATTGATTCACCTACACCCTGGGGTTTTATGGAAACGCAACGATGGGATCTTTATACAACTTGGTTATTGGATAATGAGCTGATAGACACTATGGTAGATTCATCTGACATGTTCACAAATGAATTCTTACCATAGTAGTCCTGCCCTTAGCATTGATGATTTAACTTTTTTTTGGAAAGATCAGCTGATTCTTGAGGATATCTCTTTTCAAGTCTCATCCCAAAGCATTGTGTCAATATTAGGGCCTAGTGGTTGTGGAAAAAGTACACTTTTACATATCCTAGCTGGCTTGTTGAAACCTAATCATGGAAAGGTGTGGATCCACCAAGAAGATGTCACCAATAAAACTGGATTAATGAGCTATATGCAGCAAAATGATCTATTGTTTCCGTGGAAGACTATTTTAGAGAATGTTGCATTGCCTCTTATTCTTCAAGGGATACAAAAAAAGAAAGCTCTGGATAAAGCCGCACAACATTTTCCTATGTTTGGGCTAGAAGGTTACGAAATGTATCTACCAAAAGAACTTTCTGGTGGAATGAAGCAAAGAGCAGCCCTTCTCAGAACTCATATGATGGGTAAACCTATCATATTGCTGGATGAACCATTTGGAGCTCTTGATTCTCTTACCAGAAGAACCATGCAGAAATGGTTGTTAGATATGTATGAAACCTTGAACAGTACAATTATTCTGGTTACTCATGATATCGAAGAAGCTATTTATTTATCTGACGAAATTTTCATTATGTCTTCTCTTCCTGCCAAAATTACTCAAACGATCATGATTTCAACACCAAGAGAAGAAAAGAAAAAAGAAAATTTCTTGAACCAGGAACTCTATACACTAAAAAAAGAAATTTTACATCTATTGATACAAGACCCTTAGATTCTTTTCATTTCTTGTGGTTTTTTTGCTAAAATAACCCTACCCAGTCATGGAGGTTAAAAATGAAAAAATCTCTTGCGTTCTCCTTAGTGATCATCATTTTTTGTTCTTTTTTTTCACTCGCTTCTTTTGGTTCGGAAAAGCAGCATTCATTCGAGATAGCTCCCCGTGAATTTGCTGTTTTCCAAATCCAAGACACTGAAGTTATTCCTTTTGAAACCTATCAATACACCCTTCCTGAAACTACTCAGAAGGCTGTTCAAACATCTCCCTTATGGCTTCAACAAGAGCTTACAAAAGCATTTCAAGATCTTGACCGAAGACCAATTCAAATGGAAGGAAAATCTAAACCTACATTTGGAGATGTTAACCATGATTCTTTTCAAGACCTTGTGTTAATATCTACCACTGGTGAATGTACCATTTATCTTGATCAAGGGCTCCCCTTTCAATATTGTGTAAAGAAAGAAGTATCCTTTCTCCTGGACCTACCTGACAAGGATCTCTTAGAAGAAAAACCCCCTTCTTTCTACTCTCCCTCACTCTTTGACATTAATCAGGATGGATTGGACGACTTATTCTTTGGTTATAGCAATGGCGTCTATTATTGTAAAAATAGCAGTACAGAAGAAGAAATCTCCTTTGATCCAGCGATACTAATCTATACTCCTCCTGTTCCAGAAGAGGATCCACCATCAGATCCCGATCAGATTTCTGAAGAAGATGAGGAAAAAGATGAAGAGCAACCTGAAGCATTCTCTCCCTTCGTCTTTTTATTAAATGAAACCCCTAGTATGGTAGTTGGTAAAAAAGATGGCACCTTATTTCTTCTGTCCTACGAACAACAAGAAGATGAATCCTTTCAGTGGGTTGAGAAACCTGCCTATTTTGCAAGCTGGAACGAACATTGGCAGGAAGAACCTGAAAAAGAAGGAGTTGCTGTGTATGATTATGCAACCCCGAGTATTCTCCCCCTTGGTAATGCAAATCCATCTTTGCAACTCATGTGCATAGGTTCTGCTTCCGGTAATTTCTCATTCTTCCTTATTCATACTGATTCAATGTTGCCCCAAATTCAAACTACACAGGTGTTTCCTCCTTTTGAAACACCTCAATGGACGTCTCCTACATTTCAGGACATCAATCGAGACGGTAGGATAGATTTTGTCTTTGGAGCTGCTGATGGAAAAATCTATACTATTATGAACGATGGAAATTCTATACAGATTTCATGGAATCCTTTAAACAGCAAAGCCGAAATGAACAATTTAAAAAATTTTTTTGGTGGTATAGGTTTTCATCGAGCATATGATGCACTATATTGCGTTGGTAACCATACAGACCTTATTGAAAAAGTCTCTTCCTTTATTCTGGAAGTAGATCCACTATATCAGGATGAAGTAATCTACTGTATAGCAAATTTCCAGACTACCGATATCGTACAGTACTTCCAATCAGGAATTCAGGATGTCCTTGTAGAAAATGCAAAGGGCATTTATGACATGGCACAACAAGTGAATTATTGCTCCATACTAGAAGAAGATGGTTATACTACTCTTCAATACAAAACTTGGTTTAATGCTGATGGTGAAAAAACAGACCAAGTCATTGAAGAAATCCTTCCCAAAGAAATATACTACAATTACCTTGTAATGATGAATCGATATCTATTGGTTCCTACTCGCTGGGAAAGTTTTTATGAAAAAAACTTTTATCGAACCTATCTTCCCTACGATAAAACATATGTACATGGAGAGGAGGAAGAAAAATCAGATGAGAAACCTTCCTCTGTAACACTTTTTGAGAGAGTAAAGGATGCTGAAACCCTGTACGATGCAGCATGGCACATTATGTTTTGGCTTAAAGATGATATTGGGGGCGTTTGGCATACTGGTGAAAAACCTCCTGGATGGTACAACATCTACCACAATCTTTTAAACAAAGAAGTTGGCATTTGGTGCGGAGAATGGTCCATTATCTATGAAGCATGTGCCCGTGCAATGAACATTCCCACCGTCATCATTATTGGGCTAGGCGAAGACCATCAGTATAACAATTTTTATGATTACGGCTGGCATCATGTAGATCCGTCAGCTGGTGAAAGTGGGAATACTGGAACATGGGAGCCCTATATTGGGAATTCCCTTATTTATTACGAAAAATGGGGAAAGCGCATTTTTAGCTGGCCAATGGAATGGGAAGGAAATGGTAAGTATGATCACGTGTGGAGGTCTGCCCTTCCATACAATCCTCCAGAAAAGTTAACAAATCTATCCTTTACTGTTGTTGATAAAAACCACCGTCCAGTAGAAGGAGCTAGAATTGAACTTTGGAGTCATTGGCCAATGGAGAATAATTATGTACCCGTTCCTTTTCCAAGTGCATTTGGTTATACAGACAGTCTTGGAACAAGTTCTATTCAAAAAGTAGGCCATCAAAATTTCACTTGTGTTGTAACAAGTCGAATTGGAACATCCTCATTTTATATCCCTTTACGCGATGCTGACAATATCCCTGAACTATCCTATTCTGTGGTGTTGTCTGAAGAAATCCAACCTCTTTATAGATACACCAATGCAGCAGAACCAAATTTCATCGTCGATGCAATTGATCCACTCCGTATCCCTGTTTCAGAAGAGTATCCTGAACCATATTTTGATGAAGAGAAGCAATTGTATTATTGCCCAGTATCACTATTGACGGAAGTTGGCTATAGCGTAAAGATAGAAGAAAACACTGTAACCGTCGAATCAGACGATCATACATTGGTCGTAAAGACTGAGGAAACCACAGCAATATTGGATGGAAAAGAGATGGAACTTTTAGAGCATCAAGTACCCATCTGGTACAAAGATACAGTATATATTTGTTTTGAAACAACTCTACTTATTGAAGTCGATACTCGTTTCAATGAAATGCAGAAACAATATGTACTGTATGTACTTTCTTCACGTCTATGCTCAATCCAATTTGATAAGATCCAAGCGATTCAGAAAAACCATCACTGGATTGATGGTTATACAACAATTTTAGAATACATCGATTATTGGAAACCCCCTGTAGGCTCTTTTGATTGTATTGTTTTGTCAGAGAGTGAGCTTTGGAGTTTACTTCACGGAGAATCAGTGAGACAATGTGATTGGACAACGATAAAGAGCACTGACGAAAAGCCTTCTTTTGGCAGTACATTGCACAAAGATGGAAATTACTATATCGTCCTAGTAAATCCTAATTTTGCAACAACATTATCCGGAAAAATCTCTTTCCAAATCAATCCATAGTAAAAATCCCCCTGTTAACAGGTTTGTTAACAGGGGGATTTTTTATTTCTTAATGACCGGTAAACCAATACTTCCATGTGGTAGCACACAAATGGATTTTGATTCAGTTTGTTGAGATATAAATTCTTGAATATTCTTGATTTTGCTCATAAATAGCTGTGATGTTTCTTCCTCTGAAAAAGCACTGTAAAGATAAATTCGATATTGTGAGCCTAAATTGGCTAGATGATAAAGTTTATGAAGACCAAACAAGAATTGTGTATGAATTTCTTCCGAAATTCTCTCCGTTGATAAGTTTCTTCGGGCTTGTTTTTCAAATTCATTATGACCCCATTTTTCAGAACACTCTGCAATAAAGAGAATATCTCCACCTTTTTTTACTGCTCTGGAGGACATTTCTAATGCTTTATGAGCTTGGTACATATTGATATCTTTTGGGTATCCACCAGCGGAAACAATCAAAAAATCAACCTTCCGTGAAAGTATGATTTGATTCCACTGTAAAAAGAGATCAATTCCTTTTTTCCAAGACAAGATAGGATCCCCTGTAACAATACTACATATTTCTTGATTTGAGTTTCCAACAAGATGAATGCTAAAGTCCAAAGGACACAATCGTAAAGATTCTATCAATTCTTCATGAACAGGGTTACCCGCTAATTGTCCCATGTTCGATTGAGGATGTAGCATTTTGGAATGATTTTTATATATTGATTCTCGGTCAGCTACCCCTGGAAAAATGCTTTTTCTTCCTCCAGAAAAACCAGCATGGTAGTGATAAAGGATCTCTCCAATAGAAATACGAATATCTGCCTTTACTACTACTGCATTTAATCGCAAATTGGTACCGGTAGAAAGATATCCAACTGGTATTAAATCGTATGAATCACAATCATGACTGACAATACAGAATTTTTGTAAAACATCTTCTCCAATAATTCTGAGGAGTTCATTATGGGTTGGTGCTCTGTGAGTTCCAGTTGCAACTACAATGGTAATGCGATTCGGTTGTATACCGCATTGCAGAAGATAAGGGAGGATTACATCCAATACTTTCTTTGTGGGAGTCGACCGAGTAGCATCATTTACAATAATGACGATGGAAGGGTTTAACTTTTTTGAAAGAATGCTTTTCAAGGGCAACCCAGTTGAGGGTAAATTCAATAATGAAAGGAGTGTGGGGGCAAAATCTTTGAGGTTGCTAGTTCTTGGTACAGAAGGAAACTCAATATTGACAGAATCAGAAATTGTAAAACAAACATCTTGCCTTCCATAGGGAAGTGTTATATCCATGAAAGAGTTAGAACCCTTTGTGGGGAAATGATAATGTAAAAGTCGTCCCTACACCTAGCTCAGAAGAGATCTGTAAATTCCCTCCATGAAGTCTTGCTAGTTGTTTTGCAATCGCAAGTCCAAGTCCATTACCTTGTCTTTTTTTATATTGATCGTCCAGCTGAATCAAGGGAAAAGGTTGAAAAATGGAAAGTAAATCGTGCTGAGATATACCTATGCCAGTGTCTTTGATTTCAATAATCACTTCTTTATCTTTCATGTAGCATGTGGTGACAATATCTCCGTGATCTGTAAAAGTAATACAGTTGTTTAGAAGATGCATTAATAAAGCAACCATTTTGTCTCGATCATACAGCATAATCGCCTTGGGTACAGTTTCATCGAAATAAATTCGCAAGCCCTTTTTATCTGCTAGCATTCGGGCAACAGATAACGTTTCTTTGATGGTTTTAATAATATCTTCTTCTTCTTTGTTAAACTCAACATTTCCTTTGGTTAAATCGGTATATTCCACAATATCTCTGATCAAAGCGTTCATTTTTTGGGTATTGTGGGTTGCCATCTCGCATAAACCAATCTGTTCTTTATTTAGTTCACCAAAAGATTCTTTTTGCAACATATCTACAGAAGCCTTTATATTGGCAAGAATACCTCGGAATTGATCTGACATCGCATGAACAACTTTTGAATCTTCTTTGCATTGAAAAGAATTCATTACGGCTGAATAAATTGATCGAATCAATTCAAAACTACTGAGTCGGTTTTTCATAAGAATATCTTTCGCCCCAATTCTATACAACCGAAGAATATCCTTGGTTTGCACTATATCTGCAAGTGCAATTACGGGAAGAGTTGGGCAGTGAGAAACATACGTAGACAAAGTTTCATATTCAGAGTTTTCTTTCATGGTTAAGTCAAGTAAACACACCTGAAACGGTTTTGAATGGGACAAACGAATACCATCATCCAATCTAGATGTCCAAGATATTTCAAAGTCAATACTATCTATACCTTGTAGAAGACTCTCGATTAGTCTGGCGTTCCCGGCATTTTGTTCAATCAATAATATGGTTAGATTCGCCATTTGTTTATTCATTTTTTTTATTCCACATTCTTTTTTATATCACGTTTGAGTATAATTAGCAACGTAATCAGAACATTTATTGCTTTTTTTGGAGTGTGCAATGGCCAAAAAACTCGATCGATCAATTGGATTGTTTTCTGCTATTAATATTGGCATTGGGACAATGATTGGATCGGCTATTTTTGTTTTGGTTGGTACAAGCATGGACTTGGCTGGTCCTTCTGCCTTTATCTCCGTTGGTTTGGCTGGTATAGCAGCTATCTTTACAGCATTTTCTTTTGCAGAATTAGTTACCGTAATTCCTACTGCAGGTGGAGGATACGTATACGTTAAAGAGGCAAGCCACAACGGTGTTTTAGGATTTCTTACTGGATGGGCTTTTTGGTTAGGGTATGCAATGTCCTGTGGTCTTTTTGCTATTGGCTTTGGAACGTTTGTTTCCTATTTTTTCCAAAAAATTGGAATTCCTTTTCCTCCTTCTATTGCATCATATGGCCTTATTATCACATTTGTGGTAATTAATATCCGGGGAGCAAAAAACTCTACCGAAGTTCAAAATTGGATTACATCAATCCTGTTAATCATTCTTTTTGCATATATTGGATATGGTATACTCCACATCCAACCTGACAAACTCACCCCTTTGTTTCCAAAGGGTCTGACGGGTACGATTAGTGGTATCAGTATTTTATACATCACCTATATTGGTTATGGATTAATTACCACCATGAGCGAAGAAGTAAAAAATCCTGAAAAAACAATCCCCAGATCCATCTTTATTTCTACCATTATTGTTGTCGGGATAAAGATTCTAGTGTTTTTCATAGCAGCAGGAGTTGTTTCTTGGACTATGCTTACTCCAGCATCAACAAATACTCCAATGATTGACACTGCAGTATTATTAGTAGGCCCTTGGGGTGGTTATCTTTTTGCCTTTGCAGGTTTGCTAGCAACGGTATCAAGCATAAACACCGCAATATTGGCTTCTTCTCGAACATCCTATGCTCTCAGCAAAGATAGGCGATTTCCAAGTGCTTTCAGTACCATTAACAGGTTTACAAAAACGCCCATCTTAAGCATTTTAATGGCAGGACTTATTGCTGCTATATCTACTTCTCTGCAAAATCTTGAAAGGATTTCTACTATCACTGCTCTTTTCTCCCTTATTGGGTACAGTTTTGTAAACATTGCTGTCATACAGTTACGAAAACAAAAACCTACCGTAAAACGAGCATTTAAAGTACCTTTTTTCCCATACTTTCCCATTATCGGAACAGCCATCAACGTGATATTAATTCTCCAATTGGTTGGTTCCGATTACATTTCTGTTTTCTCTTCTCTTGGTATCCTTGTCCTTGGAGCTCTTTACTACTACGTTTTGTATCCAAAAATTCAACATCTTCCGAAAGGAATAAGTCCAGCTGTTCTTCCAACAATTACTCCTAAGAGTCTTGATTACTGCAAAGACCAATACAACATACTTCTTCCGCTTGGTAATCCAAAGACTGCTGAAGCACTTCTCCACATGTCTTTTATGATTGCCAAAGGAAGTCTTTGTAGTGCCGTAACTCCTATTCACGTTGTTGAATTACCAGATGCAATCCCTATCAATTCCAGATACACGGAGTTTAAAAGCATTTTGAGTAATTTTGAAACATTGAACACAGTTACACAAAAAGTATCCAAGCAATACAATATGGAAACAGAGGCTTTGCTGATATATTCCAGAAAACGAACCGAAGCAATTGATCATTTTGTTAAAGAAAACGATGTAGATTTTACTCTTATCGGTTGGCACAAATCCGGTTTAGCATACAACATGCTAAATGGTATGGTACCGCATTTACTAAAAAGCACAATTCCTTCTATTGGTATTTACCGACCTGTCCAGGGGCACACTGACAAAATACGAAGAATTCTATTCCCTTACTCGGGTGGATTGTACTGTAAAGCTTCTGCTTCAATCATCAAACGAATTGCAGCTGCTAATAACTCATTCGTAACTCTTCTCAATGTGGTTGACAAAGATAGCTCTTATGAAGAAAGAACAGAAATCCAACAAGTATTCCTTAAATCTCTCCAGGCTCTGCATGTAAATGGGGAAATCAAAACAATTGAAAAAAGCACAATGTCCAGAACCAGTATCATTATTGACGCTTCCGAGGATTATGATTTATTGGTCTTGGGTATGGAAGCTGGGTGGGGTATCCGAGAGTCTGTAACAGGTTTTTCAACGGATACCGTCACAGAGCATTCTCATTGCAGTGTATTGTTGATTCGGGAAGGTACTCCGGTGACTAATTCAAGATTTTTCCGACGAATCCTAGATAGTATCAATCGTATCTAGTTTCGTATGGGGATATTTGATACAGTAATTCCTGATGATGCAAAATCGATTTGCTATTTTAATTTACCCGCTTGGGGCCATATATACCCTACCCTTGATCTTGTTCAATCTCTAACTAATCAGCAACGGAGAGTGTACTATTTTTCAACCCCCGCATTTCGACAATGCATTGAAGATGTTGGAGCTATTTTTGTAGATCTGTATTCTTTTTGGATTCCAGGTATGGGAGATGAGTTTCAGCATTTGGATAAAATGTTACTAAAGGCGAGTAACTATTATCTGGAAACTATCGGATACTCGTTAAAAGCAAGCTATTATATAGTTTCCCAGCTTTCCACAAAGAAGAATGTATGGAAACCAGATATCATTCTCCACGACAATTGCTGCTTGTGGGGAAAATTGCTAGCAACACTGTGGAAAACCCCTGCTATATGTACGTTTTCTACTTTTATATTGCAATCAGGCTATATTCCACACATACCTTTCCAGTGGTTTTTAGATGAATGGAAGGGATACAAAGGGATTTTCCGCTTCATTAAATATCGTTTGAAATTTCGTCATCAATTCCCAAAACTATCCATAAAAATTCAAGATATGGTCCTTAACAAAGAAGCCAACAATATTGTTTTTCTACCTCAAGAGCTTCAGATGCAATCACATTTTCTGAATCATCAATACGATTTTTTCCCACGGACAAATGATTTCCGTTCCACTGAAGAAGATCTCGATGTAAACCTAAAAGTACCTTTTCTATATGTTTCTTTAGGGACGATTCATAAACAGAATCGTGAACTGCTACAGAGGATGATTTGGATTCTATCTGAATTACAAATTCCATCAGTTATCTCTGCAGGGGAGCATTACAAATCTTTCCATAATCCATCCCCCAAAACTATCCAGTTGTATTCATTTGTACCACAAATTTATATTCTACAACATTCTTACTGTAAAGGTTTTATATCTCATGGTGGCATGAATAGTGTAGTGGAAGCTTGGTCAAACAAGATTCCACTCTATATCATCCCGCAAACATTGGAACAGTTACTTACTGGAATTCAAATTCAAGAAATCCATGGAGGTTATGTAATTCGAAAAAAACATCCATCTTTTCGCTCATTATACAACTTTCTTCGTCAACATCTTTGTCTCTAAGAGAATACATTGTTTTCATGTAGGTATCCTGGTTACCATACACGTTTCATTCCTCCAAAGAAAAGATATACTTTTATTTCAATGCTTTAAAAAGGAATGGGTATGTTGCTAAAAAAACAATCAATACATATCATTAGCTTTGATATTTTCAGAACCTTGGTAGACTTAGATAGTAGAGCTCCCAAGGTGTACGAGAGGATTTTTCTTGCAAAAGGAAAACCATCACAAATTCGACGTTTTTGGTCTGATATTGGACATCGGTATAGAATTGAATTGAGTCATTCACTTTCCAAAGAAAAATACGAGGGTTTTGCCCCGCTTTTTGTAAGAGTCATGGAATGGATCAAGAATAAGTACAACTTAACTGGTTCTGCGGAGGAATACAAAGACATCTTGATTGAAGAAGAAAAGCAATCCAGCTTATTCCCAGATGCCCTTGAGACCATCCATGCTTTATCAAAGCGTTTTACACTTTGTGTTGTGAGTGATACTGACCCAGATATGGTAACAACAATCTTGCCTTCTATTCCAATTAAGAAGAAATTCCTATCATATGATCATCAAGCCTACAAAGAAGATCCTCAAAACAAATTATTTAAAGCAGTAATTGATGATTTTAAAGTCGATCCCACTCACATACTACACATTGGTGATTCTTATTCTGATGTGATTGGATCAAAGCGATTGAATATGAATAGCGTTTGGATCAATCGATACAAACCGTGGTATTGGTGGAAACACAAAGATATTCAACCAGATCATACCATTACTGCACTTAAGCAGTTGGTTCGGTTATTCTGAAACGAGTCCCATTGAAATTGCAACAAATGCCCTCTTTTTTTAAGGATAGTATAACGTGAAGCAAAATAAAAACACCAATCAAAATCAAGCCTATCTACTTGGTGAAGAAAAGATAAAAAAATCTCTGTTAACGTTATCAATTCCAGCCATTATTGGAATGTTAATCAATGGTATTTACAACTTAGTAGACACCATATTTGTTGGACAAAAAATTGGTACGATGGGAATAGCAGGTCTTGCTGTTTACATCCCAATATTAACCCTTATTATGGCCGTGTGTAGCATGCTGGGAATTGGCGCAGGATCTTACTTCTCAAGATCGTTTGGAAAAAAGGACATTGAAACTACCAATCATATCACGGGAAACACAATCTTGCTAAGTCTTCTTTTTGGAGCTATCTTTGGAACTCTTGGCTTCATCTATGCAGAACCCATATTGCTCCTGTTTGGTGCCACTGAGACAATTTTGCCGTATGCTTTACCGTATACAAAAGTAATGTTCATTGGAACCACTTATTTTCCTTTTGTTATTGCGATGAATAATCTTTTACGAGCAGAGGGTAATGCAAAAAATGCAATGACCGCAATGCTGATTGGAGCTATTGGGAATATTATTTTAGATTGGTTGTTTGTTTTTCACCTTGACATGGGACTTGCGGGAGCAGCAGTAGCAACCAATATTGCAAAAGGACTCTCTGTGATTTACATGATTTGGTATTTCCAATGGAGTGGTCACACGATGGTTCGCCTTAAATGGAGACATTTTCTTTTAAAAGTGTCCATTATGAAAGAAATTTTCTCTGTTGGTTCTTCAAGTTTTGCAATGAACATTGCAGGAACAATTACAATTTCTTTAACGAATTATTTCTTGGGTACTTTTGGGGGAGATATTGCCATTGCTTCCTATGGGCTTATTTATCGAATTCTTATGTTAGAAGTCATGGCCTTGATTGGTCTTGTGCAAGGCCTTCAACCCCTTATTGGATTTAACTACGGTGCAAAAAAGATTGAACGAGTTCATCAAGCAGTCAATATCACCGTTCAATGGACTTTTCTTATTGGTTTTATTGTAATGGCGATTTGTGAGTTGTTTCCTTCACTGGTTATTCGAGTATTTTCTTCAGATCCACAGTTGATTCAGTATGCTGTGCTTCCTTTAAGAATCATCATGATATCCACCATTTTTATTGGAATCCAGATGACCTACACGGTTTTTTTTCAATCATTAGGATTTGCAAAAACTGCCTTCTTTCTTTCTATTCTCCGACAGATCATCCTGTTTGTACCCTTTCTAATCCTGTCTTCAGTAGTCTTCCGATTTGGTGTAATTGGGATTTGGGTATGCTTTCCGTTATCGGATTCTATATCGACCCTTATCTCTGTCATCGTGTATCGTAAAAAATCTACGGCGCTTCGGTTTTTGCATGCACAAAATATGTAACTTTTACAAAGTCACGCAGTAGTAGTAGTGTAAGGTTTCCCTCCCATTAACCTTAACCATCAAAATAAGACTCGGTTTTTTGAACCGAGTCTTATCTATTTTTTTATTGAAACGATGTGGAATGGATCATTCCATCCAACAAGTAAATGCAAGATCCGACATCGGACATGTCGACAACACCCACTGGACTATGGCCATAGCGAGTAGGAATAGAGATACCGCAACTAGGCACTCCCTTTTCAAAAAGGTGTATAGCACCAGCATCTGTGCCCCCACGGGCTAATACTTCTCGTTGATACGGAATTTGATGTGAACTTGCATAAGAACACAAAAAATTGACCATAGTGTCATCACACACAACGCTTCCATCCATAACTTTGATTGCAGCCCCTTTTCCTAATTTTGTAAAACCGTTTGCTGCTCCAGGAGTATCAAAAGAGCCGGTAATATCAACAGCAACGCCAATATCTGGTTTACACGTATTAACAGCTACTTTTGCACCGCGTAAACCCAATTCTTCTTGTACAGAAAAAACAAAAAACACATCGTGCATTGGGGGAGATTCCATTTCAGACAACACTCGCATCAGGATATAACACCCAATACGATCATCGATAGCCTTAGAAGATACCAATCGACCCGTCAAAGGAGTAAAGGGTCCTACATAAGCAGCAGGTTCTCCAATATCAACCAGAGACAATGCTTCTTCTTTAGATGATGCGCCAATATCTATATAAAGTGAAGCAAAATCTTTGTCGTCTTTTTCTTTTTCTGTAGGAAGAACAATTCCGATTACACCTTTTCGAAACTGAATTTTTTGATAAATCGACACTTTATTGCTGATTCCTCCCATGTAACGTACTTTTAAAAAACCTTTATCGGATACATCGGTAACAGCAAAACCAATCTCATCCATATGAGCTGACACCATAATTCTCTTTTTCATGGGATGATCCGATCCCTTTTTTAAAACAATCAGATTTCCAATATGATCGATAAAGATATCATCTGCAAACGATTTACAAAAGGAATGAATAAAATCACAAACGGGTTTTTCAAATCCACTGACACCGAAAATTTGAGTTAAATCATCTAGATACATTTCACGCTCCCAAAAAAGAGATTTCTATTTCATTGTAACACATTGAAATGAAAACCCATGTATTGTATTCGCTACAAATTAATTTATACCATAATCCATGAATACACAGGCGTTTAACTATATCCGAGCAAATTATCGTTGGAACTTTGTAGTCAATGCAATTGATGAAGCTTTTTGGGTTTTATCAAATAATTTGGCCTCCATCATCACACTTCTTCCAGTTTTCATCGAAAGGCTTGGAGCATCAAATGTTGTCATCGGGATGATCCCAGGATTAGCTTTTGTTTGTGTAATGTTGCCTGGTATTGTAAGTGCAAATTTTGTAGAAAACAAACCAAACAAATTGGCATTTGTGAAGAAAATTACATTGTGGGAACGTTTTCCCTTCGTCGTATTGGCCCTTAGTGCACTCTTTCTTGCCATTCCGTATCCAACTTTAACAATTTGGATTTCAGTAGTATGTGTGATTTTGATTTACGGTACATCAGGTATAATTCAACCTGCATGGCTAGGATTCATTGCAAAAGTAACTCCCAGTCGAAAGTTAGGCAGTTATTTTGCAGCAGGCAATGGATTAGGAGCACTTCTTGGAATCGGTGGGTTTGTTCTAGCTGCTTACTTATTGGATGCTTTTTCATTTCCTTTCAATTATTTTTTATTATTTTCTTGTGCATCTGTGGCAGTTTTTATTTCTTGGTGGATGTTGCTTTTAGGACGAGAGCCAGATGTGGAAGAGAAAGAAACAAAAACTTCTTCTATTGATTTTTTTAAAGCTTTGCCTGTTGTGTTAAAAAACGACTCTTCCTTTACTCATTTCATTATTGTACGGAATTTGCAGTGCTTAGGATCAATGGCGACAACCTTTTTTACGGTATATGCTATTAAGTCTTTACACTTTGCAGATTCCTCTGCTGGTCTTTTATCCATTTTTCTTGCTTCATCACAATCGTTTTTCTTTTTTGTATGGGGATACATTGGTGATCGAAAAAGCCACAAACTTGTACTTACTATTGCATCTTTAGGACTCATTTCCACATCTTTTATTCTTCTTTTTTTCCAATCTTGGATTGCTTTATGCATTGTTTTTATCATGCTAGGAATTTATTATAGTGGTATAGGGTGTAGCGGATTAACACTTCTGCACAATATGGCACCCCAAGGGCGGTATCCCACCTACATTGCCCTGTATAATGCGTTGCAAGTCATCAGTGCATTTATTGCGCCTGTTATTGGTGGGTGGATTTCAGAAGTATATGGTTGGAAAACCATGTTTGTAGTTGCCCTAATACTTAGTGTTCTGGGTTTTATATGGCTTTTGTTATTTGTCAAAGAACGAAGGAGTAGATTGAATGAAAAACCCCAAATCATCTAATATTGGTAATCCAATTCAGTGTTTCTCGAAAGCATTTGTACAATTATTGGCTCGAATCGAAAATGTTCTCTTTCTATCTATTCCAGTGAATCTTCTGAAAGTCGTTTTATTTGTGGGAGTAACCACCATTTTGCCCCAACTTGTAGATAATGCGATCGTTGGAATCTTTTTATTGGTCGTAATCTTTATCGTCATTTACTTCATTAACTCCTATATCGCATTCATTTATACAATCTTCTTGTTAAACAAAGATTCTTCTTTATCTCAAGCCGTTGTAAAGGTGAAATCCTCATATCGACGTGTCTTATCCTCTGAACTATTCTTTTTAGGGATTTCTTCACTTGTCTATGTACCAATCATTGCTTATAGCAATCTACTTCAATCCGCTAGTTTTTCTCAAGTAGTACCAATATCCACCATTTCGATTTCCATTTATGGCATTTTTGCAGCATTATGGTTCTGTTTCTTCTATATCCCGTATCAAACTTCTATTCGAATGTTTTTGCTACACGATTCTGGCCCCCGATTAGTGATCTGGAAAAGGGGGTATCTGATGTATTGGAGAAATTTCTTTTCGATATTTATTTATTACGCCTGTTTCGGCATATTGTATTCTCTTTTAACCTATCGTCTTTCAAACTACTTGTATTTCGAAATTTTAATGATGGTCATGATTCCATTTCATGCCTCTCTGAATGCAGTTTCATACGATACATTAAACCAAATGTATGGATCAAATTTTGGCAGTAGGAACCCGGACAAGGGTTCCTGATTTGGAGGGCAATGAAAGAATGATCTTTCACAATTATTGTACACAATCTACTTTTAGAATTGGTTACAAATTAGTAAAGGATAGTAACAATGAACAACAACAGTTTTATTAGTGAATTACCTACTCTGATGAAAAAGCTGATTTCAGGAGAAGTGATCCTTTCCTCGAAAATTTTTGATCGGTTTGCTGGAATGACAATCGCATGGGGATTTTTCGGAAACATGTGGAATCAATTGTACTTTACTGCTGCTGTTAGGCCGTCAAGACATACTTTTTCTGTCATTCGTCTTGCAAGATCTTTTACTGTTAACTTCTTTGATTCAGGATTTGACAAAGAGCTTCATTATTTTGGCAGTATCAGTGGGTACAATGAAGATAAATTCTGTAGCGGCGCTCTTCACATTGATACAGCATTTCTGGAGCACTTTTCTGCGCCCATTATTGAAGCACGATATCTCATTGAGTGCAAAGTAAAAGACGTTCACCCAATTGATGCTTTCCAGGTAGGCGAACAAACGGATATCATGAAGTTTTACCCTGAAAATGATGATTACCACATCATGCTCTATGGAAAAATAGATACTATGGTGAAACGTGCATAACCGAATTCATATTTGTGAAGAATTAGGCTTTTGCGGTGGTGTTCGAAATGCTGTATGGAAATCCGTTTTAAGTATTCAGAGAGATAAAAAAATCATTATCTTTGGAGATTTAATCCATAACGATAGAGTCTTGCATGAACTTTTCTTGAACGATGTTCAAATTGTTAAAGATTTAGAGCAGATTCATCCAAACTCACGGGTGATTATTCCTGCTCATGGGATAACCAAAGAAAATGTTGCATTACTCCATGAAAGAACACAGGATATAATCGATATGACATGTCCGATGGTTGTAAATATGAGGAATAAGTTGATTCATTTATCCCTTACATGTGATTTGGTTATTCTACTCGGACGAAAGAACCATACTGAGATTGTTGGTGCCATTAGTTTTTCTCAGAAAGAAAAAATTTTCGTTATTGAATCCCTGCAAGAACTGATATCATCAGGCATTCTGGATCAAACTCTGCAACGCATTCCCCGGTGTAAGGTTGGGCTGATTAGTCAAACTACTGCCTCCAGCAATGAATTTAACGCAATTCAGCAATTGTTGATTACCAGAGAGAATATATCCGTCCATATTGAAAATACACTGTGTCCAACGGTGATAAAAAGACAAAAAAATGCAGAAAAATATGCTCGTATCTCTGATGCCATTATTGTTGTAGGAGATCGGAGAAGTTCTAATACATACAGTTTATTTGAGATTGCCCAATCCATTAATGCTCATTCATTTTTTGTACCCAGTAACTCTCCCATGGTTTTTAAAGACAAAGAAACTCTAGTTCAGGCAAAAAGTATTTCAATCCTTGCTGGTACTTCTTCTCCTTACTATGTATTAGATGAAACTGTTGAATCACTCCAACAGATTTTATCAGAACATACAACCAAAGAAGCTGTCATTGTAATATATGGTCCTACAGCAGTTGGTAAAACAGAGTTTACCGAGATTTTATCGCACAAGATTCCTAGTGAAGTCATCAATTTTGATTCCATGCAAGTTTACAAACATCTCTCGATTGGAACTGCCCGGCCCAATGAAAGCTCATCTGATATTCCTCACCACTTGTTTGGTTATATAGATCCAAAAAATAGAATATCGGTAGCAGACTACCAAAAGGAAGCTATTCAGAAAATTCAACAGGTATTCAAGAGAAATCACATCCCAATTCTTATTGGAGGAAGCTATCTATATGCATCATCTTTGATTGATGGTTTGTTTGAAATGGAACAAGAAAAGAACTTTAGTGAAGTTCGACTCAAACTTTTTCAAGAATGTCAAGAAATCGGTCTTTACGAGATGTATAACAAGCTCCTTCAAATTGACCCTCAAGCAGCTCAAAAAATCCATTCCAATGACAAAAAAAGAATTTTACGAGCATTGGAAGTGTATGAACTTACAGGAAAGCCAATCTCTCTTCTACAAAAAGAATCTACAAAAAAAGCTCCATTCTTTTTTATTAAATTAGGCTTACTTCGAAGTCCTGAAGTCATTTACTCCCGGATCCACAGTCGAACAAAAACCATGTTTCAAGAAGGTATGTTAGAAGAAGTCCAATGGCTCCTTGCAAATGGATACAAAGAAGCTCTATATGAAATTAAAGCCCATGGATATCGCGAATGTGTTGAATATCTAGAGAAAAAGAGAACATTGGAAGAAACAGTGGAGTTAATGGAAAAAAATACTCGTCATTATGCGAAGCGTCAGTTAACCTGGCTTCGACAAAGGTCAGATTTTCATCTTCTTAATCTTGACGCTTTCTCTTCTATTCAATCAGTCGGTAACGCTGCTCTAAAGATGATTGAAATGGCAAAGAAACACTCACAAATCCAAAACACATTCGATCAAACCTAAATCAGTAGCAATGTACAAAGTGTTAGTTTTTTTTGGATGTAGCTGCATTTTATAGAAACTAGTGTCCGGAAGTCCGTGAATAGGAATCCATGTTTCTCCATCATGGAGGATGTAAAGATAAAGTCCTCTGTACAAATGAACTATGCAAGATTCATCTTCGTGCATTGAAACAATGTCAAACCCTGCTGGATACGAAAAGATTTTTGCGTCAAACTCTTTGGAAAAATTAATTCTTGAAGTCCATGTTTCCCCAAAGTCACTGCTAACCAGAAATTCTCCATTTGATGCCATTCCCCATACTATCCCACTCCGAGTTAAATCTACTTCAACAGATTCAATTTCCCAGTGTCCATGAATCGTTTTCCAGTTATACCCTTGGTCTTCACTTTTGAAAAGTTTTTTCTCTCCAAATAGAGTCTCACCATGGCAATAAATGACGCTTTTCTCTACAGGATCAAAACAAACATCTCGAATAGTAATTTCATTGCCGGTTTGCTCCAGTTGTTGCCATTGAACACCATGGTCAACTGACATCCATAAACCATCTCCAGATGACAACTCTTCACCCTTTGTTCCAGCAAACCATATCGAAGGATCCTGAGGATGTATCCATACTATATATACTTGTGCGTGAGAAGGAATAGTGCTGATTGTCTCCCAAATTTGTGTGTTCTTATCCATTTTCATTAGTATATTATCTCGAACTCCATACCAAGAAGAAAAATCTTGCGAAGACCCAAAAAAACCGTCGAAGGGGGGAGCATTATTGAATTCCTTCCATTCTTCGTAGGGGCGAAAGAAATGATATGTTTTTTGGTCTTTACCGACCAATATCATTTCTTCAACTTCTACTGGATGGATGGCAAAATCTGTTATTGTTTGCGCACTTATTCCTTGGGATATTGGGTTCCATTTTTGATCGGTCAAAAAATATCGATACACATTTTGATTTGTACCTGCATAAAGATATTGATCTGAAAAACCACTTGCCAAAGAATAAACGGACTCTTCCAAGGGAGGGAGGATTTCCCATGTATAGCCTTGATCTAGTGATTGCCATACTCCTTTTTGTGTCCCGGCATAAAGAATTCCTGTTTTCGTGATCGCTACATTGTAAGCAGGAAATGGCAATGGAGTCTTCGTTTCAAATTCCCATGTTTCTCCTTCGTTTAAAGAACAAATCACACCACCTGGATATAGCAATGCAATAAAAGATGAAGAAGAAGGATGAATTGCTATGTCGGATAGAAGGCGGCTTTTGAAGGTTGATGAGTCATGCTTACTCCACTGAACACCCTTGTCTTTTGTATAATATACATTTTTACCGGCGGATATAGCGAAGATAAAGTTTTCATCAGTATTGGAAATAGCAATTCTTTCCAATGGTGCTTCACCTTCTTGGCATACATAGATTTGTTTCCATTGGTCATGAGTGTTTTCTTGAACAAAAAGACCTGCTGCGCAGGAAACGAAAACAGATCCACTGGGATGTACTACAAGCTGATAATAGGGGGAAACCATATCTAGTGAAAAAGAAAGTGTATTCCACTCTTCACCAAAATCTGAGGAAAAATAAAGTCTGTCTTGGTCAAGAATATAGCAATGAGACTGCATCGTAGGGTGAAAGGACAGAGAAGTAATTCTGGAAGTAGGAAGAAGAATATGCTCCCATTGAGTTCCACCATCTTTTGTAATAAAGGCATGATTTGAAGATGAGGCTAGAATAAACCTGGCATCATGACTGCTTGCAGCAATACAATCAATCCTGCCACCAAAGGGTCCAAGACAGTGGTAAACACTCGATATATTCTCGGAATACTCAGTATGTTGTTCTAACTGTTGATTGTTATCTTTACAACCATACATAGACGATACAACCACGAATACGAACAGAAAAGCAATCAAGCAAATTGTGTGAATTCTCATACGTATCCCTTCGTAAAATCAAATTTATTTTTCATTATGGGTTGAAAATTCTGAAATTCAAGTACAATAGTAACTAGCCTCTTTTACTTTGCGGGGTGGAGCAGTCCGGTAGCTCGTCGGGCCCATAACCCGAAGGTCGGTGGTTCAAATCCGCCCCCCGCAACTTTCTTTCTCTCAATCTTGATGAAAACTTATTTATTTAAAACGATATCCAATGTTTTTCACTATACCGGAATCTTGTTATTACAATTAAGTTTTTTTTTCCTGCTACCTCTTTTTGTGGTTATATTGGACCAGGAATACACAGGTTCTTTATCCACCACTAAAGCATTTGTACTGCCCCTTCTCGGTTCAGTTTTAATAGGGTATTTCTTGTATAAAATATGTAAACGCTACCCATTCACCAACAGTACGCCATTTTTGATATGTACTTTTGTATGGATTCTTTTCTCCATCATTGGGGGTATTCCGTTGTATGTTAGCTTGGATATTCCCTTTATAAATGCTTTGTTTGAGGGAACAGCTGGATTCACTACAACAGGAACTACAATTCTTGATAATGTTGAAGTACTACCCCGTAGCATTCTATTATGGAGATCCTTAATGCAATGGTTAGGTGGTATTGGTATTATTGCATTCTTCCTTGCTTTTCAAAGTGGTATACCTGGTTCACACAAATTGTATAGTGCAGAGAGCTCTAAGCTGGACATTCAACGACCCGTACCAGGACTAGTGAATACTCTTCGAATTTTATGGAAAATATACCTTGTTGGTACTGGACTCATGATCTTGTTTTTATGGGTGCAAAGAGTACCAATTTTCATAGCTATCAACCATAGTTTAACATGTATTTCAACGGGTGGTTTTTCTACTTTTAATACCAGTATCCAAGGCTTTCAAACTCTTCCTGAAGTACATTTTACATTGCTGCAGACTACTTTCATGATTGGGATGATTTTTGGTAGTACGAACTTTCTTCTTCATTTTCGGTTCTTTATAGGACAATGGAAGGCTATCTTTGACACTAAAGAAATGAAAACCTGGGTACTGATCATGGTAGTAACCTCTTTACTCCTTATCTTATTTGCCCCTCATCTCTCTTTCATGGATTCAATCTTCCAAACTATATCGCTTTCATCGACCACTGGATATACAATACATCCATTTTCATCTGTATTCATGACACCGATAGTGATTTTACTATTTTTTCTACTCATGTTTATCGGGGGTTGCAATGGATCCACTACTGGAGGAGTGAAAGTACAAAGAATACTCCTAATCGGGAAAGCTATATCTAGAGAAATAAAAAAATTGTGGGCTCCAGAAGAGGCAACGCTACCAATCGTTATAGACCAGAGAATTATCCCAGAAAATGCAGTTCAACAAGCATTGACAATCATCTCAATTTGGATGTTGACAATTCTTGTAGGAGCTTTCCTTTTGATTCTAACCTCTCCCATGTCTTTAAAAATTGCTTTTAGTGCTCAATTGAGTGCTGTGAGTAATATTGGTCCATCTTTTTTAGATCCTGTTACGTTAGCATCTTCCAATTGGTTTGTTAAAACCATATTGATGATCAGTATGATTGCAGGTAGAATCGAGATTCTACCTTTATTATTACTATTCCAGAGAAAAGCCTGGGCATAAGGAGAAGCATATGTATATTGTCATCGCTGGCGCTGGTATTATTGGGAGGCAAATCACTAAGAATCTTTGTGACAATCATCATGATGTAGTAGTAATTGATGTGAACAAAGAAAAATGTGAGTTAGTCTACTCAGAAACGGGTGCATTGACAATTCATGGAGATGCAACCGATATCAGAATATTGGAAAAAGCAGGGTGTGCAAAAGCTGATAAGCTAGTTGCTGTCATGCGACAAGATTCTGACAATATTGCATGTGCATTGCTGGCAAAAAGTTTGGGGATTCATGATATCATCAGTCGGCTAAGAGTACCCGAGTATAGAAATGCATTCAAGCTAGCTGGTATCAATCATATTATTTCTGTATCAGGAATTCTATTGAACCAATTCATGATGGAGATTGAACAACCTCAAGTACGACGTATCGTCCATATTGGAAAACGTAAAGCTGCTCTTTTTTCAGTAGTGATACCCAAGCACGCAGTTTGTATCGGGAAATCTATTCAGCAAATTGCAGCTGAAAAATCATTTCCTGATGAAAGCGTTATTGCGGGTATTTATCGAGCAAGAGAGGATCTTTTTGTCGCACCCAGAGGAGATACATATCCTGAAGAAGGAGATTCTGTCTTTTACGTTACTACAAGTGCCCATATCGCTAAGGTAGCAAATGCATTTACAAAAACAAAAAAATAAACTTTTCCCACATTTTAGTTTTCCACAATAGAAATCTTTTGTAAATCGTGTTTTTGTGGTTTTATGAACACATTTGAAATGTTTTTCCACAGTTTATCCACTTTCTTTTTTAATAAAAAGTAGCTATAATGCTATGATCATTATTTTGTACGATTTGAAAAACAGATTTTTCGGCTTGCATATTCAAGTTATGTGAGTAGAATATGTATGCTAAATTTTATATGGAGGATTGATTATATGGCTCTTAGAAAAAAGTCAGGTATTGAAGAATCACGAAAAGCAATTAAGCGTCGTGAACACAATAGATATTTCAAAACATCTATGCGCACAGCAATTAAAAAAGCTATTGAAGTAGCTGGAACTGAGAATGAAGATGCTGCTATTCGTCGTGCATACAAAGTAATCGATAAATGCGCACAAAAAAATATTATTCACAAAAACAAAGCAGCCAATCGAAAATCTAAAATGATTCTTGCTATCAAAAAGGCAAAAGCATAGTTTCCAAATAAAGAAACACAATCAACCTTTAGTTTTTCTCAATAAAAAGAACAAGGGCATCGCTTATTGACAAGCCGATGCCCTTTTTTCTATCTTGGTCGATTTTCAGTAACCTACTATAGCCATTGCGAATGTTTTCATAGGGAACATTAGACAATTGTTTTACAGCCATTTTCATGCGATAGGAATGAATATGCGGCATTTTTTTCTCAATTTCATACGTGTGCAACCCTTTAGAGACATAAAAACCGGTCTCAAGTAAAAAGGCAAAATGATTCAACAAGTAGAAAAACACTTCCTCATAACTTTTTCCATTGCGAATCAAATTTCCCAGGATATGAAATGCTTTCTCTTTCTGTCCACTAACAATTGTGTCTGATAAAGAAAAAATCACTTCTTCTATGGAAGGTCTATGTAAAACAAATGCTTTATCCCATATCGGTTTTTCTATTCCTGCATTTTCTAGACAAATTCGTTCTGTGATATCAAAAATCTGGTCTAGATCATGTTTGTTCTCGGTAATACACTTTTTAATAAGTTCCAATGGGGGGTGAAGAGAAAAGTCTTGATACTTCTTACGAACCCATCTAACAATAACGTTTTCAGGTACAGCAGGATCATCCAGAAATGCAAAGTCAGATAGTTCTTTTTTAAATGCTTTCTTGATAGGATTTTTATTCCCCTCATCTTCAAATACTAGATAGTGTTCTTTACTGATATCAGTAAACACTTTTTTTGCTATAAGTGATGGTGCGTTTTTCGTTAGAAAAGAGGTAGCATTTCGGAAGATCACAAGTTTATTAACACTAAAAAAGCCATTGTCGTCAATCGTTTGTAGAAAATCTTGAAGCGAAAGATGGTCCCCATATAGAATTTCCGTTTCATACTGATGATGTTTTTTCTGAATGTACTTCTTTATCGTATTCGTAAGAATTTGTTTGATTCTTTGTTGGGGTCCAAACATGTACAGATATTGCTTTTGTAAATGCCCTTTTGCAAGCTCATCCAGGAAATGGAAGTAACTGGCCGTATTGTGTTCTGCCAAATCCGTCATGGATAAATACGTTCAATCGTCCTGGGAAAGGGTATTGTTTCGCGAATGTGGTCAATACCACACATCCAAGCAGTCATACGTTCTACTCCCATTCCAAAACCGCTATGGGGAACGGATCCGAATTTCCTAAGGTCAATGTACCATTGATAGGTTTCGGGATTTAAACCTGTTTTTTTTATTTTCGAAAGAAGGTTGTCCAGATCATCTTCTCGTTGGCTACCACCGATGATTTCACCGTAACCTTCTGGAGCCATTAAATCAGCTCCTAAAACAGTTCCAGGGTCTGTTTCGCTTTCTTTCATGTAAAATGGCTTACTATCTTTGGGGAAATTAGTAATGAAAACAGGCTGCTCATATTCTTGAGAAATAATTGTTTCATCAAGTCCCGTAATATCGTCACCCCATTTTTTATCTCGCTGATGCTGATTCAACAATTCTAAAATACTCCCATACTTCACTCTGGGGAAAGGTCCTTGAATAGTCTTAAGTTTCTCTGTATCACGCTGTAAAATGTTGAGTTCTTTTGTGCATTGATCAAGTACTCGCTGAATGATGTACAGTGTTAATCCTTCTTGAATTTGCATGCTCTCATAAACATCACAAAATGCCATTTCAGGTTCAACCATCCAAAACTCTGTTAAATGGCGCCTAGTTTTCGATTTCTCTGCTCGAAAAGTAGGTCCAAAACAGTAGACTCTTCGAAAAGCCATTGCCCCTGCTTCTTGGTACAACTGTCCGGATTGAGATAAATAAGCATTTTCTCCAAAGTAATCCAATGCAAACAATGATGTGGTTCCTTCAGGTGCTGACCCGGTTATAATAGGTGAATCGAAATTAACAAAACCATTTTGGTTTAAAAAATCTCGAATACTTTGAATAACTTCTGCTCGAATCTTCAAAATTGACCTTTGTGTAGGAGTACGAACCCATAAATGTCTGTAATTTGATAAAAAGCCAACACCGTGGTCTTTTAGCTGGATAGGATATTCATCTTGCACAGATTGAATAATATCTGCCGATGAAACTTCCATTTCATACCCCCACGGAGATCGGTGATCTTCTTTAATGATACCGGTAAAAACGACAGAGGATTCTTGTGATAAATGTTTAATTTTTTCAAATAATTCTTCACCAATGGCATTTTTCATAACTATACACTGGATAAAACCAGTACCGTCTCGAAGAATAACAAAGAGAATTTTTCCACTGCTACGAATATTGTATATCCATCCTTGAATAGTAACTTCTTGTTGAATGTATTCATGAGACAAAGATATTGTGAATGACTTCATATGTACTCCTTATGGAAATCTTCCTGTAAATAAAGAAAGACAGAAGAGAGATCCAT
>NPIE01001610.1_pt3 | contig 61448 bp, 51 predicted proteins | sample 8637661 | NCBI WGS metagenome assembly NPIE01 (sample SAMN07420842, study PRJNA396082) | bioreactor metagenome | isolation source: sample BA12 brine-fed electro-methanogenic bioreactor BA | place: Japan: Kochi | collected 2016-12-09 | reverse complement strand
CCTCGTTGCTGATGCAAACATGCTCGCACAGGCAGCAGTCGATGGAAAGCTTGCAACACGTGCGGATGCTTCGAAACACCAGGGAGACTTCAAGGCCATTGTTGATGGAGTGAACCAGACACTCAACGCTGTCATCGGACCACTCAATGTCGCAGCAGAGTATGTCGACCGGATCAGTAACGGAGACATCCCCGAGAAGATAACAGACAACTATAACGGGGATTTCAACGAGATCAAGAACAACCTCAACAAATGTATCAATGCAGTGAATCTCCTCGTTGCAGATGCAAACATGCTCGCACAGGCAGCAGTCGATGGAAAGCTTGCAACACGTGCGGATGCTTCGAAACACCAGGGAGACTTTAAGAAAATTGTCGTTGGCGTCAATGAGACACTTGATTCAGTCATCGCACCAGTGAACGAGACGATCAGGATTGCTGATGCCTTTGCAAACGCTGACTTCAGCACCAGCTTCTCAGAGGATGTCGTTGCAAAAGGCGATATGGAGAAGCTGAAGAAGGCACTCAACAATGTCTCCACCAATGTTTCAACGTCAATTGGTGACGTGAACCGGATGATGGGAGAGCTCGCCGCCATCTCAGAAGAGGCAAATGCCAGCATCGAGGAGGTATCCTCGGGTGCCCAGCAGATCGCAAAGAATACCGGGCATGTGAGCGAAAACTCCGAGAAGGCAAACAATGGTGCTGTCCAGGTGCTTCGGGCAATGGAGGATCTCTCAGCAGCAGTCGAGGAAGTCACCTCGAATTCCGAATCTGTTGCCTCAATGGCAAGAAACGCAAACGACCAGTCAAGGGAAGGTGCAAAGCTTGCTGCAGCAGCCGAGAAGGGAATCGGTGAGATCAGCCAGTCTGCGGCTGATGTCGATACAATCATCAAAGGCATCAACGAGCAGATGGATCAGATCGGAAAGATTGTCGGCCTCATTGCAGATATCTCGAACCAGACGAACCTCCTTGCACTTAATGCTGCAATCGAAGCAGCACGTGCCGGTGATGCCGGCCGTGGATTTGCAGTTGTCGCAGCAGAAGTGAAGTCGCTTGCCCAGGAGTCGGGATCATCTGCTGAAAGTATCGCAAGCATGATCGGAGAGCTGCAGGTTCAGGCAAAAAGGGCAGTCGAGGCGATGGGAACCGCGAATACAGCTGTTGAGGCTGGATCTGACCAGATGGAGAAGACGATCGTTGCATTCAACGAAATTGTCAGTTCAGTCGAGCAGATCTCCCGTGCAATCGAGGAGGTTGCCAGTGCTGCAGAAGAGCAGGCGGCAACCGTTGAAGAGATCACTGCCAGTGTCCATGAAGTGACCGGCTTAATCGATGAGAATGCACGTGAGGCAGGAGATGCAGCAGCAGCAACCGAGGAGGCATCTGCCGGTATCGACGAAGTTGCACGGATGGTTGAGAATGTGAGCGCAGTCGCAAACAAGACCCTTCAGGCGAATCAGCAGTTCAAACTGGCAAAGTAGGTGGGATCAGATAATGGCAAGTGATGTACACAGTGATGATAGCCAGGTGATGTCGGGGTCGATTCAGGTCGTCGAGTTCATCCTCGGGGATGAAAAGTTTGCGATCGACCTCTTCGATGTCCGTGAGGTGGTGGAGTACACCCGTATCTCCGCCCTCCCCAACTCCCCTTCCTATATCAAAGGAATCATCGATCTCAGGGGTGAGATCACCACTATCATCGACTTAAAAGATCGTTTGAATATCATAAGAAAGAGCGATCGGCCTGATGAAGAATCCCGGATCATCGTCCTTGACGAGAATATCACAAAGAAGAAGGTCGGAATCATGGTCGACGATGTCCTCTCAGTCTCAACATTCGAGATGAATCAGGTCGACAGAACAGGCGCAGCTGATGTCGATGATGATTCAGGCATACTCGGCATCATCAAGAAGAAGACCAGGGTTAAGGATAAGGATCAGACAGATCTGATCATCTGGATTGAAATTAAGCAGCTCCTTGGCGAAATGCTGAAGATGTAGGATTGCCCCTATCAGGGTAATCTGTTGAGGGAACATTTCTCCCTCTTCCAAACCTTCTTTTCTGCATTTAGATCGAGATACAGGACACTCAGATGAAGATAGATACGAATGAATATCTCCCCCTCCTCCTTGTTACGGTTACAACCACACTCTCAATCATCATCGGATTTCTGGCGCTCAACTCAGGCGTCTATTTCATCTTCCAGAACCTCTTCTACATCCCTATCATCATCGCCTGTATCTACTATACCAGGCGTGGGCTTCTCCTTTCAATCGGATTAGCTGCCCTCTATCTCGGCATGCTCCTCTCCTATGCAGGAGCCGGATACCTGACTGAAGGGCTGATCCGGGTTCTGCTCTTTGTGGCAATTGCCTTCATCGTTACCCTCCTTGCAGAGAAATCAGAGGGAATCGAAGAGAAACTGGGGACGATGAATGAGGAACTGGTTGATTCAAACACCATCCTGCTTGAAATGAATGAACGGCTTGCCCTGACAGAAGAGGAGATACGATCCCAGTTTGAGGAGCTGGTTGCAACCCAGCAGGCACTCCGGGACGAGATCGAACGGAAGACTGATTTTGTCATGGTTGCATCTCACGAACTCCGCACCCCGCTCCAGCCGGTGCTCGGCTACCTCAGCCTCCTCACCTCAGATCCAAAAAGCTTTGGCCTATCAGGAGAAGTTGTGGATCTCCTCATCCGCTGCCAGAAGAATATCGATCAGGAACGTAAAATCATCGATCGGGTCCTCGAACTCTCGCTTGTTGATTCCGGAAGGATTGAACCGGTGTATGATACTATCAATCTCCACAACTTTCTCAACGATATCATACGGGAATCCGGGTATGAATCAGATGCAGAGATAACAAATGAGATTCCACAGGATCTGATCATAGCAGCAGATCCCTCTCTCCTCTACCAGATATTTGCAGTCATCCTCTCGAATGCAATCCGTTTCAATGAACCTCCCCGTGAAGTTGCCCTCCGCTATGATGCAGGGGATGGAGGGCATTCAATCAGGATCCAGGATAACGGGATCGGGATTCCTCTCCAGGCACAGGAGAAGATCTTTGCGCCGTTCCATATCGCCGATCTGAATAACCTCAGCAGGCAGTATAACCGGCTCGGGCTCGGTCTTCCAATCGCCCAGCGCTACGCCCAGCTTCATGGCGGAAGGATTACTGTGGAGAGCAGACCGGGGGAGGGGAGCACCTTTACAGTATGGCTTGCTGAGAAACAGGCGGGTGCAGAGTAGTCCTGTGTGAGCCGGATACTTCCGGAAACCCATACTTTATTAATATATCGGATAATCATAATAGGATGGATGACACCCGCGATCAACTCCTCTCAATCCTCTATGTAGATGATGAGCCCGGACTCCTTGAGATTGGAAAGTTATATCTCGAAAAAACGGGGAAATTCACCGTAACCACAGCGGGTGGGCCGGATGAGGGGATTAAACTTCTCAAAGAGCAGCCTTTTGATGCGATCATTTCTGACTACCAGATGCCGGGTATGGATGGCATCGCATTTCTGAAGCACCTGCGATCAGCAGGCGATACCACACCCTTCATCATCTTCACCGGAAAAGGGCGTGAAGAGGTCGTGATCGAGGCACTGAACGAAGGTGCCGACTTCTATCTCCAGAAAGGAGGAAATCCAAAGGCACAGTTTGCCGAACTCTCGAATAAGATCGGGTACGCAGCCGGCAAAAAGCGTTCGGAGGAGGCGCTTACCACAAGTGAGAGGCAGTTCAACCTTCTCTTCGAACATATGAATGCGGGGTTTGCACTGCATGAGATCCTGCTTGATACCTCAGGCAAACCGATCGATTATCGGTACCTCGCCATCAACCCCGCATTTGAGAAGCTTACCGGACTCTCAGCAGGTGCTCTGCTCGGCAGAACGGTTCGTGAAGTGCTGCCGGGCACAGAAGAATACTGGATCTCAACCTGTGGCGAGATCGCCCTGACGGGAGTCTCCAGGCAGTTTGAGAATTATAGTGCTGTTCTGGGTAAATGGTATGATGTGCTCGCCTATAGCCCGGCATATGGGCAGTTTGCGGTGAGCATCCAGGATGTCACCGAACGAAAGACGGCGGAGGAAAAGCTCAGGAAGAGCCATGACGAACTCCATGCTGCCAATGAACAGCTGGCAGCATCTGAAGAGGAGATGCGATCCCAATTTGATGAGATCATCACCATTCGGGATCAGCTGGATGAGTCGAACGAATATCTCGAAAACCTCATCACCTATGCAAATGCCCCGATCATCGTCTGGGACAAGGGGTGCAGGATCACCAGGTTCAATAACGCCTTCGGAACATTGACCGGCATAGTACCGGATGAAGCGATCGGCAAAGACCTGACGATACTCTTCCCGGAAGAGAGACGGGATGTAGCGATGGATCTGATCAGGCGTGCCATGGGCGGTGAAACCTGGGATGTCGTTGAGATTCCGATCCAGCACCGATCAGGAGAGGTGAGGACTGTCCTCTGGAACTCGGCAAATATCCGGGGGAGTGATGGGGAGAGAATTATTGCCACTATTGCTCAGGGACAGGATATCACCGAACGAAAGAAGGCGGAGCTGGCATTTCTCCAGAAGACTGAAGAACTACATCAGAAGAACGAGGAACTGGCAGCATCTGAGGAGGAGATCCGGCACAGTCTTGAAGAAATGACGGCACAGGAACTGGTAATCCGGAAGAAAACGAAAGAACTTGCTGATATCATCGAGTTTCTCCCGGATGCCACCTTTGTCATTGATGCAGATAAAACAGTGATGGCATGGAACCGTGCGATGGAGGAGCTGACAGGTGTCATCAAAGAAGATATCCTGAACAGAGGCGATTATGCCTATTCGGTCCCAATTTATCTTGAGAAGAGACCTATCCTGGTCGATCTGGTACTGGGTGACAACGGAGATACCACCACCAGGTACCCATTCATCCGGAACGAGGGGGATCGGCTCATCTCCGAAGTATTTATTCCACACCTGAATGAAGGGAGGGGAGCACACCTCTGGTTCACCGCCTCCCCACTCTATGATGATGATGGCCGGATCATCGGTGCAATTGAATCAATTCGGGATATCACTGAAAAAAAAGCTGCTGAAGAAGCACTCCTCGATAAGAATGAGCAACTGGCAGCATCTGAAGAGGAGATCCGATCCCAGCTTGAGGAGAATATTACCATACAACGCCAGCTTGCGCTATCAGAGGAGCGGTATCGGGCAATCTTTGATCATACGAAAGCACCGACAGCCATCATCGAGGAAGATACCACCATATTGCTGGCAAACAGTGCGTTTATAGAGCTCTATGGATATACACTGGAAGAAATAGTCGGCAGGAGCTGGACGGAATTTGTCAGCAAATCGGATCTAGATCGGATGACCACCTATCACCGGCAGAGGAGAGAGGAGGGAGCGGAGGCACCCCCAAAACAGTATGATTTCACGTTCATCAACCGTTATGGGGACCCCCGTTCCATTCACCTGACCATTGGGATGATCCCCGGTACACAGCAGTCAGTTGTATCGTTCCATGATATCACTGAGCTGAAACAAGCGGAGGAGGCGCTGCGGGTGAGTGAAGATCGCTTCAGCCGAGCGATCGCAGGGACTGGTGCAGGACTATGGGACTGGGATATGATCAACGACAGGGTATACTTCTCCCCCCAATGGAAGAGCATGCTGGGATATGAAGATCATGAGATAGAGAATGCTTTTTCGGGCTGGAAGAATCTCTGGCATCCCGATGATGCTGCTCGTGTTGAGAAGGCAGTCAACGACTATCTGGAGGGAAGATCCAAGAGTTATGAGATTGAGCACCGCGTCCGCCACAAAGACGGGAGCTGGCACTGGATAGTCACACGGGGCGACATCCAGAAAGATGCTGAGGGAAGACCTGTTCGCTGGACAGGAACCAATATCGATATCACCGAACAGAAAAAGCAGACAGAGGAACTGGAAGTCTTTTTCACAGTCAATCTTGATCTGCTGTGCATCGCCGACCTCGAGGGTAACTTCCTTAAGACTAATGAGACCTGGAGCAGTATTCTCGGTTATTCAACCGAAGAACTGAATAAACGGAAGTTTCTTGAATTTGTACATCCGGATGATATGCAGGCCACTCTCAATGTTATGGCCGATCTCAGCCGGGGTGAAGATGTCCTGAACTTCACCAACCGCTATCGTTGTAAGGATGGAGCATACCGCATTATCGAGTGGCGGTCACACCCCAAAGACAACCTGATTTACGCGGCGGCACGTGACGTAACTGACCGAAAAGCAACAGAAGCAGCGCTTCGGGAGAGTGAGGAGCAGTTCCGGTCGCTGGTGAAAAACATCCCCGGGGTTACCTTTCGCTGCAGGTACGATACAGACTGGACTATGCTCTTTATGAGCGATGCGGTGGATCCGCTTTCCGGCTATCCGAGCGCCGATTTCATCGGCTCCGCTCTGCGGACCTACGAAAGCATCATTCACCGGGATGATACCGGTTCTGTCGCACAGAACATACAACATGCCGTTGAAAACGGACTGCCCTGGGATATCGAATACCGGATATTACACAGGGACGGCAGCATCCGTTGGGTACATGAGAAGGGCCGTGCTGTCCACGGTGATGACGGCGGTGTTCTCTATCTCGAGGGTTTCATTCTTGACAGGACCGAGCGCAAACTAATTGAAGAATCACTTCTCCTGAAGAATGCTGCCATTGATTCATCAATTAATGGTATCGCCATTGCAGATCTCGATGGGATACTCACATATGTTAATCCCGCATTTTTGTCCATCTGGGGCTATGAAGAGCCTTACGAGGTACTCGGGAGATCAGTCCTCGACTTCTGGGTTTTTGAACAGGAAGCCGAACAGGTTGTTCTGGAGATTCAGAAATATGCAACATGGTCAGGGGAGATGGAGGGGAGAAGAAAAGATGGATCGCCAATACCGCTCCAGCTCTCTGCAAGCATTGTCCGTAATGCCTCAGATGCCCCCATCGCCAGGATGGCATGGTTTATTGATATCACCAGTCGGAGAGAAGCCGAATATGATCTTGTCACTGCACAAAAACGACTGAAGGAAGCGCATCAGCTTGCGAATATCGGGGTGTGGGACTGGATTATAGAAACCGATACCGTAACCTGGTCTGAGGAAATTTATAATATCTCAGGGTGGGATCCCTCCCTCCCCGCACCCAGATATGCAGATCTGTCGCATATCTACACTTCCGCCAGCTGGGAGCGTCTCAACGCCGCGGTTACACATGCACTCAATACCGGTGAATCATATAACCTTGAACTGGAACTCATCCGACCAGATGGCAGCATACGACAGATAAATAGTTTCGGGGGTGTGCAACGTGACGAAACAGGAAAAGTCATCGGGCTTCATGGCACTCTGCAGGATATCAGCGAGCAGAAAGCAGCGGAGGAAGCACTCCATATCGCAAACAAGAAGCTCCAGCTCCTCTCCAGTATCACCCGGCATGACATCCAGAACAAGATCATGGCACTTCAGGGATACCTCGATCTGACCATGCATGAGATCGATGATCCCACGCTCTCCAAGTATCTCACTGAGGTAGAGAAGGCTGCCACCGCCATCCAGAACCAGATCGAGTTTACAGGGGTATATCAGGACCTCGGTGTGAAGAAGCCAGAATGGCAACCGCTCACAGCCGTCATCGCAACCATCAGTAGTGATTCCCGCCTCCCAATCCATCAAAACTGCGGAGATTTCTCAGTCTATGCCGATCCGATGTTTGAGAAAGTACTTCACAATCTCTATGATAACACCATACGGCACGCTGAGGGGGCAGACTACGTCAGGATGCGGTGTGAAGAGGAAGGGGATCGCGATCTCATAATCACCTGGGAAGATAACGGGCCCGGTATCCCGGATGACCAGAAGGAGCGGATCTTTGAGAAGGGCGTTGGTAAGAATACCGGGTTTGGGCTCTTCCTCACCCGCGAGATCCTCGCCATCACCGGGATTTCTATTGCGGAGACCGGAGTGCATGGTGAGGGAGCCAGGTTTGAGATGATTGTGCCGGGTGGTGCATGGAAAAAAAGTGGGCAGAACAGATGAAAGAACAAGAGTCGATAGGCAGAAGGGGGGAAATAGTGAATGCAGTCTCTCGTCACTGATGAGATCAATGAGAACTACCTGAATGCCCTGATCGCAGGAGATCGGATCCATTGCACGGAGATTGTTCGTGACCTTATCAAAAAAGAGATCCAGATTCCGGATCTCTACCTGAACCTTTTCCAGCGTTCACTGTACCGGACAGGAGAACTCTGGGAGCAGAACCGGGTGTCCGTATCAGTCGAGCACCTGGCAACTGCCATCACTGAACGACTGATGGCACTTGTCGAGCCGAAGATCTTTGCAGGAGGTTTTCGCAGACACTCGGTTATCGTCGCCTGTGTGGCAGATGAATATCACCAGATCGGTGCCCGGATGGTTGCTGATCTCTTCGAGCTTAACGGATGGCGCGGGTATTTCCTCGGCGCCAGCACCCCGGTTCAGGATCTCCTCATCATGATCGAAGAGAAGAAGCCTGATCTCATCGCTCTTTCACTCTCTATCTACTTTAACCTCTCATCACTCCTGGAGACACTTGACCGCATCACTGAGCAGTATCCTAATCTGCCGATACTCGTTGGAGGCCAGGCATTCAGGTGGGGAGGCACCGGGGCATTAGCACACTACCCCACAGTCATCTATATCCCTTCAATAGAGGTATTAGAGAGCGTCATGGAGCAGTACCATGACCGGTGAGCGGCATACCCTGGCCGATTACGAAATCACCGAGTACGCACTCTGGTATCTCGCTGATCATGCAGAATGTATGATTCTCATGCTCAATCATGAAGGGACAATCTCATATGCAAACAGGTATGCAGAGACGATCACCGGCATATCACTCTCAGGCGAGCACCTCTCCACACTCCTTCTCCTTGGATCCACGAAGAATACTGATATCAGGAGTCTGCTCGAGCAATGGAGAGATGAAGCACCCCCACACCTGATGAATATCAGAACCTCAGATGGAAGACCGTTATCATTTCACATTCACCTCTACCAAACTCAGAATGGCCACCTCATATTCGGGCAGAAAGATTCAACAGGTATTGAAGTATTGAACCGGGAGATCCTTGCGCTCAACCAGGAGCTTACCACAATCACGCGTGAGCTGAATCAGAAGAACGCCGAACAGGTCAGTCTGAATGATTTGAAGAACCAGTTTCTGGGGATGGCTGCCCATGATCTCCGCAATCCGATCATGATTATATTACTCTCCATTGATCTTCTGCTCAATTCCGTTCCTGATGACGAACACACCGATGAAATAAAAATCCTCAGGGGCATCAAGACTGCCGCATCACGGATGAATCAGGTGATCAATGACTTCCTCGATGTCAGCATCATAGAATCCGGACAGCTCAGAATGAATATCCTGGAGGTTGACATCCCGGATCTGCTCGAACAGGTACAGCAAAATCTTTATCCGGCAGCAACAAAAGGGAACGTTACCTTAGAGACCGTAACAGATCCGGATCTGAGGAGCCTCAGAATAGATGGAGGAAAGATTGAGCAGGTTCTAATCAACCTTGGAAGTAATGCCATTGAACACTCACCTTCAGGTGGAAGAGTGATCATCCGAAGCCTGCGTGTAAAAGAGGAGATCCGGTTCCAGGTTGAGGATAGAGGAGTTGGTATCTCGCCTGAGATGCAAAAAAAACTCTTCAGCCCATTTTCGGGCAGCGGTAGCTCAAAGAGAGATGGAGAGCGAAGTATCGGGCTTGGACTGATCATCTCACGGAAGATTATTGAAGCACATGGCGGAGCGATGTATGTCGAGAGTGAACCAGGAGCAGGATCTACCTTTGGATTCACCCTGCCTGATTCAGTCCTCATCCCGGAGCAGGCAGAATGACTGTCAGGGAGAGCTTATGTGGGTTTTTCTGAAGGCCGGGGCGAGTCGTGCCAAAGATCAAATATACAAATCATGAAAGGAGAGATTGATGATGACAAGAGAGAGACTGATTGAATCAGCAAAAGAACTGAAACAGCCTGCTGAACAGGCGGCCAAAAGATTTGAAGATGACCATGCTGCGATAGCAGCTGAACTGAATAACCGGATGAGACAACGGCTGGATGTTGACAGGCTGATCGGCCCTGACAATCTTGAGATGATGGAGAATAACTCACGGAATCTCTGCCGTTTTCTCGCATCGCTCTTTCGCCATTATGAGCCGGACGTACTTGTTGAAACAGCTCTCTGGGCAGTCAGGACATACCGCGGACATGGGTTTACTGTTGCCTACTGGCCAGCCAACCTGGATACTCTGGCTGAGATACTTCAGGAACACTATGATGAACAGGTCTATGGCGAACTATACCCATTCATCAACTGGCTGATCATCCATATCCCATCATTTGTTGAGATCGACGATGAGATGAAGGGCAAAGCGGGTCAGCCAGACTCGGTATAACGAGTGAAGTGAGAGGCAATGAGCCTTATCCCTCGTTAATCCGGTGTGTTTCCATGCAGATCACCATGATCATGCATCCCCTTCCCCCCAGATTAAAGAGAGATACCCCCTCCTCTGTCACCCATAATCGAAGCAGACACCCATCCCGGATACTTACAGACAACCCCGGTTTTATCATCCTTCCGATCAAATATAAAATGGACACTCATGGCATTCACCTACTTCTTCCGGGATCTCCAGACGCTCCAGATGATCATCGATCATATGCTCCCCTCCATCCGTGGGAGGACACACATTAATGTCTGGAGTGCCGGATGTGCAATGGGGCAGGAGCCCTACACAATCGCCCTTCTTCTGAAAGAGCATATGGGCCCTATGATCTTTCGGAATGTCAGGATACTTGCAAGCGACATCGATCATTCAGATCTCTTTGGAGATATAATCGAAAAAGGAAGCTATCCCTACCTGGAATTGAAAAGGATTCCAGAAGAGTTCTTTACAAAGAACTTCACTCCGGATCCTGTTAATGACGGACATTTCATCATAGCTGAGGATGTCAGGAACCGGGTTACGTTTAAACGGCATGATCTCCTCACCTGTAATCCTCCGGGCAATAATTTCTCATTAATCAGCTGCAAGAATGTCCTCCTCCATTTCACAGAAGAACAGAGGATCAAGGTTATCAGGATGTTCCATGATACTCTGGTTGACGGGGGCTTCTTTTTAACCGAACAGACCCAGAAGATGCCCGTCCAGTTGGCAGATCTCTTCGAACAGGTGGTCCCAAATGCCCAGGTCTTCAGAAAACTGCCTGCCAATTCCCGTTCCTGAAGTGGAGTCGATAGAGTGTCTCTAGAAGCGTCATGAAGACAAAAGTGAGAGATGAGGGGCTACTGCCCGGGTAAAAACGAGGTGTCTCAATGAAGATCATCAACCTGACCGAAGAGAGCAGTATCTACACCTCGAATGTCTATCTTGTCACTGGCACATGGAATGCTCTGGATGATCAGAACACGCTCATCGATGTCGGGCGGGATCCATCGATCATCGAGAAGATCAATAATGCCCACACAGGTGTGGGGAAGCGGAAGCTTGACCAGGTGATCCTCACCCACTCCCACTATGATCATGCATCCCTTCTCCCGCAGATTAAAGAGAATTTCTCACCAAAAGCCTACGCCTTCTCTGAGTCACAGAAACAGATCGATATCATCCTCAGGGGGAAAGAGACCCTGCGTATCGGAGATCGTTTTTTTGAAGTGATTCACACACCCGGCCACACACAGGATTCGATCTGCCTCTACTGCGAAGAGGAGGGAGTGCTCTTTGTGGGAGACACCCCGGTGATCATCCGTGTATCTGATTCCACCTATGATGAGGGATTTGTTGATGCCTTGCTCTACATCGCTACAAAAGATGTGAAGGCGATCTATTTCGGCCACGGCAGACCGATGCTTGAGAACTGCAACGCCGTGATAGGGAACTCCATCATCAACATGAAGAAGGGCAGAGTTGGCTCAATGCGTCTATGAAAACGGAGAGTGAAGAGAAGGCATGATGATCGGCATCCTCGCAGATACTCATGACAGCCTGCGATGGCATTTGCCATCTAACCATCAGTACTCCCTGCCTCTTTTAAATACCTCAATAACCCTCACTGAAGTAGCATCCACGGCATAAATAATACGATACTCCCCAACCCGTAAACGGTATTTTTTTGATCGGAATCAGTTAGTACTTTTATATCAAGGCCGGAACGTGGAGTAAATGGATCCACAGATAAATGAGTGAGTGAATGTCGTATTCGGTTGCGAGTATCCCCACTGAGCATAAAAAAATTGTTTTTCAAAGGTTCGTGAAACCAAAACCGGGTATATCACAGTGCATCAAGAGGAAGGAACTCTTCAGTTTCTAATATCGTATTCCAGCGTTCATTCAGATTCTTCCAGTTGACTTCACTGAGTAATTTCCGTATGATGGTATCATAACTCTCACCTTCTTTGCCAGCGCTCCGAAGCAGTTCTTTTGTATCGGAAGATACTGATATGGTCGTTATGGATCCCATAATAATTGTATATTATCCTCTCAGACATAAGAGGTTTCCTTCACCTTCCCGCGACAGGGTATAGAATATAACAAAGAGCCAGAGTCGTAGCCAGAGTCGATGTCAATACGAATTGTATATCACTTTGAGCGACCCTGTCCGGAAAAGGATACTGGTATTATACTCCAGCTGCAATATATGTGTACATGATTATCGGCATCCTCGCAGACACTCATGACAACCAGCCCGCAATCCGGCAGGCAATCGATATTTTCGCCCAACTGGACACCGAACTCGTCCTCCATGCAGGCGATATCTCCACAACCCGGTCACTCCGGCTCTTCGAAGCACTCCACTGCGAGATGATCGGCGTCTTTGGAAACTGTGACCGGCAGCAGAAGCGGCTCCGGTACGCAGCCAGGGAATCCGGTACGATACGGATAGAAAGTCTTGTCGCCGATCTCTCAGTTGATGGGCTCAGGATCGGAATGGTGCATGGGGATGATCCCACCTCCCTAATCACACTCAATGAGGCAGATATATATGAGATCATCATCTCCGGCCACACCCACCGCCCATCGATCAGGAAGTCCGAAGAGACGCTCCTGATCAATCCGGGCGAAGCCTGCGGTGAGCGATACGGCGAGCCGACGGTGGCGATCTTTGATACAGATATATTGGAAGCAGATATCCTTCCTCTCCGGTTCTAAAGATAGGAAGCGTTGGCGGAGAAGAGAGCAGACAGGATACTGGGACAGGAGCTGAACAATTGAGCATACGAACATTCTTCCAAAGGCTCTTTTGCTGGATCTTTGGGGAGGAGAAAGGGCGCACCCGTTCACCTGATGGTGAGATACATACCCTACTGATCGATACATTTGCAGAATCCGCATCCGGGGATAGTATCGCTGAGATTCGCACCGTTGATCAGATCACCCTCGCCTGCCGCCGGATGCAGCAGGCAGAGACAAAGGGGGAGTTGGTCCGGCTCCTTGCAGCCGAAGTACAACGATTCTCCCTCCGTGATCTGGAAACGATGTATGCACGGTTCGAGGAGAAGACACGCAATCTGCCCGAAAAGTACCGGAGTCTTCTCCTTCCAAAGGTGAACGAGCAGATCTTCTCAGCCCACCACCAGCTCCTCCTCCTTGCACGAAACGGAGCCGGTGACGAAGAAGACACACCCCTTCCAAAAGCGGCGGAATCGTACTTTGAAATGGTCGTAGCTGCTGCCAGAAAAAAGGCAGAGACGAAAGACCCGACCTTCCTCTATCTCAAATACCTCCTCGCCGGGTTTACCATGTTTGTGATGGAAGAACCTGCGCATCCAATCGGCACCCCGTTTCCCGGAGGCCAGATCGTTGATGTATGGGAAGAAGAGTACCTGTGCCCGGTCCGGGATATGGCAGACGGGATACCCTTTGCACTCTGTCCTTTCTGCCCGGCAGGGCAGAGCGATGAGCCGACATACCCGGAGATGAGAGAGGTGCGGAAAGAACGGAGACGAAAAGAGTCACTGAACAATTACTGGACGAATTACAAAGGGTGAAGCCGAAGCAAACCTTATCAAAGAAAAAGATCACTACTCCTCATGAAGATCGTCTCCGTTGCCGACGTCCCTGTCGGCCAGAATCCCCATCATGTCGATGCACGAAAGATCTACGATACCGAACACGGAGTGGCCGTTGTCATAACGCTCAAACCCGGTGAGGCGCTGAAGAAGCACGCCACCCCGGTGGGTGTCTTCTTCTATGTGCTTGAGGGGACTGGTATTGTCGAGATCGGAGATGAAAAGAAGGAAGTTTCGAAAGATATGCTGGTTGACAGCCCGGCAATGATCCCACACCGATGGATGAATGAGAGCAGGGAGATCTTCAGGGTGCTTGTTGTGAAGGTCCCAAGACCCACCACCGAGACAAAGCTGCTCTGATCCAGCAGACTACCACTCTCACTTTTTTATCAACCTAAAAATCCTTCACAATCAGCAGTCTCCAGTCAGTTCCATGGAGGGAAACGGTATCCCAGAGGATATGCTTCTTCACTCCGGAGAAGTTGAGGATCATGGCGCCTTCCGGATCAGATCCGATTCCATTCCTGAAACGCTCACCATCAGGGAAGATTTCATATCCCGGATCTGAGAAGATCATCGATCCGATCTCTTCTGGATCTTCTGCATAGAGGACGGTGCCATCCGCCTGGGTCGCCCATGCCGAGTATGGCGATCCGATTTCAGCCTTCTCAGCTGCCCCGCCGAGGAGAACTGACGGAAGAATGATCGCAGATATAGCCCCCGTGATTCTGCCATCGGCAGAAACAACCGGATAGGCGATTGAGACTCCGTCCTCCCCCTCAACGGTATGCAACAGTTCTGAGAGTACCGGCTTCTTCTCATCCAGTATAACACGGATATGAGGCTGGGCTGAGATATCTGCCCCGATAGCCGATGCATATGCGTCGGGATATACATCAATGATCCGGCCTTCTGCATCGAGCAGAACAACATCAAATATCGCTTCAGAGGTACCGGTGACATATGCGAGCACCTCGTGGGTGGATGGATCAGCAGACCCGACAGCGCTTGCATGGGCTCCTGCGAGCATCATTTCGTTATCGAGGGAACGGAGCTCTGCTTCTGTCTTTTCATGGTACCGGGAGAGGAGAGCCTGCATCCCCACCTCATCTGAGAACGTGCTCTCGCCGGTATAGTAGAGACCTGCTCCGATCCAGTAGGTATCATCAACCAGCCTGACATAGCTCACTTTTGGTTCAAGCTGCATCCCTCTCTCCGGATTTGGATAATGGTAATAGATGAAACCGCCGCCAAGCCGGGAGAGGGCGATCTCGATACGCGTCACATTCAACCCATGGTGATCGGTGAGATCGAGCATGCTCGTCCCGAGAAGCTCAGGCTGGTAGGGAAGGGCAAGCGCAATTCCATCCATATCAAGGGCATAGATATAGAGATCGCCCCGGACATAGGGGCCTTCCAGATCATTGAAGGTGGCAAGCGCCTGATCCCGCCCGACTGCATCTGCATAAAGAGCGGCACCATCAACAAAATCGGCAAGAGCCGCTGTCACTTCGGGATCAGGCATCATCGTATCATCTGCGGAATAGAGACCAGACCCAAGCACCCATCCATCACCGCCTTTCATCACATAGCTGATCTTGGGTTCTACGGCAAAGTTTTGTGCGGGGTTTGCATAGAGATACCTGACAAAACCCCCTCCAGAAAGACCTGTTTCTATGATTTCCCTGATGAAATAGTGCCCCTCTGCATCCTGTAGATCAGTGCGGCTGGTTCCAGTCTGGTCAGGTTCAAAGGGGAGAGCAAGTGTTGTGCCATCCTCTTCATAAGCGAAAATATAGAGATCACCCTTCACAAACGGCCCCTCAGGATCATTGAAGGCGAGGAGGGCCGCCTCTTTCCCATGCATATCAGCATACTCAAATGCAGTCTGTACAAATGCCACCATCTCCTTTGGAGATACATCAGACGGCTCTTTGGGTTCAGAATCAGAAAAGCAACCAGTTACAGAGATCAGGAGAAGAAGACAAAGTCCAACAATATAAAAACCCTTTTGCATAACAGAGGATAATTCATCGGAGAGAGGAAAAAGGTTTCTTTTCTGAAGAATCAGCGCAACTTTCCTGCAACCAGTAGCTCTCCGCCACCCGCTCCGTGCATCACCAGGATATCGCCGTCTATCCGGTAAGAACGGACATCTTTAAGGAGATATAAAAAACGCCCTTCCTGTCCCATAACATCTTCACCGGGGCAGTATATCAGGGTTGACTCTGGCGAACTGAAGGTAATCTCTGTTTCACCGGCACGATACTCAGCAGAATAGCTGTTGCATCCGGCAGTTCCACTGACTTTACCATCTTCTGAGAAATGGAGGGTGGCATGAGTATCTGCCCGCACCATCTCACCATCATCGCCCTGATAAGCGACAAGTGTCCATGAGGTACCCGACAATCCGCCTGTTACCATGGAGCAGCCAGCAGTGACAAGAATGACTGCGAGGAGAATGGCGATTATGAAGAAACCTGGTTTCATACAGGAGAGATTGGAGGGGGAGAAGATAACCATTCACCTCCACATAAAACCAAACCTGCCTGATCGCAGAAGAGGATCAGGAACCCTGCTCCCCTGCAAGAAGTCGATCGAGTACCAATTTGCATCGCCGGAGTTCCTCCTCATCCTCCAACTGGCGGGTGACATCAAGCCCGGTGCTGACGATATGGGTGACATTCCCGGCATCATCGCAGATAACCGAATTCGACCAGTCAATTATCCCCGGAGTCTGATCCCGGCGTGTCCATGTGCCCCGTATCCGTGAACCACGTTTCGTCTCAACCAGGGTACGGATATGATCCCGGACACCCTTGATCATATCCTGAGAGGTAAACACTTCCCAGATACACCTCCCGAGTACTTCTTCTTCACGGTACCCGATCAGCTCTTCTGATCTTCGGTTGAACCGGAGGATCCGACCCTTTGGATCGAGGACAAATATAGCAGCATCCACCGTGGCAAGGATCGTATCAGAGAGATCCCGCTCTCTCCTGACCTTCATCCCGGCATCCATCCATTCGATTGCAAACCCAATCTTCTCGGCAAACATCGAAAGGAGCCGCTCCTTGCTCTCATAGTATTCCGGCTCCTCGTATCTGCCGCCAAAACCAACCTCAAAAGAACCAATCTCCTCACCGTTTGCATTGATTGGACGTGAGAATACAAAGGGAAGCCCTGCCGGGATACCACTCTCATAGCTTTCCCCGGCATAGGTGATCCGAACCCCGGTAGATCCCCGCTTTGACCAGCATTTTCCAATAACCCCGACAATATCCCGGAGAATCTCAGGGAGTGTCATCGAGGAGTTGATTGTACCTGAGAACCGCTGGATACACTCGATCTCCTGGAATCTCCGTTCAAGCTGATCCTTCTGCGAAAGGAGAGCAAGCTCCATCTCTTTTCGATCAGAGATGTCATTGCCAACCGACAGAACGCCGATTACCTCACCCTCCTCATTCCGGATAGCACGGTTTGACCAGCGAACCCAGACGAGACGGCCATCTCTCGTGATATTGGCGTTTTCATTCCGCCTGTATGAATCGGTATCGGTACAGACCTGCGCAATCAGCTCTTTCAGATCACGGCCAGAAAGTTCCTCGGGAGGAACGATCGTCCCGATCACACTTCTGCCGAGCACCTCTTCCTTCCCATAGCCAAAGAATGTCTCGGCAAACTCATTAAAGAAGAGGATATTTCCGTTTATATCCAGTTTAAGGATGATTGCATCGGCCATCTCCACAAGCTCACGGTACTGCTTCTCCCGCTCCCTGAGTTCCTGGATCATACGGACTTCTTCTGTGATATCCACCATGACAATGACATATACCGCGTGATGTGCCTCATCAACTGAGGGGATGATATGAATATGGAGATGGATAACCTCCCCTGCATCCAGATGAAGGGGATATTCAAGTACCTGTTCGGAATCGCCTATCCTGTCAGCCAGAACCGACAGAAGATCGTGTACACCGGGATCGGCAACCTCCACATACCTGAGATCCCGGCCTACCAGATCGCCACTTTGTTTTCCCATGAGTTCAAGACAGGCATCATTAATAACGAGCAGACGGAGATCCGAATCCAGAATCATGATCCGCTCATTCATTTTTGATATCAGTGAAGCGAGAGGTACGCGATATGCCGGTGAATAGATCTTGGCCTTCCCAAACATCCTCATCTCGAGAAGCCCTGCTGCATACATGCCATCGAGATACCTGCCGGTTGAGTGCTTATTTTTTCCAAGTGCCTGCGCCACTTCGGTAACACTCATCCCATTTGGGTGTTTCCTGAGAAGTTCACGGATCTTGATATACTCATCCCGGAGAGGTTCCATTGAGTACCCCTGTTAGCTTTTAGTATTTAAAAATATATGCCATAGGATACATACGACAAGAATATCCAGAAAACTAGTGTGACAAATAAAGAATATACTTAAATATAATACAACGCAACCAGTACTACTCAATATAGAATGGTGCAACCAATGATTCGCAAAAACCAGATTCAGAAGAGCTGCCTATGGGGAGTACTTGTACTCGCCCTGATCCTGTCAGCCATCACTGCACCGGCGGCAGCCGGTGAGAAGTACCTCTATGGCTCACCTGAACTCAGGGTTGCAATCACCGGGACAAATGAGTTTTCTCCGGGTGAAGAAGCAACCGTCACAATCAGAGTTGAAAATACAGGCCTCAACACCGTAAAGATCGTCCGGAGCGATATCGTTTCGCGGGACGATCGACCGGATACCGCAAAGATGGCAGTCGTAAGCCTTGCCTCGGGAGATGCCCCACTCACCACCAAGACCGATCCACAGATGATCGGTGATATCGACGGAGGCAATAGTGCTACCGCATCCTTTACCATCCAGTTTGATGAAGATGCAAAAGGCGGAACCTATACCATACCAGTCAGTATCGAATACACCTACCTTTCAAGCGCTGAACAGCATGCTGATGACTTCATCAGATATTATTACGATACAAAAGTGGTTCACGAAGATCTTCAGGTTGTCGTGAAACCGGATGTCAGGCTGCTCGTCACCGATATCAGGACTGAAGCAATCAATGTCGGAACCGAAGGATATGTCACCATCACCGTGCAGAACGTCGGATCCGAAGATGCCCGATCCGCAACACTCAAGATCGACCGGAGTGAAAAAAGCCCTCTTATCCCAACTGATGGCAGTGCGTTTATCGGCGACTTCCCCGCAGGAACAACAGTTACCCGGACATTCAAGGTTTCCGTATCAACAAATGCCGAACCACGCGAATACCCACTCACCACCTCTGTTGAATACAAGGACCGAAACGGCCGGATCGTCACCACTGATCCAAGGACTTTCGGCGTCATTACCGGCGGTAAGATTGAATTTACTGCCATATCGCCACCTGCGATTGTGAGTCCCGGCCAGAAGACCGTCATCGATGTCGAATACAAAAATAGTGGTGATGCAACAGTTTATCATGCAACTGCACGGATATCGGCAGTCGATCCCTTCACCTCAAATGACGATACCGCATACCTCGGCGACCTCGCCCCGGGAGAGACCGCTGTTGCCCGATACATCCTGAATGTCGATTCAGGTGCAACCGAGAAGATTTATGGGCTTGACTCCGAGATCCGGTACCGTGATTCGCTTGACAACACCCAGATCTCTAAGACGATGAAGGTTGAGGTGAACGTTGTCCCGCGTGAGGGATCAGTTCCACCCGTGTTGATCGGAGCCATTCTGATTGTTGTGATCGGTGCAGGATACTGGTACTACCGGAAACGGCAGTAATCACCTTTTTTAAAGGAGACGACTGCCACCATGCAGATCTACGAAACTTTTTCAGATGCTGTAAACCGGCACCCGGCTAAGATAGCCATAGCAGTATTCCTGCTCCTCATCATCGGGCTCTATGGAATGACCATGACCGAGATGGAGACGGGTGCAGAAACCTATATCGATCCGGACACACCCCGCTTTATCCTTCTTGAAAAATACCAGAGCACCTTCTCTTCAGACGCCATCATGATCCTCGTTGAGACTGAGGATGTGACAAATCCGATTGTCCTCGACTATATGGCCGATCTCAAGAGAGATCTTATCCGGGAGCGGCATGTCACAGGTGTCATCGGCATAACAGATTACCTCACACAGGCCAATGGCGGATTACTCCCCACCTCAATTGCCGAAGTGGAAACTGCACAGGAACAGATCGATCCTGCACTCTATGACCGGCTGGTTCCGGCAACCTCGATGACGATCATCCAGATCAGCCTTGATACAGGCCTCTCGCAGGATACCCAGTTTGAGATCGTTGACTCACTTGACACCGTCATCCGGCTCTCTGATCCCCCACCGGGAACAGTAGTCTCGCTCACCGGCAACCCGGCATTTGCCAAACAGATGATGGATGAGATGGGAACCTCAATGGGGAGCCTCATCGGCATTGCAATGCTCCTGATGGTACTCGCAGTCGGCATCCTCTTCAGTGCAGTCAGGTACCGTCTGCTCTCTGTTGCAATCGTGGCAAGCGGCCTCATCTTCACATTCGGATTCATGGGGCTCACTGGCATCAAGATCAATATGGTCACCATCGCTGCGTTCCCGGTCTTGATCGGGATCGGGATCGATTACGCGATCCAGTTCCATTCCCGGCTTGATGAAGAGGTCAGAAACAGCTCGTTAGCCGAGGCCATCAGGATAACGATGACCAAATCCGGACCCTCGATCCTCTATGCGATGCTCGCCACCTCAATGGGATTCATCGCGATGTGGACTTCCCCGCTGCCGATGATCAGGAGTTTTGGAGAGGTCTGTGTGATCGGTGTTGTCTGCTGTTATCTTGCTGCACTCTTCATCGTCCCGGTCTTTGCCACCCTGCTGAAGTACACACCAAAACCAATCCCCGAGAAGAAAGGGCTGGCACTTGGAGATCGGTACAATCTTGGCATCGGAAAGATGGCTGGCGGCATATCCCGATTCCCGCTGATCATCCTTGGTATATGCGTACTCCTTGCTGTGGGAGGATTCTCCGTGGATGACCAGATCATCGTCAATACCGATGAGAATACCTTTGTCCCTCCCGATATGCCCGCGAAGGTGCAGATCGATAAAGTAACCCGTGCAATGGGCCCTGCTGAAACCACCCCCATATTTGTCAGGGGAGACCGCGTCTCGGCGCTCGACTCGATCACCTGGATGCATAGTTTCCAGCAGTATCAGGAGGAGAATAACGAACTGATCACCGGTACAAGAAGCATTGCAGACCTTGTGATCCAGTACAATGGCGGCACCCTCCCTGAAACCGATGCGGAACTGGCGATGGTACTTGAGACAATACCACCACAACTTCGTGATCATTACTTAAGCGGCCATTCGATGGCGCTCATAGAAATCTCCACCCTCGAGATGGATCCGACCATTGGAATGTCATTTGTCGAGCGGCTTCAGAAAGAACTTATCTGGCACCAGCCGCCGCCCGGAATCACCGCATCGCTCACCGGTATGGGGGAGATGTTTACCGATCTGATCACCCAGATCCGGAAGACGAAGACCACCATGACCATTCTGGGATTTGTGATGATCTTCGCCTTCCTCTTCCTGGTTTACAGGAAGAGCCTGAAGGCGGCAACTCCGCTTGTGCCGATCATCCTGATCGTCGGGTGGAACAGCCTGATCATGTACGAGCTTGGGATCGACTATTCACCCATGACCGCAACGCTCGGATCGATGACGATCGGTATTGCATCAGAATATACGATCCTGATTGCAGAGCGGTACTATGAGGAGCGGGAGAGGGGCTTGCTGAAGATGGATGCAATCCGCGAGAGTGTCCAGAAGATCGGAACCGCCATCACCATATCGGGCCTGACAACCGTCTTTGGGTTCTCTGCACTGATCACCTCAAGCTTTGGAATCATCAGCAACTTTGGTATCCTCACCGTCATCTCAGTCGGCTTTGCACTGATGGGTGCCATCATCGTGATGCCCGCAATCCTCTCCCTGATCGGAAACGGCGTTGAGGAGAAAGCAGAAGAGAAGACAGGTGCATAATCCCCACAACCCCCCCTCTTTTTCAGATCTCCCCGACAACAGGTACATCAGAATGAGACACCCCGAAACTGGCGATACGGTCTTTGTTCATTTCATCGCACGGCTGGATGACGGCACGGCCATTGAGGAGTCTGAAGCTGATAAGCCTGTTGAAGCGGTGCTTGGCGCAGGCACGATGAATCCCGCCTTTGATGAAACAATCAGGGAGATGGGTGAAGGCGAGAGCCAGACGATCACCCTTCCACCCGAGAGTGCATACGGGAAGTACAATAAGCGGCTCGTCTTCAAACTGAAACGCAAAAAGCTTGATCTCATAGGAGAGCCGAAGGAGGGAGATTTTGTAAAAGTCGGCCTTCCCGGCGGAAAGAAGGCGCTTGTCTCGATCCTTGCAATCGATGAGAAGAAGATCACCATCGATGCAAACCACCCCCATGCCGGAGAGACGATCCACTATACCCTTACACTCGATCGGATCATTCCTGCACCAGATTCAATGGAGCCATAGCCATGAAGCCAAACACAATATACCAGATTGACTGTATCGAGGGGATGGAAGGAATGGAGGCAGGCTCAGTCGATCTGATCGTCACCTCACCGCCATATAACATCGGAAAGGCCTATACCACCTATGATGACACCATGAACCGGACTGAGTACCTTGAGTGGATGGGAGAGGTGGCGGAAGCCTCTCACTGCGTTCTCTCGGAGTGCGCATCATTCTTCCTGAATATAGGAGGCACCCCAAAAGATCCCTGGATCCCAATCGATGTGGCAAATGAGTTTCGGAAGAGGGGATTTCACCTCCAGAATATGATCCACTGGATCAAGTCAATCGCGATTCCACGCCCCGATATGGGATCGTACACGAATATCAACGGAGATATTGCAGTTGGCCATTACAAGCCAATCAACAGCAAAAGGTTCCATAACGACTGCCACGAATTCATCTTCCATTTCACAAAAACAGGAGATGTCCCGCTTGATAAGCTGGCAATCGGCGTCCCATACCAGGATAAAAGCAATATCGGGAGATGGAAGAAAGGGGGATCAGATCTCCGGGACCGGGGCAATACCTGGTTCATCCCGTACGAGACGATCAATGAGAAGCGGCCACACCCGGCAGTCTTCCCGATCGGCCTTCCCACCCTCTGTATCAAAGACCATGGGATAGAGAGATGCCGCCTTGTCCTCGACCCCTTTATGGGGATCGGATCGACTGCCATCGCCTGTATCCGGCTTGGTATCGACTTCATCGGCTTTGAGATCGATTCTTCATACCGGGAGATTGCGCTTGAGCGGATTGGGGAGGAGAAAGGCCAGATAGCCTTCAAAGAGGCGAATATCTCTCCCTGACAGCCGAGATCACCTCCCGCAGCAGATAGATGTCCACCGCCGCCATCCTCTGCCTAATCGCATCAGGGAGTAGACCCCCAAACGCCCAGGTCTCAGGCGGCAGTGAGGGAAGCTGCCCGATCAACTCTTCCTCCGGCATCCTTCTCAATTCCATGAGGGCTTCCCGGATCTCTGCTTCTCCATCCGCACCACCAGGTACCTCCACGGTGACGGCAGCATACGTGCTCCGGATCGGCCGGCGAGGGGGCAGAAGAGACCTCATCAGGTGGGCGAGGGTGGCATTCTGCCGCACCCCAAGGAATGTCCAGACCGAGATGAGCGCTCCTTCCACAAGCGGCTCCGTGATGATGCAGATCCTCTCCGGGTTGAGACCATGCGGCCAGGAGTGGATCTCGGTATTGATCGCCTCATGCATCTCTTCGGGGAGCGGGAGATCTGATCCCCGCCGGGCTGCTATCCGGCCGACCGCATGTGCGAGGAGAGGCGATATTCCCGCCCTTCCGCCACCCGTCCAGAAGGGGCGCGGGCCATGCCGATCAGAGGGGACGACCAGGAGCCCCCGCCGTGCATCATCACAAGAGATCACCCGCCAGCCCCGTCCGGCAAGGGTGAATCCTTCATTTGTTGCAATCTCGACGAACGATGGATCGAGTGTTCCGACCGCCTGCCCGTCCGGCGTCACTGCCCGGTATCCGCCACCTGCGGAGATCACCGAGCAGAGGGCAATCCAGTGCGAACGTGAGAGTTCAGCCTCGGCAGTTGTCCCGATCACCATGAGATCCCCGTCCATCGCCAGATATCCAGTGGCAAGCAGGTGATCGAGGATCAAATCTACATCCTCCTCAGAGATCCCGGCAAAGGGAGAAAAGTTCAGAAGCTGCTTCTTGAGAGTACGCCTCCCAAGTCCCCGCCTCTGTCTCAGGATTACAAAGAGCTGCTGGAGAAAGACATGGCAGGGGAAACGGAGCGGCAGCAGGGGCTCTGCTTCATGGTACCGGGCGGCTTCGATTGCCGCTGCGGCAAACAGCGCCTCTTCACCTGAGGCGAGGATGAAGGCCATCTCCGGCGGCTTCCCTCTCCTGCCGGATCTCCCGAGCCGCTGAAGAAATGATGCAACCGAATCCGGTGCACCGTACTGCACCACAAGATCGAGGGCCCCGATATCGATCCCAAGTTCCAGTGTGCTCGTGCAGACGATGCAGGCGGGCCCGTCAGACTGCATCGCCTCCTCAGCATCAGACCTGAAATCAGACGAGACTGCCGAGTGATGGACATACGCCGGACACCTCAGGTGCAGGAGACCAGCATGAAGCTTTTCAGCCTCATTCCTGCTCCCGGCAAAGACGAGCGCCTTTTTTCCAGAAACAACCTTCGCAAGCGATCGAATTCGTCCTTCCTCCACGGGATCAATGGTAAACGAGAATCGCCTGCCTTGTGACGGGGGATCGAATGCAATAAGGTGCTGCTTCCGGCTCGGATCAGAGAACCATTCAAGCAGTGACTTAGGATTCCCCACCGTTGCAGAGAGGCCGATCCGCTGAGTTTTTCTTCCCGAGACGAGATCGAGGCGATCAAGAAGACAGGCGAGCTGGACACCGCGATCTGAACCCATGAATGCATGCACTTCATCGACGATCACCGATCTGAGATTGCAGAGGGCGGATCGATAAACCGGATCCCCAAGGAGTATTTCGAGTGATTCGGGCGTGGTGAGAAGGATATGAGGGGCTTCGCCATCCTTCCAGGTGCGATCCGATCGCCCGATATCACCATGCCATGCAGACACCTGAAGGCCGATTGGAACAGTCATCCTGCTGATTCGATCGATCTGGTCATTGATCAATGCCTTGAGGGGCGAGATAGAGAGGATCCCAATCGCCGGCGTCCCCGTCTTCAGGAGATCATCAAGTGCTGGCAGAAAGGCCGATTCGGTCTTGCCACCGGCAGTTGGTGCGATGATGATCAGATCAGATCCAATCAATTCCGGAGAGAGCGCCTCCTCCTGGACGGACCGGAGATCATCCCAGCGGAGTGTCGATGAGAGGATCTCACGGAGCCCGGGATGGAGACGGGAATACGCGCCTGTTGAAAAAGAAGGGGATTTTTCCGGCATAGGAACCGGACACACCCTCAGTCCGGTTGCGCTCCCGGCGGGGGGAGTCCGAATACCCGGACGATCACCGAGCGGAGCGTCTCCTTTGGCACTGCACCGGTGACCCGGTCGATCATCTTTCCGTTTGCATAGAGGATAATCGTCGGAATCGCCGTGATATTGAACTGCCGTGCAATACGCGGGGCTTCATCGGTATTACATTTCGCAAAAGCAACCATCCCTGCCATCTCATGGGAGAGCGCCTCGACAACCGGTGCAACCCGCCTGCATGGACCGCACCATTCAGCCCAGAAATCGACAACTGCAAACCGGTTTTCGGAGATGAAGGCATTGAACGTTATCTCACTCACCGGCACAACACCCGCAGGTGCCGCCTTCTTCTCGATCTCGGCAAGCCGTTCTCGGGCGCGTTTCTGCCGGAGATATTCCAGTTCATCATCCATACAATCTCTTCACTATCAATTCTGATAAGGGTTCGCATCACCATCTGCTGTTGAAAGCAATATTTTGTCAGGTTAAAAGAGAGCTTTCCCGAAACATTCATGCATTCGCTTCCTCCCCCTCTCTTTGGCAGAATTTCGGTAAGGTATTTAAAGAAATAATGAGAATATGTATACTCCGAAGCGAGGTGGGGTAGTCAGGAGATCCCGACGGGCTCATAACCCGTAGATCGATGGTTCAAATCCATCCCTCGCTATCTGTTTTTTATGGTTTTTTTGGAGAGGCAGACCTCTCCGATAGATAATCGATCAAAAAAAAGGATCAGAAATCCAGCCGGGTCTGGTATGATCCATGGATAAAGTCCACATGGCGGCATGCGGACACTTCACCCGGTATATCAACAGGATAACACCCTGTAAGGCATCCGGTGCAGAAATCTGCCCCATCCATCCCGGTGGCCTCGATCAGGGCTTCAAACGAGATATGATGAAGTGAATCTGCGGATATACAGGAGCAGACCTCGTTGGTTTCCTTGTTATGTGCGATCAGCTCCTTCCGCGTCGGGAGATCGACCCCGAGATAACAGGGTGCCGTAACCGGAGGAGAGCCCACCCTGAAATGAACCTCACGGGCCCCAAACTCCCGCACAAGTTCGATTATGCGGCGGGATGTCGTTCCCCGGACGATCGAGTCGTCGACGAGCACAACAGACTTCCCCTTGATATGCCCCCTTACCGGGTTCAGTTTCATCCGCACCGCATTCTCACGCAGCTTCTGGGTAGGCATGATGAAGGTTCGCCCGATATACCGGTTCTTGATCAGCCCTTCCTTGAATGGAATCTCAGACGCTTCCGAGTACCCAACAGCAAGCGATGTTCCCGAATCCGGGACAGGCGAGATGATATCGGCATCAACCGGTGCTTCCCGGTGGAGCATCTCACCAACCTTTCTTCTGACATCATAGACGAGTACCCCGTCGATCACCGAATCTGATCGTGCGAAGTAGATGTACTCGAAGAGACAGAATGCTGTGTTGCTGGATCGGGTGATCTGATGGCACGAGATACCCTCTGCATTGATTATGACCAGTTCTCCCGGCCGGATATCCCGGATGAAGAGCGCACCAAGAGCATCCATAGCAACACTCTCCGATGCAACGATATACCCGTTATCAGTCTTCCCGATGCAGAGCGGCTTGATCCCGAGGGGATCACGGAATGCATAGAGGGTGTCGCCAAGTAAGGTAACAACAGAATATGACCCCTGCAGTTGCCTCATACAGAGGACGACTGCATCCATAATCGATCCGGAGAGGGTGAGTTCACGCGCGATGATCGCGGCAATCACTTCTGAATCTGTGGATGTAGCAAAGATGTGACCCTGTTCTTCGTATTCGGCGACAAGTTCGTTGTTATTGACGAGGTTGCCGTTATGAACAATAGAGAAATGTTGTCCTTTCAGAGAAAAGTTCAGTGGCTGCGTATTCTCCGGGCGGTTTTCACCGGTTGTCGGATACCGGACATGCCCGATCCCAACCGATCCGGGAAGTTGTTCAAGAATATCCCGGTTGAAGACTTCTGAGAGAAGACCCTGCGCCTTGTGTTTATAGAGAGTCCCGGCATCATATGTGCTGATACCGGCACTCTCCTGCCCCCGATGCTGAAGGGCATAGAGGGCATAATACAGGGGGAATGAGACCCCGCCTGTGTCAACAATGCCGACGATGCCGCACATGATAAAAGAGCCTTAATGTGTTGCTCTCAATGGTTTCTTGCTGGTCCAGGCATACGAGCGCAGACGGGCGCTCCGTCCGAATCCACATGCTGAACAGATCTTATGGCGGGCATGGTACGAGTTCCGACCGCACCGTCTGCATACAATATGAGAATTCTTGTTGCGCAGACCCTTTGATGGAGTTCCTTTCGACATGATTAATCACCTAAATTATTCGATTGAAGGGGATATATAGATCACATTGTCACCACGGACGATCAACGTTCCGAGTTTGACAACGCCATCATCCGTCTCTTCTTCTGCCCGGTCAAGGACGAGGTTCATATGAACATCATATCCCTGAAGTATTCCACGGATTTCTCGTCCGCCTTTCAGCGAGATGAACACCGGTTCCCTGTTTAAGACCTGTTCCAGAATATCAAGCGGTCGTTTGGTCATAAAAATCCCTTTGCATCTCCCTGGAGAGTTACTACATATGCGCCCCAGTCCGACTTAAAGATAGCGCACCACCCACAAATCCTTTAGTATCAGGGAAAGATAGTACAGAAGAGTACGCATATGGCTGATATCACAATCCGGAAGCGGCATGCAATTAAAAAGAGTCAGGTTGCCGGTATAAAACAGATGATGGAAAGAGCTCTTGGAGAGGAGGCGGCACTCTTTGACACCACATCCATCGAACGTGCGGAGACCGATGCAGATATTTCAATTTTCCTAATCGATAAAAAACCGCTCCTGATCTCCCGGGATAACTGGGCATTTCCAACACTGAGAGGTGCGCATCTCCGGCCATTCACTGCCCGCCGCATCACGGTTGATTCGGGTGCCGTCTCATTCATGGTCAACGGTGCCGACGTGATGCGCCCCGGTGTCGTCTCGGTGACAGATGATATCAAAAAGGATGAACCTGCATTAATCGTTGAGGAACGGCACGGAAAGCCGCTTGCAGTTGTCATCGCCCTCTATGATGCAGACGAGATTCGCACAATGGAGAAGGGGAAGATTGCGAAGAATATCCATTATGTTGGCGATGCGATCTGGAACCTGGAGATATAAGGATACAATTAATAACTACCAATAGAAAGGATTCTACATGGGATTTCTTGATTCCATCATTGGCGGAAAGGGTGCGACCCCTAAGGAAGAGGAGTATATGGATCTCGACCTCGCTGCATATGAGGATGCAGCGGCAGGGGGGGAGCCTGCTCTGATGTATGTCAAGATTGCAACGATCAACGACCTCAAGGATACACCACGGATTAAAGACGAGGTGTACAACAACAACATTGTGATCATTGACATCCAGAAGCTCAAGCTCGACAAGATCACCTTTGAGCGAGTGATGAAGGACTTAAAAGATGTTGCACGTGATGTAAACGGCGATATCATCGGCATCGGCGATCAGCGCTATGTCGTCATTACACCGACATCGGTGAAGATCTCACGGGAGAAGATAGGTGGAGGCAACTAGGTGAAACAGGCCCTTTCCGGCCCCTGCCCGCTCTGTGGAGAAGAGATAGACTATATTTATCAGACCGAGAATATCCCTTTCTTCTCAGATATTCTCATGATGTGCGGCCTCTGTGAGGCATGCGGCTTTCGTCTGACAGATACAATGATCCTGACAGACCGCGGGCCGGTACGATATGAGTTTGATGTTCAGACGATAGACGATCTCTCCACCCGTGTTGCCAGATCAACCTCAGCAACAATCGAGATACCGGAGCTTGGCATATCGATCAGCCCGGGACCGGCATGTCAGGGATTCGTCTCAAATGTCGAGGGAGTACTGGCACGGGTTGAAGATGCGATCAGAACCACCCTTTTATCAGCCGACGATGACGAGCGGCAGGCCGCACTTGACGGGCTTGAAACCCTCGCAAATGCAAAAGAGGGAGAGGTGCCATTTACCCTGATCATCGAGGATCCATCAGGAAATAGTGCAATACTCTCAGATAAGGCGAGAGTAGCGTCATTTATCCCAGATGAGGAGTGAGGTCTGGTGGAGACCCTCTCCGCTTTTCTCATCTGCATTCTTGCAGTCACTGTTGCCACCGCGTATTTTAAAATCCCCCCGTTCCCGGTTCTCTTTGGTGCCGCAATCATCTACGGCATACTTGCCGGGCTTCCTCTTGAGACCGTCATCAATACTGCGAGTGCCGGTGCCGGACGGATCTTTGTCATCCTCGGTGTGGCCGTCTGGGGTGGCTCAATCATCGCCTTTTCTTTGGTGAAAGGGGGAGGAATTGAGAGAATACGATCTGATCTCGCCATGATCTCACGGCGTCCTGCGGTGCATGCGGGACTTGCCGGATGGCTCCTCGCCGTTCCGTTTATGTGCGCGATCACCCCCTTTCTCGTCCTCGCACCACTGATGAAAAGCAGGGGAGCAGATCCAAAGAGGGCAGGGGTACTCCTCTCTCTCGTTGCATGCGGATCAGTACTCTCGTTTGTCCTGATTGCACCGGCACCGGTGATGGCCACACTCATAGAAGTCTTCTCAATCGATCCGGAACTGAACCTGCTCACAATTCCCCTCTCCCTGATCCTTCTCCTCCTGATGATCGTTCTTCTGGGGCGCAGCATCCATGCGGATACACCGCAGGAAGGAGGGGAGGAGGGTTCCGGAAGGGGCGCTGCATGGGCACCCCTCATCCTGCCTGTCGCAATCATCGTGATCGGGTTCCTGTTACCGGGGGCGGGAGCAAAAACGATCCTGCCTGTTGCTCTCCTCGCAGGAGCGGCTGTCGCGGTTTTCTTCATCGCCAGAACGCTCAGGAAGGAGGCGGTCAGCGAGGGGACAAAACATGCAGGTATAATCATCTTTGATCTTTGTGGTGCCGGTGCCCTCGGCGGGGTGATCGCGGCAAGCTCGTTCCCCTCAGATGCCGCAGCCCTCCTTGGCATGGTCATTCCCCTTGCAGCAGTCCCCTTCATCCTGGCATGCTTCATCCAGACCGCACAGGGTTCGCGGGTGGTCACCGCCGTCATCACCGCTGATATCATCGCGGGAACCACAATCCCTGACCTGATCCCGGCATCTGCACTCTTCCTGATGATCGCTGCCGGAACGATGGTGATCAGCTATGCAAGCGATCCCTTCTTCTGGCTCGTGAACAGAACAGCAGGCCAGAGTGTTTTAGAGACGGTGAAGACGTTCACCATCCCGCTTGCCGCAGCCGGGGGTGTGGTGTTCCTTGTGGCGGTGTTGTTGATCTAAATGAGATTACGCTGAACGCGCATTTTGAGTATCCTAAGGTCTCTGAATCTGCTGCACCCGGCATCATTTATTCAGGATCGGGGGTGGGCACCAAAATGATCAGATGTGCCTGATTTGTCTGCATGCAACTGATGACTCAATCCATGGAAATCACCTGAATTTTGGCAAATGTTGGGTTTTAGAAGGATTTGGCCAGAGAAGAAGGTGAAACTGACCAATAGCCAGGAGGATTGGAGCAGACCAGAGAAGAGGGATTGCATGTTGAAGGGGATCAGAAACAGACTTCTGGAACGTATTGAATGAACAAATGATGGATTTCTCTGAGAGAGAAACCAAAAGCATTAATATATTGAATAACATGATTTTATGCATGCGGATTTTGATAGTCACGCCCATCTCTCTCAACGGGCATATCAACGCATTTAAATGATGGAGGAATCGGTGATGATTAAAAAATTTGGTATTCTCATCTCTATTATGGTGCTTGCACTCCTTGCATGCCAGGGAGTTTCGGCAAGTACATCGTACCAATACTATACAGAGTTTGGTACGGGTCATCTGAGTGGCCCATCCGGTATTGTCCCAATAAATAACCAGATATTCGTATCAAATGATGGTACAGATAATCTTGCATTCTTTGGAAACTTCGGCCAGACCTTTGGTGGTTATGTTGGCAACACCGGAAGCGGTGATGGCGATTTTATTTCACCCAAAGGTCTGGCAGCGGCAAGCAACCCCTATCTCTATGTGGCTGATAGCGGCAACAACCGGATCCAGAAGTTCCAGCTGATCGGAAATACCTGGCAGTATAATGCCAAATGGGGAAGTGCCGGAGCCGGCGTAGGCCAGTTTAACAACCCGCTCGGTGTTGCAGTCGATGCAGCAGGCTATGTCTATGTAGCCGACTCGAATAATCAGCGGGTTCAGGTCTTCAGCGACACCGGAACACACCAGCGCACAATCACCGGGAACTTTGACAATCCAATGGGTTTGGCGGTTCGTGGAAATGCAGTCTATGTAAGCGGATCCAATGATCAGGTGCAGATTTTAAACAAGGATACCGGAGCAGCAATTGGTAACTTCGGTGCACCCGGAACCGGAATCGGACAGTTTAACGATCCAATCGGGATTACCTTCGATGCAGCAGGTAGCATATACATTGCAGATGCAGGAAACAACCGTGTCCAGAAGTTCCAGCTGATCGGAAACTCTGCAGCGTATGTCACAACTATCGGCCAGGGATCCTTCAATTATCCGACCGATATCTTCGTTGATGCATCCGGCTATGTCTACGTAAGTGACTATTGGAACAATAAGGTCCAGATCTGGAAACCATACACACCAGCACCCTCACCAGGTGGCGGAGGCGGAACAACGACACTCCCACCAGCAGTGAGCGTAGGTACAGCATCACTTCTGACCAATACCGCAGGACAGCTGCTCCAGGCCGTTATGCTCGACAGCCCGTCACTGAAAGCCAGGCTCTCGGTCAGTACAGGCACCTATGTCCTTGACAGCAATGGCAACCGCCTTGGACAGATCTCAATGGACGACCTCTCTGCTGCAAACCTTCCGGCAGTTCCAGCTGAGGGAACCTTCATGTTCGGCGGCTATGCAGTCCAGTGTTCACCAGCAGGTACAACCTTCAACCCATCAGCACGGCTCACCTTCTCCTTCACCGAGGCAGAATGGAACACCCTGATGGCACAGGCAGACAACACACCCGGCCAGCTCGTGGTGAAATGGTACGATAATGCCAATGGTGTCTGGGTAGATATCCCGACAACCGTTAACGAAGGTGCACGGACACTCACCGCAACGGTCTCGCACTTCAGTATCTACGCTGTCTTCACTGACACCGCAGAGCCATCAGTTGTGCCAACACCCACACCAGTAACACCGCCGGTAACCCCGGTTGCAACCCCTGTTGTAACACCGGATGTCCCGGCAACTCCTGAGCCAGTCAGCGAATTCCCATGGGTCTATGTAATCATCGGAGTTGTGATCATCATCCTGATCGCAGCAGGTGCCTACTACTACACCCAGAAAAAATAGAACCCAATCTTTTTTGAGAGGGAACGGGGGATATCCCCCGTTTTAATATTTTTTTACCGGTTGAAAACCGGTTCATCTCACCAGCAGGTATTCCTCTGGATCTCTGTCTGAGGGAAATTGACCAAAAGCATATAAGGTCCAGATGATATGAATTCACCATACCGGGTTTTATTAGGCGATCCAGGATCGCCTGTGTCCCGGAGATGGAGGAGCCTGTGATGAGAGGAAAATCTGGAATCGGGATCATTCTTCTCCTGTTTGCCTTCCTGGCCTGCCAGGGTGTTGCAGCAGGAAATTATGAGTATCTCGATCAATTCGGATCTGCTGGCCCCGGCCAGATGGATCATCCCTGGGGGATAACCCTCTTTGGGACCGATATCTTTGTGGTAAGCGAGTACCTTCATAAGACTCAGATCTTTGGGAACTATGGCGGGACATATGATGGCGCCTTTGGCAATTTTGGATCAGCCGCCGGTGAGATGAGGTATCCCCGCGGCATTGCCGTTGATGCTTCCGGGTATGTCTATGTTGCGGATGCACACAACCACCGGATCCAGAAGTTCACATCAGATGGCGTGTATCTGATGGGATGGGGATCCTATGGAACCGGAGCCGGCCAGTTCAGAGAACCAAGCGGGATCGCAGTCGATTCTGCAGGAGATATCTTTGTTGCCGATGCACAGAACCACCGGGTACAGAAGTTCACCTCTGGCGGCAGCCATCTCCAGACGATCACCGGGAACTTTGATAATCCCCAGGGTGTCGGTCTTTCTAATAACTATCTCTATGTGAGCCAGTACGGGAAGAACAAGGTTACTATCTTTGACAGAAATGGATATACCCTGATTGGGAACTTCGGTTCATTTGGCTCAGGTAATGGCGAGTTCTTCCACCCGCATGGTATTGCGGTAGATGCTGCCGGGGATGTCTATGTCGCCGATACCAACAACCACCGGGTACAGAAGTTCACCTCTGGCGGAGTTTTTCTCGAGGCATTCGGATCATATGGAACAGGCGAGGGGCAGTTTGATGCCCCACGCGATATCGCCATCCAGGAGAGTGGGCACAGTCAGCTGGTGTATGTCTCAGACTGGAACAATAACCGTGTGCAGGTCTGGAAGAGAGAGGTTTACCCGGCTGGCGGAGGTGGTGGAAGAACCTCAATACCGGTTGCCCGGAGCATTGGAACTGCGACACTCCTGACAAATACCTTTGGACAGGTGCTCCAGGAGATCCAGCTTGACAGCGTCTCGCGGAAAGCCCGGCTCAACATCGAGGTGGGTGTCTCTGCCCTCGATCGGGATGGCAAACGCCTCTCAGAGATAACCATGAACGATCTATCGGCAGCCGGACTGCCGCACATCCCGCAGGCAGGAACCTTTGCGTTTGCAGGATATGCGGTCCGGTGTTCACCGGCAGGTGCAACCTTTGCACCCCCCGCCACGCTGACCTTCTCCTTCACCGATGCAGAATGGAGCCTGCTGATGGCACAGACGCATCAGACGCCCGGATATCTGGTGGTGAAATGGTATGACCGGGAGAGCGGTGCCTGGGTGAATCTGCCGACTGCGGTGAATACAGAGGATCGCATCGTCTCAGCCAGGGTGGCTCACTTCACCGAGTTTGCCCTCTTCAGCGACACTGCGGTTTCATCGGTGGTGACACCGGCACCAGAACCGGTTGTCACGCCTGTCCCGACACCCGGGGCAACTCCGGCTCCACCCATGACACCGCCAACACCTGAAGTACCAGTGGCTCCTGAAGAGCCGGTGAGCGGGTTCCCGTGGATATACCTGATCATCGGAGTTTTTATCATCCTGGTTGCAGGCGGTGCCTACTATTACTCTTCTGTGAAGAGGAACTAGGGGCACCGGAAGGATCATCCTCTCATCACCCCCTCATCACCCCCTTTCACCGCACTTTTACTGCATAGAGGGAGGCAGCAGGGGGATGGATGGATGGATGGATGGATGGATAAGCGGAAAGGGTAGAGGGGCAGGTACCATAGAGACAGATGAGAATAAGGATGGGGAGGAGAGGGAGATGAGAGAGGGGGGAATAGAGGTGATGGCAGTCTCAAAGCAGTGTGGGCAATGTGGGTAGTGTGACCTCACATGCTGCCAGGGGGTGGCTGTATTCACCGATAGTGCCCCTTTGAACCCTGTCCATCACAATGTCGATCCTTCGTGATGTTTCGGCTGAATAGTATGCCTCACCGCACTGTCTGCAGATGAACGCCGGAACATCCCGGATGACGATAACCCGATCATGAACCCTGGCAATGAATTCAGTTGTTCCCGGGTCAAGGGTTTTTGTTCCCTTACAGAAGCAGCACGTGCAGCCCTTGCAGCACTTTTCAGGAATCATGGTTTTTTGTATGGAAGGAGACACACTTCATTCTTTCTGCCGTCCCGGATATGATCCTGTTTATTGAGGGTAATATATCCAGGTTCCATTCTAATCCTGATTCGATTTCATATACATGTGAACAAAAAGAATTCCCAGGTGATCCAGCTTTTCATTTATCTCATCATGAATATCTCCACGGATGATCTCGAATCTGCTGAAGGCTCCGGTTGGCTCTTCCCAGGTGATACGAAATGACTGGACGGCTATTGGTCTTTGGATAATATTGATCTTCCTGATCAGATCCAGGAGATCATTCTCTTTCCCTTCTGCAACGATCTCAACTTCGCCAGAATCAAGGTTCTTCACATATCCCGATATGTCAATTCCAAACGTCTCGTCATAGACATGCTCACGGTATCCAACTCTCTGGACACGCCCGTCTGCAATGGCGACAAACCGTTTCATCTTATGATAGAATAGAAGGGTGTGTTAAAATAGTTTCTTCTGGCACTTCTATGATCCGGCGTCACCACACACAAAAGCACCCGCCATCTGGCACTTCTATGATCCGGCGTCACCACACACAAAAGCACCCGCCAGCCCCGGCACATCACATACAGACGCCACGGGCTGACCCGGACACAGATCATCACCACCGGGATCCCCTATCAGCAGCTCAGCCAGCCATTCATCACGGCTCTGTGGACGACCCGCCCGGCAATCACACCGTATACCTACCGTCGCCGGGTATAAAAGAAAATTAAAACAGGTGTTGAGCAAAGTCGTCCGGATCAATCTTTGCCAGTTTCAGAACATTTCGCAAGGTCCCTACCCTCAGCTCAGGGTGTAATGGCACAACTGTCACCACCTTGCCTTCGTACGTCAATTTCGAGAGCCTTACATGGCTTCCCGATTGTCCACTGACCGGAAAACCCATATTCTTTTGAGAGGATTTTTGATTACCTTCTCACCTGAGACAGGCTTAAGCCTGGATCCCATCTGCCACCTCGAATGTGGTAAGAATGGGTCGATGCTTCTCTTCAAGAGGACATTCTTCAAGATACAACTCGGTTGCTTCTTTCAGGTTTGCCACTGCCTCTTCAACCGTATCCCCCTGGCTGGCAGTTCCAACCTCCGGGCACTCGGCGACATAGACCCCCTCCTCCATATAAACCAGGGCTGTCAGCGTTCTCATGATACGTTCACCAGAATATCATCTTCCCAAGCCATGATAACCGTATCCCTCACCAGGTCAGATTTCATCCTCCACCCGCATCTCCACCCACCAGACATCCAGCCCCAGCGTCACAGATCGTTCACCACCGGGCTCATATCAGAAGCACAGCCAGCCGCCCAGCCTCACCGATCACCAGCCCCGGCGTCGCCTGACCACACATAGAATCAGCAGCACAGCCCCCGCCATCACAGACGAACGACGCCACGGGCTGACCCGATAATCAAAACAAACAAAAAAAGAAAGACCGCCCGGCATGCCCTGATTGCTCAGGGAGGGGCGGGGAATCCCTAAAAAGGGAGGGTAGGGGAGGTTATGGTAGGGCTGACCAGGTAGCATTCCACACAGTTTGATTTGAGAAGATAATTAATTTCAGGTTTGCGGCAGTGACATCGTTTACTAATGCATTACCTGCATTATCACGAATTGGGGAGAATGTAATAACAACAGTTTCGTTATCTGCAACAGTTGTTGCGTTCTGCAAGTTGATGTTTACAATACCACCGGCAGAGAGGACGGTTGGTACGACTATTGTTCCATTCGCTGTGAAATTTGCAGTGCCATTCCCTGTAATATTCCAGGATGCTTTAGAGTCTAAACCTGTGTTAAGTTTGACTGAGGTAGTAGTATTGAAAATATCATATGCTTCTGTAATGTTGACTTGGATTTGTTCTGCATCGTCATTCTGTGTAATAGCGTCGGCTACTTCTGGCACAGTGATATCATAGGTAATCTCTATAACGTTGCTGTAAGCTGAACGGATTCCATCAGCGTTGGTTTTAAAGAGCCTGACCTCGACATCGTCACCTTCGACAACTGCTCCGTTGGTGAAGTTGAGAGAGCCGGTAGTTGTGTTACCATTACCTGCTGTAACAACAGTGTAAGTTGTAGTTGCTGTAGTTCCACCAAACACTGGAGTAACTGCATCAGCTGTTGCTGTTGCGGTCATACCAACAGTGTTTGTCTTAGTGACAAGGATTGTCAGAGATTCGCCATTATCAATTTCAATACCAGGAGTCAGATTGACTGCAAGTTTCGATGCATTGTTTACAAAACCTGCGGGAGCCGCTGCTGCTACATCAGCCGGAATTAAGGTTGTTGCAACAGGTAGTGTTGGAGCAGCAGGAATAACTCCATCCTGCACCCATGCGGTTGGATTGTTTGCACGGTCAACGAACCGGTACCAGACACCCATACCTGCGGCAAGACCGTCAGTATCAACATTGAACTCCGTTGCATCTGGCAACATGAATGTTTCATTTAATGTGTAGTAGCCTTTTTGAGTGGTTGCTGTGGTTGGTGTGGTTGTTCCGATCCATACATCGATTCGTCCTGCTTCGCTGGATGTAACGTCTGCTGTTGCAGTTACGTTACCTGTGATAAAGCTGAACGTTAACTTAGTCTTGTCAGGAACATCGGTTGGTGGTGTTGTGTCACCTGCAATGGTTATTCCACCAGTGGTGAGTGCAGCGTTTGGGTTACCTGCCATGTCTTTGACAACACCTGCTCCGACACGGAGATCGTTTGTCAGACCGTTTGTCTGGACCGATGCAGATACATCAGCAGTTAAGGTGACCTTGATCTGTTCGCTGTATTCCTCAGTACTGACTGGATAGGTTTCGTGAGTAGTGCTTAGACCAGCAGTCCACCGAACACCGGCGGATGTGAAGTTCGTTGTAGCAGCAGCCTGTGGTTTCACGGGTTTGTCGAATGTAACAACAATCTCGCTCTGTGAGATGAATTCTGCTGATTCAATTGTGGGAGCGTCAGTGTCACTGGAGTATGTAACAACGACACCGTTTCCGGTGAGCTGTGTAGCATTGACATTATAGGCACTGGTCAGTTTTCCAGCAACTACATCTTGAATGATATCCATCCGTGTAACACCAGGACTGGATGTTTCTGTAGATGTGAACCTGATCTTGGTTGGTGCAACTTTTGCCGTTGCGGTAACGGTAATTGCAGTTCCATCTTTTCGTAGTGAATCCTCAGTAGTAAGTGTTGTGTAAACCGGTCTGTCAAAGGTCACGAAGTAGAACTCTTCTCCGTCGTTCCATTCGACTGCAGTGACTATTGGTGCTGCGGTGCTTGCACCGGTGATCTCCTTATCTTGAGCTGCGAGTACCATACTCCAGCTGTTTTCGAGTTGGTCAGCTGCAACGGTGAGATTAACAGTACCGATATCACTTGGTAACAGAGTTGGAGTTGTTCCGAGTGTGACCGTGAATGTGTCAGTACCTTCGGTGAAGGCGAGTGTTGCTCCGGTTCCAAGGGTCTTGCCACCGGTTAAACCGATATCTGCAATCTTGAATGTCTGGTCGTCAACCACACTCATCGGGGATGAGAAGGTTCCAACGATTGTGTCACCTGCATTGAAGTGACCGCTTGCATCGACATCAGTGATAACGACAGTCTCGAGTTCGGGTGCACCAACTGGTGTATCCAGGGAGACTGAATCGCTTGCTTTCACTTTTGTACCAGTCTCGTCTTTCAGGTAGATATTATCTGCATTTGCGACTGTTGCGATTGTCTGGGTTCCATTTGCCAGACCCGGAAGATCGACACCTGTTCCAAGCTGGATATAGAGGTCTATACCATCAATGGTGAACGCGGTGTGAAGTAGATCCTCAGTTGCAAACTTGCCGCTATTATTCAGCACGAACATGTTGTTCATGTTGCTACCGGTGTTGTAGCCGGTTGCAAACGCGAGCGGTTTGTCGTAGGTGACCTTGATCTTGTCGCTTGCATCAAGCTGGTTGTTCCCGTTTACATCAACAATAACAGCTTCAACCATCTCTGCTGGTGTAACAACGGTTCCGCTACCGAGATAGTTGGCTACCAGGTTAACGGTTGGGTTGCCTGAATTGTCTTTCACACCATTGATTGTCAGTGTGTAGTCCTGACCTGCAAGATGTGGTCCTGTGACGAGTGTAACAGTCTTCTGATCGACTACTGAGAGGGTTGCGCTCGTAACGGTTACCGGGTCGCCGGTAGATGTCCGGACAATGGCGTAGTTCGCTGTTGCCTGAGCGGTTGCTGTGGTCACTTTCTCGTCGAATGTCACTTTGATTGTGCGTGAGTCGACGACGTCAACTGCACCATCAAGGATCGGTGCGACATCATCGGTGTATACGAGTTCAAGTTCGCCGTAGCCGAGGAGAGCGTTCCAGTTTCCACTGGTGTCCTGGATAGCGTTTGCGGACATGTAGAAGTAGATCGTGTCGCCCTGGCGGAACGCGGCTTTCAGACCAGCTGCAATGTTGAGATCGTCTGCCCCACATTTTATTGTGAGTGTCGTGAGTGAAGCGGTGTTGGTTATGTCAGCATCTGTAAGATCTGCGAGAGTGATATCGATTTCGTCACCGGCTGTGCCGTCCGATTTGATCTTCAGGTTTGCCTGGGTCATATCGGCAACTTGGTATTCCACCGGTTTGTCGAAAGTCAGCACTAAGCGGCTGGTGCTTTCCAGGTAGGTTGCAGAGACGAGAACAGGTTTCTCGGTATCAGCGTGAACAGTCAGTGGTGCGCCGGTTGTGTAAGTGGTGCCGACGTAGTTCTTCAGGTTCTGGGTACCGTCTGCGGTATTCTTGACTGCATCTGCTTCGATCAGGATGACTGCATCGGTGTATTCTTCGATGACTGTGCCACCGGATTTCTCGAATGCTTCCTGGGATACAGTGTTCAGTTCAATGATATACTGCTCGCCTTTCGAGATGATGTAGTCATCAGCGTTTAGAGTAATTTTACCTGTTTCTTCACTGTAGAGTGAGAGCTTGGTGAGTGTGGCGGCATCTGTTCCGACATTTTCAACTTCTGCGTTGAAATTGACGTACAGTCTGTGGGTTAACCCGTTGTAGCTACCGTTAATAATGTAGGGAGGAACAGTGATTGTTGCTTCTTTGCTGACAGCTTCGTTCTCGTTGTCAGATGTGTCTTTCACAGCACCGGCTGCAAGGTTCACCATCAGAGGATCCTCAAGATCAAGAATTGCGAGTCTGTCTGCTTCAACAACGGTTCCTTCAATTCCATTATCACCGGATGCTGCAACACCTGTCAGAGCTGCGGTAAGTGCGTAGTTATTGAAACTGACTTTCTGGTAGTCGATTGCAGCGATCATTTCCTTGTTGAAGGTCATGACCAGTTTACCGGTTCCCTTGTTGTAGGTTGCCGTGTAGAGTTCGGGTGCAGTTTCGTCAGCTTCGATAACACCAGTGAACTGCTTGTATGCGTTGGTTGCAAGTTTGTTGCCTGCGACATCAGCGATTCTCTTGGCAACGGTTCCCTGGGAGCTTGGGTTGAAGAATATCCGGTACTGGACGTCGTCAAGTGTGTTCAGACCATCAAGACCCATAGAGTTTGTCTGGGCTGCGGTCAGCGTGATTGTGACAACAGTCTGATCAGGAGAGACAACAATCAGCGGTGTGGCTGCAGCACCTCCGGGTGTAGCTTCATTAAGGACAATCTGTTTGTTGGTGTCCAGGTTACGGAGCATGTAGTTTTCACGGAACAGGGCACCGGTTGTGCTGAGTGTTCCAGGAACGATCGGTTTGTTGAACGTGACAACAAGCTGGTTACCATTCACGTTCTCGACACTGACCACGGTTGGTGCGGTTGTGTCACCGGCGAATGTGCCTGAATTCTCACCGAAGAGCCATGCGACAGTAACGTCGTTTGCGATAACCTCGGTGGTCATCGTGGCTTCAGTTGCGCTGACATAGACAGCGTCAGAAACAGCGTAGGTTGTTGCAGGAGTCTCGTTGTTCGAGAGTTCCATCTCTTCGAGTTCAGCGATGTTGTCCTCGGTGAAACCGGTTCCGGTAACAGCGATCTTTGTGGCGTGTATCGCCTCAACACTGACAACTTCGAGTGGTGCTGATGGTTCGGCTGTAAGCGTGATGTTAACCATCTTGTTCTCGTCAACGACAGTTACTGTTCCATCAACTGAAACATAGCTGTCAGCGGAGACCATGTAGACATACTCACCAGGTGCAACTCCCTCAAAGACAGCTACGCCATCCTCATCAGTGAATTCCTCAACACCATCAAGGTCGACAAGAGCGCCTTCGATTGAATCTTCGGACTCATCAACGACAGTGAAGGTCACAGAGTATGCTTCTGGTGGCTCGGCGGAGACAACGGTCACCGGCTTGTCACCGATAGTTCCGTAGCTAAGTCTCTCAGCAACAGATCCATCATCTGCACGGACGATATAATGGCCGTTCCTGTAGACAGCTGCCTTTCCATCATGCCAGACGACCGGCAGGTCAGTTGGAACTCCGAAAGTGAATCTCTCTGCGACAGATCCATCAGCTGCACGAACGATCCACTGGCCGTTTCGGAAAACAGCGCCATAGTCACCAAAGGCGACTGGCTTGTCACCAGTTGTTCCAAAGTTGAATCTCTCTGTTCCACCAGCTGCACGGACGATCCACTGGCCGTTTCGGAAAACAGCGGCTGAATCATCATAGACTACTGGAAGATCAGTTGGGAGTCCAAAATTGAATCTCTCTGCGACAGACCCATCAGCTGCACGGACGATCCACTGGCCGTTTCGGAAAACAGCGGCTGAATCATCATATACTACTGGTGTGTCTGTTCCAATTCCAAAATTGAATCTGTACTCACCGGTGCCAGGTGGGAAAATCCACTGGCCATTCCGGTAGACACCATAATCGGCATCATCAGGTATAGCCATCGCCGGGACAATAAATAGAGCCAGCGCAAGGAAAAATACCAGTGCCGAAATAATCGTTTTACTTTTCATCATAAATTCACCTAAATAAATCCTAAATCCCCTCTTTTGTATCTCCATCATTCAACAATACACGACTACCCCTCACTGGTGCTCCGCGAGGATTGAGATGTCATGGCAGAGCAGGAAACACCTGAGATGCAGACCTCTCAAAGACGAAAGGATATGCTCCAGTAAGAGATTGTGCAAGGATATCCTATGTATTATCTCAATATAAATCATTCGGTATCACCTTTCAACCATAAAGGAATTATAAGGGAGCAGTATAGCTATTTTGAGAAAATAGCGTCATCCAGTCAAAACACCTCAATCAGAAAAATCCGAAAGCAAAACAAAAAAAGAGATGCTCCATACCAGAACACCCAAAATACCACAGTATAGGCAATTATGATGATAATGAGAGAGAAACCATCTGAGCCTGCAACCACCACCTTATAATAACAGATCGGATAGCATCCACTCACAAACGACAGAATCATTCCCGCGTTTTTGATCATGGACAACAGACAATCTGAACCCGGCTCATCCTGAGGGGCACCTACATTTTCCCACCTACAGCGTAAAAAGAGAGAAGCGATTCACCACCGACTCCTGACACCAGGTAAATCCGGGTGCGGGGCAAAGAGCAGAATCTGCCAGGATACACTCCATTAATTCGTGCAAGGGTCCCATGTGGACGACAGAGACACCCCCTGAGTCACCAGAAAGCCGGTGCATACCGATCTTCAGAAGGAGTTTTGACCTGACAGAGACAAAAGATAAAGGAGAGTCAAAGCAATGAGTTTGGTTCTTATAATAATGCAGACTCCGGCAGACTATATCTGTACAACTGATCTATGAGAAGCAGAAGATGGATACAGGAAAGCCCAACCAGATCAAAAAATATCAACCAGGAAGCGTTCACCATGGATCTCTCAATCATAATTCCGGTCTATAATGAAGAAGAGAACATTGATCCGCTCTATGAAGAGCTCCATGAAATACTCTCTTCACTCGCGAAAAGCCATGAGATCCTCTTTATAGATGACGGATCAACCGACACCACCTGGAACCGCCTCCAAAAACTCCATGAACGTGATCCGGCAATCATCCTCATCAGGTTCAGGAGCAACTTCGGACAGAGTGCCGCGATGAAAGCAGGATTCGATCATGCAGAAGGCAACCTCATCATCACGATGGATGCAGATCTCCAGAACGATCCCCATGACATCCCGGATCTTCTCACCGCCATGGAAAAAGAGGATCTCGACGTTGTCTGCGGATGGCGTTTCAGCAGGCAGGACAAACTCTCAAAAAAGCTCTTTTCAAAAGGCGCCAACCGGCTCAGAAAAGCCCTCACTCACGAAACAATTCATGACTCGGGCTGCACACTGAGGGTCTATACAAACGAATGTACCCGGGACCTTGAACTCTATGGAGAACTCCACCGCTATATCCCGGCGATGCTCCTCTGGAAAGGGTACCATGTCGGAGAGATAAAGACCAATCATCGCGATCGGCACGCCGGGAAGAGCAAATATAACTGGATCAGGCTGACCAAAGGATTCTTTGATCTCCTCGTAATCACCTTCTGGCAACGGTACTCATTTCGACCAATGCATATCTTCGGAGGAGCAGGACTGATCATGGGAACACTGGGCGCAATCATTACCCTCTATCTCGGCACGATGAGGATCGTATTTGGAGTCCCGCTCCTTGAGAGACCCCTCTTTATTGCCGGGCTGATCCTCCTTGTCCTCGGGGCGCAGTTCTTTGCAAGCGGCATTCTTGCAGATATCGCACTCAAAATTTATTATGGCCAGAATAACCGGAAAAACTACTTAATCGAGAGGATCATGAAGCACGAGGAGAAAGAATGAAGGCTGAGAGAGAGGGAGAGTACCAGGAGAAGGGAGACTACCACAGGGAACCTGATTCCCAATGGAAGTACTACCCGGTATATGTTGCCAAGATGGAGTATATCACCCGCTTTCTCAAGGCAGTACCAAAAGAAACAGCAATCCTTGATGCCGGGTGTGGAGAGGGGGTTCTCGTTGAAGAGTATCGGAACGCAGGATATACAATCAGAGGTCTTGATCTCAACTACTCGTCACTCTATGTAACACAGGGAGATCTTCTTAATATACCCTTTGAGGATGAGACCTTCGATCTCGTCCTCTGCCTGGATGTCATCGAGCACCTCAATTGTGAAGACCAGGGGCCGGCACTTCGCGAGATCCACCGTATCCTGAAGAAAGACGGGGAGGCACTGCTGGCAATCCCAAACCTCGCCCATTTCGCATCCCGGCTCTCCTTCCTCTTCACCGGCAGGCTCATCAGGACATCAACTGTGGATCGCCACCGGGGAGACCGGCCGATTCAGGAGTACCTCGAGCTGATCAAAGAAGAAGGTTTTACAACCCTCAGCAGAACAGGGATCTTTCCGACACTCCCGGTCACCTCGATCCTCACCTACCTCTATCCCGGTAGTGTGATGCCGCTCCACCGTCTCCTCAACAGGATATTTCCCTATGCAAACTGGTGCTTCCTAAACATCATTCTCTGCAGGAAGAAAGAGCACGGCCCCTCAGGAACAGAGACCCGCAACCCCCGATGACGATCGTATAGATGAGCAGTACTATATGGTACCCAAACCCCGAGATGATTGCTTCATTCAGGCTCATGCCAAGCGGTACATAGATGATTGTCCATATCGCTTCTGTCGTCCCAAACCCGGCCACCCCGTGGATTGGGAGGACTGATGCAAGCAGAAGAAATGTACCTCCGAATAGAATGGTCTGGAACGGCAGGGAAATCCCTATACCAGCAACAATCAGATAGAGAGCTCCGAAATTACATAGCCAGAGCAGAAGAGAGGAGAGACTTATAGGAATCAGAGTCTTCCTGATATCAATGCGGTTAAAACTCTCCACCGTTTCGTCACCCTTTCGCAGAAGATATCCCCCTGCTCTCGTCTCATCCCAGCCAGAATATCCAAGCACCCGGCGGACAAAACGCATACAAACCCGGCCAGATGACACAAGAGCGATCAGGAATACGACCAGAGAGAAGAGTATAAGATAGATCACCCAGAGGAGATCTGAGATCACCGATGGGATCTCCTGAATAAATAACCCTGCCCCAAAGAGGAGGAAGATTATCACAATAAAATCAAAGACCCGTGCAACAACCAGTGTCGCCACCCCTTCTCCTGTACTCCGCTGATGCACCTTCTTCAGAAGATAGACATACGACAACTCTCCTGCGCGTGCAGGAAGGAGGTTATTCATCATCACATGGACAGCAGTGACAGAGAGGAGATCGCGGATAGTTACTGCCCTGTTGAGAAGGAGAGAGAACCGGAGTGAGCGAAATATATAGGTACACAGGTACAGGAGAAAACCACCAGCCAGATACAAAGGATGGATCGAGATGATCGCATGAAATACTTCATCAAGTGAAACCTGCGAGAGGAGGAGAGCTACGAGCACAACAGTAATGACGACGGTTGCGATCTTGATGGAGGTATTCTGCTGCATGAAACGAGTCCGAATCTTTTTGTAGATGTAGTTACTGAGAGCGTATAAGTATGTCCACAGAGAGGATTTGTTCCTCCTCAATCCCATGCATTCATAAAAAGCCCAACTGAAGGATCAAGACACCTAATCTTTTTCTCTTCATCCAACCAGTAAGAGTGGATGAAGAGGCCTGGGCTGGAGATTGCGTATGAGAAACATATACGATCCATATTCAGGAGAGTGCACAAAAAGGATGCGATGAGTCTTGCTGTCGGAGGGGATTTTGTAACAGTTGGGAAGCTTGAGGCAGCATTTCTCATTCAGAACGGATTACAAAGAGAACATACTGTCATTGATGTGGGATGCGGAAGCGGGCGTCTTGCCTACCAGCTATCAGGTTTTTTAACAGGACAGTACATTGGTATGGATGTCGTCAAGGAGCTCTATAGATATGCGGAGAAGATCTGCGGCCGCGAAGACTGGCTTTTTTATAAAGCACCTGGTTTCATCATCCCCGAGCCTGATAACTTTGCAGATTTTATCTGTTTCTTTTCGGTATTTACCCACCTTCTCCACCAGGATACCTACAGATACCTCAAGGATGCACACCGGGTACTCAGACCTGGAGGCAAAATCATATTCTCGTTTTTAGAGTTCAAAATCCCCTCCCACTTTCACCAGTTCGAAACAATGCTGAATACAGATACACTTGAGTTATTAAACCAGTTCATCAGCAGGGATGCAATTGATGCATGGGCATCCCACTGTGGCCTTGAGATCCTTGGTATATATGATGGAGATACCCCATATATCAGTTTCAATGGTTCCGTTCACTGGGAGAATGGCATGGTAATGTCGGGTGAAGGAACATTCGGCCAGTCCTCTTGCGTACTTACAAAGCCCCTTTGACCAGCGCAAGATACAAACTGCAAATCTCAATTGCATCTGGTATGGCACTCATAAACTCCTTCCAATCTATTCAGGGAGCTAAACATTGATACATCCATCTCCCCGGAGAAGAGAAAAGCGATCAAAAGCCATCAGCACACATATGTAGTGAGAACGTCAAATCAAGTATGCATAAATCATCCGGAACAACACATTCCAGTGATAGCAGATAGTTTTCCGGGGATTCAGATGAGCATATGTGATGGTGTCTATGAGCAGAACCAAACGTGCAAGCTTCCGTATGCAACTGGAAGAGAAGCTCTTCCCCGAATCAGCCAGAGATGATGCTGCAATCATCACGATGCTCTGGAAATTTTTACTTATCGGGCTTCTGATCAGGTTTCTTTTTATGCCCTTTGCCTGCCATGCGGATCTCCTCTCCGAATACTGGAGAGCGCATATGCTCGCCTACCATTTCGAACTGGCACACCCCTACAGTTTCATCGATATCCTGCATGGGATCATGCTCTTTGGATTAAAATGGCTGATGCCGGGGAACATAGATCTCTATTTTCATCCCTGGGGCTACTCAGCGGACATTATTGCCCGGATCGAGGAGGTCGCATGGGGCACAGCCTCTGTGAACAACTGGCTCACCTTCATCTCCCAGGATGCAATATTCCGGATTCTATTCCTCTTCAAACTTCCATACCTCGTATTTGACCTGGCAGCAGCATTCCTCTGCCTCCATATCTTTGAAAAAGACGGGAGGGGAATAAAAATATTCATCTGCTGGATGCTGAACCCTGTCATCATCTATTCAGCCTATATTTTCGGGCGATTCGATGTGATCATCCTGTTCTTCATTCTGATGATCTTCTACTCGATCAAACATTGGAATATCCGGATCGGCTCGCTCTTCCTTGGCCTCTCGATACTCTCACGGGGTTTCACTTTGCTCCTCCTCCCCCTGTATCTCCTTGCAGAGAAAGAAATCCTCGGAAAACTGAAGATTCTGATACTTGCATTGATCCCGCTTATTCTCTGGAAGATACTCTCCGGAATCTACTTTAGCGGAGGTATGGGGTCTGGGATTGGCTCACTAACCGGTTCCGGTTTGTCTTTTCTCACCCCCAGGTTTGTCAACAGTGTTCTTACCACACAGATAGATTCAATTGCATTATTTATTGTCGGCTATATCCTCCTCATCCTCATCTTTTACCAAAAAGCAGATGACATTCAGGATAAACCGATGGAAACGATATACTATCTCAATGACCTCTTCCTCATTGTCATGTGCCTGCTCTTTGCCTTTGGCAGCATGTCAATGCACTATTTCGTCTGGATAGTACCCTTCCTGGTGATCAAAGCCTCTGAATCCAGAGAGCTCTGGTACGCACATCTCTTCGTCATCCTGGGATGGATGATCTTCTGGGCCACCTCTTTAACAGAAGAGATCGGGAGTGCAATTCTGGGTGCAGGATTGTTTGCATCAATAAACCCGGCATTTGTTGATTATACAACCATTGGAACCCTTATGATCGAGTGGACTGCACTTCCCCATACCTCACTGGTTGTGATCGCCCGATCACTATGGGTTGCAGCCCTGCTTTACCTGATATATAAAACAGTGCAGGGAAGGAGTGGAATTCATGGATAAAAGAGTACTCCTGCTCCTCTGCCTGACACTCTGCCTCCTCTCAGCCGGTTGTTTTGAGCTGGAAGGGGAGAAGCAGGATCGACAAAACCAGACCACAGGAGAATTATACGACACTATCACAATCGGCCAGTCATTTGTTGCAACACAAGACGATTTAAGCAGGATTGACATCATGCTTGCAACCTATGCACGGGAGAATACCCACGAGATCATCTTTGAACTCCGGGAGGCGGAGGCTCAGAATCCAGCCATAATTCAGACCATCAAAGCACAATCTATTAAAAACAATGCATACCACAGCTTTCGTTTTGATCCAATCTCAAACTCAATTGGACGAACCTATATCTTCTCACTCTCTTCACCAGGATCTGAACCCGGCAACGCAATCACCGCATGGTATCATACCGATGATGTCTATAGTGATGGCACAGCTTTCATAAATGACTCAGCTATCCAGGGAGATCTCCGCTTCCGGGTATATCACTCCTACTCACTTACAGAACTGTCACTATTCATCTTCAAAAGGATCACGCATGACCGGATCTTCTTCATCTTCTGGTGCCTGTTGCTGATAGTCACTGTTTCCACAATCCTGTGGCTCCATAGAAAAGAAAAATGAGATTATATCCTGAACGAGAAGTCATCATCATCCACAGTCAGGTTTGGATTATAATAGGGATCACCAGCATCAAGAACCTCCCCCCATCGCTTTCGTATACAGTCGACTTCAGCCAGGAACCGGGCCTGTTTCTCAGGAGTATCTTCATATCCTCTACTCAGCGACTCATGATGATACAGTAATGCATACGGAGTATAGATGATACGATATCCTCTCTGGCGGATCTTCAGGCAGAGATCGACATCATTAAATGCAACCGCCAGTTCAGGATCAAAACCACCCACTTCAGAGAAGACGGCTCTTCTCATCATCAGACATGCTGCCGTTACTGCGCTGACATCAGCTATATGGCTGGCTCTCCCGAAATATCCCGGATGCGAGCCAGGGAGATACCGGTGTGCATGACCCCCGACAGGAGGTTTTCCAACGATCCCGATAATAATTCCGGCATGCTGGATGGTATTATTCGTATAGAGAAGCTTGGCACCAACAGCACCAACCTCTGGCCGTTGCGAATGTTCGAGCAGGGCAGACAACCACTCCTCTGAGATGATCTCGATATCATTATTCAGGAATATGATATGATCGCCTTCTGCATGTGATGCTGCGAAGTTATTCATATCAGAGAAATTAAACGGGTGGTTATATTCAATGATCCTGAACCGGGCGTCTCCTTCCAATGTCCGGTAATAATCAAATATCTCCTTCTCCCGGCTCAGATTATCAACGATAATAATCTCATAGTTCTGATAGTTGGTCTTCTGAATGATTGACTGCACACAGGCCTTCAGCAGATCAACCTTATCTTTTGTCGGGATAATGATCGAAACGAGAGGATTGCCATCAATCTCATACCTTACCCGATAGGAGCCGTAAAAGAGTCCATCAGTCACCAATCCGCGTATACCCCGTCTCCGGAGGGCGTCGGTCAGGGCCAGCTTCGCTGCATTAATCGCATAAGGCTTCGCCTCGACACTATCGGCAGCCGATCCCGGGATGATCCTCCAGTGATAGAGAATCTTTGGAATATGGACAATCTCACTCTCATCCAGTAACTCAGTTACACGGAGGAAGAGATCATAATCCTGCGAGCCATCATACCCCTCACGGAATCCACCAGCATGATCGATGAGATCCCGCCTGATAACCGAGAAATGGCAGATATAATTATGTGACAGGAACATATCCGGGGCAAAGTCAGGTTTGAAGAACGGACTGCTCCGTCTTCCGGCACCATCAATCTTATCCTCATCCGAATAAATACACCCGGCATCACGTTTTGAGTTGAGCAGTTTTACAACCTCATAGAGTGCATATGGTGCCAGCTCATCATCATGATCAAGCAGCCCGATCCACTCACCGGAAGCCAGCGCAAGCGCTTCATTCGAGTTCCCCGATATCCCTTTATTTTCTCCAAGAATTGCAACGTTGATTCTTGGATCCAGATCAGCATATTCCTGAAGAACCCTCTGAACATGGGGTTTTGTTGAACCCCCATCGGCGAGGCAGAGCTCCCAGTTCTGATAAACCTGGTTCATAACCGATTCAATTGCCAGACGCAGCCATTTTTCATCTGTGTTCCATACAGGAGTAATTATGCTGATCTTCGGCTGGTATGAAAAAGAAGAACACTCCTCTCTCATCTCATCGATCTGGACACAAGTGGGCTCATGGTGCAAAATCCAGAGATCATAGGAATCCCTTATGACCTCTTTTGAGTAACAGCAGAGACCAACCTGACCGCTGATCTCAAACCCACCCTTGTAAAGCTGCTGCTTTTCATGCATTAGATTCGGATTATACCAGATAGCAGCTGTCGGGAGACCCTTTGATATGATTTCAAAATAGTATCGCTTATCCTTGCTATCCGGGATCGCTTTGAAGACCCACCTGCTGTAATCATTGTTGGCAATACGGGTTCCTTTGATCGTCACCTCCCTGATAACCGGCTCATCAGGGCTCCCTTCCCTGAGGGTGAGGGTAAGGGGCGCATTCCGCCTCTCATAGGTAGCTGTCAGCACCTCGATCGCATGCAGCTGATCAGCCGGTGAGATGAAACAACCTTTAAAGGGCATATCCAGTGGCTCTGGAACATTCCCATCATACATCTCAATAGGCATCCGCACTATCGGTTTGGTCGTTACTTTCCGGGAATAGGGAAGCCTCATCTTCCCCCTCACCCAGAGACTGCGTGGCCCTTCATGGACAAGGATACGAAGAGCGAGAAGACTCCGATCGTACAGACGCCTTCTACCGGTACCCTGTGGGAGCAGCCGACTCATAACATTGTGGAACTTCGTAACTGTTGTCCAGGTCACACTATTCTCTATTGAAGAGAGGGTGGAAGAGAGATGAATGATCGTTGTATCCCGGTCTCTGAGCATCAGATCCGCCCTCTTGAGATTCTCAGAGAGACGGGCATGTTCAGCCTCATCTGCCCTCTTCCGGGTTTCAAGACTCTCGATAATGCCTTCAAGATTCGTAATATGCGTCTCTTTACTCAGGAGATTTGCCCTGAGATTCTCGATACCAAGTTCATAGGATCGGGACTCGGCCTGGAGACTTCCGATGATAGCGTCAAGATTTGCAATATGGGTATCCTTACTTTGGACTTCATCCCTGAGATTCTCCATCCCCTGTTCATAAGCACTTGATTCAGCCCGGAGACTCCCGATGATAGCGTCAAGATTTGCAATATGCCTCTCTTTGAGATCCATCTCTGTAGAGAGGCGGGCCATCTGCCCAACCAGCTCATGGGTTTCCGCCTCGATGAGATCCCCTATCACCTCCTGAAAGAGTGCATGGAGATCCGGCTCAAAGAGATCAATGGGTGTTTCTGGATCAAGGGAAGGCACCGCCTTAAACACGTACTGATACACATCGGTATTGGGAAGAGAGCGTACAAACGTGAGAAGAGGGTCCGGAATGAGATCGGGATCGATCTGCTGCTCTGTACTTCCAACTTCCGCCTTCGTGGTATGAATAGCAGTAATGGAATATCCACAACGAGAGAAGAGATCAATAATGTTCTTCAAACCGAAGAAACGAAGATGGGTGGTATCAAGAAGGCCCATTGAGGTGTAATGAAAGTTCCCCATGAGCATGTTTAAAAGTACATCACCATGACAGATATTTGGAAGGGAGACGACCAGATATCCATCAGGACGAAGATATTTCATGATTTTTTTGAGCACCTCTTCCGGAGAAACCAGATGTTCCAGGAGATCCCCAAAGATGATCACATCAAAAGAAGAGGGAGATGCATAAGAATCAAGATCAATAGTCTCAATATCGCCAATGATCATTAATTCGCAGTGCCGGGCAGCAATTTCGCCTGCTACCGGATCAATCTCAATACCAGTAACAGAATTCCCCCGCTCTTTCAGAACCCGACTGACATAGCCGGTTGAAGTACCAACCTCAAGAATAGTATTATGGCTCCCGGAAAGTTCAATCAGCAGAGTGTGGCTGTTGTTCCTGTTCTCCAGATCGATAACCGGTGGTTCATATCTCTGTGAATCATATGCCTCAAAAAATGGACTTATCTCTTCCGCCTCCATGAGTTATTGGGATGCAGTCAGATCTTGGATCGTCAGATATAATAAATATGCACCAGCATAGAAAAGAAAGCCCGGAAACGAGATATATTAAGGCTGATTATCAAAGAATACACTGACAAAGCCGTGATAGAATGAGCGATACTACAAAACTCTTCAAAATTGATATAGGGTGTGGATCCAATAAGAAAGCCGGCTGTATTGGTATCGATTACCAGCAGTTTGAGAACGTGGATATTGTCCTTGATCTGACAGCCGGAATAATTCCCCTTGATGATCATTCTGCTGGCTATATCCATTCAGCGCATTTTTTTGAACATATCCGATCACCGAACCATGTCTTCTCTGAAATAAGCAGGATTGCAGCGGATGGAGCCGAACTCGAGATATGGACGCCCTACGCCTATTCAGACGGAGCATTTTGTTATGGGCATGAAGTCTTTCTCACAGAAGAGCACTGGCAACATATCTGCGTAAAATTCCCGGATTTTTACCAGTCTATCATCAACGCACGCTGGCTATTAAAGAAGATCGTATACATCGTTGAACGGAAAGCCTACGATGATATCAGGGAAAATGGATTTGATATAGCATTCGCAATCAATTATTTCAAAGGTATTGTTTCGGAATTTGGAGTATTTATCGAGATTAGACATGATGAAAACCTGAAATCCACTATCCCCGAGAGATTTTATGCCTTTGAAAGAGAGGGGGAGGTATTCCCATTGGAGAATAATCTTTCCCGAGCCGGCAGGAGTCTTGAAAGCATCAAACCTCCGGTCCGTCGGTTCTGGCAGAGGCTTGCTGCATCGCATAATAATCCGCGATAACATCCTGTGTATCTCCAAACGATCGAATCACTCCATGATCCAGCAGCAGACACCGTCCGCACATCTCCGTAACCATCTGAAGGGAATGCGATACCAGCAGAATGGTCTTCCCCTCACGCCGGATTCTCTCAATCCGGTCTTTACACTTCTCCTGAAACGCCATATCACCGACAGCCAGCACCTCATCGACGAGCAGAATATCAGGATTCGTCTGGATTGCCGTTGCAAATGCCAGCCGAACGGTCATCCCTGAAGAAAAATTCTTCAGCTTCATATTCTCAAACCGACCAAGCTCAGCAAAATCAAGGATCTCATCGTACCTCATAGCGATCTCCTTTCTGGAGAGACCCATGATCGATCCATACAGGAATATATTCTCCTTTGCCGTCAGATCCGGCTGAAACCCAACTCCAAGTTCAAGAAAAGGAGCGATCTTTCCCTGCACCTGCACAGACCCAGAATCCGGATAGAGTACACCAGCAAGAATCTTTAATAACGTACTCTTCCCGCTCCCGTTGGCTCCGATCACGCCGAAGGTCTCACCTTTCCGAACTGAAAAACTGATATTCTGTAATGCCCAGAAATCTTCATAAGAATCATTTTTACCATGCAACAGACCGATGAGATGATCGTATGCAGTACTCTTCCTCTCCTTTGGAAGCCGGTACTGTTTTGAGAGGGCATGAACACAGATCGCATCATCGCTCTGAATCAGAGGATTTTGGGTTGCTCGCCTCCACATTCAGATCACCTCGGCAAACCGCCGTTCAAGGCGGTGAAATACAACAGTACCCAGAAGAACCATCAGGACACCAAAACCCAAGAGAGCCAGAAGTGAGATGAACGAGGGGGCTATACCATAGAGGAGAAACTCCCGGTAGGTCTCAATCAACACAGTCATTGGATTGAGCATGTAGAGATCCAGATACTCAGCAGGAATGATCGAAACAGGATAGACAATAGGGGAGAGGAATAAACCTGCCTGAAGAATTACCTCCCATATCTGATTCAGATCCCGATAATACACATAAAAAGAAGCAAGGATCAGCGAGACACCATATACGATCAGGAAATAGATCATGTGCACCAGAGGGAAGAAGAGGAGATTCATCGATACACCTGCACCAAGGATAAAGAGGAGCGGGATCAGCACAACAAACTCAAGGATCGAACTGATAAAGGCAGAGAGTACCGTGCTCAATACCAGGATCTCACGGGGAATCGCAATCTTTGTCACAAGTCCGGGTCTTCCAACTATTGAGTTGAGTGCAGCACTTGTACCGTTCGCAAGAAAACGCCAGCTTATTAAACCGATCAGAAGATAGAGTGCGAAATACTCCTGATCAAACCGGAAGACGTTACTGAAGACAAAGTAGAGTACGAGCATCATCAGCAGCGGGTTTAACAGAGACCACGCAAACCCAAGAACCGAACTCTGGTACTTCACCTTCAGGTCACTGATTGTCAGGTTCCAGATGAGATCTCTATACTGTACCAGCCACATCCCGATACCTCCCAACCGAACTCCAGGTCGAAATAAACCTCATAATCTCACTATCCGGCACCGTCTGCCGCACCATCTTCCGTCTCCCTATCATGGCAGGTACACCCAGGAGGGCATGGGACTTGGCCTTCAGAACAGCCCATCCTCTTCCTTTCATCATGTAATGGGGAATCACCGCAAGATTCCTTCCGATGATCCAGGGAAGGGATGAGAGAAGGATACGAGCAGGATAATCCTTCAGAACATACCAGAGAATATTCCGGTTGCCATAATAGACCGCAATATCAGATCCGACACCAGCAGTTCCTCCATGAATATGGTACACCTGTGCAGAAGGCGTATATACACATTTCCAGCCTAAAAGCCTTGCACGAAACGCCAGATCCACATCTTCCATATAGAGGAAGAAATCTTCATCAAAGAGCCCGACCTCCTCAAGCATCAGGCGGCGGTAGAGAGCAGCACCCGCACAGGGGCCAAAGACCTCTTCAGTCCGATCATACTGACCTGTGTCATCCTCATACATCCCGCGATCCCAGGCAGCTCCGCTGCGGGAGATGCAGATTCCTGTTGAGTTGATCCGATGATCAAAAAAGAGGATTTTGGCGGCTGCCATCCCAACACCATCATCCTGATCCATCACCTCAAGAAGGTGGAAGAGACAATCCGGATCAACCCGGGTATCGTTATTCAGGGTCATGATATACTCTCCTGACGCCGCCTGAATACCCGCATTCACCCCACCGGCAAAGCCGAGGTTTTCACCAGCCCTGACGAGTATCACATCAGGAAAATGTGCCTCAAGATACCCGACACTTCCATCTAAAGAGGCGTTGTCAACGACGATTACTTCATAGTCGCAGAACGTCTGGAGCGCAAGCGATGAGAGGCACTGCTCCAGGTACTCCCTCCCATTGAAGTTCACGATGATCACGCTGATCATCTGTCCATCCCTGCCCGCACTGGCTACTTACTCCTGCATCTTCTCTTTCTTCAGCTTCTGTGCCAGGAGGCTTGCCCGGATCAGGCTGTCAAAGGTTCCTGCATCACTCCAGTGACCTTCAAGGAGGCTATACTTCATCTCACCAAGCCTGATGTACTCGTTATTCACATCAGTTATCTCAAGCTCGCCCCGACCAGAGGGCTTGAGCGTTCTCACGATCTCAAAAACCCGTGAGTCATACATGTACATCCCTGTAACCGCGAGATCAGATCGTGGTTCCTGTGGCTTCTCCTCGATTGTAATAACCAATCCATCCTGGATTTCTGCAACACCGAACCGGTTTGGATCAGAAACCGGTTTCAGGAAGATCCGTGCACCACCGGTAAAAGCCGATACATCATCTCTGATAGAATCCTGGAAGATATTGTCACCAAGGATCACAACAATACTTTCATCTCCAGCCCAGCGTTTGGCAAGCCCAAGCGCCTGGGCAATACCGCCCGCCTCTTCCTGGATCTCATAGGTGATATGCACGCCATATTCGGCACCGGAACCAAGGAGTTCAAGAAAATGCCCGGCATGCCCACGCCCCGAGACGATCATGATCTCGGCGATCCCGGCATCAATGAGGGTCTGCAGGGGATAGCAGATCATCGGTTTGTCATAGACGGGCAGAAGGTGCTTGTTGGTCACCTTGGTTAACGGGTACATGCGGGATCCGGTACCCCCGGCAAGAATTACTCCTTTCATATCATATCACCAGTAAGATAATCATTCAGTGCCTCTCTCCAGTGCCGGAGAGGCGTTGTTTTCGTAGTTTTCAGCACAGAATACTTCGGCCGCACAGCCTTCCTTGGAAATTCAGCAGATGAACAGGGAACGGCATTTCCAATGAATGCTTCTGCAAACTCAAACCAGGAACAGGATCCGTCATTGGTGATATGATAGGTCCCGGGATCGCAGCGTATCAGATCAGCAGTCTTCTCTGCAAGATCAACTGTATAGGTGGGTTTTCCAAACTGATCATGGACAACCTTCACCTGATCCATCCGTGTTGAGAGATCGCGTATGGTATCAACAAAGTTCTTCCCATGCTCTCCAAAGAGCCATGATGTTCGGATAATCCGGTAGTTCTCCATACCCTGGATAATCCGTTGTTCACCAAGCAGTTTGGATCTTCCATAGGCATTAATAGGGTTTGGCGGATCCGATTCAATATATTCAGTCCTTGATCCATCAAAGACATAATCTGTGCTATAATGAACGAGGAGAGCACCCGCATCCCTGCAGGCACGGGCGATATATCCGGGACCCTCTCCATTCACCGCAGAAGCGATCCCGACAGTATCCTCACATCCATCAACATCAGTATATGCAGCAGCATTGATCACCACTTCAGGCGCCAGATCACTGATGCAGGCATACACCGCCTCTGCATCAGTGATATCCAGCTCACGGCCCCGGAAAAGAGCATCGGGAAACACTCTCCGGAGAGCATGCCCAAGCATCCCGTTTGCCCCAAATATCAATATCTCTTCTGGATTTACTGTTTTAATGGGCGCCACCACCATTCGTTCTCTGCATACCAGGAGACGGTCATCTCCATTGCGGTATCAAAATCAAATGCCGGTCTCCAACCCATAGACCGGATCTTTGTCGTATCAAGGGAATACCGCCAGTCATGGCCGGGCCTGTCCTGCACATACCCGATCATCGACTCATCCTTTTTGGAATGTGCAAGGAGAGAGTGGGTGATCTCAAGATTCGTCAGCTCATTTCCGCTTCCAATATTATATATCTCCCCGGGCTCTCCATGCTTGAGGATGAAGGCGATTGCCCGGCAGTGATCGATCACATAGATCCAGTCACGTACATTCTTACCAGTACCATAGACGGGAACCTTCTTCCCATCCAGCAGGTTCGTTGCAAAGAGAGGGATCAGTTTCTCAGGATACTGGTACGGCCCGAAGTTATTGGTGCACCGGGTGACGATCACCGGCAGACCGTGGGTGATCCAGTAGGATCGGGCAAGGAGATCGGATCCTGCTTTACTTGCAGAATAGGGGCTTGAGGGATTGAGGTTATCCATCTCGGTAAAGGATCCATGAACAGTGCTTCCATAGACCTCATCTGTTGAAACATGGATAAAACGGGAGACCCCGTTCTTCATGGCACCTTCAAGCAGCACATGAGTCCCAAGGACATTCGTCCTGACAAAGACCGAGGCATCTGTAATCGATCTATCAACATGACTCTCAGCAGCAAAATGGACGATCACATCGACGTTATGATCTGAGAGCGTTTGGGAGACACACGCGGTATCACAGATATCACCCTGCACAAATGTATAGCGGGGATCGTTCTCAATATCCCTGAGATTGGCCGGGTTACCAGCATAAGTGACCAGATCGAGGTTGACGATCTCACAATCCGGGTTTTCTGTGAGCATCTCACGGATAAAATTACTCCCGATGAAGCCAAGGCCGCCGGTGACAAGGATCTTCATGGAATAATCACCCGTGTTTCAATCCGGGGAGAAGACCCCAGTCATAAGGAATCTCGTCGCTGTCCGGAGCAAGCCTGAATTCATCGGGATCAGCATAGTTGTACGGGAGTGTCGGGACACTGACAAAAAATGCCGTCTCCGGTCCAATCGCTTTGAACCCATGGTATACACCAGGTGGAACCGAGATGAGCATCGGGTTCTTCTCACCCACAAAGAGCTCCATCAGGGTACCATGGGTCGGGGAGTCCATACGAGCATCATAGAGTACCACCTTCATCATGCCATGGACACAGGTGAAATTATCAGTCTGTTTCTTATGGTAATGCCATGCCTTCACAACCCCGGGATAGGCTGTGGTGAGATAGACCTGACCGAACTGCTGGAACAGTTCGTCATCATTCCTGAGAATCTCCATCAGCCAGCCCCGTTCGTCAGGGATAACACGGAGGGTCTTTTGGACGACACCGTCTATTGATACAACCATAGAGTAGTATGGGAGAGAAGCGAGGATAAGGGTTCTGCTGCACTCCCGGAAGGTCGCTCACAACCACCATCTTCCCTCTGATAATTACCGGTAAATACCTGCATAATTCCAAACTGTCACGCAGGCCGGTATTCAAAGATCTTCACCGCATTTGTTCCGCCGAGGATCGATGGTGATCGGTACACAAGGGAGTACTCAGGGAGCGTTTCGGCATCAAAGTAATGGATCTGGTAGTAGACAGACGATTCAAGGATCTCCCAGAATGCTTCGGACTGAATGAGATCCCAATCCACTCCGCTGATCAGCAGGAGATTGGCAAAAGAACCCGGCCTGAATGACTCAGTCACCACATACCGGCACCCCCGTTGATCCAGGATCTCCCGTGCAACTGCCGGATCATCTGTTCTGAAGAATGTCGCTGAATCGACCATCCCTGTCTGGAAATTGTTTGAGACCACCGGTCGCTCACCAGAGTAGATGATCAGGTTCCCCCAGTACCAGAGGCTCATCACTCCATATTCGGGGGTGAACACGGGATCATCATAATATGAGGTCACCGGAGTCTCCTCTCTGAGAAATGCCATAGCCTCCATCCAGTCATCAGACGGAGTGCCCGCAACAGCAGTCTGGATGTGTGCAGCAGAATAGAGAGTCGGAACGAAGATGATCAGGGCTGCAACAGAGAGCGCAAGGTATGCGTGGGTGTTGTTCTGCCTCTCTTCCTTAAGACGGCGCTTCTTCTTTTCCGACCTGTTCGCACTCTTTTCTTCTGGTTCTGAAGAAGAAGGAAGAACACCAGAGCCGAGATACATGAATATCCGGATAAGACCATACCCGGCAGAAACAGCAACAGGTAATGCAAAGACATAGAGGAACCGCATCTGGAAACACACAAGCACAAACGATACCAGGAAGAGTACGGAAAAGAGGATAAATCCATCAGTAATCTCCCTTTTCTGCCATTGGTGCAGTATATACATCCCAAAACCTGCGACAGCCAGGATGAGCGGCACCGAAAAGAGATCCCAGAGTGGAAGTACGGTGAAACTTCCTGCCGGGAAGAAGATGGAATGTGCCTCAACAATCGTGCCGAGGATCGGATCACCACGGGTAACATAGGTGAGTCCGGAGGTGATCGCATCAAAGAGCGGCCGTGCAACAAAAAATAGTGAGAGAAGACCGGCAATACCGACACCAGCCAGTGATCCAAGGTATATCGAAAATGATCGATCCGCGAGATAGTTTGCAAGAAGACCGGCAATCGCAATGCAGATACATCCTGCAATAAGATATGCGGATGGGAAGAGGGAGAGGGAGCCGGCCTGAAGATTGGTTGCGCCGAATACAAAAAGGTTGATCAGTGCAGAGATCAATGCGGCAATTCCAAAGGAGAGCAGCCCGAAGACAAGGAGATCACGTGATGCTTCACCCTTCCATTGCCTGATAATAATTCCTGCAAAGAGAGCGAGCCCGACAAGCCCGAAGTAGATTGGAGCTGAAGGGAACGAATAGAGAGCAACAAGAAGAACAAAGGCCTGAATAGCACCCAGATGATAGAGCCATTTTGGATGGCGGACCATCAGAAGATATACAAGAACCATCAACGAAAGGAGGAAAGTCTCAAAGACATGGTGATCCACAAACCCAAAGAGGGAGACAAGGACGTGGGCCGGGAGAATAGCGGTGAAGAGAGCAGCCGCAACACCATACTCAGTCCGCTCAAACAACAGTTTTCCAATGAAAAACGCCGGGATGACCATCAGAACGCCGATGATAACCGGAGATGCCGCCCCTACAATCTCAATGAGGCGTATATCCGGATTCCCAAGACCAAACATCCAGGAGATCGCTGCAATCATCTGATCAAAGAGCGGGGGCCAGCCGATCTCAAACCCATATGGATAATTGATATAACTGTCTGAGAGGATGATATCCGGGAAGTTCTCGGCTGCATGAGTTATCCTCCGCATATGATAGTATGCATCGGGTTCCAGAAGCCGGACTGAACCCTGATAGAAGACAGTAGAGATGCTTGATAATCTGAGAGAGAGCGCGGCAATCGCGATCACAAGAAGCGCACCTATCGTCCATCGGCCCTGGATATTCATGATTCAGTATGTGCGAATAGTAAAGATATAGTTTTTTAACTTCAGATCTGACAGAACCACTCCATGGCAGGAGCCTGTGAACACCAGGTCAGGAATCCTTCTGGGTGCAATTAAAAGAAAAAGATTGTAAGAAGTCAGGTTTCCACGACGTTAAGCCAATCCGGTTATTGGAATATCAGAGGGAAGACCGAACCGGTGCCGAGCCTTGACCCCGGCAGTGACTGGATCTCGAACGATCCATTCACCATTGCGATAGACGCCTACCGTGTCGCCGAGAGTAAATGGCTTGTCACCAGAAACTCCAAAGTCGAACCAGTCAGATGAACCCCTAATAAACCATCGCCCATTCCAGAAGAGGGCGGATTGATCATTGATAACGACCGGCTTGTCAGTTGATCCACCAAACCAGAACCGGTTCTGTAC
>NPIE01005467.1_pt1 | contig 61556 bp, 51 predicted proteins | sample 8637661 | NCBI WGS metagenome assembly NPIE01 (sample SAMN07420842, study PRJNA396082) | bioreactor metagenome | isolation source: sample BA12 brine-fed electro-methanogenic bioreactor BA | place: Japan: Kochi | collected 2016-12-09 | reverse complement strand
TCGAGATCACCAGCCAGAACCATGGTTTTTGCGTCGATGTCAAGACGCTGCCCGCCGGGGTGGACGTCACGCACGTGAACCTCAACGACCAGACCAACGAGGGCATCCGCTGCGCCCGGAAGCGGGCCTTTAGCGTGCAGTACCACCCGGAGGCCTCCCCCGGCCCGCACGACTCGGCGTACCTCTTCGCCGCGTTCATCGCCCTGATGGAGCAGGGGCGGTAGACCGGCCGGACGTGCTCTCACCGGATGGTCTGCGCCTCGGTCCGTTTGACAACACATGTGCCGGGAGGTACACTGACGGCATGAACGCGGAGGCTGATTCCATGGGGCGGATGGACCGCACCCGGGCGTGTCTCTACCGGGGGCATGACCGGGGGGATTCGTCCGTGCCGGGCACGCCGGCGTATCGGGTGGCGGCGGTATGGGAACTGACCCGTGAGCTGTGGTCGTTGAGCGGGGCCGATGTTGAACGAAGACTACAAAGAGATGTTGCAGTGCTTGTCCGACGCGGGGGTTGATTTCCTGGTGGTCGGCGCCTTCGCGATGGCCGTCCATGGCCGACCCCGCGCCACGGGCGACATGGATCTGTGGGTGGTGCCCGCACGGGACAACGCGCGCAAGGTCTACGCGGCCTTGGCGCGGTTTGGCGCCCCCCTTGACCAGGTCGATGAGACGACGTTTGCCACGCCGGGTGTGGTCTTTCAGATCGGCGTGGCCCCACGGCGGATCGACATTGTGACGGCGATCGACGGAGTCGATTTCGACGATGCCCAATCGGACCGGTGTGTGATCGAGATGGACGGGTTGACGATTCCGTTCATTGGGAAGAGAGACCTCATTCGCAACAAGCGTGCCACGGGTCGCCCGAAGGATCGGCTCGACGCCGACGATCTTGCGGCGCTTTGAGTCGGCCGCTACGCCGGCTCAGCGGTCCAGCATATAGCCGTGGATCATCCAGAGCAGGTCGGGATTATCCGGCTGAGTGATTGAAATCAGCTCGCCGCGAGTCAGCCGTATCGTTCGTTCATCCTGCCATTGCTTCACCTCCACGTGGCCGTCGGCAAAGCCGATGTTGGTTTGGTTGTCGTGGAAAGGAGCCGGCCAGTCCCACCATGACCAGAACCCCTGGCCCATCAGGACGAAGCTGCCGTACAGCCAGTGCTGGTTATGAGGGAAGGCAGATTCCTCCATGAAGACGAACTTGGCTGAGGGGTTGCGGATTTCGCTGTAGTCCTCGGCCAAAACGAGCCGGTGCGTAGAGCCGTCAGGCATGGTGATGGCGCGGTAACCGGAGGGTGGCACGTAACCCGGCCAGCCCAAACGCGTTGCGTAGTCCTCGGCGTTCATCGTGCCGGAGATGCTGTAGGAACGATACTCGGCGAACGGCTCCCACATGTCGAGCCAGGTGCGATCATTGGGGCAATGGTAGAGGCGGGTGTCCTGCACGTAGGGGAAGAGCTTTCCCGCCCGGATGCCGTTGAGCCGGTATTCGAGGCACAGTTCAGTGTTTGTCGGAACGGGACTGTTGCGGCCTTCGGGCGGGGCCCCCGGGTTGTCCGTGTCCCTGTAGAGCGGCCGTTCGACCCAGCGATAAGGGGTCCGTCTCCCGGAGTAGTAATCCGAGCCGCCGACGAGGTGGCCGTCATAATCCGCGGCATATTCGAGCCACGCCTGGGTGAGCAGGCGCAGATTCGTCATACAGGCGACCGACTTGGCCTGATCCCGCGCCCGGCCGGGCAGGGGCAGGATCACCAACAGGGCGAACACGATCATTCCGGCGACAACACCGTGTTCCGTGAGGCTCAATCGACGTCTCATCGTCTCACGCTCCTCTCGCATGTGCTTGTTCGGCCCGGATAGCCGGGCGATCATCGTCGGCCGGGGACGTATCCCCGGACCAGATAGCTGATGTCCCGGCCCTCGCCTGCGGGCCAGTCGGTCGGGGCCATCTCAAGAGTACTCGCGTCCACCCACGTGTGCACTTCAACGTGGCCGTCGGCAAAGCCGAAGGTGCTTCGCCCATCGTGACGGACTGCCAAGGGGTCAATCCAAGTCGGGGGGGACTGGTATGGGTTCATGATCCAGGAGCCCATGTTCCACCCCCGCGGATCGGTGACCTCGAGGAAGACGTACTTGTAGCCGGGGTTGACCATCTCGTGCACGCTGCGCACACATTTGGGATACTGGGGTTGCTCGCCGTTCATCAATCCCGGAATGGAATAGCCTCGCCAGCCGGTACGCTGCGTTTGTCGCAGGTAACCCCAGTCCGCGGGACAGTGGTAGCTATCGACGTTTTTCACGTAGGGGAACAGCTTACCCGTGCGGATTCCATTCAGTTCGTCCTCGATGGGGCAAGGGACGGGATCGCCCGTGTAGATGCCTTGGGCGTTGTGCGGCGGATTGACCCACCAGGCATTGTCCTTATACGGACCGCCAAAGCCACTCGTCCCCGTCCAGTAGTTTTCGTCCGCATATTGGCTATTTCGTGGCACAAACCCGTTGCAGATCTTCCCGTCGTTGTCCGCGGCGTAGTCCAGCCATGCCTGACTGAGCATGCGCAGATTGGCCATGCACACGGCCGCCCGGCCATCATCCCTCGCCCGGCCCGTCAGGGGCCAGACGATGAGGATCGCGCACACGGCGACGCCCGTGACGATGAGTGTCTCCATCCGTGTCAGTCGCGCCTTCATTGTGTCACTCCGTATAGAGACATGTCCACCGCGGTCAATCGCCCAGCAGCCAGCTTTCCACCAGGACCGCCAGGTCCCGGATATCCACGTACAGGTCCCGGTTCAGGTCACTGCCCAGGAAAGTGAGCGTGTAGGGGCAGTAACTGTCGGTAGCGACGTACGTCCAGCCGGGGTCCGTCGTGCACGGCTGATCCGCTTCATTGCACAGGTGCCACTGCTCGGCCAGGACCGCCACGTCGGCCAGATTGACGTGGAGGTCGGCCTGGATATTGGCCCGATCGAACGCCGCCGTCGAGAGCCGGGCCACGGGGTCGCCGCATCCTTGCCGGGCGATCGCCCACAGGCGGTTATAGGCGTCGCTGATATAGACCGTGCCGTCCGATCCGAGCACCGGGTAGGATAGAAGCGTGCTGCCCGGTTGGACGCGGTCCGGCTGGCCGGGCCTGGGCCGCGCGACCAAGTCGGAGGTGTCCAGTTGCGACACGAACCGGCCATCGGCCGCCAGGACGACCATTTCGCCGTCCATGCCGGTGACGTAAACCCACCCCTCGGCGCTGGCCAGGCAGGACTGTGGCGAGCCGAAGCCCAGGTGCTTGACCCATCGCAGGGTCCCATCCGGCCGCACGGCCCGCAGGTAGCCATCATCCGCCCCCACGTAGATCGTGCCATCGGGGCCGACCGCCGGCTGCATCCAGCCGAAGCCGTCCTCCATCAAGGGCAGGCTCGCGCTGGGCGCGTCGGGTTCGGGCTCGGCCCACGTCGGACCCGTTGTGGAGGCCGTGATTTCGCTGATTTGCTCGGGGGATAAGGCCGCTCGATAAAGCCGCACGTCATCCAGGCCCACCTTGACCCGCGTCGGCTGGTTGAGGACCAATGAAGAGAGCTGATCCTGATAGGGGTCGATTCCGATGGGACGGTTACAGGCGACCATCCCGGAGTTGTCCTGTGCGTCGGCATCAAAAACGCCATCGATATAGATCTTGACGTGCTCGATGCCAATCACCGGATCATGATCCTCAATGACGACTGCTACATGGCGCCATTGAACCGTCTGCATCAGATGAGTGTGTCCTTGGAGATATCCGCCATTGATTTCCACGCGGACCTGTCCGCCCGATAATGGATCACTCGTGCCCGTCACGATGATCCGGCAGGACTCGCCGCTGCCTGTTTGCGGCTCCCATTTCACCAGGGTGATGTCCGGGGTTGGCAGGGGGCCGGGCTTGATCCAGGCGGCAAAGGTGCGCGCTCGCGTGTCGGCCGGCCAAGGAAAACCGCGACGAGGAGCCAAGGCAGCGTTCCACAAGGCCCTGCCGTGGCGGCCTTCTATAGATAGGCCACTGCCCTCCATACGGAGCTCCCGGGCGTATGGCGAACTGTCGACCATCTGCAAGCCGAGGCCTTCAGGGCAAGGCGCGTCTGGATGGAACCAGTCGCACTCCAGCTTCCAGTAGCCCACCAGGTCGGGCTCACGCCACAACTCGGTCGTCCGGGCAGCTTCGCCGGTATCAGGATCGATCGCGTACAGTTTGGAATCGTAGCGCAACGTGACGTAGACGGTCCCATCCGACCCCACGACGGGCGCGGCGACGAAGCACTTGGTGTCGTCCTCCTCCGGGCCGGATAGATCACACTCCCAGCGGATACTCCCATCCGCCGGGTCCAAAGCGTACAGTGTGGAGTGGTAGACGCCGCCGACATAGACTGAGCCGTCCAGCCCCAGCGACATGGGGGCGATCACCGCGCCGCTGGGTGCGCCGGGCACCTCGAAATCCCACAGCTTTGCACCCTCCGGGCCGACCGCATAGACCTTTCCATCGGCCGAGCCGAAATAGACGCGTCCCTCCGCGTCCACGGCCGGGGCGCCCACGGCAAATGCATCGGTGTCGAAGGTCCACTTGCCCGTCCCATCCGGGGCGATGGCGTGCAGGGTGCTGGAGAACAGGGCGTAGATCGTGCCGTCCAGCGCGACGGTGGGGCCGCCGACGGTTCCGCTGACGGGCTTCAGGTGCTCGATCTTCACGTCGGCGATTCGGCCCTGGAAGTGCTCGCCCGTGACGGGATGACGCCCGATGCAGACATCCCGCTCGGCGAAGGTCTCGACCCACAGCCCTTCGGTGAGGACGGTTGAGCTAACCGGTTCATTGTCGATTCGGATCTCAATATCCCTCGTGCGGAGGGCGCCGGGTCCGAAAAGGACCTCCACGTAATGCCACCCGTCGTCCATCATCGCCGTCGCCTGAGTCTGCCCCTGGGCGTGAACCCGCACGGTGGTCGGCGTCACGTAGATCGCCCACTGGTTTTCACCCGTCCCTTCGCGTCCCCAGCAGACCACGGGCCCGCCGCCGGCCGCCCAGACCCAGAAGCTGACGCGCCGGGCGGTCCCCGCGTCGATCCCGGCGAATCCGTCGATCTGCACGAAATCGTTGATTCCGTCGAAGGACAGGACGTGCCCGAAGCGGTCATCGACGACCCATTGGCCGTCGGGGTCCGCGAAGCCGTGCAGGCTGCCATCGTAGCCGCCCGCCGCGGCGTGGACCACGTCACCGTCGCCCTCGTCCATAGGCCAGTGCCACGTCTCCAGGGCGACGTACTCGAAACGGTGCTTCCAGAGCAGTTGTCCCTCGGCGTCCAGGGCGTACAGGTGCTCATCCTCGCACGCGAAGAGGATGCGTCCCTCGGCGTCGATGGCCACCGAGCCGGGCACACCGGCGGCCGGGTAGATAAACGAGGGAAACTCCGGCTCCTCGGCCGTCTGGAATCGCCACTTGACGCAGCCGATGGACGGCCCCTGATAGGGCGACAGGCCGGTGCGCTGCATGTCTCCGCCCAGCGTCGGCCACGGGGGCACGTCGACGGCGGCGGCCAGGGCAGGCAGGAAACAGACGATGGCCAGGAGGCCCCGGCGGGCGATTAGAAGGGCAGGCGAACGCTTCATGATGGTCCTCCCACAAGCTGGTCCAGCAGGACAAAAAACATTCCAAATCGGGAACCATTCTACCCGCTGCGGGTCAGGACTGTCAAGCGGGAAATCAGAAGAGGTCGGATTTCGATTCGATCTGCCGAATCCTTCCCGATTCCGTTATAATCAGCGAGACGTGAGTATAAGACCCCAGACCGAGGTGTGTGATGCGGCAACGTGGATGGGACAAAGCGGTGGTGGGCTGGGTGCTGCTGGCGGCGGCGTGTGCGGCGGGGGAGAACTGGCCGATGTGGCGGGGGCCGCGGCTGGACGGCACGAGCGCGGAGACGAAGGTCCCGGTCCGCTGGAGCGCGACGGAGAACATCGCCTGGAAGACGGCGATTCCCGGCAAGGGCCATGCCTCGCCCATCGTGTGGGGCGACCGGCTGTTCGTGGTCACCTGCGACGAAGAGACGAACGAGCGGTTGTTGCTGTGTCTGGACACGACCGATGGTCGCGAGTTGTGGCGGCGGACCGTGCTGACGGCTCCGTTGGAGCGGCTCCATGCGTTCAACAGCCGGGCCTCCTCGACGCCGGCCACCGACGGCCGGCGCGTGTACGTGAGTTTCCTCGACCGGGATCAGATGTTCGCGGCGGCCTATGACTTCGAGGGACGTCGGCTCTGGGAGGCCCGACCGGGTCCGTTCGCCAGCGTGCACGGCTACTGCAGCAGCCCCATCCTCTGGCGCGACAAGGTGATTCTCAACGGCGATCACGATGGGCCGGCGTATCTGGTGGCCCTGGACGCCGCGACGGGGCGGACCGTGTGGACAACGCCGCGGCCCAACAACACCCGCAGCTACTGCGCCCCGATCATCGAGGCCATCGACGGCCGCAACCAGATGATCCTGTCGGGTAACAAATGCGTCGCCAGCTACGATCCGGAGGATGGGCGGCAGCACTGGATCATCGACGGGCCCACCGAACAGTTCGTCGCCTCGCTTGTGTACAACGGCAAGCTGCTGTTTCTGACCTGCGGATTCCCCGACCGTTACATGCTGGGGATTCGGCCGGACGGCCGGGGCAACGTCACGGCCACACACGAGGTCTGGCGACGGGATGAAGACGCCGCCTACGTGCCCAGCCCCATTGCGTTCGGCCCGTACTTCCTCGTCGTCAGTGACACGGGCGTGGCCTCGTGCGTGCTGGCCGAGGATGGGCGGCTGGTTTGGCGGCAGCGGTTGGGGGGGCGGCACAGCGCCTCGCTGGTCTCGGCCGATGGGTGGGTCTACTTCCTGTCGGATCGGGGCCGGATGACCGTGGTGCGGCCGGGCCCCGTGTTTGAGGCCGTGGCCGAGAACGACATTGGGGAGGGGACGGATGCTTCGCCCGCGATCAGCGGCGGGCGGATGTACCTGCGCGGCGAGAAGCACGTGTTCTGCATCGGCGCCGAATAGCCTGAGACGGGCGGAAGCCCAGATAGGGAAAGGGGATATCGTGACGTTGAGCCGGGTTCGGGTGGTCTTTCTAGTTCTGGCCCTCGGTGTGTTGGGGGTCGTGGGAGTCGCGGACGTTGTCTTCTTTGGCTGGTCGGACCAGCATGTTCCGCCCGATGGGGCGGCCCCCTGGGTCGAACGGGCCGTTGAGGCGATGAACGAACTGCCCGGCAGGCCCTGCCCGGAGGCGCTGGGGTCCGTGGTGCCGCAACCGGCCTTTGTGCTGGGTCTGGGCGATTTCACCGAGTGGCCCAGCCACGCCGCGGTGGAGGCATACAATCGACTCGTCAGCCGGGCGTTGCGGTTTCCGGCGTATGATGTGGGCGGCAACCATGACAGCGGCGGACGCCAGCCCGCCGCGACCGCGCACGACTGGCTGCGCCGACGCCACGGGGACCTGCGGTACACGTTTGAGTCGGGCGGCGTGCACTTTGTGATGCTCGGTCTGGCGTATCAGCCGTTGCCCGATGAGGCGTGGGCGGTGGGGGAGGAGGCCCTGGCCTGGTTGCGGGGGGAAATCAAACGCATCGGGCCCGATGTGCCCGTGGTGGTGGGCACGCACCTGTGTCTGGCGGCGATGTCGGATCGGGATGCGTTCGTGGATGCCCTGGCCGGGACGAACGTGTTGTGCGTCATCGGCGGGCATCATCACCGGGCCCGCGCGCAGACGCATCGCGACATCCCGTTTGTGCAGGTGGCCAGCCCACGGCCGGATTCACCCAGTCCGGTGACCGTCTTTCGCATTACGGCCGAGCGGCTGGTGGCGATTCCTTACGATTACGAGGCGGATGCGTGGCTGACCGACGCGACCCAGTCGCTGGACGTGGGAATCCGGGGGCCCAAGCCCGTGCCCGCGCCTGATCCGACGCCGGCCGGTGAACCGCGGACGCTTGAGATCGGTGCGGCCGCGCCGGACTTCTCCCTACCGGGGGTGGATGGTCGCATCTGGAGCCTGCGGGACTTCTCCGAGTCGCCCTTGCTGATGGTTATCTTCACGGCGAATCATTGCCCGACCGCACAGGCCTACGAAGACCGGATCATGCAACTGGCCCGTGATTACGGCCCGCGGGGGCTGGCGGTCGTGGGGATCAGCCCCAACGACCCCAGGGCCGTCCGCCTCGATGAGCTGGGCTACAGCGACATGGGCGATTCGTTCGAGGACATGGTTCGCCGGGCGGAGCACCGGGGCTTCAACTTCCCCTACCTCTACGATGGGGATGCACAGGCGGTCAGCCGGGCCTACGGGCCCCGCACGACGCCGCACGTGTTTCTGTTCGACCGGCAGCGGCGGTTGCGGTACGTCGGTCGTATCGACGACAACGAGCACCTCGGCCGGGCGAAGGTGCACGATGCCCGCAACGCCGTGGAGGCCCTGCTGGACGGGCGGCCCGTGCCGGTCGAGAAGACCAACACGTTCGGCTGCTCGATCAAGTGGAGCCACAAGCGGTCGGACGTGGACCGGGCCCTGCAGCGCTGGGCCGAGGACCCCGTCACCGTCGAATCGGTCGGCCTGGAGGCCCTGTTGGCCCTGCTGGAGAATGACACGAACAAGTTGCGTGTGGTGAACTTCTGGGCGACGTGGTGCGGTCCGTGCGTGGCCGAGTTTGACGACTTGGTCGAGATTCATCGCATGTACCGCAACCGCGATTTCGAGATGGTCACGGTCAGCGTCGATTCGCCCTCGCGGCGGGATAACGTGCTGAGGTTCCTCAAGGAGCACGCGGCCTCGTGCACGAACCTCCTCTACGACAGCGAGAGCAAGTATGAGCTGATCGAGGCCGTGGGCCGGGGCTGGGAGGGGGGCATCCCCTTCACGTTGCTGATCCGGCCCGGCGGGGAAGTCCTCGCCCGTTATACCGGCACGATCGACCCGGCCGAGGTCAAACGCGCCATCGTCGAGGCGCTGGGGCGCTACTATCCCTGAACGGCCGCTCGTGTCCGGGCGGATCTGGACCGCACTGGCCTTGTCGAAGCATGATCTGTTCGGCTCCTTCGGCATATCCGGACCCTGCGCGGATCGAAGGGGTTTTCCTCCGGGCCGGCAGGATCGAGGGTTGACGGGGGCATGGCCTCTCCGGCGTCGGCGCGGTGTCTCTGTGTTGTCCAGGAAGATGCCATACGCCCGATACGCCCGGCTGGGGTGAGGATTATCGGGCATGGGCGGGTGATTCTGCCGACTTTGCCCTCCATCGCTGAGACGGATTTCAGGGCCTGGTCCCGGCGTCGGCGAGAGGGATTTCCGCGCCTATTCCTCGCTAAACCGCGTCCCTTAGTTGGGCGATAAGGTCAAAGATTCGGCAGACGTGAACATCCTTGGCAAGCACCATGGACCCGCGAGACGTGACCTGATGACACGACCCGGCTTGCGTCGGGTCGGGTCCATTGGGGGGAGAAGGAGGCAGTTTATGGCCGAGCAGGCGGCAGTGACGCAACGTGAGTCGGGGATCGGCGACGGATCGGTCGACCGGTCGGATCACGAGGGCAAGTATCTGACGTTTGCCCTGGGGGCCGAGGAGTACGGCCTGGAGATTCTCAAGGTACGGGAGATCATCGGCTATCAGCCGATCACGGCCGTGCCGAGCACCCCCGCCCACGTCCAGGGCGTCATCAATCTGCGAGGTCAGGTCATCCCCATCATGGACCTGCGCATGAAGTTCGGGATGGAGCAGGCCGAGGTCACCGAGCAGACCTGCATCATCGTCGTCGAAACCGAGCTGGCGGGGCGCTGCGTCCAGACCGGCATCATTGTCGATCGCGTGATGGAGGTGCTCTACATCGAGGCCGAACAGATTCAGCCCGCGCCGGAGGTGTGCTGCAACGGGCAGACCAATTTCATTCTCGGCATGGGCAAGGTGGGCGAGGCCGTCAAGATCCTGCTGGATATCGGCAAGGTCCTGCAAGGGGACGAAGCCGCGTTGATCAGATAGGCGGCGGGATCGCACACGCCGATCCAAAGACGCCGCGACGGAACACACATTAGAGGAGTCGAGCATGTTCAAGCGGATGAAGCTCAGGACGCGTCTGTTGTTGGTGGGCCTGCTTCTGACGGCCACACCGTTGGTGGTCGTTATGGGTATTGTGCTCCACCAGAACCACAAGATACTGGGCATCGCCGGCGAGGAAAACGAGCGGCTGATGATTACGGACCTGGATCACATCGCCACGGGCGTGTCCGGCATGTGCCAGGCCCATCAGGAGCTGGTTCAGCAGATGGTCGATGCCTCGCTGAACGTCGCGCGTGACGTCCTGCACAAGGCTGGCCCGGTGTCTTTCGCATCGGACACGGCCACGTGGGACGCCACCAACCAATTCACCCAAACGACGACGCGGGTCGATCTGCCGAAAATGCTCGTGGGCCAGAGTTGGCTGGGTCAAAGCTCCGGTGGCAACACCTCCGCCCCCATTGTGGATGAGGTCAAGCAGCTCGTGGGCGGCACCTGCACGATTTTTCAGCGGATGAATCCCGCCGGGGACATGCTGCGGGTCTGCACAAACGTCGAGAAGCTCGACGGCACGCGGGCGATCGGGACGTTCATCCCGGCGAGCAATCCCGACGGCCAGCCGAATCCGGTGGTCAGCGCCGTGCTCCGCGGCGAGACGTTCCGGGGGCGGGCGTACGTCGTCAACAAGTGGTACATCACGGCCTATGAGCCGATCTTCGACGCCGAGCGCAAGGTCGTCGGCGTGCTGTACGTGGGGGTCCCGCAGGAGAGCGTGGCCAGTCTGCGGCAGGCGATCATGGACATCAAGGTCGGCGAGACCGGCTACGTATACGTGCTGGACAGCCAGGGCAACTACGTTGTCAGCCAGAACGGAAAGCGCGACGGCGAATGCATCTGGAACGCCAAGGATGCCGACGGCACGCTGTTCATTCAGGAGATCGTCAAAAAGGCCACGGCCCTCAAGCCCGGCGAAGTCGCCGAGCAGCTCTACCCGTGGCAGAATCCGGGGGACCCCACGCCGCGGATGAAGATCGCCCGCCTGGTGTACTTTGAGCCGTGGGATTGGATCATCGGGGTGGGTTCCTACATCGACGAGTTCAACCAGGCCTCGGATCGCATCGGTGCGGTGGGCCGGGCCGGCAATCGCCTGCTGGTTGTCATTTGGGTGGCGGCGGTCGGCATCACGACGGTGATTTGGATCTTCATTGCGGGGCGGTTGGCCAAGGGGCTGACGCAACTGGTCGGACGACTGCGACAGGGAGGGCAACAGATGTCCGAGGCCACCGCGCAGGTCGCGGCGGCGAGTCAGTCGCTGGCCGAAGGCGCCACGGAGCAGGCCGCCGGGCTTGAGGAGACCAGCAGCAGCCTGGAGGAGATGGCCTCCCAGACCCGGCAGAACGCCGAGAACGCCCAGCAGGCCAATGTCCTCAGCGACGAGGCCAAGGCGTCCGCCGACCGAGGGGCCGAGGCGATGACCCGCCTGAACCAGGCGATTCAGGCGATTCAACGGAGCTCCGACGAGACCGCCAAGATCATCAAGGTGATCGACGAGATCGCCTTCCAGACGAACCTGTTGGCCCTCAACGCCGCGGTCGAGGCCGCGCGGGCCGGTGAAGCGGGCAAGGGCTTTGCCGTCGTGGCCGAGGAGGTCCGCAATCTGGCGATGCGCAGCGCCGAGGCGGCCAAGAACACCAGCGAGATGATCGAAGGGTCCGTGCGAAACGCCAAGAACGGCGTGCAGATCGCCGACGAGGTGACGGCGGTGCTCAACGAGATCGTCGGCAACGTCAGTAAGACCAGTGACCTGATCAGCGAGATCGCCGCGGCCAGTCAGGAGCAGTCGCAGGGTATTGACCAAGTCAACCAGGCGGTTGGCCAGATGGACAAGGTCACGCAGGCCAATGCCGCCAACGCGGAAGAGACCGCCAGCGCTTCCGAGGAGCTCAACCATCAGGCTGGGCGGGTCCGGCGTATCGTCGATGATCTGGTGGCGATCATCGGCGGCGGCCAGCAGGACGCCTCCGAGGCATCGGGCGATGAGCGGGCGGGATCAGGGACGTCGCACCGAACGTCGCCTTTGCGACGCGGTGACCAGGTCTTTCACACCATCGCGTCCGGCCGACCGACAAAACAGAGTCCGGACAACGGAGCGACCAAGCCGGCTGTCCGACGGCCCGAGGAAGAGATTCCGCTGACCGATGATTCGGACTTCGAGGAGTTCAATCGCTGAAGGAGTCGCATTCAGAGGCTTCAACGAGGCGGCCGAGCGGATCGGTCGCCTCGTTCTTTAGGGGTTCGCCGGCGGGATGGTCGTGTGCAACGGTCCGATGATCGGGGGCAGATCAGGTTTCGGCGGCCGGGTCATCCGGTCCGAAGGGCGAGACCGCGGGGACATCCGGGGCCGGCTCCGATGCGGCCCGGCGCAATTGGGCCTCGGCCGAGACGCGGTCGGGCAACCGGGGCTTGGCGTAGCGGGCGGGAAGGACCCGTTGTTCGGCGCCGCCGATCGCCCGCAGGCGGCGGAACCGGTTTTCGAGGAGGTTTTCGATGCGCGTGCGTTTCAGATCTCGCAGGGTCCGCGTGATGTACTGTTCCACGTTATAAACGGTGTCATGCACGTTGCGGTGGGCCGCACCGAGGGATTCGGGGATGACGGCGTCCACCAGCCCCAGGGCCTTGAGCTCAGGGGCGGTCAATCGCAGTGATTCGGCGGCCTTGTCCGCCTGGCTGCCGTCGCGCCAGAGAATACCGGCGCAGCCCTCGGGGCTGATCACCGAGTAGTAGGCGTATTGCAGGATCGCCAGCCGGTCCCCCACGCCGATCCCCAGCGCGCCGCCGGAGCCTCCCTCGCCGATCACAATGCAGATGATGGGCACACGCAGCCGCGGCATCTCCCGCAGGTTCATGGCGATCGCCTGGGCCTGGCCGCGCTCCTCGGCGCCAATCCCCGGATATGCGCCGGGGGTGTCGATGAACGTGACAATCGGCAGGCCGAATTTCTCGGCCAGCTTCATCTTGGCCAGTGCCTTGCGATACCCCTCCGGGTTGGGGCAGCCGAAATTGACCGCGATCTTTTCCTTCACGTCGCGACCCTTCTCCTGGCCGACGACGAGCACCTTGTCACGCCCGATCTGCCCCAGGGCCGTCACGATCGCCGGGTCGTCGCCGAAGCAGCGGTCCCCGTGCAACTCACGCCCGTTCTTGACCATAAGGTTCAGGTAGTCGCGGAACAGCGGTCGTTGCGGGTGGCGGGCGACCTGCACCACCTGCCACGGCGTCAGATGGGCATAGAGCCGGCCCAACTCCTCGGCCAGCATCTGCTGAAGTCGGCGGATTTCGCCGCCATGGTCGTGCCCCTGGGCCATCTCCTCGCGCAGCTCGGCGATGCGGGCGTCAAGCTCGGCGATCCGGCCCTCGAAGGGCAGATACTGCAAGCCACTGGTCGTATTCTCGATCTGGGTCGTCATTCGGATGTCATCCCCAAGGGTGCCGCACGGACACAAAAAAATCTGTCCACCAGGGTGGAGCAGGAATTGACCCGACCGGCGATATACCGGGCCACGGGTTTTAACCCCTCATCCTAGCGATTTGGGCCCTCTGAGTGAAGAAAAAAATTGACATTGCTCGACCCCGCGGCTAGGCTCTAACCCGGTTGTCTTCCCGTGTGAAACTCTATAAGGGCATGTTGTTGAAAGACTTACGCCAAGTGACGATAGTCGGCCTCGGCCTTGTTGGCGGCAGTGTGGCCTTGGCGGTCCGCCGCGCGCTGCCACGGGTCCGCTGCGTGGGGTACAGCCACCGGGACGCTACCCGGCAGAAGGCCCGTGAGCTTGGCGTGGCCGACTACGTCGCCGATGACCTGATTGAGAGCGTCGCCGAGGCGGGCCTGTTGATCGTTGCGACGCCGATCCGCACCTTTGAGACGCTTTTCCGGAGGCTGGCCGATCATCTGCTGCCCGATTGCATCGTGACGGACGTCGGCTCGACCAAGGTGCAGGCGCACCGCTGGGCCGATGCCATTCTGGGCCGACGGGTACACTACGTGGGGTCACACCCCATCGCCGGCAGCGAGAAGCGGGGCCTGGAGTTCGCCCGCGACGACCTGCTCAGCGGAGCGCGATGCGTGGTGACCCGCCGCAGGAGCACCGATGCCGATGCGGTGGGGCTCGTCGAGCAGTTCTGGCAGGTGCTGGGCTGCAACGTGCACACCATGAGCCCGGCCGAGCACGACCGAATCCTGGGCTACGTCAGCCACGTGCCGCACCTGCTGGCGGCGGCCTTGGTCAATGCCACGGATCCGGACCAGATGCGCTTCGCCGGCAAGGGCTTCGTGGATACGTCTCGGGTGGCCTCGGGGCCGGCGAATATCTGGACGGACGTGCTGCTGACCAATTCGGACAACGCCGTGCGTGGGATTCATCGGGTCGTCAAGGAACTGCTGCGGCTGCAGAGCGCGATCCGAAGCCGAAACCCCCGGCAGATCGAAAGCCTGCTGGAGAAGGCCCACCGGCGTCGGGCCGAGATGATCGAGTTCAAGATTCGAAACAAGGAGCTGCTGTAGCATGCCGCGGGGCGCTGACGCGATAGGGCCGGCTTGGCCGGCGGGTGCTTCGGGTAGACCACGGAAGGGGAACACGTGACACACTGGCGTTTCGAGGTGTCGAACCGGGCCGGATTCGCCGACGTCCGCGGCCAAGCGGTGCTGGATGAGATCCGCGAGCTGGGCATCGGCTCGGTGGAGGCGGTGTATACCGCCAAGGTTTTCCTGATCGAGGGGGATTTTGACCGGCTTATGGCCGAACGGATCGGGCGCGAGCTGCTCACCGATACCGTCTGCCAGGAGTTTCGCATCGGGCGGGTCGGTCCCCCGGTCGGGCCGATGCCGGCCACGACGATAGAGGTGCATCTCAAGAGCGGCGTGACCGACCCCGTCGCCGAGTCGGTCGTGGCGGCGCTGGCCGACATGGGCATCCGCGATGCCCAGGTGCGAACGGCTCGGAAGTACACCCTGCTCGGACACCTCTCCGAGTCCCAGCGGGATATGCTGGTCCGCCGCATCCTGGCCAATGACTGCATCGAGGAGGTGATTTACGGGACCGACAGCGAGCCCCCCGGTCCGCACGTCGAGCCGTACCGCCTGCGGATCGTCGAGGTGCCGCTGACGACCCTCGACGACGAGGGGCTCATGGCGATCAGCCGCAGCCGCGATCTGTTCCTGAACCCGGCCGAGATGCGAACGATCCGCGACTATTACCGCGGGCAGGGTCGCGAGCCGACCGACGTGGAGCTGGAGACCCTGGCGCAGACCTGGAGCGAGCACTGCGTGCACAAAACGCTCAAGAGCCGGGTGGAGATGGAGCATGATGGGCAGGTCGTCGTCTTCGAGAACCTGCTCAAGGACACGGTGTTCAAGGCCACGCGCGACCTGGACAAGCCCTGGTGCATCAGCGTCTTCGCCGACAACGCCGGCGTCGTGGAGTTCGACGAGGACATGGCCGTGTGCTTCAAGGTCGAGACGCACAATCATCCCTCGGCGCTCGATCCCTACGGCGGGGCCGCCACGGGCATCGGCGGGGTCATCCGGGACCCCATGGGCACGGGCATGGGCGCCAAGCCCATCGCCAATACCGATGTGTTCTGTTTCGCCCCGCCGGACCTGCCGCAGGACCGGGTGCCCAAGGGTGTGCTGCATCCACGACGCATCATGAAGGGGGTCGTCGCGGGGGTCCGGGATTACGGCAACCGTATGGGGATTCCCACCGTCAACGGGGCGATCTACTTTGACGAGCGGTACTTGGCCAATCCGCTCGTCTTTTGTGGCAACGTCGGCCTGATCCCGAAGGACCTGTGTTTCAAGCACCCGCGGTCGGGCCACCTGATCGTGGTCGTGGGCGGGCGCACCGGCCGTGATGGCATTCACGGGGCGACGTTCTCCAGCGGTGAGATGACGCACGCCCACGAGGACATCTTCTCGCACGCGGTGCAGATCGGCAACGCCATCACCGAGAAGAAGATGCTTGACGTGATCCTGCAGGCCCGCGATCGCGGCCTATATGAGGCGATCACCGATTGCGGCGCCGGCGGGCTCAGCAGTGCCGTCGGCGAAATGGGCGCCGAGCTGGGCGCCGAGGTGGACCTGGAAAAGGTGCCGCTCAAGTACGCCGGGCTGAGCTATACCGAAATCTGGATCAGCGAGGCGCAGGAGCGGATGGTTTTGGCGGTACGGACGGACAGGATCGACACCCTGCTTCGGCTGTTTGCCGATGAGGACGTGGAGGCGACGGTCATCGGCCGGTTCACCGAGGATCGGGTGTTGACTTTGCGGTACGAGGGGCAGATGGTGGGGCGGTTGGATATGGAGTTTCTCCATGAGGGGCTTGGCCGGAGCAGCCGCAGGGCCGTCTGGACAGGCCCGAAGCTGTCTGAGCCCGAGATTCGGCTACAGCCGGACTACGGCCGCGATCTGCTGGCCATTCTGTCCTCTTACAACGTGGCGAGCAAGGAATGGGTCATTCGTCAGTACGATCACGAGGTGCAGGGGGCCAGCGTGCTCAAGCCGCTGGTCGGCGTGGCCAACGAGGGGCCCGGCGATGCGGCGGTGCTCCGCCCGAAGCTGGACTCGGACCGTGGCATTGCCATCGGCTGCGGCATGAACCCCTTGTACGGCGACCTGGACCCGTATTGGATGGCGATGGCCGGCATCGATGAGGCGATCCGCAACGTGGTGTGCGTGGGAGCGCGGCCGGATCGGATCGCGTTGCTGGATAACTACTGTTGGGGCGACTGCACGCGGCCGGAGACGCTCGGCGCGCTGGTGCGGGCCTCGCAGGCCTGTTACGATGCGGCGCTGGCGTTCGAGACGCCGTTCATCTCGGGCAAGGACTCGCTCAATAACGAGTTCGTCTGCGAGGATGGCACGCGCATCGCCATTCCGTATACCCTGCTGATCAGCGCGCTGGGCCTGGTGGACGATGTGAACCACTGCGTGAGCATGGATGCCAAGCAGCCGGGCAACCTGCTCTTCGTCGTGGGCCTGACGCGAAACGAGCTGGGTGGATCGCACTACTACAAGATCAAGGGCCATCAAGGGGCCAACGTGCCGCGCGTGGACCTGCACGCGGCCCGCGAGACCGCCCGGCGGATTCACCAGGCGATTGTACAGGGGCTGGTGGTCTCGTGCCATGATTGCAGCGAAGGGGGCCTGGCCGTGGCGCTGGCGGAGATGGCGCTGGCCGGTGGCGTGGGCATCGAGGCGGACCTGCGGGGGCTGCCGACTGATGAGGGATGCCATCGCACGGATGCGCTGCTTTTCAGCGAATCGAACAGCCGGTACATCGTGGAAGTGCCGGCGGCGCAGTACGACGCGTTCGCCCGACTGATGCTGAACCTGCCGTTCGGCCAGGTCGGGGAAGTGGTCCCCGCCGCGCACCTGCGCGTGGTGGATCGTCATCAGCGGGCGGTGATTCAGCAGGAAGTCGAGGCCTTACGGGAGGCCTGGAAGCGTCCGTTGTGGCTGGGTTGACCTGTCCGAACGCAGGAACTGACGTTACCCCCGGTATGGAGTAAGAGCCGAGCATGGAACACGTTCGAGCGATTGTGGTGCGGGCCGCGGGTGTGAACTGTGACGTGGAGACGCAGCACGCCCTGCGCCTGGCCGGGGCCGACACCCAGCGCGTGCACGTTAATCGACTCATCGAGGCGCCGGAGCAGTTGCATCAGTACCAGATTCTGGTGTTTCCGGGCGGGTTCAGCTACGGCGACGACGTGGCCGCGGGAAAGATCCTGGCCAACCAGATCGTGCATCATCTGGCCGAGCCGATCCGACGGTTTCTCGACGAGGGCAAGCTTATCCTGGGCATCTGCAATGGTTTTCAGGCACTCGTCAAGGCGGGCATACTGCCGGGGTTCGCGGATACGCCGTTCTCGTTCGACACCCAGCCGGTGACGATCACCGACAACGACAGCGGCAAGTTCGAGGACCGCTGGGTGCATCTGGAAGTCGTGGGTGATCGATGCGTGTTCCTGGAGCCCGGACGCCGGATCTATCTGCCCGTGGCGCACGGCGAGGGCAAGGTGGTTACGCGGGACGCGGCCACGCTGGATCGCTTGCGGTCCGAGGGGCATATCGCGCTGCGCTACGTGGACGCCGAGGGCCGGCCGGGCGATTTCCCGATCAATCCCAACGGCTCGGTGGACGCCATCGCCGGATTGACCGATGCGACGGGTCGGGTCCTGGGGCTCATGCCGCACCCCGAACGCTACATCCACTTGACCCAGCACCCGCATTGGACGCGGTTGGGCGCGCCACGGCCGGATGGCACCATGTTCTTCACCCGGGCCGTGGAGTACGTGCGGGAGCACCTGTAGGCCGAGGCGGCCAGGGTGGGGCCTTGTGTGGGGCGGGCTCATGCGGTAGGCTGCCGGCGTTGGAACACACGCGACCTGTCGATCCATGACGAGGGGAGATGTCATGCTGCCAAAAGAGCGCATTCGAGCCATTCTGGCCGGCGAGGAGGTGGACCGCCCGGCGGTGACGCCGATCTTCATGGCCTGGGCGGCGCACTTCGTGGGCCACTCCTACCGGGATTACTACCTTGACGCGGACGTGCTCGTCAAGGCCCAGATGGCCGTGACCGAGGCCTTCGGGCTGGACCAGATCAGCGCCATCAGCGACCCCTGGCGCGAGGCCAGCGCTTATGGCATGGAGTTCGATTACCCCGAGCAGGGGGTCGGCAAGCCCCGGGCCTACCGGCTTCGCGGTCCGGCGGACACGGAGAGCCTGGCGGAGGTGGACATCCTCGCCGGGGCCCGCGTGCAGGACCGCATCCGGGCGGTGGAGCTTCTCGCCGAACGGATGGGCGCCACGCACAGCGTGCTGGGATGGGTGGAAGGTCCAATGGCCGAGTATGCCGACCTTCGCGGCGTGGAAAACACGTTGATGGACCTGATCGACAAGCCAGACCACTTTGGCCGGGCCTGTGAGATTCTCGTCGAGAATGCGATTCGATTTGCCCGCGTGCAGATCGAGGCCGGGGCGGACATGATCGGCATGGGGGACGCGGCCGCCAGTCTGATCGGGCCGGACTTGTACAGCCGGTACGTGCTGCCGTGGGAGCAGAAGCAGATCGAGGGCATCCACGAGGCCGGGGGCACGGTCAAACTGCATATCTGCGGCAACGTGACCTCCTTGCTGCCTTATCTGCCCCAGACGGGTGCGGACGTGATCGACCTGGACTGGATGGTGTCGCTGGACAAGGCCCGGCAAACGGTGGGCCCCGACGTGGTCCTTGCGGGGAACTTTGATCCCACAGCCATCCTGTTGCAGGGCACGCCCGAGGAAGTGGCCCATGCGGCCCGGGAGTGCCTCGACATGGCCGGACCGCGATTGATCCTGCAACCCGGCTGCGAGGTGCCGCAGAATACGCCCGAGGCCAATATCCGGGCGTTTTGTCCGTGTCGAGGCACGTTGCTTGGCGACATCCTGAATAGGCCCGGCCTGTGAGCGACCGGCGATACAGGAACCTTTTGGGCCCGAGACCTCTTGTTTGGGGTGACTTGGTGTCGAAAAACCGGGTGGGGGGTTTGACACAGCGCCCGGCTTCGCGTAGGATGCTCAGGCAGTGATTTGGTCTGTGGGAATTGCTGCGGGTTCTTGCGTGAAGGTCATTGTCGTCATACCGGCCCGGTACGGATCGACGCGATTCGCGGCCAAGGTTCTCGCCCGGCAGACCGGTCACTTCCTCGTGGAGCACACTTGGGCCCAGGCCCGGCGCGCGGCCTGCGGGGACCGGGTCCTGATCGCCACCGACAGCCCTCAGGTGATGGAGGCCTGCCGGTCTTTCGGCGCCGAGTGCGTGATGACCCGACCCGACCACCCCAGCGGGACCGACCGCATCGCCGAGGTGGTCCGCGACCTGGACGTGGAGGTGGTGGTGAATGTCCAGGCCGATGAGCCGGAGATCGACCCCGGCCAGATCGATCGGCTGGTGGACCTTTTACGGGCCGACTCGGAGGCGCCGATGGCGACGCTGGCCACGCCGTTTCAGCGGGCCGAGCAGGTGGTCGATCCGAACATCGTCAAGTGTATCGTGGACCGACGGGGCCGGGCGCTGTATTTCTCGCGCAGCGCGATTCCTTACAGCCGGGAAGCCGCTGGCGTCGGACCGTTGTCACAATACCTGCGGCACTTGGGGCTCTATGCCTATCGCAAGGACTTTCTGCTGGCGTATACGGCCTTGACTCCTACGCCGCTCGAGCAGACTGAGAAGCTCGAACAGCTTCGGGCTCTGGAGCATGGATACCCCATTGCCGTGGGCCGCGTCGAGCACGCGTGCGAGGGGATCGACACACCGGAACAGTACGCCGCCTTTGTGCGGCGTTGGAAGGATGCTCATCCTGATCCACAACACAGCAGCTAGGAGAGTCGGCATGAAAAGAAGTGTGCTATCCTTCGTTGTGTCAATGGCCGTCGTGGGTGCAGCGGTCCTGGCGGTGGCCGAGACGTCGGCGATTCAGCCCGTACCGTTCACCCGCGTGCACATCGACGATGTGTTCTGGGCGCCGCGGCTCGACACGAACCGCCAGGTGACCGTGCCTTACTGCTTCGAGAAGTGCCAGGAGACGGGACGCATCAGCAACTTCGCCAAGGCCGGCGGCTTGCAGGAGGGGCAGTTCGAGGGCATCTACTTCAATGACTCGGACCTGTACAAGGTCATCGAAGGGGCGGCGTACTCGCTGCAGAACCGTCCCGATCCCGAGCTGGAGGCCTACGTGGACGACGTGATCGACCAGATCGCCGCCGCCCAGTGGCCCGATGGCTATCTCTATACCTACTACTCAATCCCGCGGCAGCCGGAGAAGCGATGGACCGACTTGGGCGCGATGCACGAGCTGTATTGTGCGGGGCATTTTTTCGAGGCGGCCGCGGCGTACTACCAGGCGACCGGAAAGCGGAAGATTCTCGACGTGGCCGTGCGCCTGGCCGACCATATTGACTCGGTGTTCGGCCCGGGCCGGCGGCACGATGTGCCCGGCCACGAAGAGATCGAGATCGGGCTGGTCAAGCTCTATCGCGTAACGGGCCAGGATCGCTACCTGGACCTGGCCAAGTTCTTCCTGGATGAGCGCGGCAACACGGCCCACCGTGAGAAGCTGTACGGGCTGTATTGCCAGGATCACCTGCCCGTGACCCACCAGTCGCGGGCGGTGGGGCACGCCGTACGTGCCGGCTACCTCTATTGCGGCATGGCGGACGTGGCCGCTCTTGTCGGCGACGCGGCGTACGTTGCGGCCATTGACCGGCTCTGGGACGATGTGCTCACGGGCAAGACGTATCTGACCGGCGGCATCGGCGCCCGACACGGGGGGGAGGCCTTCGGCGAGTCGTATGAGCTGCCCAACAAGAGCGCCTATAATGAGACGTGTGCGGCCATCGCGAATGCCATGTGGAACCATCGGTTGTTCCTGCTGCATGGCCACGCCCGATACATTGACGTGCTCGAACGGATCATCTACAACGGCTTCCTGTCCGGCGTCGCGCTGGAGGGCAACCGCTTCTTCTACCCGAATCCGCTGGCCAGCGACGGGGGGTATGAGCGGAGCCCGTGGTTCGGCTGCGCGTGCTGCCCGGTGAATATCGTGCGGTTCGTGCCGTCGATTCCGGGGTATGTCTTCGCCGCCGGTGATGGAACCGCCTACGTGAATCTCTACATCGGTGGGGCCGGCACGGTGCGTCTGGCGCGCGGCAGCGTTCGACTTGAGCAGAAGACCCGCTATCCGTGGGACGGCCGCGTGGCGATCCGCGTCGAGCCGCACGGCGACCGCGAGTTCGCCATCGCCCTGCGCATTCCGGGCTGGGCCCGTGATGAAGCCATGCCCGGCGACCTGTACCGCTTTTTGACCCCCTCCGACCGGAAGCCCGTGGTGCGGCTCAACGGGGAGAATCAGCCCATCGAGCTTGAGGATGGCTACGTGGTACTCCGTCGCTCGTGGGTGGACGGCGACGTCATTGAGCTGGAACTGCCGATGCCGATCCGCCGGGTGCTGGCGCATCCCAGCGTGCGGGCGGATTTGGGCCGGGTGGCCTTGCAGCGGGGACCGATGGTCTACTGCTTCGAGGAAGCGGACAACGGGCCCCAGTTCGACCACTTGCTGTTGGGTGATGATGCCCCGTTCAAGGCCGATCATCGGGCGGACCTGCTGGGCGGCGTGACCGTCCTGGTCGGCACGGCGGCGGCCTGTGCGACCCAGGAGGATGGATCGCTGCGTAAGGAGGCCCGCACGATCACGGCGATCCCGTACTACGCGTGGGCCCATCGCGGGGCGGGGGCCATGCGGGTCTGGCTGCCGCGCACGGAAGGGGCCCTTCACCCGCTGCCGGCGCCGACGATCGCCTCCAGAAGTAAGGTGAGCACCTCGTTTCTCAGCGACGTGGGCAACAACCGCCTGGCCGGGGTCAACGACCAGATCGTGCCGCGCAGCAGTAACGACAAGGAAGTCGTCCACCTGCACTGGTGGCCCCACAAGGGCACAACCGAATGGGTGCAATACGATTTCGCCAAGCCGGCGACGGTTCGCCACGTGCAGGTCTACTGGTTTGACGACACCGGCGAGGGGGAGTGCCGCGTGCCGGCGTCCTGGCGGCTGCTCTACCGGGAGGGGGACGCGTGGAAGCCCGTCCGGCCGCAGGGGCCCTATGGTGTCGCCAAGGATACGCTCAATGAGGTCACGTTCGAGCCCGTGCGCACGGATGGGCTGCGAATGGAGGTGACCTGCCGGGACGGCTTTTCCACGGGCGTGAAGGAATGGATCGTGGAATGATTGAACAAATGTCCAGGAAGGTGTGTCAGGGGGCCAGCCCATGATGGTCATGCGCGTCCGATTAAAGAATTGGCGGAACTTTCGGGAAGTCGACGTGGAGCTTCAACGCCGTGTCTTCCTGGTAGGTCCTAATGCGTGTGGGAAATCTAATTTCCTCGATGCTTTCAGGTTCTTGCACGACATTGCCAAGAGTGGGGGTGGAGGTTTGCAGCAGGCTGTTAGAGATCGCGGAGGACTGTCGAAGATACGTTGTCTGGCCGCTCGTAAGGAACCTGATGTCGAGATAGAGGTATCACTGGGAAGTGAGGGTGCCACAGGTTATCAGTGGAAGTACTCGATTGGGATAAAGCAGGAGCCCCGAGGGAATAGGTTGCCCTATTTGTCTCACGAGCGGGTCTGGCGCGACGATGAACTTCTTTTGAATCGCCCTGACAAGCAAGACGAAGCTGATCCGGCACGCAAGACACAGACCCACTTGGAGCAGATAACTGCGAACAAAGATTTCCGAGATGTGGCAGAATGCCTAGAGGATATTTTGTATATACACCTTGTGCCTCAGCTTGTCAGGAATCCAGATGCGTTTTCCGGGCCAGGTGTCCCCGGAGATCCTTTTGGCCGGACGTTTCTCGAGCGAGTGGCCAGAACACCTCAGAAAACAAGACGGGCTCGCCTGCGCAAGATTGAAAAGGCATTGAAAGGAACCGTTCCGCAGTTAACCGACCTTAAGGACGTAAAGGACGAGACGGGCGTCCCTCACCTGGAAGCCGTCTATGAACACTGGCGACCGCAAGGAGCCAAGCAGAGGGAAGACCAGTTCTCGGATGGTACACTCAGATTGATCGGACTGTTTTGGAGCCTCTTGGAACGCCGGTCTGTCCTTTTGTTGGAGGAGCCGGAATTGTCGCTGCACACTGCGATTGTACGCAGGATTCCTTCCATTGTGGCCAGGCTGTTGGAGAAGGGGCAACAGGTCATTGTGAGCACGCACAGTGCAGAGTTGTTGTCTGATAAGGGAATCGGGGGTGAGGAGGTTTTGGTTCTGAGTCCCGAGCAGGAGGGGACAAAGGTTGAAGTGGCTTCTTCTGTGCGTGAAGTCAGAGACCTGCTGGAAAACGGTTTTTCCGTCGGCGAAGCAGTCATTCCGCGGACACAGCCCAAGCAGCTTACGTTCTCCTTCATAGACGATGTGTGAAATTGCGATCAATCTTGTTTTTGAGGATGCAGTCAGCCAAGCAGTCTTGGTGAGATTATTGGCGTCCTGTGGGAAGAAATACCTTATCGGAAGTCTCCATGAGGGACAGGGATTTGGATGGATTAGGAAGAGGATTGTGGGATTCAATGGGGCGGCGAGGGGGATGCCTTACCTTGTATTGACAGATTTAGATATGGAGGAATGCGCCCCCCTGTTGGTGCGCTCATGGCTGGGACGGAGACCGAAACACCCCAACCTGCTCTTTCGAGTAGCCGTCCATGAGGTCGAAGCATGGCTATTGGGTTGTCGTGAAGAGATGGCTGCGTTTCTCGGTGTAGAAGCAACACGAATACCTCGAGTCGTTGATGAAGTGCAGGATCCAAAGCTGTTTCTTGTCAATCTGGCGAGACACTCGCGCAAGGCCAAGATTCGTCGGGACATTGTTCCCCAGCCCGGTAGTACCGCCAGAATTGGCCCGGCGTACAATGACCGTTTGATCGAATTCATTGAGACACAGTGGATGCCACATGTAGCGAGACAATTCTCTGCGAGTTTGGATAGAGCAATGAAGGTTCTTGCGGATTTCCGCCCTCTGTGCCAGACGTAATTAGGGAGCATAGAGATACCTGCCAAAGGAGATTTATGACGGACAGTCGTGAGCTGCTGGCCAGCGTCAGCGACGCCTCGGCCGACACGGAGTACTTCTCGCCGATCCCGGCGGGGTATCGCAAGGGCAAGGCCCGGTACGTCATCGTGATGGGCACGGTGATGAGCGGCCTGGGCAAGGGAATCTTCTCCTCGTGCCTGGCCAAGCTTCTGCAGGACAAGGGCCTCAAGGTCGCCCCGATCAAGCTCGAGGGCTACCTGAACATCGACTCGGGCACGCTCAATCCGTTTCGCCACGGGGAGGTCTTCGTCCTCGACGACGGCATGGAGTGCGACATGGACCTGGGCACGTACGAGCGGATGCTTGACCAGGACCTGAGCCGCGCCAACTTCGCCACCAGCGGGCAGATCTACAGCGACGTGCTGCACAAGGAGCGGCACGGGGGGTACCTGGGCCGGGACGTGCAGATGATCCCTCACGTGACCGGCGAGGTCAAGCTGCGCCTGCGGCGGCTGGCCATGGAGACCGATGCGGACGTGGTCTTCGTGGAGATCGGCGGCACGGTGGGCGACCTGGAGAACGCCTTTTACATCGAGGCCATGCGCGAGTTGGCCTACGAGGAAGGCCCGCATTCGTGCTGTTTCGTGGCGCTGACGTACATCCTGGAGCCGCGGACGCTGGGCGAGCAGAAGTCCAAGGCCGCCCAGCTCGGCCTCAAGCAGCTCATGCAGCTCGGCGTCCAGCCGGATATCATCGCCTGCCGTTGCGAGCATCCCGTCAGTGAGCAGGCCCGCCAGAAGGTCAGCGTCTACGGCAACGTGCCGCTGGAGCGGGTCTTCAGCATGCACGATTCGGCCAGCATCTACATGATCCCCGCGATGCTGCGGGAAGGGGGGCTGGACTTTGAGGTCATCCGGCTGCTGCGGATCGAGGATCGTATCGACCTGCGGGTCGAGCGGCAGGAATGGGGCCGGTGGTGCGATTTCACCGACCGCATCGGGAAGGAAGCCCGTGAGGTGACCATCGGGATCACGGGCAAATATACGTCCGTCCGCGACAGTTATGCCTCGATTCTCAATGCCCTGGAGCACGCGGGCATCGCCTTACAGGCCAAGGTCCGCCCCAAGTGGATCGAAACCACCCACGTGACCGATCGCAACGCGGCGGTTCACCTCAAGGACGTCGACGGTATCATCGTGCCCGGCGGCTTCGGCACCCGTGGCACCGAGGGCAAGATCGCGTGTGTTCGGTACGCCCGCGAGAACGGTGTGCCGTATCTGGGCCTGTGCCTGGGCTTTCAAATGGCCGTGATCGAGTACGCCAGGAACATGTGCGGCCTGAGTGGGGCGTCCAGCACCGAGATCGACCCGAGCTGCGCCGACCCGGTCATCGATATCCTGCCCGAGCAGAAACGCATCGAGGGTCTGGGCGGCAACATGCGCCTGGGCGGACGGGACGTGGAGATCAAGCCCAACACCATGGCATGGGAGCTGTTCGGCCGCAGCGGGTCGGTTCGCATGCGGTTTCGTCACCGCTACGAGGTGGACCCGCGGTACATTGAGGTGTTGGAGAAGGCCGGCCTGGTCTTTTCCGGTAAGGCCCCGGATCAGCCCATCGTTCAGATCCTCGAGGTTCCGGGTCATCCCTTCTTCGTCGGCACGCAGGCGCATCCGTGTTTGACCAGCCGTCCGCTGCGTCCCCATCCGATGTTTGTGGGGCTCGTGGCGGCCAGCGCCCGGCGGCGCTATGCCGAGGATGACTTACCCGACCCGCTGACGGCCTGTCGAGCCTGTGCATCCAACGGATACGCGCCGCCCCGCACCGTCTGAGGTCCCGCGTGGCGACTAACCCGCGATGCCCTCCGGTGGACGGGGCTCAGCGCGCCGTATCGGCGTTACGGAGTGGAATTGCCTGCGTCGGCAGCGCCTTGGATGCCCGCGGCCCTGAGTTGGGCCTTGAGCCGCTCATTCTCCGCCGACATGGCTTCGAGCTGCTTGCCCATGTCCGCCAGGGCCTTGAGCAGCTTGATATTCGCCTCGCCGGAATCGCTGGCGATCTGCTCGGCCTGTTTCTGGGCGTCGGCGACCATCCGTTTTTGCTCCTCGACCTCGGCCCGACAGGCCTTGAGCTGTTGCTTCAGTTGAAGATTCTCGTCCGCGACCAGGCGTGCCCGACGGGACGTTGAGGTGGAGGATTCCTCACACCCGGCCGTCCACAGGCTGACCCCGATCACGACCCCCATGGCCAGACAAGCCCACTGTCGCATTGTGCCTTCCTTTCCGAGCTTCTCGAATCTCACTTCGATGGCAGCACCGATCATTCTAGCGCTAACTGCCGACAAGTCAAGAACTTGCTGCACATGATTTGGGGCTTCGGCCAGCCGTCCGTTCAGGTACCGATGACGCCGTCGGTGAGCCGCAAGTGTCCCGGCGATCATGCGTCACAGCGGGCGAACACGACGGCGCCTATCCGCTGGCCTTTGACGGACAGCCGCGGCGCAATCTGTTCGCGGTGTGTCGCGCGTAGAATGCCGACCTGATCGTGGCGTAGCGTGCGGGGACCCATCGACGTTGTCATCGTGGCGATCAAAGGCGGGATCAGGGCGGCGCAAAAAGAATGGAAGGTCCCGCCGTGGCGAAAGAACCTTCCATTGTCTTGCTCAGGCTTCCGGCGGTCCGTCCGATCGTTTCCTCACGATCGGGTCGGCGCCACCGACACGAAAACCTATTTCTTTTTCTTCTTTGCGGCTTTCTTCTTTGTGGCTTTCTTCTTTGTAGCTTTCTTGGTGGCTTTCTTCTTGGTGGCTTTCTTCTTTGTGGCTTTCTTCTTCGCAGCTTTCTTCTTCGCCATTCTTGTTCACCTCCTTTCAACAGGATTCTTGGTTCGACTTTATGGCTAAACACCTAAGTGTCGGTAATATACACGCTTATCGTCCAGGCCTGCAAGGGTGCTTGACATTTTTTTGTCCGTGAGGGCGTCAGATCACGCGCGCTCGATCGCGGCGGCGCCGCGCAACGTGAGGATCGACGCGTGGAGGACCGCGCGATCGTGGCCGGCGCTCGCGTCGCGGCTCTTTTCGTAGATTGCACGGAAACAGGCCTTTCGATGCATTCTTTTGATACCTTTGCGTTTGCCCGTTGGGGATCGGTCGTGGCGGCGCCATCATCCGCACCCATGATGCGCGACGATGATCCAAGGCTTCGTTCGCGCGCGTGCGGCGCGGAAAGTTTTTTTGGTCGGGATGTCATTTTTGCGAGGGCGCGATAAAATCTTTGAGGGAATCAACAGGTTGCTTGTGAGATGTTGTGCGTGATGACACGGCGCATCGTACTTTTCGGCGGAAGCTTTGACCCGATTCACGTCGGGCATACGACCGTCGCGCGAGCCGCGTGTGAACATCTGGAAGCGGAGCGTTTGCTTTTCATCCCCGCGCGGCGGTCGCCGCACAAGCACCGCGAACCGATCGCCGACGGGGCGGATCGACTGGCGATGATCCACCTGGCCATCGCGGATCATCCGCGGTTGGATGTATCGGACTGTGAGCTGCGACGCGCCGGTCCCAGTTACACGCTGGACACGGTGCGGGCGTTTCGACGGATGTACGGTGACGCGGTCGAGCTGTGTTGGCTGGTCGGCGCCGACGCGGCGCGCGATCTGCATCGGTGGCACCGCGCGGCCGAGCTCTTGGACGCCTGCCGCGTGTGCGTGATGCGGCGGGGGGGCGCCTCGCCGCCGGATTGGTCGCCGGTTGCGCGGGCCCTGGGCCGGGAGCGGGCCTATGCCCTGGCCGCCAACGTGATCGAGACGCCGCTGGTCGACGTGAGCAGCTCGGCCATTCGCGCGGACCTGGCCCGGGGAAAAGACGTGTCGGATCGCCTGGCCCCGGCGGTGTGGGATTATATTCGCCGGCGGGGCCTTTACGGACCCCAAAACGCCGCCGGGCCCGTGGTTTTTGATTGACACCGGCGGTATCCATTTTAAAATGAAGGGGTTAGCTGCATGTGGCCGGTGCGGCCCGGCCGAGGCGCGCGGATGGCTGCCCGGTCGGTGCAGTGCCATGCCGGGATCGACACGCGAGCTCAGTCTGGAGATGTTGGATGTTGCAGGGAACCCGTTGCGTAATCGTTGGCTGTTTGATCGTGGCGGTGCTGGCCCCCTGGAGCGCGGGCCAAAACCTCGAAGACGACTGGAACGACTTTCTGCATTACACGGCGATCGGTCGATTTGAGCTGGCCAAGGGCTTTGCTCAACGCATTCTCGACAGCGAGCCCAATCCCGTCGAGGTGCTCAAGCTCAGCGAGGCCAATCCCAACGGCTATCGCTTGCTGCTGAGAATGCAGGCCGAGAGCGAGGAACTGCAAGAGGTCAGCCGCCGAATCCTGGAGGTTATTGAGCGCGGGCGCTTCGAGTTGAGCACCGAGCCGCAGATCATTAATGAGGAGATCCGGCGGCTCAGCAGCACGATCCGGGCGCGGATGGCCGCCGAGCAGCGGCTCAAGAACGCCGGGGAGTACGCGATTCCCTTCATGCTGGATGCCTTGGCCGATGAGACCCGCAAGAGCGAGGTGCCCAACATCACGGCGGCGCTGCCCAAGATCGGGCGCCACGCCATTCGCCCACTGGCGGCGGCTCTGCAGACCCGCGACGTGGCCGTCCGCAGCGAGATCGTCCGGGCGCTGGGCCGCATCGGGTATCCCCAGGCGCTGGCGTACCTGAAGTGGTGCGTGGAGAAGGACACGTCGCCGCAGATTCAACAGTTGGCCGCCCAAGCCATTGAGAAGATCGACCCGACGGCGCTGCAAATGCCCGCGGCCGAGCTGTTTTTTCTGTTGGGGGAGAGCTACTATAATCATGCGCCGTCCGTCGCCCCGCCGAGCGAGTACAACTTCGCCAATATCTGGTTCTGGGATACGGCCACGCGCCGGCTGACGCGGGAGGAAGTGGAACTGGACTACTTCAATGAGTTGATGGCCATGCGGTGTTGCGAATGGGCCCTGCGGGCTGATCCCGGCACGGGCAAGACCATCGCCCTGTGGATCGCGGCGTTTTTCAAGGCCGAGAGCTACGGCATCCAGATGCCGGCGTATTTCGGCGCGACGCATCCGGACGCCATGACCTATGCCACGACCGCCGGGCCGGAGTATCTCCACCCGGCGTTGGCGCGGGCCCTGGATGAGGGCAACGGTCACGTGGCGCTGGGCGTGGTGGAGGCCCTGGCGGCCAACGCCGGTGAGGCGTCGTTGTTGTACCGCGTGGGAACCGAACAGCCGCTGGTCCGGGCCCTGGATTTCAAGGATCGCGCCGTGCGTTACAGCGCCGCGATCGCTATTGGGCAGGCCGGGCCGAACGCCACGTTCGTGGGCAGCCCCCGGATCATCGAGAACCTGGCCGAGGCGATCACGGACGCCGGTCTGGAGGACCTCGGTCGTGAGCTGACCGACCGGTACGCCTTGCGGGCGGTGAAGGTCATGCTGGATCTGGCGGTCTCGCAGAATGTGGTCGTCGACCTGTCGCGGGCCCGCGGGGTGCTGATCGCCGCCACGGAGGATCCGCGGGAGCCGATGCAGATTCTGTCCGGGCAGGTATTGGCCTATCTGCTCAGCCCGGATGCACAGCGGGCCATCGCGCAGATGGCTCTGAGTGACGGGAACAGCATGTTGGTACGGATCGAGGCGTTCGCGTCACTGGCGGTTTCGGCCAAGCGGAACGCGTGTCTTCTGACCGATGCTCAGATCGGCGCCATGTATAGCTTGGTCGATTCCGGACAGACCGATCCGGAGTTGCGGAGGGCGGCGGCCGGGGCTTACGGTGCCTTGAACCTGCCGAGCCAGCGAGTCAAGGACCTGATCCTTGGCCAGGCCAAGAGTTGATCGGGTCGGCGGGCTCAGGGCCCGTTGAGGAGGAATCGGTGGACAAGGATGACCGGGACCGCCATGAGTCAAAGGATGAACGCCGGGACATGGGCGAGATGCGAGAGGACGCCCTTCGCTGGCTGGGGGTGGGCATCGAGTTCTGCGTGGTGGTCGTGCTGGCGATGCTGCTGGGGCACTGGGTGGATGGCAAGTTCGGCACGTCGCCAGGCTTTCTGATCCTCTTTTTCCTGTTCGGCTTCGGCGGCATGTTGTACTCGATGATCAAGCGGGCCGGGGGAATGAAGTGGAAGTAGGATGAATCGCGGACCGGACCGAGCCGTGCGGCTGTCCTTAGGCCGTGCGTCGCAGGCCGGGCGGGCGCCGGGAAACGGGTCCGAGCGGCGGGCGTCGTGCAGCAAGGGCATACTGTATCTGGCCGGGGCGGTCGGTGTGTTGTTTTTGGGCGCGTATGGGCTGAGCGTCCTGATCGGGCCGGTGGCGTCGAGCGGGTGCCGCTTGGCGATGGCGCTGGCCGCCGTCATGCTGGGGCTGTGGGTCATGGTCGTGCGGCGAAGGCGGCCGTGGTCCGGTCGCTGCGTGGACGATGTGCTGGCGGTCGGACCGTGGTTGCGGTTGCGGACGGCCATGGTGGGCATGGTGCTGGTCGGAATCCTGCTGGAGGAAGAACTGATGTGGTTCCTGGGATGGACGGGGTTCTTCTATGCGGCGCTGTTGATCGGCCAGACGGCCGTGATAATCTGGGTATTGCGTTTTGTGGATTGGAATCCGAACTTGTGGAGTCGTCGGGACGATGAAGCCTCTGTTGGCCGCCACTTCTCCTGTTGAGCATTTCGCCAGTCGGCCGCTGTTCAGCGTCTTCGGGCTGTTCGACTTCACGAACCACATGTTCGTGATTGCCATGGCGGTGCTGGGCCTGGCCGTGGTCCTGCCGATGTGCCTTCATCGCCGCCGGCTCGTGCCCCAGGGGCTGGCCAACGCCGTCGAGGCGATCTGCCTGTACCTGCGCGAGGAGGTTGCCCGTCCGTTTTTGGGGGACCTGACCGACAAGTACATCGGCTACATCTGGACGCTGTTCTACTTCATCCTCACGATGAACCTGCTGGGCATCGTCCCCCTGGATAAGATCATCTTCCTGGCCAGTGGCTTGCGGTTGCGGCACTGGGGCGGGGCGCCGACGGCGAACATCTGGATCACGGGGGCCCTGGCCTTGTGTTCGTTTCTGGCGTTTCACCTCGCCGGGATTCGGGAAAACGGGCTGGGCGAGTACATCAAGAACTTCGCGCCGAAGGTGCCCTGGCCGCTGATGCCGTTCCTGTTTCTGATGGAGCTGATCAGCTCGTTCGTGCGGATGTTCAGCCTGGCGATTCGTCTCTTTGCCAACATCATGGCCGGGCATATCCTGCTGGCGGCCCTGTTCATGATGATCGTGCTGTTTCGCAACCCGTTCGCCGCTACCGCCTCGACGCTGGCCCAGGCGATCATGACCATCCTGGAAATCTTCGTGGCCTTCTTGCAGGCGTACATCTTCACGTTTCTGACCACGATCTTCATCGGCATGGCGATTAATCCGGAGCATTGATCAACGGAACACGGCCGAGCAGGGCATACAACAGGACAAAAACGCAGGACCGATAGGGAGGTTTGCACGACATGATGGAACTGGCAAGTTTGATGCCTGTGATCTTGGCGGCCGCCGAGGCCACAGAGTCCGTTCAGGAGGCGGCGGCCCAAGGCGGGTTCAGCTTCAACATGAGCAGCGTGGCGTTTGCCTGGCTGGGCGGCCTGCTGGCCGCCGGTCTGGTCGTGATCGGCGCCGGCCGCGGCATCGGCACGCTGGCGGGCACCGCGACCGAGTCGATCGCCCGCCAGCCCGAGGCCGGCGGACGCATCTTCACGACCATGATTATCGCCGCGGCGCTGATCGAGGGCATCGCCTTGTTTGCCCTGGTGATCTGCTTCCTGGCGGTCACGAAAACGTCGTAGCGGTTCAGCCCGGGAATCGATTATGAGAACGTGGCGTCTTCTGGCGTGGACGGTAGCCGCTCAACCGGTCCTCTGGGCCTGCGCCCTGGCCGCCGAACCGGACGCCGGGGCCGAGGAGCCCGGCGCCAACAGCATCTTCGTCGGCGACGTGCCCGAGGCGATGTGGACGCTGGCGGCGTTCCTGTTGCTGTGGCTCATTCTGTGGCGTTTCGCCTGGAAGCCGTTGCTCGCGGCCCTGCATGCCCGCGAGGAGCACATCCAGAAGCAGATCGATGACGCCAAGAAGGTCCGCGAGGACGCCGAGGCCGTCCTGGCCGAGTATCGCCACAAGCTGACCGAGGCCGAACAGCAGGGACGCGACATCGTCGAGAGACACGTGAAGACGGCCGAGCAGCAGGCCGACGAGATCATCCAGAAGGCCCGCGAAAACATCGACGCGATGCGGCTGCGGCTGGAAGGGGAGATCGAGCGTTCGCGCCGCCAGGCCCAGAAGGAGCTGCTCGAACAGTCGGGCCAGATCATCTTCGATCTCGGTCGTCAGATTCTCGGTCGCAGCATCGACACCACCGACAACCAGCGACTGATCGCCGAGGCCATCGAGCGGCTCGAGCGCGAGCAAAGCCAGCGCGACATGGAGCAACGGCTGCCTGACGAAGAATCGCCGGATACACCGGATACGTCCGCATGAGTGAATCGGTAAGACACGTCGTTCGTGAGATCTACTGCGAGGTCCTGTTCGAACTCGCCGAAGAGAGCGGGCTGATCGACCGCGTGCAGGACGACCTCCAGCGCGTCCGGGCCGTCCTGCAGGCCGAACCGGAGTTCGCGGCCCTGATGGATTCGCCGGCCCTGCGGGGCCAGGACAAGAGCGAATCCATCCGCCGCGTGTTTCAGGGGCATATCTCCGACCTGGCCCTGGATTTTCTCAGCGTGCTGGCCCGCCGCGGCCGGATGAGCTTCCTGGAGGGTATCAGTGACCGGTATGAGGCGATGGTCGATCATTACCACGATCGCCAGACCGTGGAGGTGACCGTCGCCGAGCCGTTGAGCGGCGAGGAGGCCGACCGGCTGCGTCGGGAGATCAGCGAGGCGGTCCGGGGCGAGGTGAAGCTGTCGGTGCAGGTCGATCCCGATCTCATCGGCGGCGTAATCATCAAGAAGGACGACACGGTCGTGGACAATTCGATCCGATCGGCCCTCAAGCGGGCGGCCCGGCGGGTGGCCGAGTCGGCCCAGGGGGCCGGGCGGCCCACGAAGAAGACGGATAAGACGCCATAGGCGGCGGTAGGGTTCGCGTCATGGAATTCGATATTCAGGAAATCAGCAGCCTGATCAAGCAGGAAATCAGCCGCTACCGCACCGAGGTGGACGTGGCGCGGGTGGGCAAGGTGCTGGAGGTGGGCGACGGCATTGCCCGCGTATACGGACTCGACAGCGCCATGGCCGGGGAGATGCTGGAGTTCGAGCAGGGGGTGGTGGGGGAGGTATTCAATCTCGAAGAAGAGAGCGTCGGGGCCGTCGTCTACGGCGACTATACGAAGATCGTCGAGGGCTCGGCCGTCCGTTCGACCGGTCGCGTGCTTTCCGTGCCCGTGGGGGAGGTGTTAATCGGGCGGGTGGTCGACGGGCTGTGCGAGCCGATTGATGGCGGCCCGGCCATCGAGACGGCCCACCGGCGGCTGGTGGAGTACCCCGCCCCGGGGATCGCCGCCCGCGAGCCCGTTCGCAAGCCCCTGCTGACGGGGCTCAAGAGCGTCGATTCGATGGTCCCGATCGGCCGGGGGCAGCGGGAATTGATTATCGGCGATCGCAAGACCGGCAAGACGGCTCTGGCCCTGGATACGATCATCAATCAGAAGGGCCAGGACGTGATTTGCGTCTACGTCGCCATCGGTCAGAAGGAATCGACGGTGGCGGAGGTCGTTCGGACCCTGCGCGAGCGCGGCGCGATGAAGCACACCGTCGTGCTGGCGGCTTCGGCCTCGGAGAGTGCGGCCATGCAGTTCGTCGCGCCCTATGCCGGCGCGGCCGTCGCCGAGTACTTCATGATGGACCAGGGCAGGGACACGCTGGTGGTCTACGACGATCTGAGCAAGCACGCCATCGCCTACCGCGAATTGAGCCTGCTGTTGCGTCGGCCGCCCGGCCGCGAGGCCTATCCCGGGGATATTTTCTACCTGCACAGCCGTCTGCTGGAACGCAGCGCCAAGCTTAACGCCGATCGTGGGGGCGGGTCCATGACGGCGCTGCCGATCGTCGAGACCCTGGAGGGGCAGGTCTCGGCCTACATCCCCACCAACGTCATCTCGATCACGGACGGGCAGATCTACCTGCAACGCGATCTGTTCCTGAGCGGTGTGCGTCCGGCCATTGACGTGGGCATCAGCGTCAGCCGCGTCGGCGGCGACGCCCAGCAGCCGGCCATGAAAAAGGTGGCCCCCAAGCTGCGCCTGGACCTGGCGGCGTTTCGCGAGATGCAGGACTTCGCACGGCTGGGCACCGAGCTCGACGAGAGCGCCCAGCGGCAACTGGACCGCGGCCTGCGCATGGTCGAGGTTCTCAAGCAAAAACAGTTCGCGCCGCTGAGCCTGGGCCAGCAGGTCATCAGTATCCTGGCCGGGTCGGCCGGCTGCCTGGACGATCTGGAGGTGGAGCGCGTGGCGCCTTTCCTGCAGAACATGCTCGACGGATTCGCGATGGAGGCCCCGGAGTACGTGGACGAGATCAATCGGACCGGCGAGTTGGACGATGCCCTGCGGGAAAGCATCATTGATGCGATTGACGCCTTCAAAATGATCTACAAGTTTTCCTATGAGAGGTGACCCATGGCCGGGACCCGCCACATTCTGGAGCGTCGCGCGGCCGCCCGCAACATCGGCAAGGTCACCCACACCATGGAGACCGTCAGCAGCGTTCGCTACCGCCAGTACTTCCGCATGTGGGTGGAGGGGATTGAGTTTTACGATACCCTGGCGCAACTGGCGTATCTGATCGTCACCTCCGAGAGGCCTATCGAGCACCCGTTGATGGAGACGCGGGACGCCACGCGACAGATTCTCCTGGTCATCGGCAGCAACCGCGGCCTGTGCGGCGCCTACAACGGCAATCTGTGCCGGCTGGTCGACGTGCACGTCCGCATGGCCAAGCGCTTCGGCCGTGAACTGGAGGTCTACACGCACGGCCGCAAACTGACCCACATGCTGCGGCAGCGACGCATCCCCATCGAGCGCGAATTCGACGAGTTCGACGAGGTGCCCACACCCGACCAGGTCCGTGACATCTGCGACGGTTTTGTGGAGGCTTATCGGGCCAACCGGGTCAGCCGCGTGGCGGTGGTGTACACGCGGTTTTTCTCCCCGGCCAGCCAGAAGGCCCAGACCCTGACGATCCTGCCCATGCCCGACCTGATCGACGACCTCACGACCCGGGCGACGGTGATCTGGCCCTGGGAGCTGGCCTTTGAGGATTTCATCCTCTCGCCCTCGGCTGAGGAGATTTTTGACGGCTTGGCCACCCTGATGGTGCGGGCGGCGGTTCAGGGGTGTTTTCTGGAGGCGGCTCTGAGCGAGCACCTCGGCCGGGTCGTGGCGATGCGGAACGCCACGGACAACGCCGAGGAGATGATCGAGCAGCTCACGCGGGAGTACAATCGGGCCCGGCAGTGGCAGATCACCAACGAACTGTTGGATATCGTGGGTGGCGCCCTGGCCGCGGGCAAGTGACAAACCTTAGAGCGACTGAGCGCAAGGCATGAACAAAGGACGAGTCATCCAGGTGATCGGCAGCGTCTTCGACGCGGAGTTCGGCGCGGAGAAGTTGCCGGCCATCTATAATGCCCTGGAGGTCCGGGGGCATTTTCAGGACCGGCCATTGCACCTCATCGGCGAGGTCCAGCAACACTTGGGCGGTGGACGCGTTCGGGCAGTGGCCCTGGGCGGCACCCAGGGGATGCGACGGGGCATGACGGTTGTCGATACGGGAGGGCCCGTGACCGTGCCCGTCGGCGCGGAGATTCTGGGCCGCGTGTTCAATTTGCTGGGCGAGTGCGTGGACGAAAAGGACCCGATCCAGGTCACCGAGCGACGGCCGATTCACCAGGCGCCGCCGGCCTTTACGGACTTGTCCGCCCGTTCGGAGATGTTTGAGACGGGCATCAAGGTGGTCGATCTGCTGTGCCCGTTCGTCCGCGGCGGAAAGACGGGCCTGTTCGGCGGGGCCGGCGTGGGCAAGACCGTGATGATTCAGGAACTCATCGCCCGCATCGCCACCGAGCACGGGGGGTACTCGGTGTTCGCCGGCGTGGGGGAGCGCACCCGCGAGGGCAACGACCTCTGGCTCGAGATGCAGCGCACGAAGATCGGCGATACGGGCAAGAGCGTGCTTGATAACACGTGCCTGGTCTTCGGGCAGATGAACGAGCCGCCGGGGGCGCGGCTTCGCGTGGCCCTGACGGCCCTGACGATGGCCGAGGCCCTGTGCGAGATCAGCGGCGCCGAGACGCTGCTGTTTATCGACAACATTTTCCGGTTCAGCCAGGCCGGCGCGGAGGTCTCGGCCCTGCTGGGGCGGATTCCCTCGGCGGTGGGCTACCAGCCGACGCTGGCCACGGAGATGGGCCAGTTGCAGGAGCGGATCGCGTCCACCAGTCAGGGGGCGATCACCTCGGTGCAGGCGGTGTACGTGCCGGCCGACGACCTGACCGACCCGGCCCCGGCGACGACGTTCAGCCACCTCGATTCCTCGGTGGTGCTCTCCCGGCAGATCGCCGAGAAGGGCATCTACCCGGCGATCGACCCGCTGGCCAGCTCCTCCCGCATTCTCGATCCGAACGTGATCGGCCAGGAGCATTACGACGTGGCGCAGCAGGTGCTCGGTTACCTCCAGCGCTACCATGACTTGCAGGACATCGTGGCGATCCTGGGCGTGGATGAGCTGAGTCACGAGGATCAGTTGGCCGTCGCCCGCGCTCGGCGGCTGGAGCGCTTCTTCAGCCAGCCGTTCACGGTGACGATGCAGTTCACCGGTATGGAGGGCAAATACGTGCACGTGGAGGAGACCGTTCGCAGTTGTCGTGAGATCTGCGAGGGCAAGTGGGACCACGTGCCCGAGATGGCCTTCATGTTCATCGGCTCGGTGGACGAGGCCCGGGAACCGGCCCGCAACCGATGAGCGGGTGGGCCATGGCAACCAGGAGACTCGCATGGTAGGATGGGCGACCGGCGTCTTTCGCTTTGTGCTGCTCACGCCTCAGGGCAAGCTGCTGGATTGCCGTGCCGGCTCGGTGGTGGTGCCCGGTCACGATGGTCAGCTCGGCGTGTTGCGCAACCATGCGCCGTTGTTGTGCAAGCTGGGCCTGGGCTTGGTGCGGGTTGAGCAGATCGTCGGGCGGGAGAATGCGTGTTTCGTGGTGAACGGTGGATTCGCGAGGGTCAGCGAGAACCACATGGCCGTGCTGGCCTACGATGTGACGACCTTTGAGGGCATGGAGCCGGACGCGATTCAGGGCCTGTTGGTCCACGCCCGGGAGATCATTGCCGCCGGGAGCAGGGGCCGGGCGGACCCCACCGAGGTTCAAAAGGCCCGGCTGATACTGCGGATGGCCAAGTACACGGGCGTGGAGCCTGTCCCGGCGACCGATGAACCTGCCCCCGCGTGATTTTGGTTGCATCCGGGCCGTGAAACCGGTATCATTCGGCCCCGAATGAGGGTCCCGATGCCAAACGCGCACCAAGACCAAGCAAAGGAACACCGACCGCCCATCCGACCGGCCGTGCAGGAGTTTATCGACCGGCTGGATGATGAGCACCGGATGCTGATCGTGCTCAAGGCCCAGCTCTATGGGGGACGGTGGGAGCCGATGCTGGACGATTTGGAGAACCGCTTGCAGGGCAAACCCTACATCTTCAAGCTGGCCAACCGGATCAGCGACGACATCGAGCGCATTCGGCGTCTCCAGGCCTTCGAGGAGGAGCACAATGTCGATCTGGCGCAGTACGTGGATCTGGGCTAGCCGATCGGGAAAGAAGACCGCTGTTCAGACGGGAAAGAGGATGATGCATCGTACGATTCTTGTGATCATCGTCGGGGTATTCGTGGCCGGCGCCGGTGTCCATGCGGCGGGGGCCAAAGTGCCGGCCCGGGCGGCGTCGGAGCCGCTGGTGTCGCGGCCCTTGCTGCGATCGGCCGGACTGCAATGGAACTGGGAGATTCAGCTTCCGATACGGTCCGGGGAGACGTTGGATCGGTTGTTCGTGTTCGGCGATGTCGTGTACGCCCTGACCGACACGAACTTTCTGCTGAGTCTGGACCGTGCGACGGGACGGGCCCGCTTCGGCTTGACCCTTGCCGAGGTTGGGCTGCCCGTGGCCGATCCATTGTTCTACGAGGACAAGCTCTGGTTCATGGTGGGCGGGCGTCTGATCTGCGTCGATCCGGAGCAGCGTCAGGTGGTGCGGCGAATGACGCTCAAGGGCATTGGCGGTTCGGCCGCCGGGCCCATCGCGCGCAATACCGACTACCTGTACGTGCCCGGCGCCGACGGGCTGCTGCACGTGTTCTGGGTGGATGGATACATCGAGGCCTTTTCCGTCCGTCCTGACAACAAGACCGCCGTGACGTCGGTTGTGGCCGATAATGATCTGGCCATTTTCGCCTCGGCGGGCGGCAACGTCGTTTCTATTGCGGCGGACCGGAACCAGAAGCGCTGGCAATTCGACCTGCTCGGCGGCGTTACGGCCCCCATCGTTCGCGACGGTCGCTGGCTGTATGTCAGCGGTCGGGATGCCAAGGTCTATAAGCTCGATGTGGAGAGGGGTCGCAACGTCTGGCTCGGCCGCGAGTTTTACGCGGGCATGGCATTGAAGTGGGCGCCCGTGGTCGGGCGCGAGGTGATCTACCAATTCGCCGACCGGCAGGGCCTGCACGCCGTCCGGAAAGAATCGGGCCAGAAGGCCTGGACGTTGGAAAACGGCCTGGCGGTCCTTGCCGAGGCCGGCTCGCGGGCCTACGTCTTTCAGGACCCCGGCCTGCTGGTAGCCATGGATAACGGCACGGGCCGAAAGATATGGTCTTTGAACGCGGCCGACGTGACGCGATACGTCGTCAACGTGGCCGACGCCGAGCCCCGAATCTATCTGGCCGACGACACCGGACGGCTGATGAGCATCACCGCCGGGGCCACCCCCTGATCCGGTCATGGACGCCGGCCGATCCATCCCGCAGGAGATGACGTGATATGGATGTCAAGATCAAGACCGCACTGATCAGTGTTTCCGACAAGTCCGGAGTCGTGGAGTTCGCGCGCGAGCTTGCCCGGATGGGGGTGCGCATCATCAGCACCGGGGGCACCGCGGCCGCCCTGACGGACGCCGGCATCGAGGTGGTGTCCGTCGATGCGGTGACCGGTTTCCCGGAGATGATGGACGGCCGCGTCAAGACCTTGCACCCGCGGATTCACGGCGCGCTGCTGGCCCTGCGGGATGCGCCCGAGCACGTCCGGGCCTTGAAAGAGCACGACATTGAGCCGATCGACCTGGTGTGCGTGAACCTCTATCCGTTTGAGAAGACCGTGGCCCGGCCCGACTGCACGTTCGCCGAGGCCATCGAGAACATTGACATCGGCGGTCCGAGCATGGTGCGTTCCGCGGCGAAGAACCACCGCTACGTCACCGTGGTGACCGATCCGGCGCAGTACGATTGCGTCATTGCCGAGATGCGCGCCAATGCCGGGGCCGTTAATCCGGACCTGCGGGAGGATCTGGCGCGGGTGGCCTTTGGAATGACCGCCGCGTATGATGCGGCGATTGCGGCGTATCTCAACCAGCGGACCGATGTGCGTTTTCCGGAACGGGTCAGCCTGGTGCTGCAGAAATCGTGCGACCTGCGGTATGGGGAGAACCCGCATCAGAGCGCCGCGTTTTACGAGTTGCCCCGCGTTCCGGAAACCTGCCTGGGCAAGGCCCACGTGTTGCCGGGGGGCACGGCGATCAGTTTCAACAACCTCATGGACGCCAACGCCGCCTTCGAGCTGGTCAAGGAGTTCGCCGCGCCCGCGGCGGTGGTTGTCAAGCATTTGAACCCCTGCGGTTGTGCGGTCGATGAGGACATCCACGTGGCGTATGAGAAGGCCTACCTGGGCGACGTCATCAGCGCCTTCGGCGGGATCATCGCTTTGAACCGCCCCGTGGACAAGGACTTGGCCACCGTCATCATGGAGTCGTACGGCCGGTTCGGAAAGGCGCGGGGCGCCGGCGGATTCTTCGCCGAGGTCATCGTGGCCCCCCATTTCGAGCCGGACGCCATCGAGACGATTCGCACGCTCAAGACGTGGGGCCAGCGGGTGCGCCTCGTGGAAACCGGTCCGATCAAGCCCGCCGCCGTCGATGCGACGCAGTATGATGTGCGATGCGTGGTGGGGGGAATGCTCCTGCAGGATCGCGATCTGATCGGCTGGGAGCCGGAGTCTCTCACCTTCCCGACAAAGAAACGGCCGAGCGACGCCCAGATGGAGGATCTGCGGATCGCGTGGATCACGGCCAAGCACGTCAAGAGCAACACCATTACATTGGTGCGCGACCGGGCCTTGGTGGGTGTGGGCGCCGGGCAGATGAACCGCGTCGAATCGGGCCTGATCGCGATGAAGCACGCCGGTGAGCTGGCCCACGGGGCGGCGATGGGCTCGGACGCCTTCTTCCCGTTCCCCGACAACGTCGAGAACGCCGCCCAGCACGGTATCGCCTGCATCGTTCAGCCGGGCGGGTCGAAAAAGGATGACGAGGTCATCCGGGCCGCCGATGAACACGGCATCGCGATGGTCTTCACGGGAAAGCGGCACTTCCGACATTGAACCGCGGTCGACGTGAGCGCGCCGACCGCGGGCCTATCCGGCGGATGACGGACCGGCCGATTATGCCTTGGCCGGCAGGCCCGCCGCCCGGCGCAGCTTGGCGACCATGTCCGTTTTCTCCCACGTGAAGTCCGGATGGTTGCGGCCGAAGTGTCCGTTACGGGCCGTCTCCTTGAAGATCGGGCGTCGCAGGTTGAGATGCCGGATCATCTCCTTGGGGGTTAACGGGAAGAGCTCTCGCACAACCCGTTCGATCAACCGTTCATCGACCTTGGCCGTTCCCTCGGTATCCACCAGCACGGAGATCGGCTCGGCCACGCCGATGGCGTACGACAACTGCACCTCGCACCGGTCGGCCAGTTCCGCGGCGACCACGTTTTTGGCGATATGCCGCGCCATGTAGCTGGCGGTCCGGTCCACCTTCGAGGGGTCCTTGCCGCTGAAGGCTCCGCCGCCGTGGCTGCCGCGGCCGCCGTAGGTGTCGACGATNNGTATCGACGATGATCTTGCGTCCGGTCAGGCCGCAATCGCCCTTGGGACCGCCCACGACGAAGCGCCCCGTGGGATTGACATGGACGATCATCTCCTTGTCCACCAGACGCTTCGGCAGGACGGGCAGGATGACTTGCTTGAGGACCTCGGCATAGATCGTCTTGTACGGCACCTCCGCATTGTGCTGCGTGGAAATCACCACGGTATGAATACGGGCGGGCTTGCCTTTTTCGTCGTATTCCACGGTGACCTGGCTCTTGCCATCCGGACGCAGCCACTTGAGCGTGCCGCGGCGCCGCACCTGTGCGAGACGATCGGTCAACTGGTGTGCCAGGTAGATCGGCAGGGGGAGCAGCACCCGGGTTTCCCGGCACGCATAGCCGAACATCAGTCCCTGGTCGCCGGCGCCTTGGGCGCGATGCAGTCCCACCCCCTCGGTGACGCCTTGCGCAATGTCCGGACTCTGCTTGCCGATGGCCACGATGACGGCGCAGTTGTCCCCGTCAAATCCAATGTTCGGGTCGGTGTAACCGATCTCCTTAATGGTCTCACGGACAACGGCGGGAATGTCCACCACGGCCCGGCTGGTGATCTCTCCGGCCACGACGGCCATCCCCGTGGCGACCAGCGTCTCGCAGGCCACGCGGCTGTCCGGGTCCTGCGCGATCATCGCGTCCAGGATAGCATCGGATATCTGGTCGGCCACCTTGTCCGGGTGGCCCATCGTGACGGACTCACTGGTGAACAGGTGGTGCCCCTCGCTCATTTCGGCCTGCCGGCGCGCCTTGGCCATGCATCGTCTCCTATCTGCTTTTCTCAATATGGGTTAAGACGTTCGCACTGTATCGTGCGGTCCCGTTCGCGTCAACTGCAAAACCCGCCTGATGGCCTCCGCCAACGCCTCAATCACCGTCAAGACCGCGGCGGATGGCCCGTCGTTGCGTCTATACGGGGGATGGGATAGAGTAGTCCACAGCGAGCTTCGCGTTCATAGACAATGACACGGCGAGGAGAGGCGAACCCATGAACCATGCGTCGATGTCACTCTGCATAGTTCTGATTAGTCTGGTGAACCTTTCGGGACGCGTGTCGGCAGTGGTCGCAGGCCCAGAATCGGAGGAGTTTGTCGGGCCGTTGGGGCTGGAGCTCGACCGATTGACCGTGGGCTGCTATGAAGGTGTTCCGTATCAAGGAGTAATCCGTACGGGCGCCGTGGCCGCCTGTTGAGAAGAGACCTCTCATCTCGCCGAGTTGACCCGGAGCGGATGGGCCCCTCGATCAGAGCAGATTTCGGCGGTACCAGTCAATGGCCCGGGTGAGCCCTTCGCGGAAATCCACGACCGGTTCGTAGCTGATCGTCTGTCGGGCCAAGGTGATGTCGGCCAGCGAGTGCTTGACGTCGCCCGGCCGGGCCGGCGCGTACGTCGGCGCCACGTCCTTTCCGACGATTTCGTTGATCAACCGGATGATGGCGTTGACGGTCACCTTCTCGCCGCAGGCGATATTGATAACCTGGCCGTGTGTGCGCTCGGCGCGGGCGGCCAGCAGATTGGCCCGGACGACGTTATCCACGTAGGTGAAGTCGCGGCTCTGTTCCCCGTCGCCATACACGGTCGGGGGGCGATCCTGGAGAATCGCCGTGACGAAGGCGGGGATGGCGGCGGCGTACTGGCTGGTCGGGTCCTGGTACGGGCCGAATACGTTGAAGTACCGCAGGCTGATCGTCTCCAGTCCGAAGACCCCGGCGAAAACCTGCGCGTAATACTCGCCCGTCAGCTTGGCCACGGCATACGGGGAGCGCGGGTTGGGGGCCATCGTTTCGACCTTGGGCAGGGTCTCGCTGTCGCCGTAGGCCGATGAACTGGCCGCGTACACGAATCGCCGCACCTGGCGATCGCGAGCGGCCAGGAGCAGTTGAAACGTCGCATCGACGCAATGGGCGTGTGTTTCGGCGGGGTTGTCCACGCTGCGGGGTACCGAGGGCACGGCGCCCTGGTGCAGCACCACGTCAATGTCCCGCATTGCCGCATGGGCCACGTCGGGGTCGCCCATATCCGCTTCTACGAAATCGATGCGATCCCACAGGCCCTCGAGGTTCCGCCGCCGGCCGGTGATCAGATTGTCCACGACACGGACGAAACGTCCTTCGGCGACCAGCGCGCGGCAGAGATTCGATCCGATGAAACCGGCGCCGCCGGTGACCAGGAATCGGTTCATTCCGTGCTCCCCAAGATCATGGCGTTGTCCCTGTGCCCGGCTCAACCCTTACGTGGCGGGCTGCACGGGAACCTGCTGATACCGCTGGTACGTTCGGAACATCTCGGCGAAGTAGCCGCCCTTCATGGTTCTGACGCCCACCAGCACGGTGCCGACGACCACGGCGTTGATATCCCGCAGCTCGCGAAGCGCCCGCTGAGCGGCCCCGCGTTTGGTGGTCGTGGCGTTGAAGACCAGCACGACGCCATCGGCCAGCGACGCCAGGCTCTTGGCGTCACTGACCAGCAAGGGCGGCCCATCCAGAACCACGTAGTCATAGCGGCCGCGGACCTGCTCCAGCAGACGGGCCATCCGGTCGCTGCCGAGCAACTCCGCCGGGTGGGCCGGCAGGGGACCGCAGTCAATCGTGTCAAAACCCTCGATATCCGTCGAGCGGATCACATCCTCGACGTTTTCGCATTGTCCCATCAGGTAGTTGCTCAGGCCGTAGTCCGGATGGGACGGCTCGGCGCTGCCGATGACGCGTCGCTGGCCGAGGTCCTTGGTGGGCCGGCGGAAATTGGCGTCGATGAGCAGCACGCGTTGATCGTCGGCTACGAAGGTCGAGCTCGTATTCAAGGCCACGCTGGTCTTGCCCTCGGCCGGATTGCAGCTTGTGACCAGCAGCACCTTCCGCGACTCGGCCGTCGGCGCCAGCTTCAGATTTGCCCGCAACTGCCGGTAGCACTCGCTCGTCAGCGAGTAGGGGGCCTGTCGCACGACGGTGTAGGGGTCCACGTCGTCCACGTCGTGATCCTCCTCGGCGTGGCAGATCATGCCCAGCAGCGGCACGTGGAGATGCCGCATGACGTCGCTGGGTGTCCGGACCAGGTCGTTGAGCATCTCGATGGCGAAGGCCAGGCCGACACCCAGCAGCAGCCCCAGAATGAACCCCGCCGGCAGGTAGACGACCAGCCGCGGCGCACTTATCGTGAGCGGCGGGAGCACTTCGCCGGTTCCCTTGACCTTGGAGAGCGCCGGGTCCCGCAACAGGGCGGAAACCTTGGCGATCTGGGTGGATATGGTGTCGAGCAGAACCTGTTTTTCGTCCCGGTTGGTCAACACGCGTTCATACTGCGCCCGAATGGCCCCAAGGCGACGGTGTTCATCGCGGGCTCGATTCAGCTCCTGCTGACGGAGTTCCATCTCCTGGGTCCTGGCGACCAGTTGGTCATTGGTCAGGATGTACTGGGTCTGCCGTTCGATGTCTCCAATCTCCTTTTGCCGGTCTGCCAGATCCTTTCGGGCCTGTCTCAGGGCGTCGCGGGTTTCCTGAACACGCCGGTGGTTCTCGCCGAACCGGGCAAGAAATTCGGCGAGCTGGACCTCCAACGTCGCGACGGTTCGCCGCATGATGTTGGCGATCGGGTCCCGCTCGATCAGTTCCCGAACCACCGCGTCATACTCCCCCTCGGCGCGGCGTTTGGTCGCCTCCACTTGGCTGCTGATCCGCGCGACCTCCCCCTGGAGGCGGCTGACGTCGGTCTCCAAATCGCCGAGTTTTTCCTCCAAGTAGTCGCGGAACCGCAACGGGTTGACGTTGGCAAAGGGGCTCTGCTGTCGAATCGTATCCAGTTCTCTGTCGAGACCGTCGATTTCCCGCTTGACATCCTGCTGCTGCGCGGTCAACTGGCTGCTTCGCTGGCGCAAGTCTCTCTTGGCCGACTCGTCCTGTTCCCGAAGGAAGAGCGTGACGATCTGGTTCACGATCTTGGCCGACTCACTCCTGCCGTTGGGTCCGGAACAGGTCATCGCGACACGGATGTACGCCTGGTCCCGCAGCGGAACCACGGACAGATGCCGCTTCAGATTCTTGAGGGCCCGGACGACCGCCTTGGCGTCGCTGCCTTCTTCCGCGGGCGGCTCCGGTGAGTCGGCTTTACGGAATGGCGCGCCGAAGCGATGGATCACTCGCGACATCCAGTTCATGCGGAACTGCCGGTACCACGCCAGCTCGCGCGTTTCCTCCCGCTCCAGGTATTTCCGCAGCATATCGTCCGACTTTAACGCGGCGGCCTTGGTGTTGCGGAACTGGTACTGCAACTCCTGGCTGGGCAGGGTGGGACCGACGGCTTGGAACGGATCTTCGATGGTCTGGGGGAGCACTTCGACGTACGTCTCCGCCGTATACTCGGGCCAGAAGACATACTTGAGGCCATACGCTCCAACGGCGATGAACATCATGATTCCGGTCAGAATCACGATCAGCCAGACGTGACGGCGGAGAATCGCCATCATCTCACGCGGCGTCATCACCGGCGGCGCCACCATCATGGGCCGGGCCGGGCCGACCGGCGCGATCGGTCCCGGTTGTCTCGGTTGTATCTGTCCCGTCATCCGTTCTCTCCTTCAGGGTCGGGGAACGGCCGCTTCAGGCCGCCTCCCATGCCACGATGATTCATCGGTCGTCGGCTTCGTGCGCCGAGCCGTTTGTCCCTCTCATTCAGAAACGCGTGCAATCGCTGCCTCGAGTTCTTGGCGATCCGTTTCGGTCAGGCTGTCCTTGCCGATGCCCAGCGCCCTTTCGTACGCGACCTTGGCGTCCGTCTTCTTGCCCAGGCCCTCCTGGGCCATGCCCAAGTGCTCATAGGCGTCCCACGGGGCGTCGGGCTTGCTCATCTCGTGGTAGTGAATGGCCATCTGGGCCATCCGCTCGGCCTCTTCGAAGCGACCCGCCTTGACCAGCGTGTAGGCGTAGGTGTCCATCAGCACCGGATCGTCGGGGCGCAGGTCGAGGGCCTGGCGGGCGAACGCCACGGCCTGATCCAGACGCTCGTTGTTGTCCGCCAGCAGGTACGCCAGGTTGTTCAACACCGTGCTGTTCTGGGGCTGGACACGCAGGACATCCTCCAGCGCCGCAATCCCCTCCAGCAGATACTGCTTGTCCGAGGTCTTCACGTAGGCCTGGATGAGGACATTGGACTTGTCGATGGCCAGGCGGGTCCACATGGGATCATCCTGGCCGACGATTCGCATGCACGCACTGACGTAGCCCAAGGCGGCGTTATACGCTCCGGCTCGACGGTTCAGTATGAACATCATGAGATTGGGAGACAGCGCATCGGGGTTCGCCTGGAGCTTCGTGCGGCACCACGTCTCCACTTCCGCGACGCCCACCACTTGGGACATGTTCTGCAGCACGCCCAGCATCAGCCGGTCATCCGTCCCGCAATGCTCCAGGGCCTGGTAGTACAGACTCAACGCCTGCACGCGGCTGCCCATCTTCATGTGGGCCTGGGCCATTTGGGCATAGGCCACGGCCGCAAACGGCCCCTCCGTGTGCGGGCGGGCCTCGGCAATCAACGTCTCATACTGGCGGCTTTGCAGCAGCGACTCCAGGTATAAATCAAACTTGGCCGCGTCGTCGGGCCCTTGGGGGCACTGGTCCCAGGCCTTCTTCAGGATTGGCCGGGCCGTTTCGAGCCGGCCGGATTGCATGGCGAACAGCCCTGCCCGCATCATCCAGTCGGTATCGTCCGGGAATTTCTCCAGCGTCTGCTGATAGAAGGTCCACAGAGCCTCTTCATCCGTGCGTTTGAGCAGCGCCTCCAACATCTCGCGGGCGCGGTCCGGCGCCTGGGGATCGTTCAGGGCGGCCTTGAGCTCGCCAACGGCCGCGCCGATGCGGCCGGCCCGCACGTAGGCCTGAGCGAGCTCCATCCGTATCGTCGCATTGTTGGGTTGGCGACGTCGACTGTTCTCCAGGTCCTCGATCGCTTGGGGCAGATCATTGCGCAGGCGATGAATCAGCCCGCGCAGACGCCACGCCGTCGCGTCCTCGGGGACCAACTGCAGGGTCCGATTGGCCAGCTTCAGCGCTTCATCGAGACGGCCTTCGGTCGTGGCCAGCCAGGCCTCCAGCAGGACGCCGCGTGCATCATTCGGGAATCGCTCGCGATAGCTGGCCAGATGCTTGCGGGTGGCCTCCCGGTTGATGCCGTGTTCCAGATACATCTGGAGTTGCAGGGCCTCGTTGTCGGGCGTGTTCTCGATGTCCAACAAACGCTCCAGATAGGTTTGAAGCTCGTCCCTTCTGCCCGCCGCGGAGGCGGCGAGGACCAACCCCCGCAGCACGGTGGTGTCCTTCGGATCCTTCTCATGCAGGGCCAGGAGGATCTCCCGCGCCTTGGCATACTGGCCGTCCCGAAGATAAAACTGCCACAGGGTCCCGGGCTGGTCCTGGAATACGGCTTCCGCCTGTTGCTGTCGGCCCGTGATCCGCAAGTATTCGGCATACATCGTCCGGACCTTGTCGCGATCCTCTTCGCTGCCCTCCATCGTCAGAGCCTGCTCAAAGGCGTTCCCCGCCAGGTCGTAGAGGGCCCGTCGCCGGGTTTCATCCTCCTCCCGGCCGGCCAACCGCATGGCCATGCTGCCCAAGGACATGGCGTTCATCAGGTTCGGATACTCGCTGAGCAGGCGTTGCCGAATGGCCAGCGCCTGGGCGACTTCGTCGGGTCTGCCGGCTTCATACAGGAATTCGGCGTACAGACTCAGGATCTGCCAGTCCCGAGGATTCAGGATCATGCTGCGCAACAGCGCCGTCCGCAGCTCCTGCCTCTGCTCGGGGGTTGCGGAGGCCCGCACCCGGTCGTATTGTTCGAACAGCATGGAGGCCCGCTGCCGCGCGATGAGGGTGTTCAGCGGGGCCATCTGAGCCGCGGTTTGGATATCCTCAAGGGCTTGCGGGGTGCGTCCCATGGCCCGCTGAATCGTGCTTCGCACCTGGTACGCCTGCGGGAAGACGGGCCGGGCGGCCAGCACGGCATCGACCTCGCGCAGCGCCCTCTCCAGATCCCCTTGGGCCAGCGCCAAACGCGCGGTGAAGAACCGGCCCTGGCACCGATCCAGGTTCAACGTCTTGGCCCTGTCCGCCATCTCCTTCGCCACATCCAACTTCTGGAATCCCAAGGCGAGGTTGAAATACCGTGTGATCGCCTGCTCGTTCTGGGCGTCAAGCTTCAGGGCGGCCTGGTATTGCTCGGCGGCCTTGTCGTAGTCCCCGGAGAACAGATCGGCCAAGGCCAGCGCTCGTTCGGCCGGATCCTTGAATCCCTGGGTGATCGCTTCCTCGGAGATCGTTCGCTGCCGCTCCGGTGGAATCGCCAGCGGGTTCGGCTCATCGAGGAGTCTGCGGTAGATCAAGGCGGCCCCGTCGCTGGGGACCCGTTCGAGGTAGGCGTCGACCAGCGTTTTGGCCTTGTCGATTTGGTCCTGGTTCACATAGGCATTGCCCGCCGCCACGAGCAGAGAGAAATCGACGGCGGAAGGATCGAGCGTCAGCAAACGCTCAACCAGCGCCGCACGCTGGGGTTGAAGGGCCTTGACCTTGTCGGCCAACGCTTCGAGCCGCTTGGCGTCGGCCTCGTCCATCCGGGTCGTCTGCATCTGGACCTGCTCGCGGATCGCCTGGGCAATACGACCCTGAACGAGAAGCAACTCCAGGCGAACGCGGGTCTTCTCGTCCGGCTTCAGGGTCTCCATGAGCGCCTGGGCCTCCTCGAATTGACCGGCGCCCACCAGCGCTTCGATGCGCAGGGCCTGACTGTGATCGGTCGTCTGATGCGTCCGTTCATAACTGCGCACGGCCCTCAATGCGGTATCGTATTGCCGCACCGTGATCAAGACCCGAGCGTATTCCAGGAGCGCCTCCGGCTTGACCAAAGCGATGCTGTCTTGGGCGTGGCCGTAGATCGCTACGTCGAGCAACTGCTGGCGCATGCCGATGGTGTCCTCGTCCGTGAACAGTCCGGCCAGGGTATAGGCCAGGAAGGGGTCTGGCCGACCGGCCGCCGTCATTTCCCGGTGGGCCTGGTACATCTGGGCGATGGCTTCGTCCCGCCGCCCCTGAACCAGAGCCAGCAAGCCGCGCCATTTCTGGACCATCGGGTTCTCGGCCACGGCGATGATCTGTTCAATCTGATGCACGGATGCCTTGACCTGCTCGATGTGCTTGGCCCGTTCGGCGGTCCCCTCATCCAGGGCCAGCGCCTGATCCGCATGCCACGTGGCCAATGTGTTGTGCAACGCCAGGCGGTTCATGCGATGGGCGGATTGCCGCGGTCCCGGCAGGTCTTTGGCGTTCGGGGAGTCCAGCGCCTCGGTCACGATTTGCAGGGCACGGTTCAGGTAGGACGGGTCGGACGTGACCGAACTCTTGCGATAGTACAGGCGTCCCAGCTCGATTGAATGAAGAATGCCGAGCGGCCCCAATGACCTGGCCTTCTCCAGGGCCTCGACGGCAGCGTCGAGATCGTTCTGCGCCCGATGGTAATTGGACAGTGCCGTGTACACCTCTGGGGCGTCGGGAAATCGTTGCACTAAGGCCTGGACGTCCTTCTCCAGAGCCGCCAGCGCCTCTGGGTCCGTCTGGGCCGCCGCCAGTCGCGTGCTCAAGAGGTTCACGTGCGCATCGGTCGCGTCGGGGGCGACGGCCACGGCCTGACGAAGGACCTCCTCGGCGCGCTGAGCGGCCTGGCGCTGGGCATTGGGGATGCCCCGGAGCTCCTCGATCTGACCCTGGACCAGCTCGACCCGGGCCAGATACTCGTAGACGTCCACGTCATCCGGGTTCGCTTGCCGCACCTGCTCAAGAATATCCCTGGCCTCGGCCAGGGTCTTTTCCCGTTCAGCCACTTGGCCGAGGGCCGCTATCTCCAGTTTGGCCCGCCCCAAGGCGGTCAACACAAAGGGATCCGGCGCCTCGGCGTCCGCCGTGTCCAGCAGAGCTTGTGCCTCCTGCTGTACCCTGCTCCAGGCATCCGGCACGCCGCTGTCGGCCATCTCATAGAAGTAGTCGAGCAGCAGACGACGCGCCTTGACATTCTTCGGGTCGATGTTGACGATGCGCTGCCATTGTACAACCGCGCGGGTCCACTGGGGCTCATGGTACTGTGGATGGTCACGGGGGACATCCGTGCGGTCCAGGAGAAACACGGTGTCGGTCACTTCAAACAGGATATCGATTTTCTCGGCATCGTTCGGCGCATGGGCAAAGGCTTGGGCAAAGTAGCGCTCCGCGTCCTGGTAGCGGGCGTCCGCCACGGCCGCCCTGGCCTTGGCCAGGAGTTTCTCCGGGTCCTTCGGTCCATATCGATACCACCCGACGGCGACCACCAAGACCATCAGGCCCAGCAGCACGACCAGACCGGGGATTGCGACCTTCTTATTGATTCGCCTGCGTGCCATGCGTCGTCCTCTATTCTCATTCCCGTTCCACGTCCGTCGGGTTCGCGTCGTCGCTCAGACTGGGCCAGTGATCACGTTCCAGCACGTCCAGCAGTCGGGACATCAACTTCTCGCTGGCCGCGATCGACTCCTCCAGCGTGGGGCCTCGCACCCGCCCGGCTTGAACCCCCTCAAAGCTCCACTCGACCTTCGAGAAGTAGGAGTGCTTACCCGTCAGGTTCATGCCCAGGATCGCCCGTGCCTCGGTGCGGTCGTTCGCGTAGCGATCATTCACTCGAAACACGTACATGACCGTATGCTGCCCCGCGGTTGTCCAGGCCTCGGCCCGGTCCCGCACGAAGACCAGGTAGCGGATGGGCACTCGACGATCCGTCCCGCTGGCGTCCTGCCACTCCAGCGTCAGTGCCCGGGAGGTCGTCTGCCGATAGCCGCCGCCCAGGTAGCACTCCTCCGGAACGTGCGGCACCCGGTCGGGTCGGCCATAGTAGGTAACAAACAACGTGCAGTAACGGACCGGACTGTCCGGTTCGGTCTCGGTGTCTTCCAGTCGCCACTGAATGTAATCCGCGGTGCCCAGCTCCTCTTCCACCTTCGCCGTCAGCCGACCTCGCTCGACGACCCGGTAGGGGGCCAGAAGCTGCTCGTCAAGAAGATCTAAGTCACACCGCAGGGCGATCGGCTCCTTTTCCAGGACGGCGCCCATCCAACCCAGCAGGGCATCCATGCCGGCCGCCGCGGTCGCCAGAATCGCCACGCACACCAGAAACGCAGGCCGAAGATAGGATCGTACCGCCGGACTCATGAGGCCTCCGCCTTCTCACGCCGCACGACCACGTCGGCGGTCGTGGCGGTCTCGTCAACAAACAGATGATTCATGAACCAGGACAGCGCCCCGTACACGCCGAAGGCCAGCGGCAACATCAGCAGCCCCAGCATCTCGTGGTGGTCCAGCACGAACCGAGCATGGTCGGGCCTGCAGAACCCGCTGGCCAGCCCCATGATTGTGACGCGCACAACGTTGCACAGGATGGCGGTTGGGATCGTGCTGGCCAGCAGGATCACGCGCTGAATGGCCGGACGTTTGTGCAGGTAGGCCATGGTCACGCCCAGCGCCACAAACGCCATCAGCAAGCGCATGCCGCTGCACTCCTCGGCCACCTCGAGCTGGCCCCTCATCTCGCCCCCGTACACGACGTTGATCGCCACCCCCGTGCCCGTCGCCTGCAGATCCGGCACCAGGTTGAGGACCCATCGCGCCACCTCCGAGGCGAGCGTTTGCAGCCGGATGGCGATTTGCTTGTACGCCCGGTCCGGCAGGGGCACGGCAAAGACAAGGAAGAATATGGGCAGCCACGTATACCGCAGCAGCCGCCAACCGCCCAGAAACAGCACCACGCAGGCCAGCACCGCGATGGGCGTAAGCCACTCGAAATACGCAATGCGAAACGTGATGACGTCCAGCACGAAGAACACCAGGCAGCCCAAGAGCAGAATCAGTCCGGTGAGGCTGGCCCGTGGCTGCAACGTGAGGATCTCGCGCTTTTGCTGGTTCAGGAAGTACAGACTGAACAGGGGGATCAGGTACCCGTGCGACCAGCTTGCATCGACGTTCCAGGTATGCACGATGGCCCGGATCTGGACGCGAAAGAGCGCCCACAGCAGAACCGCTATGATGCCGATCCGAACGTACGTATGGACGCTCAGTTGGGCCCAGCTCAACGGCTGATCCTGGGCCGAAGGGGGGCTTGACGTGATCGGCCGTGTTGCGTTTGCCATTGTGTCACGCGACTAGAAAATCTTGTTCAGCGGTCCGATGTGGCCGGGGAACGGGTCGTTCCCGAAGTCGTCCGCGGCGAAGTTCCGGTCGTAGATGAACCCGAATCCATAGGTCGCGCGGAACGCGTTCCGCAGGACCGCCAGCCATCGGCTCACCCCGTGGGTCCCGACGTTGATCAGGTCGTGCGGCTTGATGAAGAAGTCCGGCTGCAATCCCTTGGCGATCTTGTCCAGGTCGACCATGACGATCTCCTCCTGGATCAGTCCGGCCTGGTTGCGTCCAAGACGCCGGACGACCTCAACCTTTTTGGGCCACGCCAGCTCGTTGAGGCCGCCGGCCGCGGCGATGGCCATCTTCAGGGTCATCGGCCGGCCGGTCAACGTGATCGTCCCCCCGTTGTTGACGTTGCCCATTACGTAGAACTCGCCCACGACGTCGCCGGGCACGCTGATGCGGTCCCCGGCGCGGATGACGATATCGTATCGCGGATCACCGCTCTTGAGTCGGTCCACCGGGATGCGGAGCACCCGGGTGCGCAAGGGCTGTGCCGCGGAGGTCAGATCAAGCGGCACCGCCTGGTCGGCGGGCGCCGGACGGCGGGGCTGAGGCGTAGCGACGGCCCGGCGGCTTGGTTCGGGGGCTGTCGCGGCTCCTTCAACCAGCACGGGCTTCCACCGACCCTCCTCGAACACCCATTCGACCGCCCCTTCCGCAGGCGGACTGTCCGCGTTCCTCGCGGCGGTGTCGCCTTGTCGGTCGGCCTGCATGCCCAGACCGGCGACGGCCGCGATCACGTTCGTCCGGGCGTCCGAGCGACGGGCAAACGGGCTGAGGATGTCGAGAATCTCATCCTCCGGGGTTCTGACCTTCGGCTCCACAGGCTCGACCTGCGGCGTGGGCGTGCGCAGGGGCTCGACGACGGCGGGGGCCTGTGCCCCGGACTCCCGGATGGGTACTTCGCGGGTGACAAAGATATCCGTGACGTTGAATTGGTCTACGTCTCCGGCCAAGGCAATCGCGTCGGTCAGCCGGAAGTCGGTTCGGGGAATGCGGTATCGGCCGGACCTGGCTACCCCCCAGCCGTAGATCGAGAAGTACCGGCTCTGGGACTCCATCAGTAGCACGCTTACGGAAGGATTGCGCAGGATGCTCGGCGAGAGGATTGACTTGATTTCGTCCTCGAGGCCCTTCTCGGTCAAGCCCGCCGCGCGAACCTGTCCCACTTCGGGGATGGAGATGCGGCCGCTCTCGGTCACGATGTAGTCGTTCACAAAGGGGAAGCCTTCGCGCTGCAGCTCGTAGATACTGATCCGCACGACATCCCCTACGCCCAATACGTAGTCCTGTTCATACGAAATCAGGTCTTCGGGCGTAGGCTCTTCGGCTCCGGTGTAGGTCGGATCAGGCTCGCTGGCCACACCGAGGTCGTCGAGGATGACGTTGACCACGGGCACCGGACGAAACCGCCCGATCTGGGTCGGATCAATCATGTCGTTCGAGCAGCCTGCCGCTCCCAACAGGCCCAGCGTGACCGCCGACAACAGAAGTACCTTGAGATGTTTCATGTTCAAAACCCGGTCCCTAAGATTCCTGCTCTCACGCGGAGCCCGAGACTCGCCGAGGCGGCCACCCCCTCGGGCCCGGCACGGTACAGCCCCCCCGCTGGCCCCTTATGGCCATCGGGCGCAGGACCCCCGCGCCGTAACTGATATGACTATCGGTCCGAAGCCGTGTTTCCTTAACTCCCTGGCGACTCTAAATCCACCGCCCATCATATATTACGGAACGGCCTGCCCCCAGCGGCAGCCCGGCCGGTAACATGCGCGATGGTAGCAGAGTCATCCTGAATCGGCAAGAGAAATCACGCTTTGCGACGCGCCGGGCGGCATCCGTGAAAAGCGGTGCCGGCAGTCATCCACCGATCCGGTGACGCCGTGTTCCGGGGCGAAGGGCGGCGGTCCGAGGTGCGGGGCGGGATCAGTGGACAGGGCGGCGGTTTTATGGTACATACCGCACCGTCGAATGCGGATAAAAGGACTCCTTGGGAGGTCTTCATCCATGGACGCTTCGGTGCTGCGGCAACCAAGGCGCCGCAGGTTGGCGGTCGTGTTACAGGTTATCGGACTGATCGGTCTGGGGGGCGCCGCCGGCGCCGGTGTCGGTTTTACCGTCGCCGACCGGGGGGCACGGTGGTTCCCCACGACGTTTGACGCCCTCATTATTGGTGCGGGACTGTCGCTCATCATGCTCCTTGGAGGTCAGGTCATGGCCGATGTGTCATCGGACGCCGGGCGGAGCCGAATTCGCATCCGAAAGCGATCGATCGTGCTCTTGGGGCTGGTGGTCGCGGCCGGCCTTGTGCATCTGGCCAGTTGCCGCATGCAGCGGTCCAGCCCCCTGACCCAGCTTTCCGCGGATGAGTACGCCGAGGCCTTCCAGGCCGATCTGGACGCCTATCAGCGTCTCGACGCGGGGCTCGCGGAGCAGTTGGCCGTGCTGGAGGCCCACCCGGCGATGTTCGATGGGGCCCGGGCCCACGCCCACCCGCCCACGGATGCCGAGGCGCGTCTCCTGCGCGACGTGTGGGTCAGCATCTACGACCAGGCGTTCGCCCTGGATCGCATCCGTCTGTTCTACGAGGACTGGTATAAGTTCGACCCCTCGCGAGCCCAGCGGGCCTGCCACGTGCGGAGCTTCCTGTTGACCTTCGCCGCCGAGCTAAGCCTGTACGAAAAGGCCATCCGCATCTGTCGCCTGGTGGCGCGTAACCCCAATGTCGTGGCCTTCCTGGATGCCCCGCATCCCGGGACGGATCTGGGGCCGGAGACGTTCAGCACGTTCCGCCGGCAACTAACCGGCTCGGCCGATGCGGTGCGGGTCGGGGCCGGTCGAGCTTATTTGAAGGTGGTGAAGAACACGCTCGAGGGGCGTCGGATCGCGGTCGAATCCGGATGCGAGGCCCTGTGGGATAAGATTGAGACGCAGATTCGCCTGCTGGACGCCATCGCCCCGGCCGAGTGGGCCGCCGCCACGGTCCAGGGGGATATCGAACCACTGCGCCGCGGGGTTCTCCGGGTGTGGTATCCCTCCCTGCAGAAGGTGGCCACGTGGATGGGCGACACGCGATTGCGGCGGCGTGTCGGCGAGGTCCTCGTCACCGACGAGCAGCTTGAGGAGATGGACCGCCTCCTGGAGCCCGGGGATATCCTTCTCACGCGGAAGAACTGGTACATGAGCAACATCGGCCTGCCCGGTTTTTGGCCGCATGCCGTGCTTTACGTGGGCGGCCCGGAGAGGCTGGCCGAGTATTTCGACGACGATGCAGTCCGTGCGTGGCTGCGAGAGCGGACCGGTCAGACCACGTTTGTGGAGTACCTGTCGCAGACGTATCCCCAGCGTTGGATCGAGTACTCCCTGGTGGTGCACGGTCGGCCACACCGCGTGATCGAGAGCGTCAAGGACGGCGTCGTAATGCACACGCTGAGCCAGTGCGCGGGTGATTCGATCGCGGTCCTGCGGCCGCGCAAGGACAAGCTGGCCAAGGCCCAGGCGGTCGTGGAGGCGTTTTGGCACGTCGGCAAGCCGTACGATTACCAGTTCGACTTCGCCACGGACCATGCCCTGGTCTGCACCGAGCTGGTCTGGCGAAGCTGGCGGCCCGGCCCGGGCAAGGAGGGTCTGGACCTGCCGCTGGTGGAGATCGCCGGTCGGCTGACCCTGCCGGCCAACGAGATCGCCCGTCTTTATGCCGAGACCGCCGATCAGGCCGATCGGCCGTTGGATTTCGTGTACTTCCTGGACGCCCGTGAGCAGGAGGGCCGCAGCGTGATCGCCGATGAGCCGGCCTTCCGCCGGTCTCACAATCGCCCCAAGTGGGACTCGCCATGAACCCGGTCCGACATCAGAGCGATCGGGGCCGCCGTCAGGACATCAACTCCTTGAGCAGGGCGCGTTGAAAGTGCAGGCGGTTCTCGGCCTGGTCGAAGATAATGGATTGCTCGGATTCGGCCACGTCGTCGGTGATCTCCATGCCGCGGTAGGCGGGCAGGCAGTGCATGACCTTGGCCCGCGAGGGGGCCTTGGCGAGCAGGCCGGCGTTGACCTGATAGCCCTGGAAGTCCCGGATGCGCTGCTGCTTTTCCTCTTCCTGGCCCATGCTGACCCAGGTGTCGGTGTAGATGATATCGGCCTCGACGACCGCCTCGGCCGGATCGGTCACCTGCCGGGCGCTGCCGTCGCCGTCGTTGTTGGCCGTGGCCAAGGAGGCCTCATCCAGCTCATATCCCGGCGGCGAGGCGATGACGAATGCCAGACCCAGCTTGCCGCAGGCCAACGCCAGCGACCGCGCGACGTTGTTGCCGTCGCCGATGTACGCCAGCTTCAGCCCTTCGAGCCGTTCGCAGTGTTCCTGGATCGTGAGCATGTCGGCCATCGCCTGGCACGGGTGCGACCAGTCGCTCAAGGCGTTGATGACCGGCACCGAGGCGTACCGGGCCAGCTCAACGATGGTCTCGTGGGCGAACGTTCGCGCCATGAGCCCATCGACGTATCGACTCAAGACGCGGGCCATGTCCTTGGCCGGTTCCCGCCGGCCGATGATGCCGATATCCTCCGGCTTGAGATAGATCGCGTGACCGCCGAGGTCCGCCATCGCGACCTCGAAGCTGATCCGCGTTCGCAGGGAGGTCTTTTCAAACAGCATGGCCAGCACCTTGCCCGCCAGGCAGGTATCCCGTCCATGCGTCTTATACACGGCCTTCAATTCCCGGCTGAGCCGCAGCAGATGCAACAACTCCTCCTTGGTGCAGTCTTGGATGGACAGAAAATGTCGCATGATCACCCCTCTTGCCCAAGGACCTCGTCGAGGATGGCCATCGCCTGGTCGATCTCCTCCCGCGTGACGACCATCGAGGGCATAAGCCGCAGCACGTCGCCCTGCGTGCAGTTGATCCGCAGGCCCCGGTCGAGGCACCGCTGCACGATCTCGGCGCCGGGCTGCGTCAACTGCACGCCGACCATCAGCCCGATGCCCCGCACGTGATCGATCACGGCGTGCCGCTCCTTCAGGGCGTCCAGACGCTCGCGGAGGTGCTGGCCCATCTGTTCGGCGCGGGTCAGGAGATTCTCCTCGTCGATGGCCTCGATGACGGCGATGCCCGCGGCGCAGGCCAGCGGATTGCCCCCGAACGTCGAGGCGTGGCTGCCGGGCACGAGCGAGGCGGCGATGTCGGGCCGGGCCATCATCGCGCCGATGGCCACGCCGCCGCCCAGGGCCTTGGCCAGGGTGACGATATCCGGCTCCACGTCGTAATGCTGGTACGCGTACCACCGGCCGGTACGTCCCATGCCGGTCTGCACCTCGTCGAGGATCATCACCGCGCCGTGCTGATCGCACAGTTGCCGGACCGTCCGCAGATATTCGGGCGTGGCCGGGCGGATGCCGCCTTCGCCCTGAATGGGCTCGACGAGCACGCCGGCCACCTCGTCGCTGAAGGCCTTCTCCATCGCCTCAATGTCGTTGAAGGGCACATACTGAAAACCGGGCACCAGTGGCAGAAAGCCTTCATGGTACTTGGATTGTGCCGTGGCCGTGACCGTCGCGAACGTCCGCCCGTGGAAGCTGCGCTCGGCGGTGATAAACCGGTACTTCTCCGGCGGGGTGTGTTTGCGGGCCAGTTTCAGGGCCGCTTCGTTGGCCTCGGCACCGCTGTTACAGAAGAAGCATTTGCCGCCGAACCCCCGCTCCGAAAGCATCCGGGCCAGACGGCCTTGGGCCTCGGTGTAGAACGTGTTGTCCATGTGCAGCAACTCACCGGCCTGTCGGCGGATGGCCTCGACCACCTTGGGGTGGCAATGGCCGATGCCGCTGACCGCCCAGCCGGGGAACATGTCCAGGATTTCGTTGCCGTCGGCGTCCCACAGCCGGTTGCCCTGCCCCTTGGCGATCACGCGCGGCAGACGGCCATAGTTGCCGATGACGTACTTGTCGAACAGGTCGATGACTTCGTTTGTGTTCATCCGGTGTTCCTTTCGGACCGGCGAACCGGCCCATATCCGTTCAAAAAACACCCCGGCCCCATCCCGTGGCCCAGAGGGGGGCATAGACTCAGCGTATGATCTGCGTGCCGATGCCCTTGTCGGTGTAGATTTCCAGCAGCAACGAATGCGCGATGCGGCCGTCGATGATGTGGGCCTTCTGCACGCCGCCTTCCAGGGCGACCAGGCAGGCCTCGACCTTCGGCCGCATCCCCTCGGTGATGACGCCCTCAGCGATCATCTGCTCGATCTGCGGTTCGTTCAGACTGCTGACCCAACTGTCCGGGTCGTCCCGATCCGTCCGGATGCCGTGCGTATCACTGAGGACGACGAGCTTTTCGGCCTGGACGGCCGCGGCGATTTTCCCGGCGGCGCCGTCGGCGTTGACGTTCAGCTTGCCGCCCGTCTTCGCGCAGGCCACCGTGGCAATCACGGGGACCACCCCGGCGCGGCACAGGGCCTGCAACAGCGAGCCATTGACCTCGGTGGCCTCGCCCACCAGACCCAGGTCGATGCGTCGGCCCTGGTCGTCGGTCCGGCGGATCGGTTCGGCCAGCAGTACGCAACTGCCCAGCGAATGCAGCCCCATCGCCGGACAGCCCAGTTCCTGTAGCGTCTGGCAGATCGGCACGTTGATCTTCTTGACCAGTGTGTGCTCGGCGATGTTCAGCGTGCGCTCGTCGGTGTAGCGGCGGCCCTGGACCCAGACGGGTTCGAGGCCGGCCTCGGCCATGGCCCGCGTGATCGCCTTGCCGCCACCGTGCACAAGGATCGGCTGCATCCCGACCGTGGCCATGAAGACGACGTCGGTCAACAGCTTGCGGCGGAGCGACTCATCGTCGAGGATGCTCCCGCCGAGCTTGACGACCACGATCCGCCCCCGGAAGCGACGGATGTACTCCATCGCCTCGACCAGGGCGGCGGCTTTTTCAATCGCCTTTTCCATAGTCCATGAACCCGATTCCCAGAGATTTGCGCCGAATCGCCAATGCCCAAGAGCCAACGGAGGGATTTGAACCCTCAACCGCTGGTTTACAAAACCAGTGCTCTACCGTTGAGCTACGTTGGCCCGATCAGTCGTCTTGTCGATGGCCCGCGCATCGCAAGCCGGCGGAAAACCCCATAGTGTATTCACCGGCCAACAGGCGTGCAAGTATGCTTTTTTGGGCGTGTTGCGCCTGATCGTGGCGGTTAGCGGGTCCGCCGGCCCATCGGGGAAAAGTCCACGTATTCCAGATCGAGCCGGACGGGGTCGGGCCCGGAGAGTTGGATCTCGATGCGTGTGGGCAGAATCCGATCCACCTGGGTCACTCGCTCAAAATTGAAGGCGTGGGCCAGAATCGACCGCTTTCGGGCATCCACGACCCGCACCCGGTCCACGCGGCCCTGCGCAACGGGCCTGAGGAGCGCCACGGAGAGACCTTTGGGCACGACCAGTGCGGGGACAAGGGCCGCATCGATCGCTTCGTACGACTGCCCATCGATTCTCTCCACGGCGTCGCCGGTCTCCGTGGGTGTCGCCACGAACCCGCCGGACACGGCAAAGAGGCTCAGGATCGCTTGGGCCGTGGCGGCCGAGCACAGCGACTCGGCGCCAGGGACTGTACGCACGGCGGCGAATTGCCCCTTGTGAAGCTGCCAGGCGCAGGGGCCGCTCGGCTCATCGGCGGTGATCACCAAGCGGGACGCCGTCGGGCAGATCCGATGCTTCTGTTCGGTCAGGTAACGCGAGCCGTCGGCGTGATAGACAGTCACCACAACGTCGGCCAGCAGGCCCGGTCCGTCGCACTCGGTCGCCGGCCCGCCGTCGGCGGCCACGGAACGCCCCGCGGGTTGTGGAGCTTGTTGGCAGCCGCACGTCGCCCCGAGAATCATCGCCAACACCCCCACGCCCATCCGCATTGACGCCTTCATGGTTCCACCCTATCCCTGCAACGAGTTGTCCACACGCTCTCTGACCGGCGAGCGCCTGCGTGTCGGCCGGGCCATCGGCCCGGCCGCCGCGAGACCGCTCCTTATTATCCTGGACCGCTACAACGCGGCCAGCTTCTGATACAAGGCATAACGCGAGGCGGCATCCTTGCTGGCCTGCTCCATAAGCCGTGCCGCCAGCTCGGGATGGCGCTGCTTGAGCCGTCGGAATCGGTTCTCGCCGTAGGCGTACTCCTCGAACGACAGCGTCGGCTCCTTGGAATCCAGTTGCAGCGGGTTCTCACCCTTTTCATACCGCCGCGGATCAAACCGATACAACGGCCAATGCCCGCAGGCCACGGCCTTCTTCTGCTCTTCGAGCCCCAGCGACATGTTGATGCCGTGGGCGATACAGTGAGTGTAGGCGATAATCAGCGACGGGCCGTCGTAGGTCTCGGCCTCGACGAACGCCTTGACCGCCTGATTCGGATTGGCGCCCAGCGCGATCCGCGCGACGTAGATGTTGCCGTAGGTCATCGCCATCA
>NPIE01006961.1_pt2 | contig 61852 bp, 52 predicted proteins | sample 8637661 | NCBI WGS metagenome assembly NPIE01 (sample SAMN07420842, study PRJNA396082) | bioreactor metagenome | isolation source: sample BA12 brine-fed electro-methanogenic bioreactor BA | place: Japan: Kochi | collected 2016-12-09 | reverse complement strand
CTGTACATGATGGTATCGATGATTTTTACCATCATCGCGGAGCTTGCTTTTACCCTCTATACCGATGTCTTTGATATTTTCAATGTTCTCGGCCACGGCATGAAAATTGTCTCCTTCTACTATATCTACAAGGCCCTGATTGAAGTTGGTCTTACCAATCCGCTGGATGTTCTTTTTGCCGATCTGAGTGATCAGAAAGAGAGACTGCGGCTGAAAAATGAGCATCTTGAGGAAGAAATTGACAAAAGGACAAAAAGGGAGGCTCATCTCAGGCGGATAAGCGGAGATATCGGAGAAGCGAAACAGCAGGTCGAAGAACATCTCAGGAAGCTGAAGGATGAGCGGAACAGGCTGGTTGCGGAATTGTCGGCTGCAGCCCTTAAGAAATCCGACATTGTCCAGAATAACGCCAGGCTTATCAGGGAGCTGCAAAACTGCAATTATGAAAAAGAAATAATCCATGAGCAGCTGAACTACTACCTCAGGATAGTGGAACAGTCCGGGCGTGATATCGGGAAGATGATAGAATAGGTACTGATTCTGTGCAGTCTTGTGACCATCGAAGTAAAGAACCAGATGCAGGGAAATGAAAAAATATTCCCGCCTTAAACTGCGGTTAAGGCATAATATGAAATATGAAAGCAAACACAGAATATATCCGAGACTCAAAAACATGGAGACCCCGCGAAGGAGCTTATCCGCCATATTGAAGATGAGGATTATCCTTATAGTAATATTTCTCTCAAGGCGGTACTTGTTTCCGGAGAGACAACTCTCAACTGAGGGATGTGCTATTTTACCGTAAGAAGACCGCCGCCTTGTGATACAATACGGCTAATGAACAGGGAAAAAACCTTTCTGCATAATGAACAGTACTTCCGACTCACTGGAGGAGATTTCGGACGTCTTATGCTTGAGAAGCATATGCAGGGAGGTCTGGAAAGGACCCTGGATGTTTCCGGGCCCTGGAATCTTACGGGCCTGTTCGAGATCGACGATGGTTCGATTTCATTTTACAGTGATGATGAAATTCTGGAATATAAAGAACCGCTGATAGCAGTGTACCTGCCGGCATGGTCTCTAACCGAAATCTCCGGCTGCTTTCGCAATGCCTGCCTCAAAATGGTAATTGAGCCGGCAGATGGTCGGGAACATGAGTCCGAACCGCGTGTATTTATTCCGGCCGGGACCAGCAGAACCATTTCCCGCTGTAGCGCACCCTCTTCCCGTGCCCGGCAGATAAAAGCGGCTCTGGAAGATCACTACCGGGACGATGTGAACATGAAGGAGCTGGCCTGTTCCTTCAGCATGAAGGAGTCGGCATTCTCTCTCTGCTTCAGCAGGAGCTGGCGATTAAGTCCGAAACAGTATCAGATAAGATTGCGGATCCACTACTCGCTTATGCAGATGCTCAGCGGGGATGAGTCAAAACTGAAGGTTATTGATACCGCTTTTGATGCCGGATTTCAGGATTTGAGCCGATTCAACAAGCAGTTTCGGGCGATTCTGGACCTTCGGCCACGGGAAATCCTCGGTAACAAATGGCAACAGGGAATGTAAAAAAACGCCCGGATCTACGAAAGGAAATGCGGCAGAATATCCGCATATTCAGTTCGGAGGCATTACGTGTTTAAACAAATTATCTTTTCTCTGTCGGTATTCGGTGTTTCATCCGGTCTCATCTGCCTGGGTGTATATCTGTTCATTCCCTTATGTATGGAAAACTGGTCACTGCTTTTCGGGGAGGCCTATCTTTTCTGTTTTTATACTCCTTTTGTGCTCATATTTACGGCAGCACTGATTTTCTATCGACTGGAAGGTAATCCATGGCGGTGGAAGAAATTTTCTGCAAGAATGAGGCTTCGCCGGCTCGACAAAAAAACGCTTATTATGACAGGCTTTCTCCTCCTCTGGTCGACCGCTGCTTACCTGATTCTCTCCTACACAGCAGGAGCCTGGCTTGCCCGTAATATCTCCCTGTTTACTCCCCCCGACTGGTTTCCGGGAGGTCTTAATCCCCTGAAGACCATGGAGCCGAATACCTTCCTTGGGGTCCCAATGAAGGGACGGTATTTGTTCCTTGTCGGGGGCCTGACGGGGTGGTTCTTCAACATAGCCGGTGAGGAACTGCTTTTCCGGGGTTTTCTTCTTCCCAGAGAAGAAGCTGTGCTGGGCAGGTATGCCTGGGTATTCCAGGGATTTCTCTGGGCGGTGTGGCATGTCTACTGGGCCTGGAATGTGCTTCCTCTTTTAGCGGCTGTAACACTGCCTCTCTGCTTTGTTGTTTCCCGCAGCCGGAATACCTGGGCGGGAATAATTGTGCACGGAACGCTGAACCTGATTCCCTTTCTTCTTGCTGCGTCCTATCTATAGGTACGCTCACCCTCATTGAAATCCAGCTTAAGCGAAAATGAGAGTCCTACGGTAATCAGAAGGGCGAGAAACAGAAACAGAATCCGGTAGCTCCCGGCTCCGAGGCCCGTTGAGAAATCAAGGAAAAGTCCCGCCGCCAGCGGCAGTCCGGCACTGAAGGGCATCTCCATTATTGCGACAAGGGCGAAATGGGGGGTCGTATCCCGGATGTTTGCTATCGATTTTACCGCCGGTGCGAAAACCAGCATGCGGAGGGCGCGGGAAGCGCCCAGCAGGCCGGCGGCCAGGAGAAAAAGAAGGAACGACCGGCCGGGCAGGAGGAAGAGCACCCCGGCGAGGGCAAAGAGCTTGGAGGTAACCATTTTCCCCTTCAGACTCAGCAGGTCGAGCCAGCCGAATAGAATCTGGGATAAAATTCCTCCGCCGTAGCTTACCGCGACAAAGAGCCCGGCGATGAGTTCCTCGGGAATACCGGCATAATCCTTCGCATAGTTTCCGTAGAATGAGAGAGCTGCCACAACGGCAAAGTAACTGAAATCACCTGCTATAAACAGCCGGAACTCCTTTACAGCGAAAATCGCGCGGAGCCGTCTTATAAAATCAGGGATTCCCGAGAAGGGAGGAAGAATCGTCTCTTCGTCGTCGTGTTCTTCCCGGGTCAGCAGGAAAAACAGGGAACCGATAAAAAGGATAATACCGCCGAAGCTGAAGACCATCGCCGCTCCCTCTATGGAGAGGGCGTAGCGGGCGACGGTGCGGTAAAGGACGAAACTGCCCGCGATCTTGGCACAGCTCTGGACTATGTACATGACCGAAAGGGCCCGCATGCTTTCGGCCCTGGTAAACAGGGATATAATGTAGCTTTGCCAGGTTGTCAGGGTAAAACCGATGCCCATGGAAAACAGCAGGTATGCCCCGAGAAAAAGTCGCAGAACGCCTGCCTCGGGCCGGGCGATCCAGAGGTATAGTCCAAAGCTTATTACCGGAAGCGCCGTAGCAAGATGGTAAATGATAACGCTGGACTTCATGCTGCGGAAGCGGGAAGAGACAAAAGCCGCCGTAAGGGAAAAGAGGGGAATGCTTACACCCAGGAACACCGGGAGCAGCCCGATCAGAAAAAATGAAGCCCCAAGGCTGCGCAAAAAAAGCTGAAGAAAGGTGGATTCGATGAGCAGGGGCAGGCTCATGCCCCAGAAAAATTCCACCAGCGTTATGCCTGTTGTATTGCGTATGAAGTCGCCGCTTTTCTCTGACATAAGAGGAATAGTAGCGTTTTAGCCGGGAAAGGGGAATCAGGCTTTTATAAAACATTTATTTGAGTAAAAAGGCCCTCGCTGTAAGAGGCGAGGGCCGTACGACCGATGACAGTTATATGTGCCTCAGTAGTTCAATCTTGCAGAGATCCGTGAACGATAGGTATCAAGAACTACTGCGATTATAATAATCATTCCCGTTACAATCTGACGTGCGAAATCTCCCATGCCGATAAGCAGCAGGCCGTTATTCAGGACTCCCATAATTGATGCACCCAGGAAGGTACCTACCAGAGATCCCTTACCGCCGCTCATGCTTGTGCCGCCGATAACAACAGCCGCTATGGCGTTCAGTTCAAATCCTACACCAAGAATTGGACTGGCAATGCTCATACGGAGCATGTAAAGAATCGTGGCAATTCCTACTGTCCCGCCGCAGATGGTAAATGCAAGCACCTTGTAAAAGCGGACATTGTGTCCTGACAGTCTGACCGATTCTTCATTGTTGCCTATGGCATATATCATTCTGCCGAAGACTGTCTTTCGCAATATCACCGAGCCGATAATTACAAGAAGAAGGGCCATAAGGAAGATAATGGGAAATACCCCGAAAAAGTTTATGGTACCAAAGCTGTTGAAAACAGCGGGGAAGTTGAAGATGGTTCTGGATCTGCTTATCTGAAGAGCAAGGCCTCTTGCAATGTTGAGCATTCCCAGGGTTACAATAAAAGAGTGTATCTTCCATTTTTCGGAAATTATTCCATTTAGAAATCCTATTGCCATTCCCGAGAGAATGCTCAGCAATACCGCAAGTATTATTGCCATTTCGAGTGATAATGCCGGATTCGTCAAAGCTTTTCCTGCAATAATGGAACAAAATGCCAGTACTGATCCTACGGAAAGATCTATTCCTCCCAGAAGAATGACAAAGGTCATTCCGACGGCAATGACGGTATTAATGCTTATCTGGGTGAATATATTCGAAATATTATTAATGGTAAAAAAGTTGGGTGCTCCAATACTGAAAGCCGCAACAAGCACCAGCAGGACAATGCCTATACCAACTTCCTTCAGGAACATGTTTACCAGCAAGCGGACTCTTTTATTATCTCTCATGTTTTATGCCTCGTTTTCAGGATTTCACATATTCCTTATAGGAAAGTGATAGTATCGATTCCGGATCGAACTCGGGTCGATTCAGAACTCCGGTTATCTTGCCATCGGAGAAGACAAGTATTCTGTGACATATCCCTATCAGTTCCGGGAGTTCGGAGGATACGACTATAATTCCTCTTCCCATGGCCGCAAGTCTCCAGAGAAGAAGGTATATTTCGTATTTGGCTCCGACATCTATTCCCCTTGTCGGTTCATCAAAGATAAATACTTCCGAATCTCGGAAGAGCCATTTCCCGATAAGAATCTTCTGTTGATTTCCTCCGGAGAGGTGCAGGGTCTTTTTGTGAATCGAAGAGGTACGTATCTTCATTTCCCTGATCTGTTTTTCGGTAACAGCCTTCTCCAGTGGTTTCTGGAGGAAACCATGTTTTGATACCGCCGGCAGATTTGTTATGGTTGTGTTTTCCACACAGCTCATCTCAAGAATAAGCCCCTGTTCTTTTCGGTTTTCCGTAAGCAGGCAGAGCCCGTTCTTTACAGAATCACGGGGACTTTTTATGGACAGTTCTTTTCCGTTCAACGTAATTGTACCGGTTTCTTTCGGATCGGCGCCAAAGATCGCTCTTACCGTCTCTGTTCTGCCCGATCCCACCAGACCCGCTATACCCAGGATTTCTCCTTTTCTCAGGACGAAGGAGTTTTTATGCCGGCAGCCTTTGAATGCGAGTTCCCGTATCTCAAGAAGCCCTTCGCCTGGAACTACAGCTGCATCAAAGGGATACTCCGCCTCCATACTTCTTCCTACCATCATTTTTACTATGCCCGGAATATCAAGACTGGAAGCGTTGTGGGTGGCTACAAGCTGGCCATTGCGGAGGATGCTTACTCTGTCACCTATGCGAAAAACTTCTTTGAGGCGATGAGAGATATAGATAATAGATACACCCTGCTCTTTCAGTCTTTTTATCAGGGTGAAGAGAGTATCTATTTCTGCAGGCATAAGGGTAGCAGTCGGTTCGTCAAAAATGAGCAGTTTGCTTTCTCCTGAAAGTGCCTTTGCTATTTCAACAAGCTGCATCTGAGCAACTCCAAGATTTTCTACCAGAGTCATCGGGGATTCTTTGGAAAGGCCGACCTTATCCATAAGGACGCGGGCCTCTTTATAGAGCCGTTTATAATCAATAAATCCGTTTTTTTTCGGAAGCTTTTCAAAGTAAATGTTTTCTGCAATTGAAAGATAGGGAAGCAGGTTGAATTCCTGATACACAACACGAATGCCCTGCTTTATTGCATCAAGAGGAGATTGGGGAGTATATGAACTTCCCTGAAAAAGAACCGAACCGCGGCTCGGTTTATACACTCCGCACAAAATTTTTATTAATGAAGATTTTCCTGCACCGTTTTCTCCAAGAAGGACATGAACTTCTCCTTTGTTAATGGAAAGATCAATGGATTCAAGTGCTTTAACGCCAGGAAAATAGAGACTGATATCATGTAACTCTATAATATTCTGTTCGCTGTCCATCAGTAACCCTTTACACGGTCAGCGCAAGGAAGGTGTGACCCTCCCCTGCGCTTTGTTTTTTCATTTTCCGCTTATTTGAAGAAATCTTTTGTGGCAAGAATCAGGGGTGATTCGACCCAGCCGAGATTCTCTCTTTTTCCTTCCATAATTTCAAAACCTGCATTGAACGCAAGGATTGCCATTTCTGCTCCGTCCATGTGTACGGTAGCCAGCATCTTATCATTGAGAATCAGATCCTTCACCGCGGGGATGTTGTCAAAGCCTACTACTTCCACGTCACCGCGTCCTGCTGCTTCCAGCGCTCTTACAACACCCAGGGCCATTGAGTCATTTGCACACATTACACCCTCAACATCAGGGTGCTTGGTCAGAAGATTGGTCATGAGCGTATTAGCCTCTTCAGCTTCCCAGTGAGCAGTGTTTGAAGCCAGCAATTCAAGCTTGTGGGTATCAATCGCTTTCATGAATCCGTCTTTTCGCTGTTTTGCATTATCGGCTCCGGGATTACCCTCAATAATAATGACCTTGCCTCCGGAACCAAGCGTCTCTCCGAGATAGTTTCCGACCATTTCGGCACCATCGGTATTGTTGGGACCTACAAACAGAAATTCTTCAGGAAGCCCGGCGGCCTTCAGGGCTGTTTTATCCAGGGTCACATCAAAATTGATGACTACAACACCTGCATCGAGGGCTCTTTTAACAGGAGCGACCATCCCGACCGAATCGGCAGGAGCCAGTACAATCAGGTCAACACCCTTGGTAATAAGGCTGTCGACAGCATTTACCTGTGTGTCGAAATCCGTTTCAGAGTTCATTCCCATGGTAAGCAGGGTGAATGAGCCGTCTTCTTCGGCATATGCTTTCGCACCCTCTTCCATGGCCATAAAAAATTCATTGGCCAGGGATTTCATGACAAGACCGACCACCGGTTTATCACTTTTTTCTGCTTCCTTTGCCCCTCCGGCGGATAGAAATGACGGCACAAGAATAATCATGCACATCAGCACAGCGTAGAACCTTTTTTTCATGTTCCTTCTCCTTTGTATTTCCCTTTTGCAGGGTTTAATAACGGATGTATTGCAGGAAGCGTGCCAAAAAAACTATCCTGATTTCGGCTGTTATTGTCCATTTTCTCCGCTATTAATCGATTTTCATCGGAAATGCAGCTTTCGGTGTTCAATACTGTATTCATACAAGTGTCCAGAAACTGTACACTATTGGTTCGCAAGAGGCATGGTAATTCTAAAGGAGCACCCCTCATTTTCCAGGGATGTAACCGAGATCTTTCCGTTGTAGCGGGTGAGAATATTGTAACAGAGTGAAAGACCGAGACCGAAATGCCCGGTAGCGGCTTTTGTCGATTTGAAAGGCAGAAAAATATCATTGGGGTCTTCAACCTGAATTCCGGGTCCGGTATCCGTAAAACTGAGACACAGATGTTTTCCGTTGTTCTTTACAAGAGCCGAGAGATCGATCACTATTTTCCCGCCGCCGGGCATTGCTTCAAAAGAGTTCTTAAACAGATTGAGAAGTACCTGCTTAAATTCATTCTGATTCATCTCTATCAGAAACTGATCCTCACTTCTTTTCAATGCGATGTTGATGTTCCTGTTTGCGCCGTTGTATTTAACAAGATCTATAATATTGGATATCTCATCCTCAACATCAATAATTTCGGTTGTCTGTTTGCGGTTTTCGGAAAAGGCTATAAGGTTGCCTATTACTTTTGAGATATAATCAATCTGATCGAACAGGTGATGAATAACATTATCGTGCTGTTCATGTTTAATTTTTCCCTGCCTGAAGGATTCAAGGTAGTTGCTGATCACACCCAGGGGATTATTTATTTCATGTGCGACACCTGCCGCCAGAAGTCCCACCGAGGCAAGCTTTTCAGACAGGACAAGCTGTTCCCGCAATTGCTCCCTCTCTGTAGTATCTTCAATAATAAGCATATTGCCGATATGTATGTTTTCATCATGCACAGGATAGACCAGAATGTTTACAACTACCTTTCGGGAATCCAGATACAGAGGAATGTTGTATCGGTAGGCCATTTTTTTGTCTGCAAGGGTCTCATAGATAATTCCCAGAGCCTGGGGGTTCCTGGAAAAAAGTGAATCGATGGTAAGCCCTTCCTGCTCTTCGATACGGAAGAATGTTTTTGCACTTTCATTGATAAGGTGTATCGAGTCATTATGATCTGAAACAACAAGACTTATCGGCAGCTGCTTTAAGACTACTTCATTGTATTTAAGGAGCCTGTTGAATTCCTCTATCTGCTTATGCTCTTTATCGAGCCTTGAGAACTGCGTATATGCCATTTTTATCAGGCTGATTTTATCAAGCTCCTGAATATCTTCAGATATAAGAACTTCTCCCTTGCGTATGACACTGACCCGATCCGCAATCATGTACAGATCATCTATACGGTGAGTAACGAAAAGTACAGATTTTCCCTGTTTTTTCAAGCTTTTCAGGGTATTGATAACCGACTCCAGGCTTGCAGCGGAGAGTTTTTCCAACGCTTCATCAAGAATCAATAAAGCCGGCGGGGTATAAAGATTTCGGACAATGCTGAGAAAGGCGCGGTCCGAGAGACCCAGTTCAGATACTCTGCTTGAAGCTTTCAGATCAAAACCATGTTCCTCAAGAAACGTCTCCGCCAGGTGCAGCACTTTTTTCTTGCTGAAGAAACGACCGGGAGTCTGAAACAGGGCTTTGTTTGCCACGAAAAGGTTCTCTGCTACGGTGAAGCATTCATTTAGCTGGATCTTCTGGAAGACCATTCTAATGCCTGCATCTATGGTATCCTTATAGCTCAGTTTCGAATAAGGTTGGCCATTGAAAAGGACCTGACCGCTGCTGGGTTTATTCAGGTTGGCGACAATGGATGCAAGTGTAGATTTGCCGGCTCCATGCTCTCCGACAATGGCATGAATTTCTCCCGCATTTATTTTTATATTTATATTGTTGAGCGCAACAATGGAACCGTATTTGTACGTTACATCGGACAGTTCAAGAATTGTTTCATTTTCCATTTGAGAATCAGAATATTCCATGTTTTCTCATTTTGCTGTAAAGCGTACTTCTGCTGATATTGAGCGATTCTGCAGCTTTTTTCTTGTTGTTGTTCCACCGCTTCAATTCCCGGACAAGCATACCCTTTTCGGTTTCCTGCAGCTGGTTTTTCTGACTGCCCGTATGCATGCTTCCGGGAAGGTCTTCCAGATCAATATGATCTTTCGTACAGATTGCAGCCGCATAGTTTATTACATTCTTCAGCTCTCTTATATTGCCAGGCCAGTTATGCTGTTTAAGAACTTCCAGAACAGCATTACTGACTCCGGAAACAATTTTACCGTTATCCCTGGCATATTCTTCCAGAAAATGGTTTACCAGAAGCGGAATATCGTTTTTTCGATCCCGAAGCGGGGGAATGCGGATTGTTGCTGCATTAAGACGATAGAAAAGGTCCTCCCTGAACCTGCCTTCACGTATAAGCTCTTCCAGATTTTTGTTTGTTGCCGATAAAAACTGCACATCCACCTTAATCAAGCTGCTGCCCCCAAGCCGATGGAGTTCCCTGTTCTGCAGCACCCTCAACACCTTGGACTGTACCGCCAACGGCATATCCCCTATCTCATCCAGGAAAAGAACGCCTTTATCCGCCTGTTCAAAAACACCCTTGTAGACACTGGTCGCACCGGTAAAAGCACCCTTCTCATGACCAAAAAGCTCATTATCGAGTAGTGAGTCGGGATACGCAGCACAATTAATCTTAACCATGTTTTTATCTTTCCTGCAGCTGCAGGCATGGAAGTAATCCGCAAATACTTCTTTCCCCGTCCCGTTTTCTCCGTGCAGGAGAATTGCTATTCTGGTGTCTGCAAGCCTTTCAAGGGTGCTTTTAAGCTCAACTATTGCCGGATCGTCGCTTATAATCTTCGGAAGATATTCATCCAGACGCTTATACAGATTTCTGTTTTCATGCCTGAGTTTTCTTAAAGTTTTTGCATTCCTGATCAGGGTCAATAATTTGTCATACTTTACCGGTTTCTGAACATAGTCAAATGCACCGAGCTTGATAGACCTGACCGCCGATTCAATAGTCGCGTAACCGGTAATCATGATTACCGGAATATCCGGATACAACTCGGAGAGCTGCATCAATACTTCAATTCCCGATGATTCTCTCAATTTTACATCAAGAAGAACTACATCAATATGGCTGCTTCGGATAAGGGCCAGAGCCTCCGTGCCGGTATGGGCCGAGCATACGTGCAGTTTCTCTCCCGACAGCATCTGGATCAGGCTGTTGCAGAAGTCTACATTATCATCAATAATTAAAACGGAAGTATCCATATATTGTACACACCATTATTCAAAGATGTGCAGTTATCATACACCGATTACGGAAAATCTCAAAACTTTTTATGAAAAAATCTGCAATCATGAACTGGCGTGATGCAGGATACGGTCTAGATCAGCTCCCGGTAGTCACGTTCAATAAAACGGCGCAGCCGGTTGATGAGCCTGGCCGCGGGAGCCCCGTCTACCAGGTCATGGTTAAAGGCAGCGGTAATGTTTATTATTTCACGTACAACTATTTCATCATTTTTTACCACCGGTTTCTTTACGACACTGCCGACGGCAAACGATACGGCCTTTGGCCCTCCGGCGTAGGGGATAATGTATCCCTGGGCATTTGAAAACATGCTTACCGATGTTACAAAGACGGTGCCGGAATAGTCTCTGACCAGCTTATGATTCCGGAGAATCCGCCGGAAGATAAAGAGGACAAGTCCTCGGGGCAGAAGCGTGAAGAGTTTCTGCCCGTATCTGGAGGTCAGGTAAGAGATCTCTTCTCCGCTTGTCTCTTTGGCCCGGGCTATTTCCCGGTCCACTTCCGCTAGGCTTTTTCCGTTTATATTCCGGATTATGCACTGCTTGTTGTAGATCTCCCCGTCGGCGTTAATCTCGATGGGAATATCGATATCAACCTCGGAAAAGGTTGTTTTACTTTTAAGGTTGATCATGGAGTTGAACTCCGGGTACTCCTCCAGGCATTTCCCTATCGCCTTGAGCATGAAGGCAAAAAGCGAGCCGCCGGAGCCTCCGCTCCTTCCGGCCCGCAATTCTTTCCTCAGGTCGGTAACATCGAAGTCCAGCAGCGCGTAGAAGTTATGCCCTCCGTTGACCATCTCGAATCCGTAAATCGAGAGTTTTCGGAAGGCCGATGTTTTCTCCCGTTTAATACTCATTGTTTAATCTACTGATGACAGTGTTCAGGGGTCGTTTACCAGGTGGACCTCTACCGCAGTACTTTTCCCCGTTTCCACGCGGAAGGGCTGGCTGGCTTTTGCTACTATGTTTGACAAAACAGCTTGAGTACCATTATCTGACCAGATATCGAGATAGTACCAGCCGGGCTCACCATAGGTGGCATAATTATCAATGGTAACGGTGACGCCATGGTAGACAGCCGAAGCCCCTTCCACATAAAAGATATTGGTAAAGGGGATACTGTCTTCTGTGAGTTCAAAATTTTCGTCCTCATCCTTCAGCCCGAAAAACATCTCCAGCTCCGCCACATCATCAAAGGATCCCATATAGAGGAAATAGTCCCTCTCCGAGGGAATCCCCGAAACGGTGCAGTACTCAGGATCTCCTGGGGGATCCGGGATTTCGACGATAAAGTAGGGGCTTCCTCCGAACTTGATGGTGCCTCCAAGGGCAAGCTCTATAAGCAGTTCCGTAAGATCGTCTTCGGCGGAAGCGGGATCATTAAGATCAACAATTGCCGCGGTAAGCCGAGTAATCTCCTTCAGGGTATCTTCAAAATCCGAAGGGACAAGGAGTCCGGCGAGGATGTCGGTGGGGCCGGTTATACCTCTGCTCATGGAAATGTTCAGGCTCATGTCCCCGTCCTCTTTGGAGAGGGGGGAATAGCAGGAGGTCGATAGCAGAAGAACGATAAGTGCGAGAATGAGAAGGGCTGCCTTCCGGATACCGGGCAGGGTCTGTATGGTCCTATTTTTCATGGCTTTTGACTCCTCTTATTCGTAAATGACCGTAAGGGCGATGCTGCCGTACTCCAGCCCCTGAAGGGGAGGGGGCAGCCGGGAGGGAAGGCCTTCGATGCCGGAAAAGGCGGGGAGGGGAGAGAGCACTATCATCAGCTCGTTCTCCCGGGCACCGATTCCCCCGCGGGGAGGACCATTTCCGAAGGCAGAGCCGCGTCCGCCGGCCGAAACCAGGGTACCGATATTGAAGCGGTTCGCGAGCCATACGGAGCCCGTGAATACCCGGACATTTACTCCGTCATATTCGAAGGAGGTGCCGCGGACGGCGGCTGTCGAGACGGTGCTTTCCAGGCGGAACTCATTCTGCAGTCCCTCCAGTTTCTTTACATCCGCCCGGACTCTGCCTACCTTCAGGTAAAGCCCCGTGGAGACAAGACCCTCACGCTCGACAAGCTCATCTATCCGCATCCGGGTAAGAGGCTTAATCTCGAGAATGGCCGTATCAATCTCGAGAGTCGCTTCGGAGCGGAAGCCGGTGGATATCTGGGCTCCCGTGGGAACGGCGGTTCCGACGGCTGCCGTTTTCCAGCTTTCTCCGGGAAGCTGGTATTCTACCTTTCCCTTGACCGATCTGAAGACGCCGTCATTGGCACAGAGGGGAAGGGCTGTAAACATAAGCACCATAAGTGCGGACAAAACAACTGTTTTTCTCATCAGGATCTCCTTTTTGTTTCCTCAGAAACTTGCGGACAGTTCAAAACGGACCATGTACTCCGGTTCCGCAGCCTTGCTCCAGGCCTCTCCGGGCATAAACACCCCGGCCATAAGCCCGGTCGAGAGGTCCGAAAAAACTCTCCAGGCCACACCGGCATTATACTCGGTACCAAGAAACCACGAATCGGAAGCTGCATCCAGGACTGCCCATTCGCCGGCCCATTTGTAGGTCTGGGAATCCAGGGTCACCACGGGGCGGAAATAGGCACGGGCGCCGATTGAGGGCTGGATACGGTTCAACACCCCGGATGTGCTGTTCAGGAAGGGCCGGAGGGAGTAGTCCGCTCCCGCATACAGAAGAGCATCCAGAGTCGGATCGACCACAAGTCCGAGGGAGGGGCTGTTCAGGGGTCTGAACTTTCCTATATTGAATCCAAGACCGATAGCATCCAGGTCAGCGGTCGGAATATCGGGGGTCGCAATCAGCCCGCTTACCGACAGCCGGGAGCCCAGCCACTCCTCTTTGAGAAATCGCCAGGAAAAGCCTGTAAGGAGACTCAGGGCCGTTGAATCGGAGGCTCCCGAAAACTGGGCTGTACCCAGGGTAAGAAAGGCATCGTGATAGAGGTTTTGTCCCAGACGAAGGGATAGAAGGGTACCCCAGTACTGGGAATCGATAACTTCTCCCGCGGCATCATCATCCCTGAGATCGAACTGGGCAAGGGCGAAGAGGTGCCAGTTCTGAATCAGGCCGCTGCCGCTGAAGGTCAGTTTTCCCTGGCTGAGAAGCCGCTTAGGTCCAAAGTAGTTGTTCTCCTCATCGGACTGCTCCGAAAAATCAAGATCGGAGATTCTTATGTCACTGGAAGGATTGAAAAGAAGGCCTGTATAGGCGCCGTCAATCTCAATCTTTACCCGGGAAAAGATCAGCTTCAGGGATGCACCGTCGGCGGTATGGTAGAGGATATATCCCGTCGGGTCGGCAAAGGTGAAGCGGCCGAGAGAAATATCAACAAGAGAGGCGGAGCCGAGGAGGTCAGCAAAAGTGGCTGAACCTTTGAGAACATCAAGATCGAAGAGGTACGGCCGGTCGTTTGTAAAAAGGTAGCTGCCCTGGGCTGCAAAGGAGAGGCTCCCTGCGCTCAGCTCAGACTCTTCGCTGAACCAGAGTGAGAGTCTATCGCTCTGACTGAACTCTCCGTCGTTCCCCGACGCATAGCCGCTTATGTTGGTAATGGCTCCTCCCCAGTCGAAAGCCGCAAGGGGGGCAAGGAAAAGGAGAGCCAGGACAAGGCTGATGGATGCAATATAGACACGTTTCATACATTGCCCCCGGTCAATTCCAGGTAGCGTTCAAGAATCCGCAGCGCCCGTTCGCCGGAAACCGGATCATTCGGATATGCCTTCCCCTGGATTACCTGGAGGAAGGAAAGCTCCCGTGCGGCATACCTGGGACCCGGAGCCAGGCGGTACATGATACCCCCTTCCTCTTTATGAAGGCTCATCAGCAAAAATGAGTATTCTCCGAGACTTAAGGTATCATCCGGGTCTTTCCCGGAAAAGTATGATATCAGTTCGCCCGTCTTTTCCGCAGCCCCGGAAAGAGCTGTTTCATCCCCCGCAAGCCCCGCGGAAACAAGGAGGAGGTAGGAGGCGGATCCGAAGGAGAGAGCCTCTTCGGATAAAATTTTGTCGATGGAGGACGCCGACTGTGCCGGGACCGCAGCAATGCCCGCAATCAGAAGAAGGAGGCAGGCGGCTGCAATGTTCTTATAGAATTTGTTCATAGTATATTATTGTATCTCCAGGAAGAAAAGACAAGAAAAAATATAGATTCAAATCAATGAAGGTTCATAGCGCTCTCCGTGCTGAGAACAATGCCTCAATTGAGAAATGCCGGGGGCTATCTCTTTTTCCGGTAACTCAGGACCGCCCAGCCGTTGAAAAACAGGGCCAGAAAAATCAGTGCAAGGAAGGAAGGGATCAGGTCACCGAATCCGCTTCCCTTCAGATATACCTGCCGGGTTACCAGAATAAAATACTTGAGAGGGCTTATGGAGCTTATCCGCTGAGCCCAGAGGGGCATGCTTTCAACCGGGGTATACAGACCGCTCATAAGAATAAAGGAGACGGCGAAGAAGAACATCATGAACATCGCCTGCTGAACGGATACCGCATAGTTCGAAATGACAAGGCCGAATCCGGAGATGGTCATGGTAAAGAGGAAAGCAAACAGATAAATGACAGCGATTGATCCCGCGGGCACAAGACCGTAGAACAGGCGGGCAATTCCGAATGCCATGGTCAGAACGATAAAACCAACGGACCAGTAGGGAATAAGTTTAGACAGAATAAAGGTGAATTTCTTTATCGGGGTAACGTTTATCTGTTCCAGAGTACCCTTTTCCTTCTCCCCGACTATATTGAGTGCCGGCAGGAAGCCGCAGAGCATCGTCATAAGCATGACCATGAGGGCGGGTACCATGAAAACGGGGTATTCAAGACGGGGATTGAACAGGAAGCGGGAAACAGTTTCGGCGACCGGCTGGTTCCTGTCCTTCAGTTCCGGCATGTTGCTCTCTCGCAGTTCGACGGAGAAGTTTTGTATTATCATGGCAAGGTAGCTGCTGCCAAGGCCGCCTTTCGTACCGTTGATGCTGTTGGCCGAGATGAAAAGCCCGGGGCTCCTCATTCCCGAAAGGTCTTTTTCAAATCCGGGAGGAATTTCGAGGATAATATCGGCCCTGCCTTTCTCCACTTCGTCCAGAGCCTCCTTATAGTGTGAGCTTGTATGAACGATCCGGAAATAGTTTGAAGCTCCGATTTTCTCTATCAGCGCCCTGGAGATGGGTGAACGATCATTGTCCACTATGCAGAGGTTAATGTTGCTGATGCTGAAATTTGCCGCCAGGGGAAATATCAGAAGGACGGTAAAGGGCATTACCAGGATCATCCGCGGCAGAAACTTGTTTCGAAACATCTGTTTGAACTCTTTTTCCAGCAGAAACCGCAGCATATCAGGCCAGCCTCGTCTTGAAATTTTTGAAACTCAACAGCAGAAACAAAACCGCCATTCCTGCGAGAATCCCTGCCTCTTTATAGACCGCCTCCGCAGCAAGTCCCTGTATCATCACCTTTCTTACCGCCTGGATGTACCACCGGGCGGGAACGGCGTTTGAAAGCAGACGCAGAAACCAGGGCATATTCTCGATCGGAAACATCATCCCCGAAAGCAGAACCACCGGGATAATCAGCGCCATTCCGGAGATGAGCAGCGCCACCACCTGAGTGCCCACGGCGGTTGAGATAAGCAGCCCCAGGGAGAGGCAGACGAAAATAAACAGTATGGAAATTGAGAGAAGGAGCACAAGGCTGCCGGCTATGGGGACGCCTATCACGAACCTGGAGAGAATCAGAATGGTTGTCAGATTGAAGAAGGAAATGAAACAATAGGGGACCGTTTTTGCGAGAATTACGCCGAGAGGCCGTACCGGAGAGACAAGAAGGATTTCCATTGTACCGGTCTCTTTCTCCCTCGCGATGGATACCGATGTCATCATCGCGCAGACAAGCATCAGGATCATCCCCATAACACCGGGCACAAAATTGTATGAACCCTTCATGGTCGGATTGTAGAGCAGTCTGGTCCGGATCCCGATGGCAAATGGGAGGCCGCCTTCAGGAAGTTTTTCCCGCTGCCAGGTGGAAATTATTCCGGAGACATACTGTACCAGGGTCGAAGCCTTATTCGGGTCCGTTCCGTCTGCGATAAGCTGGATCTGCGCCCCTCCGGAATGGCTGAGACTCTCCTCGAATGAGCCGCTGAAGACTACTGCCAGGTCTATGTGGTTTTTGCGGAACAGCTCCTGAATTTCTTCCGGGTCGTTTAAAAAATGACTTATGGTGAAGTATTCACTCGTTTTCAGCCGCTCTATTATCGCCGAGGTGGAGTCGTCCTTCGACGGATCGTAGACCGCCACCCGGGCTCCGCGAACTTCCGTGGATATGGCGTATCCGAACAGGATGAGCATCATCACCGGCATGAGGAGAAGGATTACCATGGTCCAGGTATCTCTGAAGATATGAAAAAACTCTTTTCGCACGATTGAAAAAAACAGCTTCATGTTAATCTCCGCTCCTTTCCGCACCCCGGGCAAGGTGCGTGAATACGCCGTTCATGTCGGAAGCCCCGTAGCTTCTCTTCAGGTTCTGCGGAGTATCGAGTGCGGCTATCCGCCCGTCGACCATTATGGAAACGCGGCTGCAGTATTCCGCTTCATCCATGTAGTGGGTGGTGACGAAAACGGTAATACCCATGTCGGCCGCCTTGTAGATCATTTCCCAGAACTGACGGCGGGTTACCGGATCAACACCGCCGGTCGGCTCATCGAGAAAAACAATGTCCGGATCGTGAAAAATGGCAACGGAGAAGGCAAGTTTCTGCTTCCAGCCAGGGGGAAGTGATTTGACACGGGAATTCTTTTCCCGCTCAAGGCCCAGCCCGGCTATCAGTTTCGTGCTCTTCTCCTTTATGGTTTTCCGATCCATTCCGTAGATCCCGCCGTAGAGTCTGATGTTTTCCCATATGTTCAGATCTTCATAGAGGGCAAACTTCTGACTCATATAGCCGATTTTTGCTTTGATTTTTTCGGAATCACGATGTATATCGAAACCCGCCACAATCCCGCGGCCGCTTGTGGGTTTGCTTAATCCGCAGAGCATTCTCATGGCAGTGGTTTTTCCGGCTCCGTTGGCTCCCAGAAATCCGAATATCTCTCCGGTGGAAACCGTGAAGGAGATGGAATCCACGGCGGTGAAGTGTCCGAATTTTTTTGTAAGTCCGACGGTTTCGATAGCATTCATCTGTTTTTTTCCTCAAAAACAAGATCCATGAAGCAGTCCTCTATTCCCGGCCTGATGACGGAGATTTCAAGATCCTTATGTCCCTTCGATTCCAGGGTCCGCAGGAATGTATCAATTGAGAGTGAGTCCTTCCCGGGCGTCACATGATGGGTATCCCCGAAGGCGAAGCAGGAACGTATGCCGGCTGTCTCACGGATATCCGATAAAAGTCGGTACATACTGCCTCCNNAGCCGGTACATGCTGCCTCCGCTGACCGCCCAGAGCGGGTGCGGATGAGCGGCCACTATTCCTTCGGGTGTATCTACGGATATGAACCGGCCGCCCTGCATAAGTGCGATCCGGTCGCAGAGCGCCGCCTCATCCATATAGGGTGTTGAAACGAGGATGGTTATGCCCTGGTTTCTGAGCTTCGTCAGCATCTCCCAGAACTCCTTCCGGGATACGGGATCCACACCGGTGGTAGGTTCATCCAGGAAAAGGACCTCCGGTTTATGGATAAGGGCGCAGCTGAGGGCCAGCTTCTGTTTCATGCCACCGGAGAGATCCCCGGCCCTCCGGGTTTTGAAGGGCTCTATCTGCCGGTAGATGTCCCTTATAAGGTGATAGTTTTCTTCGATGGTGGTCTGGAACACCGTTGCGAAAAATGACAGATTCTCCTCCACCGTAAGGTCCTGATAGAGTGAAAACCTTCCGGGCATGTACCCGATTCTGCTTCGAATAGCCCGGTAGTCCCTGACCACATCATTTCCGGCTACGCTTGCGCGGCCGCTGTCCGCCAGAAGAAGGGTAGTGAGTATCCTGAAGAGGCTCGTTTTTCCGGCCCCGTCCGGTCCGATCAGGCCGAATATTTCCTGTTCTCCGACCCGGAAGGAGAGATCTTCGAGCGCCCTGGTATTCCCGTATTTTTTGCTTAAATTCCAGGTCTGGACCATGTTCAGTTCCCGACTGTCATGGAGCCGTACATTCCGATCTTGAGATAACCGTCGTTGGGGACCCGCACCTTTACGGCGTAGACCAGGTTTTCCCTTTCTTCGCTGGTCTGGATGGTTTTCGGGGTAAACTCCGCTTCGTCGGCGATCCAGCTTACCGTTCCCTCGTAGGGAATATCCCCCCTGGAGGCGAAATCGGCAAGTACTGTAACCTTCTGACCCAGGCGCAGAGCGGAGAGCTGACCCGAAGTTATATAGGCCCTGAAGATCATCTCTTCAAGATCCGCGAGTTTGAACAGAGCCTTGCCCGGAGCGGCGGACTCTCCTTTGGCCGCGTAGCTGATCAGCACCGTTCCGCTTTCCGGAGCGGTAATGCTGCATTTTGCTATCTGGTCATCGAGCTGGTCAATCTGGAACAGGAGTGCCTGCCGTTCATGCTCAATGGCCGAGTTCCCCGACCGGATGCTGCTTTTCTGTGCAGCAAGCTGTGTGCGCAGGAGTGCTATGCGTGCGTGTATATCATCCAGCGCCTTCTGGTTTGCCGCGTTTGCCTTCAGAAGATTCTCGATGCGGACCTGCTCCGTCAGCGCGGAACTGATCTGCTGCTCCAGCGGCGCGGTCTGGACTTCCGGATCCGTCATACGGCTGGCCAGGGCGGCGGCGCTGGCCAGAAGCTGGTTTTTCCGCAGCAGGAGCTGCCGTGAGTCTATTTCCCCGAGAACTTCCCCTTCGCGGACGCGCATTCCCTCGCGGGCTGTAAATGAGAGAATCCGGCCGGAACCTTCCGCCGAAACAACTGTTTCGTTTGCCTCGAAGATGCCCGAAGCCGATATGTTATTGTTCTCCCTGCTGCAGGATACCGTCAGTGACAGGAAAAGCAGCATAAAGGTTATGGAAACTGTCATTCGCTTCATAAGCAGCTCCTTCAGTTGTTATTGATGTTTTTAAGGGTATAGAGAGCCATGAGAAGCTGGATCTCATGAACCGCTTTCTGCTGTACCGCCCTGTTTTCTGCATTAATCTCCCGTATAAGATCGTTGATGGAGATGGTCCCGTTCTCCTGCTGAATCTCAGCAGCCTGTTTGATCTGCTCCCTGCGTCTGATAATTTCTTCATCAATGCTCAGGAGCCGGCGGATTTTTTTAACCTCTTCCAGAGCCTGAAGAGATTTGGTCCTGCTGTCGAGCCGGAAGCTTTCCTCCCCGGCATTCACCTTCTCTATTTCGTTTTCCAGGTTCTCAATTCTTCTGCGGTATCCGTACAGGCTGCTGAGCTCCCAGCTCAGCTGTAATCCGGCGATGTAGAATGAATCAAATTCAGAATCAAGCATATTAAGACCCGGCCGGCCGTAACCGGTCTGAAGAAAAGCGGATAGCCTCGGGAGGTTTTCCGAAACCAGTACTTTTCGCTGAAGTTCGATGGCTCTCCGCCTGCTTTCAAAAAGTTCCAGTTCGGGTCTCCTGTTTTCCCTGGAAAGGACAGCCTCCTCATCACCTTCGGGGACCTGGAAGCGGGTTTCGGCGGAAAGCTCCTCCCCGGTGAGGGCGGAAAGCATGGAAATAAAGGCCATCCTGTCGGCCCCAAGCTCTATTTCCCTCTGCCGGACATTCAGAAGCTCCACCTCGATGGTATCGAGATCGCTCTGATATGCCACACCACTGCGGATAAATGCGTTTACCCTTTCACGGTTCAGCTCCAGTTCGTTCCGCAGCAGCTCCGTCTGTTCCATCTGACGTTCCATAAGGAGAATCCCGAAGTAAAGCCGGTCAATCTGCTGGTTTAGAGGATAAAGATCTACATCAAGCTGTTTTTTTTCTGCAAGCGCACCGGCCTCTATTACCCTCCTGCGGGCGGCCGAACGTCCTCCATCCCAGATCATCTGGTTAACTTCTGCCGAAATCCGGTATTGATCCTGCTCCGGTTCGCTGACCGACATTCCCGGGAGCGACACGGGAAGGCTTGTTACATCTGACTGCATGCTTGCCTTCGCAGAGACGGTCAGGCGGGGCAGCCATCCAATCCGCAGAAGAGCAAGATCAATCTGCTCTGAAATCCCGATGGCGGAGTATTGGCGCTGCATGGGGTGCCTGGCCAGAGCCTTTGTCCGGCATTCGTCGAGGCTGATGGTATCGGCCTGCTGACTGTACACCGGCACGACAGCCGAAACCGCGACCAGGGCGATAATGAACATGATTTTCTTCATGGCTTCAGGCTCCTCAGAATAAATTCGACATTTTCCGCTTTTCTGGCCGCCGCGGCTTCCCTGAAGGATTTTTCCGACATGCCGACGGATTTTATCAGCAGCGGTTTGCCCAGGAACATTGCGACGTTGAGCGCAATAATATTCATAAAGAGTGAGATTACGGAGATGGGGCGTATGCTTCCCCCGGCAACAGCCTCCTTCAGCATCCGGTCGTAAAAGGAAATAACGTAGGAGAATTTCTCCTTTGCAATAGCCTCCAGTTCGACGATCCGCTCGGGAGATGAGTGTATTTCGGTAAGGATGAGAAAGGGAATCCGGGGATTCTGAAGAATCATCTCGTACTGCTTTTCGATAAACAGGGTCAGGGCTTCCTCGAAGCTCAGTGTTTTTTCCAGCTGGCCGACAATACTGGAAAAAATCAGTTCAACTTTACCCATGAAAATATTCTGGAAAAGTTTGTCTTTGGTTCTGAAATAGTAATGAATGAGTGCCTGGTTGCAGCCGGCCGCCCGGGCAATATCGGACATACTGGTCCGCTTGAATCCCTTTTCGAGAAACAGCTCTTCCGCGGCTCTTCTGATTGTCTTTTCTTTTGGCTCTTCGCTTATCGCATCCATATTAATCAACCCCTTTAACTATACAGTTAAACTAAACGATTAATAACGCGTCGTCAACGGAATATCATGCTTTTATGCGTATTAATCTGCCTTTTGAGGGCCGCACTCTTCCGATCCGGGGCGCTTTCTGAGCAGCGGGAAAAGACGGGATGGAAGGCACGATTAATCTCGGTATCGCCGGCGCCTGCGAAAAGGCTTCGAAGCCGGACTCTCTATCGTTCTTCCGGCAATAATTATTGACTGAATTACCTTCTCTTTTTCACAGAAGAAAAAAAGAATTCAAAAATAATAAACTGGTAATGAATATATAACCGGCCTCACCGGACGGTTTTTGTTCCTTCCGCCAGTTTTTATGATTGAAGCGTTGACTAGGAAGGTTAATTTTTCTATCCTTCGACACTATGACCAGATACATACTGAAACGAACGCTTATTACGATTGCTACGCTCCTGATGGTGGTCGTACTGGTCTTCTTTCTGATGCATGCCATACCCGGCGGACCCTTTACGGCTCAGCGTGAATTGCCTCCCGACGTAGAAGCGGCGCTGATGGCGAAGTATAATCTTGACGAGAGCCTGCCGGAACAGTTAATTCACTATATCGGCGGCTTGCTGCGGGGAGACCTCGGGCCGTCCTTCAAATATCCGGGCATGCGGGTAAACGACTTTATTATTCAGGGCTTTCCCGTCTCGGCGCGGCTCGGTCTGGTAACGATCCTCTTCGTGCTTGCCGCATCGATTCCTCTGGGTATTCTTGCGGCTCTTAAAAACGGCAAGTGGCAGGACGTACTTACGATGGTCATTGCAACCGTTGGTGTTACCATCCCCTCGTTCGTGGTCGCGACGGTGCTGATGTACTTCTTCAGCCACAAGCTGGGATGGCTGCCCGCTTTCGGTCTGGATCAGCCGATCAGTTATATCCTTCCGGTCGTTGCCCTCGGCGGGTACTCAATGTCCTTCATGGCGCGGCTCATGCGTTCGAGCCTTCTGGAGGTGATGGGTCAGGATTATATCCGCACGGCCCGGGCAAAGGGTCTTACGGAGTTCGCCGTCGTCACACGCCACGCCCTGCGCAACGCCCTCATTCCGCTCATCACGATCCTGGGACCGACCATCGCGGCGCTCCTTACGGGTTCCTTTGTTATCGAGAAGATTTTTGCTCTCCCGGGCATGGGAAAGCATTTTGTCACCAGTATTACCAATCGCGACTACACGACAATCCTCGGCATTTCCATCTTTTACTCGACCTTTCTGGTGGTGATGGTTTTTATCGTAGACATTTTTTACGTCCTGATCGATCCCCGGATTAAATACGAATGAGCATACCTGCCATCGACTTGACTCTCTGGGAAGAGATCGGGTTTTCACAGGAAGACGGGGAGCGGCTTGCGCTCACCCACCGCACTTTCGCCGGAGACGTCTGGTTTCGGTTCCGTCATAAACCGGCGTCGCTTGTCGGGCTTGTTCTGATCACCCTTATTATTCTTTTTGCAGTCTTCGGTCCCTTTATCTCTAATCACAGTTACCGGAAACAGGATCTTGCTTTCGTCAATATTCCTCCGCGGCTGGACCTCTATCCCGTGGATAACGATTTTATCTATGTCACCAGGAACCTGAAGCCGATCCATGTAGACAGCGACGGGACCCTTGTAGCCGCACTTCCCCGCATAGAGGAAGACCTGGCGAAAAAAGTGACCACCTACGACTTCTACGGGCGGACGATTGCCGTCGATTACGGCGTTCGGCCGGCCGCTCTTATACGACCCGACGGCGGGCGGGTCGAGACGACGGTTACCGTCTGGAACAGGACCTATCCCATCGGTACGGATAAGCTCGGCCGCGACCTGCTTACCCGGCTTATGATCGGTGCAAGGATCTCCCTTCTTGTCGCTTTTACCGCGGCGTTCACAAATCTCATTATCGGCGTCCTCTACGGAGGCATCTCCGCCTACATCGGCGGAAACACCGACACGGTGATGATGCGCATCGTCGACGTCGTTTCAACGATTCCCCTTACGCTCTACGTTATCCTGATTATGGTGGTGCTTCCGCGTGATTCGGGGATTACAAGCATCATCATCGCCCTCGGTTCGGTCTACTGGGTTAACATGGCCCGGGTCGTAAGGGGGGAGGTCCTTACCCTCAAGGAGCAGGACTACGTTCACGGTGCCCGGATTATGGGAACCTCCACGTGGCACATCCTTTCGCGGCACCTGATCCCCAACGCGATGGGCCCTATTATAGTGACGGTGACCATGCTCATTCCGTCGGCGATATTCATCGAAGCTTTCATGAGTTTTATAGGCCTCGGGGTCTCGCCGCCAATGGCCAGCTGGGGGACCATGTGCAACGATGCCCTGGAGGCACTGCGCACCAATCCGTACCAGCTCTTCGCCCCGTCGCTGGCTATCTGCCTGACGATGTTCGGATTCAATTTTATCGGCGACGGGCTCCGCGACGCTCTGGACCCGAAACTCAAGGGGCGATGATGGCGGCCGACACGCTTCTGGACGTTCGAAATCTTCATACATCCTTTTTCACCCACGATGGGGAGGTCCGTGCGGTCAAGGGCATCGATTTCCGGATCGACGAGGGCGAAACCCTCGGCATCGTAGGCGAATCGGGCAGCGGAAAGTCGGTTACCTCCCTCTCTATTCTGAACCTTCTGCCCTCGAGCGGGAAGGTTGTGGAAGGAGAGATCCTCCTGCGCGGAAACGACCTCGTCCGTGCGGGCGGTGCGGCTATGCGGAAGGTCCGCGGCGGCGCGATCTCCATGATCTTTCAGGATCCCATGACCTCCCTGAACCCGCTCATTCCCGTCGGCCGGCAGGTGGAGGAGATGATCCTGACCCATAAACGGCAGAACCGGGCACAGCTTCGGCGGGAGGTTCTCGAGCTGTTCGAGATGGTGCAGATATCCGATCCGGCAGCACGCTACGGAAGTTACCCCCATGAGTTTTCCGGCGGCATGCGCCAGCGGGTAATGATCGCCATCGCCCTTGCATGCAGACCGGCACTTCTGATTGCCGACGAGCCGACGACTGCCCTTGATGTTACAATCCAGGACCAGATCCTTGCCCTCCTTCATTCGCTGCAGGCCGAGATGAAGATGTCGATCCTCTTCATCTCCCACGACCTTGGGGTAATTGCCGAGATCTGCTCACGGGTCATGGTGATGTACAGCGGAATGGTGATGGAGACGGCTGAAATTGCCGACCTCTTTGAAATGCCTGCCCATCCCTACACTATGGGACTCATGCAGTCGATTCCGAGTATCGTACAGGATAAACACATTCCCCTTATTCCTATTCCGGGCTCTCCGCCCGACGCATCCAACCCGCCGCCGGGCTGTCCCTTTCACCCGCGGTGCAGGTATGCCCGTTCCATCTGCTCACAGCAGATTCCGCCCCTCTACACGATTTCGGAGAAGCACACCTCGCGCTGCTGGCTTCTCGATGAGCGCGCTCCTGCCGTGAACAACCCCTTTGCATCCCTGAGGAGTCGCAATGACTGATAATAAGAGCACCGCCGCCGCGCCTATGGTCGAGGTTCAGGGGCTGGTCAAGCACTTTAAGGTTCCCGGAAAGCGCCATGCCGTCGTCCATGCCGTTGACGGTGTGGACTTTGCGATCATGAAGGGCGAGACCTTCGGACTGGTGGGCGAATCGGGCTGCGGAAAATCAACGGTAGCACGGACGATTGCGCGGATGTACAAGCCGACCGGCGGTAAGATCATTCTCGATTCCAGCGATATATCGGCAATGAGCGAGCGGGAGCTTAAACCGCTCCGCCGGAAAATGCAGATGGTCTTTCAGGATCCATACTCGTCCCTGAACCCACGGATGACCGTTCTGAACCTCGTAGCGGAGCCTCTGATTGCTCAGGGCATCGTTCAAAAGGCCCGGGAGGCCTACGATCAGGTCGTGACGATGCTCCGGGAGGTGGGTCTCTCGGCGGATCACTGCAGGCGTTATCCCCACGAATTCTCCGGCGGTCAGCGTCAGCGCATCTCCCTTGCCCGGGCGCTTATCCTGGAACCCGAACTGCTTATCTGTGACGAACCAATTTCGGCTCTCGATGTCTCGATCCAGGCGCAGGTCATCAACCTGCTGCAGCGCTTCAAGACGGAACAGCTGCTTACCTATCTCTTCATTGCCCACGACCTTTCGATGGTCCGCTATGTTTCCGATACCGTAGGGGTCATGTATCTGGGGAAAATGATGGAGCTCTGCGACGGCGAGGAGATATACCGCAACCCGATGCATCCCTACACCCGCGGACTGCTTGCCGCCGTTCCCGTGCCCGATCCGGCGGTCGCCAAAGGGCGGTCGAGCACCGTCGCAATTCGCGGCGACCTTCCCAGTCCGATCTCCCCCCCGACGGGGTGCCGTTTTCACACCCGATGCAAAGAGGCAATGGAAATCTGCAGCCTCGTGGAACCGCCGCTCTGTGATATTGAGGCAGGCCACTATGTGTCATGTCATCTCTACCGTTCGGCACTTTAAGGCTATAAAACGTCTTTTATGATACTATGGAAGCAAGGTGCAGTATTGGCGCCTGATAAAAAAATGAAAAGGAGATTATTGATGAAGACTAATCCGATGACCCTGCGGCGAATGATCGCCGGGATCGCCCTTCTGGTACTGATCCCCGCTATTCTCAGTGCCGGAGGAAACAAGGAAGATGCCCAGGCGGCTTCTGCGTCCGGGACCGCTGCGGCCGAGCAGGTGCTTACCTTCGCTCTGCAGAACGAACCCGACGGAATCGACCCGGGGATAACGAATAATTCGTTTGCCTCCCCGATCCTTCTCAACGTATTTGAAGGCCTCGTCGTCTACGATAAGAACAACAGCATTGTCGGCGGGTGCGCCGAATCGTGGGATATCAGCGACGACGGTCTTACCTATACCTTCCGTCTTCGGAACAACCTGAAATGGTCCGACGGTTCTCCCCTTACGGCAGACGATTTCGTCTATTCGTACCTGCGCGTTCTTGACCCCGCTCTGGGAGCCCAGTACACCGAAATGATCACCGATTATATAGTGGGAGCCGCCGATTATTTTGCCGGTACCGCCGATGCGGCGGATGTCGGGATTCAGGCAGTAGACGATACGACCCTCGTCCTTACCCTGAAAAAGCCGACGGCATACTATATCGGGATTCTCGCCATGTGGGTCTACAGCCCCGTGAACGAGGCGACCGTGACCGCCAACGGCGAAAGGTGGACCCTTTCGGCGGATAGTTATATTTCGAACGGTCCCTTCAAGATGCAGAAGATCTCCTTCGGCGAGGGCTACGAACTGCTTAGAAACGAGCACTACTGGAACGCCGAAAACGTGCGGCTTGATAAGCTGAACTTCCGGTTCATCCCCGATCCCTCGACCGCGCTTGTGGCGCTGGAAAACGGCAATATTGATGGACAGTGGGAGATCCCCTCATCCGATCTTCCGAACCTCAAGGCCACCAGCGACGCGCTTCAGATCGTTCCCTCCTACGGTACGACCTACTACGAGATCAACACGACAAAAGCCCCCTACGACGACCCGAAAGTCCGCCGCGCGCTTTCCATGGCTATCGACCGGACCGCCCTGATCGAGAACGTCCTTCAGTCAACCGACAAACCGGCGTTCAGCCTTATCGCACCGGGCTACTCCGTTGACGGTGTGGCTTACGACAGCGACCGTCCCGATTACGGCCTCTCCGCCACCGCCGATGTCGCCGGCGCCCGGGCGCTTCTCGCGGAAGCCGGTTACCCCGGCGGAAAGGGTTTTCCCACCCTTGAACTGAGCTACTACACGAACGAGGCCGTCAAGAGCATCGTCGAAGCGATGCAGCAGATGTGGGAAGAAAACCTCGGAATCGATGTGAATGTATCTACCGAAGAGTGGGCCGTGTATTACGAGAATATCCAGGCGCTGAACTATGATGTAGGCGCGATGGGCTGGGGAGCCGACTACATGCACCCCATGACATTCTTTCCCCTTCGGCTGAGCGACGGCGTGGGCAACAACTGCGGCTGGGGCAATGCCGAGTACGACTCCCTCGTAAAACAGGCCCAGGCGGAAACCGACCCGATGGAAGCGATGCGCCTTATGCGTGCAGCCGAGGATGTAATGATGGCCGAGATGCCCCTCATTCCCCTCTACTATCGCTCGTCACCCAAAATGATGGCACCCTACGTGAAGGGATGGTACATCACCCCCCTGAATAATATGTACCTCTCCGGTGCATATATCGAGAAATAATTGAACGTTATAAAGCGCCCCGACCAGTTCGGGGCGCTTGCTTCACCCCTGTACATTTCAATAATGATGGAAAACGGCGGCGAGATGCTTTTTGAACTCTACCCGGAACGTGCACCGATAACGGTGAACAACTTCCTGGGGCTGATAGAAGAGCGCTTCTACGACGGACTCACCTTTCACCGTGTTGTCAGAGATTACGTAATTCAGGGTGGCTCGGCGGACAATACATGCATGTGTCCCACCGATTTTACCATCCCCGGCGAGTTTGCCGAAAACGGGCATGACACGGGGCTTGACCACTCGCGGGGTGCCATTTCCATGGCCCGGGACGAGGACTACAACAGTGCCGGAACGCAATTTTTCATCGTACACCGGGATGCCCGTAAACTCGATAGCCGCTACGCGGCTTTCGGGAAGATGATCCGCGGCTTCGATGTGCTCGACGCAATCGCCGCCGTCGAAACGGCTCCTCCGGAAGAGGAAAACCGTCCGCTCATTCCGCAGATAATCGCATCAATCCGCGTCGTCACGGGGAGCTAAAACTCCATCACCAGCCCCAGTTTTAACATCAGTCCTCCAAGGTTCCCCTCATGATAGGTGATGTAAACCGTATCATCAGGGTTTTTCATGGTGAACTCGTCGAAGGGTATGAAGAGGTAATCCATGCCCGCCGTCAGGTGGGCGAAATCAAGCACCGGAATGGTTGTATCCACCGACACGCTGATTACAGGCAGAAGGTCCTCGGCGCCGATCCATACATCCGGAACAGCAGTAAACACCTGTTCGAGGTCAACGAACGCAAGCCCGCCGCCGACTCCGAATTCGATGCTGGCCGGGTAGCTGGTACCGATTATCCGTGTGATGGCGGAGAGGCGAAACACCTCGAGCTGCGCAGAAGACTGGTATGCCTCCCCCCCGCTTGTGAAATTTATGTCGGAGACAAGATGTGTGCCAGTCAAGGCGAGGCCAGTGTTCCGATTCGGAAACCAGGCTGCTTCGACGAAGAAACCGTGGACATTCTTGAAACCATTGTTATCCACGGTACCTGCTTCGTTTTCAGACAGGGTTCCTGCAAAGTTCGGGTCAAGGAACATGAAGCCGACCGCTCCCCCGCGCAGGCGGAATGAACCGGTTCCGGAACCGAAGATTCCGGCTAACGTGTCTGCACCGGCCGAATCCCCTGCGGGCGGCGCTCCTGCGGCCTCTTTCCCTGAACTTGAGAGGGCGGGACTTTGTGTGCCGGTGTCCTCCTGCTTTGCAGCGGTCTGCGTTCCGCTTGAAACGATCTTTCCGGCGTCCGAGCCGGAGCCGGCTACGTCGAGCTTGTACTGGGGATAGCTGTTCCATCCTGCCTTGATGGCGATACTCACGTAGATCTCCCCGCCGGAGGTCTCCCTGCGGGCGGCCAGGTAGGCGGCAGTGTAATCGTTTCCGTTGGTAATGGGAGCCGAATGGCTATAGTTGCCGTTATCGGCGAAGGGGTTCCGCTCGTAGGTATCTCTCAGATATCTGCCCGGGGTCTCTCCCGGCTTATAGGAGAGAAGAATCTCGAAGCCTTCCTGCTCAAGAAAGGAAAGGTAGGTCGAGTAGATCGAGAAGGTAGATGAGTCCTCCGGCGCATTGTAGAGCGTCATCCAGACCTCTCCCTGGACGCTCCTGGTCTCCTCTTCGCTTATCGCGATTGTATACTCGCCGAACCGGCTTATTTCCTGATGCTGAATTTCTGCACCGTCGAACCTTCCGACGAGCGGATGATCCGCAGCCTCTTCGGCGAAGCCGAACGATGCCATGAACAGAAGAACTGAAAAACAGGCAATAAAACGTTTCATAATCTACCTCCGGGAAATGATACATTCATGGTAACAGGGCCACCGGGATCCCGCAACTCTTCAACTGGGTACTTACTGTCTTTAGTCCCCCATATTCGCCTCAAAAAAGTGCACCAGGTCCTCAATAATTGATGGCGTAAGCTCATGTCCGACGCCTTCATAAGTTGTACACTGCACCGGGAGATCCATGGAGCGAATGATTGATTGCGATCTTTGCCATCGTTCTGACATCGATTCCCCAAGTATCATTTTTGTAAGAGCCCGTTCATCTTCATTATAGGCATCGTCGTACGGGAGCGTATCGTTATCATCAAGCTCACCCATATACAGATACTGGGCTGTTTTTCCGTAAGCCTCGAGATCGAAGGGCCTGCCCGTAAACTCCTGTATGTCCCCGATCCCCACATGAAAGAAAAGCTGGTGTCCGTTTATTTCAGACACCGGTAGTATGGGCATTCCATTTATTCCGCCGGAGGCAGCTGCCCGGACCTGTTCCGGATGCAAGGCGACAAACCGGTTTACAAAATTCCCGGAGGCGGAAAACCCATTGATGAATATTCGGTCTTTTACCTGAATGCCGGAACTTCGAAGCAGGGCTTTTGCATGTTCGATCATTGCAAGCAGCTGAAGATCGATACGTCGAAGCGGTCCTTGAGAAATCATCATGGTATCCCTGTCCAATGCATGTGTGTACCGTTCCCATCCTGTTTCCGGTCGATCAAATGCCGGCACCAGGAGAGGGGTGTTAAGACGTGCGGCAATTGTCCGGGTATACCCTCCCCTGATAAGCCGCCGTGCGCTTTGTGCATGCCTGGAGTGGCTGTTGCTTACAGTGCCGGTATTATTGGGTTCGACCAGTATTCTTGTTTCGGTTTCCCCGGTACGAAGTCCTGCCGGAATAAAGAGGTAGTACTCCGACATGAACCCGAGCGAGGGCTGGGACGGTACTGAGAGAAAAAGCGGTTCATCGGCCGGATGCTCCTGGAACTTCAGACTTGACTCCCCGGGCTGTACCTCCGTAAAGCTGCGGTCCTCTGCCGGATTGCCGGCGCATCCTGATAATGCAATAATCAGAAAAGAAATCAGAATCAGGAAATAATGTACAGTTTTCACGGCTGAGCTCCAAAAAAAGGATATTAAACTACTTGATCTTCAAGTCGTTCCGCCGTTCAGGATGCATAGTATGTATTTCTGTGCTGCGCTCTGCGGAACAGCAGTATAATATACAAAAATAGCCTTACGCCTCTATCCCGTAATGAATGGATCTCCCGGACGACAGGATAAGTATGGTACCAGGGATTAAAAATGAAATATAGTGACGATTTGACTTCAATCGCAACTGTTTTTACCTTTTAATAAAGAGTTTTTTACAATGCTTTTACTAAAAAGGAGGTAAAGCAGACATGTCAGAAAATAGAAATGTTTTTCAGGAAGGATTATATGTAGGTTTGGGACTCGCTCTTCGTACCAAGGAAAGGATAGAAGAGTTCGGGCAGAAAATTACCAAAGAATACAATATGAATGAAGAAGAGGGAAAAAAGTTTGTTAACGATCTGATGAAGGAATCCGAAGAGACAGAGACCCGGCTTGATGAGCTTATTGAGAAACGCCTTCAGTTGTACATGAAGGAAGCGCATATGCCCAGCAAGAATGATATCGAAAAGCTTTCCAAAAAAATCGACGATCTGGAAAAAAAGCTGGAAAAGTAATTCCGGATCTGACAAAAAATATGTGGAGATCGGAAAATTATTTTCAGTAGACGTAAAACAAAAAATGTAACAAGCCGGTACATGGAGATCCTGTCTGTAATGGCCAAATACGGACTGGCGGAATTCGTCAGTCACCGGCCATTATTAAAACGGTTCTCCCGTGTATTCGGGAATGAGAAAAACCAGGTTCCCCCTATAGTGGGAGAGAGCTTTGGTGAACGCTTGAGAGAAGCATTTATCGAGCTTGGTCCCACCTTTATAAAGTTCGGACAAATCCTCAGCGACCGCAAAGATCTATTGCCTCTTGATGTAATCAAGGAACTTGAAAAACTTCAGGATGATGTCCCTCCTTTTCCCGGCGAAGAGGCAGTGTCAATAATAGAGCGGAACCTTGGCCGGACTATCGACTCCATATTTCTCAGGTTTGATGAAAAACCTGATGCCGCTGCTTCGCTTGCCCAGGTGCACAGGGCCATGCTTCCCACCGGAAAACCGGTAGCGGTAAAAATAAAGCGTCCGGGGATCGATGAACAAATAAAAGCGGATATTCAGGTAATTAAGAATCTTGCTCATTTTGTGGACAATAATACAAACTATTTTGAAGTAATATCCGCACAGGAGATTGTAAATGAGTTTGAAAAGCAGATGCTAAAAGAACTCGATTTTGTTCAGGAATTCCTCAGCCTTAAAAAGTTCAGAGAAGCCTATCATAACGAAAAGACAGTAATAGTACCGGATGCCTTCGGAGAGTACTCCGGTCGTGATATTCTTGTTATGGAGTATATTCATGGAAAAAAGGTCTCCGAAGTAATTGAGGGTAATGATGAACGCTTTGACCTGAAAAAGCTTAATCTCCGCAATGCGGATTTTATTATGTCGCAGCTTTTTATAAACGGTTATTTCCATGCGGATCCTCACCCGGGTAATTTCCTTATCGTTGAAGGAAATATTATATGCTATATCGACTTCGGAATGGTCTACAGTTTACGTCCCTACGAACTGGAGAATATGAACTATATGATGTTGGGGCTGGCCTCGATGAACTCTTCTTTAGTGGCCCGGTCGATGCTGAGGATGGGAAAGGCGGAGGGTAAAGTTGATCTGAACGCCTTTGAAGCCCTTGTGCACGACTACATTGAGACCCATCTGAACAAGCCTCTTGAGTATATCGATGTCTCCTACGCACTTATCTCGCTTCTTCAGATTGTTCTGGAGTTTGGAATACATCTGCCCCCGCGCTTTATTTATGTGGCGAAGGTTATCGGATCGCTCCAGACCATAGCCGCCGGACTTGACCCGGAGTTTCAGTTTATCAAATATCTGAGAGAGTATGCTCCAAAAATATGGGCGAACCAGCTTGGGTCCCGCCGTACCGGAAACAAGGCTTTGACCTTTGGCCTGAACTGGTCGGAAATGGTGATGCAGACTCCGGAGCTTTTTGTTGATCTGCGAAAGCTTGTACAGGATCCTGAGATTACCATTCTAACTCCCCAGGCTGACAAGCTGAGAGAGACCTTCGACAAGGTCGGCTTCAGGATGGTCTTTGGACTGGTTCTCTCCGCACTGCTGCTAAGTTCTTCTCTTATCGTCCTTGCAGACATTGAACCTCAGATGTACGGGATACCGATTATCGGTATAATCGGTTACGCCGTGGGCGCTGTAATGGGCATCGGCTTTCTTTTTACGGGAATCAAAAAGCTGTTCCGCTGGCACTATACGGAATAAGTGATAAGCAGCATCGGCATGCTTATCCGGAAGCGGTTCCAGATCTGACAGGGCATGGCATGAAGCAAAATAAATGAAAGAGGCGATTATTAACAGGCTCAGGGTGAGCTTCTACATTTCGAATGTAACAATCCTGCTATCGACGAGTTGTTAAAAAGATTTATACGGAGAACCTGCAGGAGTATTTAAGCAGAATGGTTTTCATCAATTGAGTATGGATTAGCCGAAGGGTAGAGATTAAAAGCATTAAAGATAAGGATTTGACAACTGACAATGTATCTGGGGAGATCTGGATGCTGGTGAAAAAAGAAATAAGAGCCGGTTTTATGCGGCGAGACTTTGCTTTTTTATGTTCGAGATACCTGATTAAACAGAAGGTTGTTTCAGGGATTATATTATATATAGTAAAGCTCAATCCATCTGGAAAGAGCTTTACCAGAAAAAAATTCTTGCTGAATATCTGACCGTTTACTGTTTCTTGCCGAATTTGGAATAGGAGTCAATACCTACAACTGTCAATATGATTACCCCTCTTGCGATAAGTTGAACGTAAGTCTGAACTCCAAGGATGTTGAATACATTATAGATAACCGTCAGGAGGAGGACCCCCACCAGAGTTCCAACAACTGATCCTTCACCACCCGAAATACTGGTTCCGCCTATAACTGTTGCGGCTATGGCTTCGAGCTCCATCCCATCACCGGCTTTTGGAATAACCGAAGTAAGCCTGGAAGCATACACTACACCTGCCATAGCGGCCATCAACCCACCGATTGTAAAAGTCATTGTATGATAGAAATCAACCGGAACACCGGAAAGACGAGCCGCTTCCTTGTTGCCTCCGATGGCGCAGGAATAGCGTCCGAATTTTGTTTTGCTTAAAACAAATTGCCAAAAGAGTACAAGTATAATAAGAAGAATGACGGGGAATGGTATACCGAACAGATACCCGGAGCCAATAAACTTGAACGCTTCGGAAGCTCCTGTAATAGGATAGCCTCCTGTATATACGAAGACTATGCCGCGAACAATAACCATTGTTCCTAAGGTCGCAATAATAGCGACGATTTTTATTTTAGCTCTGAGGAGGCCGTTTATCAGACCGATTATCAAGCCAACTCCAAGAGCAATACAGATAGCCCAGCCCCAGTGAATACTTGTTTGAAGCTTGAGAACAACAGCAGCCGCAAGAGCAAGGGTTGAACCTACCGAGATATCAATATCTCCGCCAATGATTACAAAGGTGGTACCTATTGCCATTATTCCGACAAGAGAGCTTTGTCGGAGAATGTTCATAATATTTCTTGTTGAGAGAAAATTAGGCGTAATAATCGAAATGATAATGGTTATAAAAAGAAAACTTATCATTATTCCGTATTTTTTTACAAATTTCAGGCCACCAGGGGTGCCAAATTCCTTTAACCTCTGATTGATAGTTGTATTTGATTCCATTTAATTCCTTTCCTCCAGCATTGCATGGAAAAGCTCGTCATGGCTTATCCCTTTATCATAGTGACCAACAATACGTCCCTTTTTCATAAGCATTATTCTGTCAGAAACAGCTATGATTTCCGGAACTTCGGATGAGAAAAAGAGGATGCACTTCCCCTCTCCTGCAAGTTGCTTGATTATTTTATATATCTCGCTCCTGGAGCCTACATCGATACCTCTGGTAGGCTCATCCATAATAATAATATCCGGATCAGCAAGAAGCCATTTTCCTATAACAATCTTCTGTTGATTACCTCCGCTTAAATATTTAACCATATAATCCAGTTCAGAAACCTTAATCTTCAGTCTCTTGATAATATCTTTGGAAATCCTGTATTCCTGAGTTTTGTTTACAAGAAATCTGCTTTTCTTTTTATTGAGGTAACTCATGGTAAGATTTTTGTAAATCTCCTGTTCCAGAATAAGTCCTTCAGTTTTTCGGTCTTCGGGTAACATCCCGACACCCTTCTTCAGCGATTTTACCGGACTGTTTTTCTTTATAGAGACATCTTTTATTATTAGATTTCCGGAACTAATAGGGTCGGCTCCAAACAGTGCACGAGCCAATTCAGTCTTTCCTGAACCAATAACACCGGTAAATCCTACAATTTCGCCATATCTTGCCTGAAATGATATCTCCTGGAATTTGCTGCCGCTGCTGATAGTTCTGGCTTCCATGGCTGTTTTACCCGATTGAATTCTGGCGGGAAAATCACCTTCTTCAGAACCATCAAAGAAAAATTCCCGTCCAATCATGGAAGAAATAATTGTTTTGCTGGTGAGGTCAGGAGTATTAGCGGTTAAAATGTGCTTTCCGTCTTTCATAATACTTGCACGATCGGTTATTGCGAAGACCTCTTCCATGTAATGAGTGATATAGATTATCGTTACCTCGTGTTTTTTCAGGTCTTTGATAATCCTGTACAGACTATCGATTTCTTTGCCTGTAAGAGAGTCCGTAGGTTCATCCATAATGATCAAGGCTGCATCACGTAAAAGGGCTTTTACTATTTCTACTATTTTTTTCTCGGCTACACTCAGATTTCTTATCAGTCTGTCAGGATCGATATGAAAATCTATATTGCTGCAAATTTCGGCATATCTGCTTCTCATCGCTTTAGCATCCAGGGTACGGAAAAGTTTGCTGGTTGATTCAATACCAAGGAAAACATTCTGTATAACCGATAGTTCCGGAATAAGGCTTGTCTCCTGATGGATTACCGAGATGCCTCGCCTGAAAGCATCTGCAGGTACCGAAAAATCGCATTCTTCTCCCTGAAAGATAAGATTCCCTGAATCCTTTGTATAAACACCTGCAATAATCTTGATAAGGGTAGATTTTCCGGCTCCATTTTCACCGAGAAGGGCATGAACTTCACCTTTTCTTATTTCCATGCTTACCTTATCAAGAGCTTTAACACCAGGGAACTCTTTATTAATCTTTATTATTTCCAGAATATTGGGTCCTTGCATGCGTCAGATCATCCTTTCTTTTATCATACTAAAGTATTCATCCGGTATATATAGAATATTCCAGGATGCAATAATCTCATGTTCCAAATCTTTCAATATATTCAGGGAAGCCTCACATTGGTCTTTACGTACAGGAGGAGTGAAAAATGGATGATTCACAAGTTCGATGCCAGGAATCAGTTTATCCTCAAATCCCGGCATCAATGCTGCCGCAAATTCAAGTTCACTGCTAATATAATTCGGATGAATTCCATTTTTGAGAATAATATCACATGATGAAGCAAGTTCTGTTTTAAAGAGTCTTGAACATAAATTAATGTAAGCCTTTTCTGGAAGACTTTTCCTGGAAATAGCTTTTAAGCCTCTGATGAGTGAAACTGCTTCAAGGGGGATTCCTGCGGGACCATTGGCATAGCAATAAGTCATCATTTTAATCCAGTCGGAAAACTGATGCAGCTTGCCGTAGTTTTGTCCCGTTATATCTGACATGGAAGGTGTAAGGAGATCCAGGCCGACTTTCATTCCCCGGGATTTAGCCGTGCTGGAAAAGTGAGATACAATCCGCTCTATCTGTAAAGACCTGAATTTATAGAACGTTTCCGCACCTGAAAGAGCAAAAAGATCTTCGTAACTATGTATGCCTTCAAGATTTTTTTCATCGGCCAGAGCCAGGAAGTTCAGTATCTCCTCGAGCTTCATGTTCAGTTCATCTGAAGTATCACCTGAATATGCTTCATAGCTCCTCATGCAGTCCTGGCAGATGCAACCGAATACAGATTCCAGACCGCCGGCAAATGACGGATAACGGATACGGTCCAGAAATACGCCCGAATAATCATAGGAATCCAGGATGTTTTCCAGGGATCTGTTTATAGATGCTATTTTGTGGGATTGTTCAGGGCAGGCGAAAAGGAAGTTTTCTTCCCCTTTATCAATCTTTGACCATTTTCCTGATTTTCCATATCCCCGAATTCCAGCCGGATTGAGCTGTGACTCATCGAGTGAAACATGACCGTCGACAATATCAGCAAGAACAGGAAACCACGTATATAGCTCTATACCAAGATCACTGGAAATTGAAGAGATAAGGTCGTGATTTTTTTTCGCGCCGGCATTCCAGAAAAGAAGTCTGCGTATTCCTGTCATACTTGCGGCTTTACGTATGCAGCTCTCAATCTCCTTTATACTGAAGGAAGCTTCTTCCCTTTCACCTATCATAAGCTGTATAGAAACACCTTTAATGCTCATTTTTCACTTCCAGTAAATTGGCCGGGCTTGAAGCCCGGCCTGGTTTTTAAAGCTCCGGCTCGTGTGAGTCCACATTTTCAACTGTTACTATTTCGGGAACAATGCTAATAGACTTTGGAATACTTTCTCCTTGGAGAAATTTTGCGGTTGTCTCAACTGCCTGATATCCCATACCTGAGATAGACGGGTTTGTGGTCATATCCACAGCACCGGTAGAAATCAGCTCTTTTAGCTCTTTTGAAAACTCTATGCCGGCAATATATACTTTCTTTTCAACACCTGCTTCCTCGAGAGCCATATGTGCTGCCGCAGCCGCCGCATGCCAGTGGCAAGCAACCATGTCGACATCCTCTCCTGTCTGCAGAAAGGCCTCCATTGCAGCAAGAGCTCCACCTTTTGACCAGCCTTCGATTGTCTGACGATAGACAATCTTGTAACCTGGGTGCTTTGCTATCTCCTTCTGGAATCCTTCGGTTCTCAATTGCTGTGCCGCTGTCCCTGGTGCTCCTTCAAGAAGAACGATGTTAGCTTCCCGATCGCCAAGCAATGTATAGGCCATCTCCGCAAGCAGTTTTCCGTTGACTGCATCATTGATACCGATAAACGTTTCAATTCCCGGATAGGTTCCATCTGCATTGGGTCCGAGCGTGTTGGTAAAAGTAATAAGCGGAATATCTGCTTCATTGCACATGGCAATTGCAGGCATAAGAGCCGTAGGATCACCAGCACAGAGCATCAGGGCATCTACTCCCTGAGCGATAGCTGTTTCAACCTGGTTCAACTGGACATCCGGTTTCCAGTCAGCATCGCTGTAGATCAAGTCAATCCCGAAATCATCAGCCGCCTTGTCCATGCCTTGCCTCATAACACTGAAAAATTCAACGCTTCCAGGCAGACTGACCGCAACTTTCGGGTTTCCACCTGCTTCTTCTTTTGCTCCCGCTGCATATACGGAAGAAATACAGGCCGTGATGCCGAGCATGAGAATCAACATTTTCTTTACCATAAAAAATCTCCTTTGGATTGGTTTTCTATATCAGAGCAATAACCGTGCCAATAAGCTGATGGATAACCGGAAAGCTTATCCCACGGGAATCTGGCGATAAATAGTGGTTTCACAGACGAGAACAGCTTTTTCTCTGGTATAAAACAAGGGTCAACAAGGGGAAGCAGCACAATAGTCCACATATACTGAGCAATATTTTGCACATACAATTAATCATGCGGGGAAAAAATTGCACATCCCCAGACTGTTTTAATGGCTATATATAGGCAGTCTGACACTGAAAACCGTACCCCTGTCAGAAGATGAACATGATATGAGCCCATTATGAGATTCAATTATATGTTGACAGATGGACAGGCCAAGACCAGTATTCTGTCCAGCCTCTTTGCTGGTGAAAAAGGGATTAAAAATCTTGTTCATATCCTGTTCCGGTATTCCTGCTCCATTATCGGAAATTTCAAGATGCACATAGCCACTATCAGAAATCACCTTCAAGGATATTTCTATCCTCCCTTCTTCTTCAACTGCTTCCTGGGCATTAACTAGGAGATTAATCACTACCTGTTTTAAAAGGTTTACATTACCTGTTATAATTACTGCTTCAGATGGAGGAACCCAGAATACTTCAACTGGTTTTGTCTTCATTTTATGATCCAGCAGAAGAAGCGTATCGTCAATCAAGGCGGAGAGATCCAGAGAAACCTTGGGGGTTCCATTCAGGTAGGAAAAGGAGAGAAGGTTTTCTATAATTGATTTAATACGGTGCAGCTCACCTTTGATAAGCCCAATCTTTTCTACACTGTACTCATCAGTATGTCTCAATTTGAGAAGTTCGACATAGTTCTGAACAATTCCTAAAGGGTTATTGACTTCATGAGCTACCCCGGCAGCAAGTTCTGCAATTGAAGATATTCTTTCTGTCCGTAAAAGGTAGTTTTTGAGCTGATACTCTTTTGTTATGTCCTTTATCAGCAGCATTGTTCCAAGAAATACATAATCTTCATCCCGAAAGGGGAAAACTGTGATATCAAGGTACTTCGAACCTTCAAACTCTACTTCATTCCAGTGATATCGTTCACTTCCGGCTATTCGTTTTCTTATATCTTCTTTCAACTCCCCGGGAAAAGAGTCCAGAATTCCCCTGAGATCAAGAATAGAGTTTTTTTTATCAGGAGAGAACATCTCGATGGCAAGGTAATTTGAAAGATAAACATTTTTCTCCCGGTCAAGAATAATTACACCGATGGGCAGGTTTTTAATGATGTCCTCGTTATATTTCTTGTAATTATAGAGCTCTTCGTTTCTCTTTCGCAGTTCTTCACGGGTTGATGCAAAAGAATAGGTCAGATCTATAAGTTTGATTTTGTCTACAGAGCTGATTTCCTGTGTGCTGATTATACTTCCGTTTTTCAATACCGATACTCTGTCAGAAAATTCAAAAATCTCATTCATATTATTGGAAATGTAGAGGATGCTTTTTCCGCGATTCTTGAGGTCTAGAATAATTCTATAGGCCGTCTCAATTTCTTCGGCATTCAGCTTGCTTGATATTTCGTCAAAAACAAGAATTTCGGGATTAAAGAAAACCGCTCTTGTCAATTCCAACTGATACTGTTCTGCCTTGGGAAGGTTTTCTACCGGTGCCTTCAGATTGAAATTCAATCCCCATTCTCGAAGAAATCCTTCCACGCTTTCGGTCATTCTCTTCTGTTTTAATACACCAAAGAAACCCAGCCTCAAGCGGCCGGCAAAGATGTTTTCTACCGCGTTAAGTGAAGGAATCAGATTAGTATCCTGGTATATTATCCCGATGCCCTTTCGCATGGATAGCGAAGGAGTGAATCGTTCAATCGGATATCCGTTTAACAGGATTTTCCCGGCGTGTTTATGAGCTGTACCACCGAAAAGTTTGGCTATCGTTGATTTACCGGAACGACGTTCTCCCACAATTGCATGAATTTCTCCCCTTCTTAGCTCAAGGTTAAAATCTTTCAAGGCTGGTATTTTTCCGTAGCGTACCTCTATATCTGAAAGCGTAATAATCGTATCATTACTCATTCCATGCCCAGCTTTTTCATCTTGTTATAGAGGGTTTTTCTGTGAATCTGGAGGATGTCGGCGGCTTTATTCTTTACCCCATCGGCTTTCTGGAGGGCTTCAATAATCAGATCCCTTTCATGTTCATTCCGGGATTCCGTATAACTGCCTCTGAAATAGACATTTCGAAGATTACTGTACTGTTTTGGAAGATCATCTGCTGCTATCTCTTCTCCGTCACAGAAAATGATGGCCCGTTCAATACAATTTTTCAGCTCACGGATGTTTCCCGGCCAATCGTGAATAGACAGTATCGCTTCTACCTCTGATGAGAAACCTTCAATCTTCTTGTTATAGATGGCATTGAAGTGCCTGATGAAATAATGCGTCAGATCCGCGATGTCTTCCCTTCGATCGCGAAGTGATGGCAGTTGAATACAAATTACAGATAGTCTGTAATAAAGATCTTCCCTGAAAAGTCCTTCCTTTATCAGTTTTGATATATCTTTGTTGGTAGCAGCTATAAAGCGAATATCGGTCTTAATATTGCTGTTTCCACCTATGCGCTGAAATTCCTGTTCCTGCAGGATCCTCAGAATTTTTGCCTGGGTTTTCAGATTCATATCGCCAATCTCATCCAGGAAAATGGACCCGCCATTGGCCATTTCAAACTTTCCACGATGGAGGCTCTTGGCATCGGTGAATGCACCTTTTTCATGACCGAACAGCTCACTTTCCAGCAGACTATCCGGAATTGCAGCACAGTTCACCTTAACAAAGGGTTTGTCTCTTCGTTCACTTTTCTCATGCAGGTTGTATGCGATCAGCTCTTTGCCGGTACCACTCTCGCCTGTAATGATTACCGACGCCTTGGTCGAAGCTACCCGCTCAACTATATTAATGATATCCGCCATTTCACTGTTATGGCTGGCGAGGCTGGGCGGGGGTGAATCCTTTTTAAGACTGCCTCGAGTCTCCCTGATGGTTAGGACCGTCCTGATTTCCCGGACCATCTCATCAATAGCAATCGGCTTTGTATAAAAATTCTGCGCTCCGTAGCGCATAGCCGTAACGGCGCTCCCAATTGAAGGATAACCGGTGATCATGATAACCGGGAGGTCATGGTACATCTCTTTTACCGTTCTGAGCAGTGCAATACCTCCCTTCTTCGGCATGCGTACATCCATTATTAAAAGGTCTATTGGATGGGACTTAAGGATGAGAACAGTTTTCTCCGGATCCGTTGAAAACATGGTATGAAAACCGGAAGCTTCAAGCAGTTCCGACAAGGATTTGCACATTCCCGGTTCGTCATCAATAATCAGGATTGAATCAGCCATACTCAACATACTACTATGATATTGTAGAGGTCTCAATATACTATATGAAACTGGAAGCTGAAACTTGCTTTCTCTACGATTCTCTAAATCGAGCTGGAGAGCTAAAATGGTGATTACTTGCGGGCTTTACTAAGGATTTCAATGCCAGCATTGTCGTGTTTATACAGGTTCTCTGGTTATTCTACACATCATAATGGCCTGAATTGTTGGAAAACCCTGATGGATTACCCTTGGGCTGGGCTCTCGTGGTTTCTGGCGAAACCACTGCCGCCCGACGGATTTCCTCGCGGAAATCCTTGGGTCCCCCAGCCCTCCTCTTATATAAAAAGACCAACCAGGTAAACCTGATTGGTCTTTTTAAAAGTCGGGCTGGGCAGATTTGAACTGCCGACCCCTTGTCCCCCAGACAAGTACGCTAAACCCCTGCGCTACAGCCCGATATCGACGCAAAAAGTAGCATACGGGCATGATTGTGTCAAGCAAGCAGCGGGTTTTCGTGTAATTCTTCAATCCGAACCTGCAGCGGCGACCAGGTCTCCGGCTGTTTCCCGTGCCTGCCGGCATGCTGCGGCAAGGGATGTGCCGGTTCCGCAGCAGAGCTCCCGGGTGACAGTTTCCGAGGTGCGGGCTTCTTCGGCATCGCGGGCGGAGGAGGGATCGGCCATTTCCCGGATGGCGCGGCGGGCGTTTTCGAAGCGGGCGACGACCGCGGGGGAGTCGGAAAACTCTTCTTCCAGTTCGGCTTCCGTACCTTCCTGAAAACAGACCGGTTTGAAGAGGGATCTGCAGGGGAGGGGGGTACCGGTGTACCAGATTACAAAGCGCTCTTTATGGTAGCGGACCATCATGCTTGCGGTGGTTTCGCTTTTGGGCCAGAGGGGAGAGTGCATGCAGACCGATGCCATACCGGGGCCGCCGTGGTCTCTGAGGATGCGGGCTCCGCTCAGGAAGAGGGGATCTCCCCTGCCGGGGGTCAGGGAGGCTTTTTGAGCGGAGGTCTCGGCGGCAAGGGCGGAGGTACGCTTTTGTCTTGTCGAGCCCCTGGTTATGATGCCGTGGATTGGGCTGCGGAAGCGCGCTCCGAATTGAGCGGGATCCTCGCCGGGAGAGCATCGGTCGGCTTCGATCCCCCTGGTACCGAGGGAGAAGTCGTTGGATATGGAGCCGCTCGAACGGATTTCCCTGAGGGCCCAGCGGCGGCCGGCGCTCTCCAGGATAAAGCTTTTTGCGGGATCGCTGATGAGAAATCCGTTGTGGTAGTAGAGGGATCCGTGGTCCGATCCGTTGCCTCCCTGGCCTTTTTCTTCGATAAGCCGTATGAGCAAGTCCAGGGCGGCTTCGGCGTGTCTGCAGTTGTGCAGGGCTATCCTGAGCATATCCATGCCGAGCAGGCCCTCGTGTTTGGGCGTTTCTTTCAGGGAAAAAAGGGCTTCGTTGCCGATGGCGAGCCCGTGCTCATTCACTCCCATTTCGGCTCCCCACATCCAGACTGGACGGCTTATGAAGGCACCGTAGGTATGGGTAAAGGAGGGAAAGAGATCGGCAAGCTGCAGCCAGGGGCCTTCCCGGTAGTGGTCCGGCGGATCGTGGAGAAGGGTATCCGACAGTTCTCTTGACCCCGGGGCAAAATGGAAGATCTGCCGCTCGGCGGGATGACGGTCTGAATTCTTGGCGAAAAGCGTATCGTCCGGGTTTTTCGCGTTTCTGAAGAAGAGGGTGTCGCACATGTGCATATGGTAGTGCCGCTTTTCATCCCGCGCAAGATATTTCTGCAGTGCGGCTCCCCGCGCTCCGGATCGGAAAGCCACCGGAGGCGGTCCGGGCTTCCCGGACCGGAGCGCAGCGGCCGCGCATTCCGGGACGCCGTGCGGACCGGACCAGCGGCCGGTGACTGCGCGCAGGCTTGGAGAGCCGGTTTCCGGCGGAAGAATGACGCCGGAAGCGCCCGAAATACATGTGCTTGCGATATTAATGGCTGGATTCCCCTTCAAAGCAATGGTATAATAATACCAATTCCAGGGATCCCGGAATATTACAAGATGTGAGGTAGTCATGCAGTATAGAAATTTTCCATCCGATACAAGGCAGCATTCCATTCTCGGTTTCGGCTGTATGAGGTTTCCGGTCCAGGGGGATTCGGGAGCCATTGACCGGGAGCGTTCGGAGGAGATGCTGCAGTACGCTCTGGAGCAGGGCGTCAACTATTTTGATACCGCCTGGCCCTACCATGACGGCGAGAGCGAGCCCTTTCTCGGAGAATTTCTGGAAAAGTCGGGGGCGAGGGAACGGGTTTCCATTGCCACCAAGCTGCCGAGCTGGCTGGTGAAGGGGGAGGCTGACCTCGATGCTTTTTTCAGCCGTCAGCTGGAGCGGCTCCGGACGGACCATGTCGATCTCTACCTGCTCCATGCTCTGAACGACCGCTTCTGGCCGGCCCTGAAGCAGGCGAAGGTACTGGACTTTCTGGACCGCATCAGGGAGCGGGGGCTTGCCGGCAAGGTGGGTTTTTCCTTTCACGATGAGTTTCCCGTATTCAGGGAGATTATCGAAAGCTATCCCTGGGATTTCTGCCAGGTCCAGTACAATTTTCTGGATACCGCTTATCAGGCGGGACTGGAGGGGATTAAGCTGGCGGCGGAGCGCGGTATAGGGGTGGTGGTGATGGAGCCCCTTCGCGGGGGCAGCTTTACCAGGGATGTTCCGCCGGATGTGGCGGAGATCTGGAGGGAAGGAGCCGCTTATTCTCCCGCGGAGTGGGCGCTTCGCTACGTCTGGGACGATGAGCGGGTGCAGGTGGTGCTGAGCGGGATGAGCGAGATGTCCCATGTTACGGAAAATGTGCGGATAGCCGAAGAGGCGGAGGCGGGTTCGCTTTCCATGGAGGATCTGGAGCGGTATGACAAGGCGGCCCTGATCTACGAGGAGAGGCGCAAGGCGCTCTGCAGCGGCTGCGGCTACTGCATGCCCTGTCCGCAGGGGGTGAATATTCCGGAGGTGTTCAGGTTTCTGAACAACGCATACATGTTCAGCGACCGCGAGGGGGCCGCCGCGGCGTACCGCAATAATATCCGGGAGGAAAAGGGCGCCCAGCTCTGCATCGGCTGCCGGGAATGCGAGCCTGCCTGTCCCCAGCATCTTTCCATTGCGCAGCTTATGGGGGAGGCGGTGGAGGTTCTGGGATGAGGGGATGATGTGATGACACCTTTTACCGAAAGGATTGTTGAAGCGGTTCTCTCGATTCCTCAGGGGCGGGTTGCCACCTACGGGACGGTCGCGGCCCTTGCGGGTAACCGGCGGGGGGCACGTCAGGTGGCGCGGGTACTGCACAGTCTTTCGGAGAGAAAGCAGCTGCCCTGGCACCGGGTTGTCGGTGCCGACGGTTCCATAAGGCTTCCGGAGGGGGGCGGCCGCGAGGAGCAGGCGGCCCTGCTGCGCGCCGAGGGTGTGGAAGTCGATTCCGCCTGGCGGGTGAGTCTGGAACGCTTTGGAACGACCGCAGGGATAAGCCGGGACATTAATAATTAGAATTGACAAGCCGAACGTCATCGCGGAGCGCTAAAGTGAGGAATTATTTTTCCTGCCCCGGGAAAACAGTAATTCTTTTATCCAAACCTGGAATAGCCAAACTCTCGATCTGCTTGTAGATTCCCGCTTTTTTCGATACTATGCTTGTCATGAAACTCAAGAACGGAATAAAAAACTGGTCTGCTGCGGACGCTGCGGAACTGTACGGAATAGACAACTGGGGCCACGGTTTTTTCGACCTTTCGGCGAAGGGCGAGGTGCAGGTAAAGCTCTCCTGGGCGGAGGGCGAGAAGCGGGTCAGTCTCCTCGATGTTGTGGACGGTATTGAGGCGCGGGGCTACGGACTGCCGGTGCTGCTCCGTTTTCCGGATATTCTTGGGGAGAGAATCCGCACCCTCAACGAAACCTTTGCCAGAACCATGAAGGAATACGATTACCGGGGCGGCTACCGCGGGGTGTTCCCGATCAAGGTAAACCAGCAGCAGCAGGTTATCGAGGAGGTCGTACGTTTCGGCGAGCCCTACAATCACGGTCTGGAGGCGGGAAGCAAGCCGGAGCTGCTAATTGCCCTGGCGATGATCCGCGACCCCGAAACTCCCATTATCTGCAACGGCTACAAGGATGCGGAGTTTGTGGACCTTGCCCTTTACGGGGTAAAGATGGGGCTCAAGGTGATAATGGTGATAGAACAGCCCGGCGAAATTTCGACCATTATCCGCCGTTCAAAGGATCTGGGCATAGAGCCGACCCTGGGACTGCGCGTCAAGCTTTCCTCCACGGTGGGCGGCAAATGGGCGGAATCGGCGGGGGACCACTCGGTCTTCGGCCTTACGGCGGGCCAGCTGCTTGAGGCGGTAGAGCAGCTGAGAGGCGCGGGCATGCTGGATAACCTCCGGCTGCTTCACTACCATCTGGGAAGCCAGATTCCCAATATCCGCGATATCCGTGCTGCGGTGAACGAGGCGAGCCGCTACTATGCGGAGCTGGTAAAGGAGGGGGCCAGAATGGGCTACCTCGATATCGGGGGCGGCCTCGGGGTCGATTACGACGGCTCGCGCACCACCTTTGTCAGCAGCAAGAACTACAGCCTCGGCGAGTACTGTGCCGACGTGGTGGATGTGGTAAAGCTGGTGATGAATGAGGCGGGCATAGACCATCCGACCATAGTAACCGAGTCCGGACGGGCCATTGTCGCCTACTACTCGGTCCTGCTTTTCAATATTCTGGATGTGAACAGTCTCTACGATAACAAGCTTCCCGATGCGGTTCCCGAGGATGCTCCGGATGCCCTTGTGGACATGATGGGCGCCTACAAGGGAATTACCGTAAAAAACCTGCAGGAGAGCTATCACGATATCATCTACTACCGTGACGAGCTGCGCAATCTCTTTACGGTGGGCAAGGCGGGACTCCGTGACCGGAGCGTCGGCGATACCATCTTCTGGCTCGCCCTGGACCGCATTGTCCAGCTGAGCAGCAAGCTCCGTTTTATTCCCGATGAGCTCCAGAAAGTGGAGTCCATGCTTGCGGACATTTATTACGGGAACTTCAGCCTCTTTCAGAGCATTCCCGACAGCTGGGCGATCGATCAGCTCTTTCCCATCATGCCCATTCACCGCCTGGATGAGGAGCCGGACCGCAAGGGGGTTATCGCAGATATTACCTGCGACTGCGACGGCAAGATTGACCGATTTATCGACCTGTACGGGGTGCGGGAGTATCTCCCGATGCACTCATTTTCTCCCGATTCGCGCTACATAATCGGGGCCTTTCTGGTGGGAGCCTACCAGGAGACCCTGGGGGATCTCCACAACCTTTTCGGCGATACGAATGTGGTGAGCGTGGTTCTGGATGATGACGGGGAGATTGCCTGTTCACGCGAGGTTGAGGGCGATTCGGTCAACGATGTGCTCAGCTATGTTGAATACGAGCCGAAGCGTCTTATCGAGAACTTCCGCCACCTTGCGGAGGAGTCGGTCCGCAAAAAGGCTATTACCCCCCACGACCGGAAAGAGATTATGCGGGCTTATCTTGAGGGCATTCAGGGCTATACCTACTACGAGGAGTAGTCCGTTCCGAACTGCTCCCGGTACACGTGGTTCCGGGAGAGTTCACCGGCGGTGCGGGCTTCCCTTTTTTCTTCCGAATAACCGATTGCAATAAGCGAGAGCACCTCGAAATTACCGGGCAGATTCAGCAGGTCCGCTGCGGCGCGGGAGGATGCTTCGCCTGCAGAGGTTTTACGCCGCCGGATCTGGACCCAGCAGGACGCGAGTCCGAGAGCTTCGGCTGCCATCTGGATGTCGATGGAGGCGATCGAAGCGTCTTCTATCCAGACGTCGCTTTTTTCGGTGTCTGCGGCCACGGCGATGGCCAGGGGAGCGCCGGCGACAAAGGATGCCCCGTGCGGTTTTACTTCCGAGAGGGCCGCAAGCCGGTCTTTGTCGGAAATAACAATAAAGACGCAGGGCTCCAGATTACGGCTTGTGGGGGATGCAAGGGCGGCTTCGATAAGTTCACCGATCTTTTCCTCTTCCACCGGCCGGTCCAGAAAGATTCTTCTGCTTCTGCGTGAAAAGAGCAGGGAATTAAAACTGTTCATATACCCACTATAGTATAAAACCCGGCCCTGTTGAAGCAATGTCGGCAACATGTAATACTTATACCCATTATGCCGACCGTATTAGCTTCTTCTGAAAAACGTTATGCCAGAAAGTACCTTGCCTGGTTTGAGGGGATTAACGCCGCTTCTTTTGTGCTGATAAGCGGACAGGTGATGATTCTCTATCTGCTCCGGCTTGGGGCGGACAGCTTCTATATCGGGCTGGTCAGCTCATTTCAGTATCTCTCCTTCATTTTTATGCTCATCGGCCGCGCGGTGGTGGGGCGGATGGGGCTTCGCAGGATGATGCAGAGCTTCTGGACACTCCGTTATATTCTGGTAATTCCGGTGCTTTTTTCACCTCTGATCGTATCCCTGGGGTACCGGAATGCGGGCTTGCTGGTGGTTGCCCTTGCCCTTCTCGGTTTCAATGTGGCCAGGGGCGTTGCCATTATCGGGTTCAACCCTATTCTGGGCATGGTCACCGAGAAGAAGAGCATGGGGGCTTATCTGAGCCGTCTTCAGATTATCTACCACGGAGCCAGTCTGGTCTGCGCGGTGGTGGTTGCCGTAAGCATAGGTGCGGACGCACCCCTGTGGCGTTATATTGCATTCATTGCCCTGGGAATAGGCCTCGGACTCTGGGCCAGTTCGCTCATAGCCAGATTCCCCGATCCTGTTCTGGGAACGAGCGGGGATGGTGATTTTCTTTCGGGAATAAAAACGGCGGGGCGCAGACCGGATTTCCGGCGCTTCATTATCCATTTTTTCCTGCTTTCGGTCGTTATCGGAATGGCGGTCCCCTTTATCATTGTCTATGCGAAGGAGGTCTACCTGCGCAGCGACCGGGCGGTTATGGCTCTGACCGTTATCGGCGGTCTGGGCGCCGTCTCCATGGGGCTGGTGTCACGTCTTCTTATGGACCGCATAGGACCGAAGCCTCTCTATCTCCTCTATACCCTTCTTTTTACCGTTTCCCTCATTCCCCTTGTGGTTGCGCCGGACATAGACGGGGTTCCGGTTTATATACTCCTCGCGTTTGTTTTCTTTCTCTACCATGTGGGGCAGATGGGCGGCCAGGTTGCCAGCCGCAACTATTTTTATGCCATTACAGGTAAGGAAGAGCATCTTAATCTGGGAATTGTATATCAGCTGATGATGGGGATCGGAAATGCCCTGGGTGCTCTTGCCGGCGGGGCCGTTCTCCGGGGGCTGATAAGCAGTGCGGCGCTTTCCATGGCGGACGGTTACCGTCTCTACTTCGGTCTGCTTCTTCTTTTCTGCATGGTGATGATGGCAACCACCATTTTTATCAGGGACGCGGGACGATATTCAATCGGAAATGCCCTGTCCATAATCTTCAGCCCGAGAGATCTCCGCGCTGTTGTCCTCCTGGACAAGCTTGACCGTTCCGCGGATATGCAGCAGGAGATGAATGTGCTCAGCGACCTTGCGAGTACGGGCAGCTCCGTTGCCGTTGAGGATGTGCTTGTCCGCCTGAACAGTCCCCGCTTCTATGTGCGGGCCCGGGCGCTCCGGGCTCTGGAGCGTGCTCCCGTCGATTCCCGGATTACCGGCATTCTTCTGCGGGAGGTAAAGAAGCGCACCTACACGACCGCCCATATTGCGGCCCGAATTATCGGACGAAAGGGGCTGAAGGAGGGGGAGGGGGTGCTCCGGCAGGCGCTTAAATCTCCCGATTATCTGCTCAAGGCCAATGCCCTTATCGCTCTGGCCAGAATAGGGGGGGAGGATAAGCACGTTATTATCGAAGAGGCTCTCTCCCGGAGTCAGAATCCGATGGTGCTTATGCACGGTGCCGTGGCACTTCAGCTGCTCGGATATCCGGCCTCTCTTCCCGTCCTGGCGGGACTGCTCAAGCGGAAAGATCCGCCTCCGTTTCTCCGGGACGAGATTATTCTTTCCATGGCCGCTCTTCTTTCCATGGAACGGTGGTTCTACCCGCTCTATTCGGTATTCCAGGCTCAGCGGAAGGATGGCATCGGGGAACTTCTGGACCGCTTCAACTCTTCACTTTCCCGTGAGCAGAAGGAGGATTACTCCGATCTGATGGAAGCGTGTACTCTCGTTCTGAAGAATATTGACCGCTTCCGGGATGCTATCACGCCGGTCTTTTCCCGTGTTCCCCTGCCCGAAGGTCTGGAGAGTACGGTTCTGGAGGCTCTTGCGGCGGACAAAGAGCTGATGCGTTTCGAACGGCTGCGATTCTTTCTTGCGGCCATGCCCCTGAGAATGATTATTGGAGACCGTGAGCGGCGGAAACGGGTGCGGAGGAGCGATAAAAAATCTTTCAGACGTCACGACGATCCGATTGATCTCTAAGCGTTCTTACCTGGCGAAGAGCCAGGCGCCCATGGTTCCCAGAAAAATACCGGCAAGTGCCTGCGGATAGGTGTGCCCCAGAAGAGTCTTGAGGGTCTGGGGTTTATAGCCGTGTTCAATCAGATCGGCCAGTTCATTGCTTATTTCGTTGAGAATCTCCGCGTGTTTGCCCGCGGCCATGCGGATTCCGGTTGCATCGTATATGACAACCACCGCAAGAACTGCAGAGATGGTAAAATAGGGGCTTCCGAACCCCTGGGTAAGCCCCATGGAGGCGGCAAGACATGAAACTGCCGCCGAGTGGCTGGAGGGCATCCCTCCGGTCTCGCCCAGGCGCTTGAAGTCGAGGCGTTTGTCGAAAAGAAGGACCAGAAGCACCTTTATGGCCTGGGCCGTCATGGTAACTGCAAGGGTAAGCCACAGGATCCTGTTGAGAAGAAGTTCTTCCATTGGTGCCTATTGTTACCTTTTTTTGCGCAATCGGTCAAATAGGCCGGGGCCCTTTGTCTTCTCTTTTTTCCCTTCATTCGCCGGTGCCTCGATGGCGGGAGCTTTATCGATCTGCTTTTCCTTAACCTTTATCTCTTTCAGACGCTCTTTCTGCTTATGTTTTCTTGCTTTTCTCATGCTCTCGGCCAGATAAAAGAAAAATGAGAAGAGTATGCCGAATACCACACTCAGAAGAATTACGGCCACCGTCGAAATGTCTTCTGCAACGTATCCGAAAAGATTGACACTTGTTGTGAAGGGTACGTTGAGAGCAACGAAGGCGGCCAGGGCCACGAGGAGGAAAATATTGACTATTAGAGAGATCATTTGTCTTTACCTCGCTTTTTCATAATGTTCTGGTAGGCGGGAATGGTAATCATGGGCGGGCGTTCCTCTTCCACAATGGTAAACTCGATGGATTCAAACTGATCATCCTTCGCCTGAAACTGGCGGAGCACTTTTTCCAGGTTCAGCTTGTCGTTGATAATTTCCAGGGCCTGCAGTCGATTGAAGAAGGTCTGGAGGATCCCGAATGACATCTTCCCGAGACTTCTCGTATCCTGGTTGCGGTGCACACGCTGATCGAGGTCGGTCTGGGCGAAAGCCTGCATGCCCATCTTCTGGTATATATCAATAATGTGACTTGTTTCCACCCCGTATCCGATGGGAAAGGGGATCTGCTCCAGAGTTTCCCGCCGGACCGCATACTCTCCGGAAAGCGGCTGGATAATTGCAGACAGCTCCGGAAAGAAGAGGCTGAAAAGTGGGCGTACGAGAATCTCCGTAACACGGCCGCCTCCGGAAGGCCTGACTCCCTGACTGAATGCGAGGGGGCGGTCGTAAAAGGCCTTGACGTACTGCACTTCCGGACGGTAGACGAGGGGTCCGATGAGACCGTAGGCGAAGCGGGGATGGATGTTTTTGATATCCGCATCGATGTAGACGATTATGTCGCCCTTCAGCTGGTAAATGGCCTTCCAGAGGTTTTCTCCCTTGCCTTTTTTCGGTTCAAGATCGGGCAGAATATCCGCGGCAAGGTAGGTATCTGCCCCGAAGGATTTTGCCACCTCTATCGTTTTGTCGGTGGAACCGGAGTCTATAACCGCTATTTCATCGATGAGGGGATAGCGGTTCATAAGTTCGGAGCGGAAAAGAACAATTTCCTTTCCTATGGTTTTTTCTTCGTTCAGGGTGGGGATACAGAGCGAGATGGTAAGGTTTTTCCGTTTTTTTTCTTCCACCAGGGCCGCAAGGTCCGCAAAATCGCCATGATGATAGGTGTTCTTTTTTATCCAGTCGTTAAGATTCATTGCAGTATCCTTTGTCGATGGCAAGAATAAGCCCCAGGAGCTGAGCTATGCCCTTGTAGATGGGTTCAATTTCTATTGATTCGTCAGGCTTGTTGAGGTTTTCTCCATCCGTTATGCCGAGAGTAACCGCCGGAATCTGTTTGTCGATAAAGGCCGAAAGTTCGGATGTGCTCGGGCTTATACGGGGAATAATTCCCAGGCTGTTCATTATCATCCGTGCGTTTTCCGCAAGGGGGTGGGAGAATGATATGCCGCCCGGTTGCCTCTGGGCAAGAAAATGGATGCTTACCTCGGAACCATTGTGGCTGGAGACCTCTTCCGCAATATTCTGAATCTGTTTTTTCAGCTGCTGGACCATCTCTCCCGATTCGCTGCGGATTTCCAGCCTGAGGACCGCATCGGTGGAGATGGTGTTGAAGCCGCGTCCGCCGTTGATGGAGCCGAGAACGATGCTTGTCTTGGGTCTTTTGGGAAGAGGAATTTCCAGGATGCGGTCAATCATTTCATTGACCATAATGATGGAGCCGACGGCGCCGAAGCGGGTCCAGTCGTACTCTTCGGGTACCCGAAAGCTTACCTCGCATCTGACCATTCCTATGGAAGAGTAGCTGATCCGTCCCAGCTTTACCCCTTCAACACAGACTCCCGCCGCTATTTCCATATCGGTATTATCGAGAAAGAAACGGAGGCCTTCGATATTTCCCCGGCCGAGACTGCGTGAGGAGCCCATGAGCACAAGGTTGCTGCGGAGCTTTATGCCGAGCTCTTCCATTATTGCCGGAAGCGATACGAGGGTGGCCAGGCCGAGGGAGTTGTCGCCTACCGCAGGTCCAACCACCTGGTTGGGATGAATCGATATGGTATGGTCGACTTTTTCTTCGAAGACCGTATCCAGATGTGCCACCACCAGGATATTCCGCTCACCGCCCTCACCCTGGATAATGCCCAGACCGTTGCCTTTTTCGTCGGTGGAGCAGTTAAGAAGCTGGTACTCGGTCAGCCGGTGGACAAAGTAATCCATTCTGGCCTGTTCTCTGAAGGTCGGCGCCGGGATTTCGCCCAGCATGACCAGATTCGAAAGAATGGTATCGCGCATGTTGCGCAATTTTGGTTCAATTTCGGGCAGATCGCTGATGAGATCCGTTATAGGTTTTTCCATGTACGTTACTCCCTTATTCAGTGTAAGGCAGTCTGCCACTACTTGCAACACTCCCTGGATGGGCAGTCTGCCCGGGCCTGACCTGCAGGATACCTGCTCTCAGCCTTCGGGGGATGTACCGGCGGCAAGGCGGTAGTCGGCAAGGAGAACGGCTATGTCGTTTCTGGAGAGGGGTTTGCTGAACAGGAAACCCTGTCCGTGTTCACAGTTGAAGTCTTTCAGGAGATCCGCTTCGTCGGTATGTTCGATACCCTCGGCTATAACCATTTTCTCCATTGAATGACCCAGATCCACTATGGTTTTCAGCAGTTTGCTTCCCGAGTGCTCGTTGCGTATCCCCGTCACATAGGCCCGGTCAATTTTCATTGCGTCGAAGGGAACCGTGTTAAGCAGGTTAACCGAAGAGTAGCCTTCTCCAAAGTCATCCAGGTGGAGTCCTACTCCCAGTTCTTTAACCTCTTCGAGAATTTTCCGTGCAACATTGAGGTTGCTGATTATTGCGCTTTCGGTAATCTCTACAATAAGAGATGAGGGATTGAGAGCGCTCTCTTCGAGGGCGCTGCTGATATCCAGGACCAGTCTGGTGTCTGCGAGATGCCGGGCTGAAACGTTGACACTTACCGTGGGCAGGAAGTCTGCTCCGTCTGCGGAGAGGGTCCGGTGCCATGCCGCCAGATCCATGCAGGCCTGTTTCAGGACCCACCGGTCTATTTCCACAATAAGGTCGCTTTCTTCCGCTATGGGAATAAAGTCGGAAGGCTGAAGCACTCCTCTTTCGGGGTGGTTCCAGCGGGCAAGAGCCTCAAGTCCGGAAAGCCGGCGGTCTTCAAGCTTGATAATCGGCTGATACCATACGCTGAGCTGTTCCTGCCGTATGGCAATCCGCAGTTCACGTTCCACTTTCATTATTTCAAGCACGTTTTCCTGTACCGTTTCGTTGAAAAGGGCGTAGCGGTTTTTTCCCGCCTCTTTGGCCCTGTAGAGGGCGAAATCGGCGTCGCGGAGCATCTCCTCGGCCCGGAGGTAGTGCCTGTCTGCAATGCAGATACCGATACTGGCAGAGGTATGCACCTCCTGAATGCGCTCTTCGGTTTCGACCGGAAAAGATGAGCTCATGCTTTCAACTATGCGCTCTGCTGCAGTCACCACATCGTGGCTGCCTTCAATATCTTCCAGAAGAACCACAAACTCATCGCCGCCGAGGCGGCCGATTGTATCGACATCCCTCAGGCAGTACCTTAACCTTGAAGCTGTCTCCTTGAGCACAAAATCTCCGGCAAGGTGGCCAAGAGAGTCGTTTATCATCTTGAAGCGGTCCAGATCGATAAAGAGGAGGGCAAACGGATTTCCTTTGCGGTGAATAAACTTGCTGAATACCTGCTGGAGCCGCCCGGTGAACATTTCGCGGTTGGGAAGGCCCGTAAGCCCATCATGATAGGCTGCGTGCTGAAGCTCCCTCGTGCGCTCCTCGACCACCGCTTCGGTTTTCCGGAACAGCTCCTCCAGGCGGTCCATGGCGCTCCGGTAATTTCTTATATCCTTTACCGCGACAATTATGCCGGTAAGGGCTCCGTCGCGGTCACGCAGCCTCGAGACCGAAAGGTTCGACGGTATCGGCATGCCGTTCCGGTCGTAGAGGGTTCGTTCCAGTCCTTCTGTCTGCTCCCGCTGGACCACCTCCAGAACAATCTTTCTGTTTTCCCTGTTGGTGGTGAAAAAAAGATTGTGTCCCAGCACTTCTTCCCGTTCATAATTGAAGACCCTGCAGAAGGCGTTGTTTACAATCTGGATGTGCCCTTTCATGTCGCATACGAAGAGCGGCTCGGGCATGGTCTGAAGTATTTCCTCCGCCGCAAAACGGGCGGAAACGCGGTAAAGAAAACGGAAACGCACACCTACGTAGAGGCAAAGGAAAAGAATGGAGAATGCTGTCTGTCCGACCGGCGGCAGGCTGTAACCGAGTATCGGGAACAGGTCGATCAGGGGCAGCATGATAAAGAGTATGGTAAGCGGAAACCATACCACCCTCCGCCAATGGGCGCTTTTTACCTTTACCCTGGAAAAGAGGATGTTTCCCACGCTTTTAAGCTGTATGAGCAGCCGGATCAGAAACCAGGCGAAAAACCAGAGGAAGGCGGGTGCAACGGCCGGTCTCCCGGACGAAACAGTGACCATGTTCACAAAACATGCTATTCCCAGAAAAAGAACAAGAGTATCGGCAAGGAAAAGCAGCTTCCTTGAAATGGTTGATGTATTCTGTCCGCTTATGCCGACGAAATAAATAAGCATTGAAGGGAGATAGAGCAGAAAGCCGAAAAACCAGCCCGAGGACCAGAGAATTTCTTCAGGCTGATCAACCGTGAGGAGGGTGAGAGCTTCAAAGAGAAGTGTAAAGCTTACCACTCCGCCGGGGATATAGATCATGTTTCCCAGGAGACTGCCTTCCCGGTGAAAAAAGATTCCCGATGAGAACAGCAGAACGGCAAGCAGTGCCCCAAATGTGAGAAGGGCCCAGCCGGATGATAGCACCATCATGGTAAAATATAGAACAACAGTGAAGCAGTCAAGTATAAAACCTCTTATAACTCTTATATGTTAATTAAATTAATCCTGTCCAAGGCTCGACTTCTCGAGGAGGGTATTGATACCGGGAAAGAGCGCCCGTATTTCACTGCTTCCGAGAAGCTGTCTGAGTCTTTGATCCGCATCTTCCGGTGACTGCACCGCTCCGGAGCCGGTCTCCTGATAGCGGGAGACCGCGCGTCTCAGATTTCTGTCGGATTCGCTCAGAGAGACAAGAGCGGCAAGCTGATCCACGGCCTCATCCAGATCGTTCTGCAGTGCCGTCACCTCGCCCCGGGCTCGTTCCAGACGGTTTCTTGTGGAAAAGAGTTCCTGACGCTGTTCGGCAAGATCCTGGCCCAGGCTTTCCGATGTGGCTGCCGCCGCCGAGAGTTCGTTTTCCAGTTCGGTAATCCTTTCTGCCGCCTGTTCCCGGAGCGTGTCCCGTTCCCTGACTAGAGCCGCAATGCGGTTATTGAGCTCCTGTACCGCGTTTCTGCTCTCCGCGAGCCGGGCCTCAAAGTCCGATGCCGCATTCCCGAGAGCCTGTGCACGCTCCTGTGCTTCGGCTGTCTCACGGGCGTTCAGCTCTTCAAGGCGGGCAAGCGCCTCGGAGGCGGAAAGCCGGGTTGCATCCGAAGCGGAGGCACTTTCAAGCAGGGCCGCATTCAGGTTTCCGATTCCCTCTTCCCTGTCACCTTCGGCCAGCGCCTCTTCGGCAATCCCGCGGTACTCTCTTGACCGGGAAGCACGTGCTTCATTGCGGATCCGTGCAAGTTCGTCTGAGGCTTTTCTGATGGCGGGGAGAAAGCCGAGGGCCTGGTCATAGAAGGAGGCCGCCTGAACGATATCTCCCTGCCCTGCCGCTTCATCACCCCGGACAACTGCCTGACGGGCTGCCGCCACCTTCCGGGCCGCTTCAATAAGGCCGGAGTCCGGACCCTCTTCGTTTGCAGCTCCGAGGGTTTGTATGCGCTCTTCAAGAAGATCCGCAAGGTAGAGATCGACGGGACGGCGGTTCCTGACGGCCGCCAGAGCGTCGGCTGTTTCACTCCTCAAAATGGTCCTCAGCTTTTCAAGTTCCGCTGCCGCTGCCGTCTGATCTCCCGACTGAAGGGCATCCAGGGTTGAACGGTATGCGGAGGTAATCTGATCGAGAAGGAGCTGTTCGTTCTGCCGTGCCTCTGCCATTGCCTGAAGCTCGGACCTGGCTTCGCTCGTTGCCGCTTCAAGGGTCTGACGCTGTTCCTCAAAACGGGTCCGCAGCTCTTCCTCTCTCTGGAGGTTATCGGCAAGGAGCTCTTCCCTTTCGGCGGTTGCCTGATCGAGGATCTGCTGGGCAAAGGTTTTCGCTTCTTCAAGTTCCTGCTGTTTCTGACTCAGGGCTGCTTCGCTTTCCTGGCGGAACTGCACCAGCTGCTGCTGATACCGGTTTTCCTGCTCTCTCCGGAACGCTTCAATCTGCCGGTCCACCTCTTCGGCCGTCACTCCCAGATCTCTCAGACGATTTCTTTCTTCCTCAATTGCAAGTTCGAGGGCACTCTGCAGCTCTGATTCCTTCTCCTGAATACGCTCTTCCATACTGGATTCCAGAGCCGCGCGTTCCTGATCAATCTGGGAAAGCTCCTGCTGTATTCTGTTTATCTCCTGCTCTTTCTCTCCTATCTTCCGGTCGCTCTCTTTTTTAAGCTCCTCGAGCAGCCTGCCTTCGGTGGAAAGGTAGCCGGTGGCTTCCTCCGACATGGCTGCTTCCCTGGCCTGGAAGTATTGGGATGAAAAGAGAATTACCCCTGCAATTGTCAGTATGGCAAGGAGATTCACCATGAGCGGAAAGGTTCCCCCCTTTTTCCGGGGAATGAACTCAAATGTTTTCCTGTCAACGGTAATGGAGCTGCGGCGGGAAATATCTTCGATCTGATTATAGATCTCCTGCCGTTCCTCTTCCGTAAAGCTTTCGATATCGAGTCTTTGGTCGCTCATGATATTCCTCTATCGGCATAAACCGGCAATATCTTGAAAACCCCGGACCATCACACGGAAAAAGATGTTTCCGCTCTCTATCTAAAGAAAGAGAAGTATCGGACCGATAGAGAAAAGGTGAATATTCGAGCAAAAATAATATTTGTCGTACTTCCCGTCCTGGTGACCGCTCTTGTCGCCACAGGGACCATCTCATCGTTTTCGGCACGGGCGGGAATGACAAGAATTGCCATGGATTTTCTCTCCTTCAAGGGCGAGGAGATAGAGAATTACGCAACCAGCCAGTGGAGTCTGCTTGTAAGCAACGGCTATCAGGATCAGCCGAACTACGTTGCGGTAAGCAAAGAAGCGGTCCAGTCCTATGCCGCGACCATTATAAAGAGCCCGACCGAGAAGATCTTCGCCCTTGATCCGGATGGCAACCCTGTCATCAGTACCTCTCCGGTGGCTTTTTCGATCCGGGAGAGCGCAAGACTCTATACCTATCTTCAGGAGCGGAGGACGGGCTGGATCACCTTTTCGGAAAACGGATTGCCCAGGGTGGGACACGCCTTTTTCTTCGAACCCTTTTCCTGGTATGTGGTGGTATCCGAAGATCAGGAGGTTTTCTCGCGGGAAGCTGCGGAGATTGTCATACGCACCGCAATGGTGCTGGGTATTTCCATCCTTATCTCTGTTGTCATGCTTTTTATGTTTACCGGCTTTCTGACCCGTCCCCTGCGCAGTGTAGTGGCGGCCATGAAGAATATTATCCTTACCAACGACCTTTCCCAGAGAGTCCCGGTTCTGTACCGGGACGAAATCGGGACCCTCGCCCACACCTTCAATCTTATGACCGGGGAACTGGAGAAAGCGTACGAACAGATAAAAAGCTTTGCCTACAAAGCCGTGCTTGCGGAAAAGAACGAACACAAGGTGCGGAATATATTTCAGAAGTACGTACCGAAGAATGTGATCGACAGTTTTTTTGTTAATCCGGAGAAAATGCTGCTTGGAGACAACCGTGTTGTTGCCATTCTCTTTTCGGACATCCGCAGTTTTACCACCATCAGCGAAGGATTCATGCCCGACGAACTTGTTGCTGCCCTCAACCGCTATTTTGCCATAATGGTCGACATTATCATGAACCGCGGCGGGATCATCGACAAGTATATCGGCGATGCCATAATGGCTTTCTACGGTGCTCCCGTAAAGCGGGATGACGATGCCCTGCAGGCCCTTATGTCCGCCCTGGACATGCAGGAAGCGCTGGCTATATTCAACGCGGAACAGACCGCCGCCGGAAAACCGGCATTCAAGACGGGAATAGGAATAAACTACGGAGTGGTAACGGTCGGCAACATCGGAAGCGAACGGAAAATGGACTACACCATTATCGGGGACATGGTAAACCTGGGCAGCCGGCTCGAAGGCCTGACCAAGCCCTATCAGCAGGGTGTCATTTTCTCCGAGAGCGTCTATCGGAAGGTGAAGGATAAAATTCCGTGCCGGATGGTAGACAAGGTGGTGGTAAAGGGCAAAACCAAGGGCGAAAACATCTATACCGCAAAGAAGGTCCTTGGGGCGGAAGAGGTGAAAGCGTGGAAGTTTCACCATGCGGGTCTTGCCCTCTATTATCGCAGAAAGTTCGGTGAAGCGAAAAGATACTTCTCAGCAGCGGAAAAGTACCTTGGGGGAGATTTTCTCGCGGAGATGTATCTCCAGCGCTGCGACCGTTATATAGGTACTCCGCCGCCGAAGGAATGGAACGGGGTCGAAGTGCTCACCTCGAAGTAAGAACAAGTCAATTCCACATGTGGAATTATATCAGAAATACTGAGAGCAGGACCCTCCGCTTGCATGAGAGCGGAGGGTCCGCTATTATTCCCTTATTGCCATGCAGGACTTTCAGGAGGTTACGATGTCCGAGAACTTTGATTTTTCCGTTCCTTCCCTCGGGGAACCGAAAATACAGTCGCCCATAAAAATGTCCACCGTAAAGGGGGATTCGATTGCCAACTATGTGGCGGATGAAGAACGCATCATATACGACATAAATGCGGCAACCGGAGATACCCGGGGCCCCTTCAAGAAAGAGGAGCTTCTGGAACGTGCCGGTCCAAGGGAAAAGGTCTATTTCAACCCCGCCCATGTTCACGCTGCCGTCGTAACCTGCGGAGGTCTCTGCCCCGGCCTTAACAATGTCGTAAGAGCTATTGTCCGCTGCCTCTGGTACAGTTACGGTATCCACCGGATAACGGGTATTAAAAACGGTTACCGGGGTTTCCTTCCGGAGAGCAAGTTCAAGACCCTTGAACTGGATCCCGAATATGTGGATGACATCCAGTCCAAGGGCGGAACGGTGCTCGGTTCTGCCCGGGGCGGGGGAGACCGGGTCTCTGATATTGCCGATGCCATTGAGCGGCTGAACATAAACATGCTGTTTACCATCGGCGGAGACGGAACCCAGAGAGGCGCCCTGGAACTGGCCGAAGAGCTGGAACGGCGTAAACTGAAGGTTTCGGTTATCGGAATACCGAAGACCATAGATAACGACCTCTCCTTTATCCAGCGCTCCTTCGGCTTTGAAACGGCCGTAGAGATGGCGGTCAATGTTGTCCGCGGCGCTCATGTTGAAGCTCACGATACCATAAACGGCATAGGGCTGGTAAAGGTTATGGGAAGGGAGAGCGGTTTTATCGCCGCCCATACCGCCCTTGCCATGAGCGATGTCAATTTCTGCCTTATTCCCGAAAGCCACTTCGATCTCGAGGGGCCCGACGGCCTTCTTGAGAGCCTCCGGAAAAGAATCGTGGAGAGGAATCATGCGGTAATTCTGGTTGCCGAAGGTGCAGGTCAGGATATGGTGGATGAGACTGGAGAGACCGATCTCTCCGGCAATAAGCGGCTGACTGATATCGGGGTTTTTCTGAAGAGAAAGATCAGGGAGTATTTTCAGGCGAGCAATCTTGAGGTTAACATCAAGTATATTGATCCCAGCTATATTATCCGCAGCGCGCCGGCAAATTCCAACGACTCAATCTACTGCAGCCGTCTTGGAGCCCACGCTGCCCATGCGGCAATGGCGGGTAAGACGAAAACGCTCATAAGCATGGTAAACAACACCTTTGTGCATCTGCCCATGCGGGTGGCTGTCTCCAAAAGGAGGCACGTGAATACCGAGGGGAGTCTCTGGCGTGATGTTGTGGAGAATACCAGACAGCCTGCCAGCCTGGTGAACAAGGAAAAGCGGGCAGTCAAAGAGAAAAAGCAGTCCTGAGAGCGGTTAAAACGATACAAAGAGGATCGCCGGAATCTCCGTCGGTCCTCTTTTAAATAAATCATTTTTTAACGAAAATTTGTGAAAAAAAGTGCGAAACCCCCTTGACCATTTTTCCCGTATTTATTACCTTACTGGAGAAAATTGATGCGATCCTTGTCCGTTGGGCCGGCGATCAGAAGTAAGGTTCTTTTCAGAAAAGCTTGTAACCATTTCCAGCCAGAGTGGTTTGCTTTATTGCAGAGAGCATGAAATCTTTTTTCATCGACCTCCTTTTAGATGTTCCCCCCAGGGTTTTGTACCTCCTTTTCCCTGGGGGGTTTTTTTGTCTTCAGAATATTTCAGTGTTTCTGTAGATAGAAGCAAAGCAGCCCCCGCGCCCGACGCCCCCCGCGCAGTCGCTCGGGGGCCGGCCCGGGCTCCCGAAAAATCCGGGAGAGCCCGCAGATCAGCTTAAAAGTGAGTCAAATTCCGACAGGACCGCGTCCTCGGCGTTACCTGCAAGAACCTTGCCGGTCAGAACCTTGCCGAGCTGCACCCCCTCCTGGTCGAAGGAGTTTACATTCCACAAGAGTCCCTGAAACATCACCTTGTTTTCAAAGTGTGCGAGGAGAGCTCCGAGAACCTTCGGCGTAAGGCGGTCCGCAAGCAGGAGACTCGACGGTCTGCCGCCCGGGAAGGCTTTGTTGGGATCGGCATCCTCTTTTCCGCGGGCAAATGCCACTATCTGGGCGGCAAGATTGGCGTTCAGCTTTCTCTGGCTGCTGTGGCCCTTTTCGTCAATGCGGTCCTCGCCCCTCTGGCTTTTTCTGAAGCCGATAAACTGAAGGGGGACCGGATCGGTGCCCTGATGCAGGAGCTGGTAAAAGCTGTGCTGGCCGTTGGTGCTCGGCTCGCCCCA
>NPIE01000036.1_pt1 | contig 61856 bp, 53 predicted proteins | sample 8637661 | NCBI WGS metagenome assembly NPIE01 (sample SAMN07420842, study PRJNA396082) | bioreactor metagenome | isolation source: sample BA12 brine-fed electro-methanogenic bioreactor BA | place: Japan: Kochi | collected 2016-12-09 | reverse complement strand
TCGCAGAACAGGTCATGGATCTGTTCATCCGGCGCATCCTCGATCATGAATATTTCCTGGAGAATGACTTTGCGCTCTTTCTCCAGTTCATCGATGTCAAAAACGGAATTGAGCAGAATATCCGAGAGCAGGTCGACGGCTACATCCAGGTGATTGCCGAGAACCTTGGCGTAGTAGCAACTGAACTCCCGGGAGGTAAAGGCGTTGAGGATGCCGCCGACGGAATCGATCTCGCGGGCGATGTCCAGGGCGTCGCGACGACGTGTCCCTTTGAACAGCATGTGCTCAATAAAATGGGATATGCCGCCGCAGTCGCCCTGTTCATGCCGCGATCCGTTTTCCACCCAGAATCCAATGGTGGCGGAGTGTGCCGCCACCATCTGTTCAGAAATTATCCGGATGCCGTTATCGAGAACGGTTTTGCGAACCATCGATCAGCCTGTGAATCACTCGCCGTCTTCGGGCAGTTTCTGTCCCAGGGCCTCTTTGCGTGACAGCTTGATCTTGCCCTGCTTGTCGATGCCAATGCACTTGACGAGCACCTCATCACCTTCGTTGAGAACATCGGTGACCTTCTGTACCCGCTCCTTGGCCAGTTCGGAAACGTGAACCAGGCCGTCGGTGCCGGGGAAGATTTCGACGAAAGCGCCGAATTCCATCACCTTGCGCACAACACCTTGGTAGAGCTTACCGACCTCGGCTTCCTGGGTCAGGTCGCGGATCATCTTGATCGCCTTTTTGGCGGCTTCGCCGTCAGCGGAGGCGATATTGATGCGGCCGTCATCTTCAATGTCGATGGCGCAGCCGGTCGCTTCAATGATACCGCGAATATTCTTGCCGCCAGAGCCGATGACGGTGCGCACCTGGTCGGGCTTGACGCGAATCGTCGTGATGCGCGGCGCATAGGGAGAGAGGTCTCCGCGCGGGTTCTCGATCGCTTTGGCCATCTCGCCGAGAATGTGCATACGCCCGGAGCGTGCCTGCTCCAACGCCTGCTTCATGATCTCCTTGGTGACGCCGGTGATCTTGATGTCCATCTGCAGGGCGGTTACGCCTTTGCTGGTCCCGGTGACCTTGAAGTCCATGTCGCCAAGGTGGTCCTCGTCGCCAAGAATGTCGCTGAGAACCGCGACGTCATCACCTTCCTTGATCAGGCCCATGGCGATACCGGCAACAGGTTCCTTCACAGGGACGCCGGCATCCATCAGAGCCAGAGAAGACCCGCAGACGGACGCCATGGACGACGAGCCGTTGGACTCGAGAATGTCCGAGACAATGCGGATGGTATAGGGGAAATCGTCGTAGTTCGGGAGAATTTTTGCGACCGAACGCTCGGCCAGATAACCATGGCCGATTTCGCGACGACCGGGGAACAGGCGCATGCTGGTTTCGCCAACGCAGAACGGCGGGAAGTTATAGTGCAGCAGGAATTTCTTGAATTCCATCCCCTGCACGTTGTCCATACGCTGCTCATCTACTGACGTCCCCAGGGCAACCGCGACCAGGGCCTGGGTTTCACCACGGGTGAACAAAGCGCTGCCGTGGGCGCGGGGCAGCAGGCCGACGTCACAGGTGATGGGCCGGACCGTCGTCATATCGCGGCCGTCGATGCGCACCTTGTCCTTGATGATCATGCCGCGCACCACGCGCTTTTCGACCTTGCCGATCAGGCCAGCGATTTCGCCTTCCTGCTCGGGGTATTCTTCCGCCAGGGCTTCCTTGACCGAATTGCGGATCTCATCCAGAGCCGCGTAGCGCTCCTGCTTGGTGCGGATCTTCATGGCTTCGAGAATCTTATCGGCGCACAGCTGATCAACTTTTTCTTCCAGCGTCGCATCGGTCTCAGGGACTTCAAACTCGCGCTTGGCCTGGCCGACCAGGTCACGCAGTTTGATCTGCAGATCGATCAGCGGCTGCAGGGATTCATGCCCGAAGAAGATCGCTTCGAGCATCTCGTCCTCGGACAGCAGTTCCCCCTCGCCTTCAACCATCATGACTGCGTCGCTTGAGCCCGCCACCGTGATGTCGAGATCGCTGCTTTCCATCTGCTGAAGAGTGGGATTTGCCACCAGCTTGCCATCCACCCGGCCGACACGCACAGCGGCAATGGGTCCGTTGAAAGGGATGTCGGACACTTCCACTGCCGCGGATGCCGCAACCATGGCGAGAGTATCCGGATCGTTGATCAGGTCGGCGGAGATCACCGTCGGCATGATCTGGGTTTCAAACATGTACCCTTTGGGGAACAGGGGGCGCATGGGGCGGTCGATCAGACGGCAGATGAGGGTTTCCCGCTCGCTGGCGCCGCGCTCGCGACGGAAAAATGAGCCGGGGATTTTGCCGGCGGCATAGAATTTTTCCTGGTAGTTGACGGTCAGAGGAAAGAAATCCTGCCCTTCCCGCATTTTGCGCGCCGAAACGACGGTGCACAGAACCTTGGTCTCACCATAGGTCACCACCACTGCGCCGTCGGCCTGGCGGGCCATTTTCCCGGTTTCGATCGTCAGGGGTTGTCCGTTGAACTCTGTTTCTACTTTGTGAAAAGCCATATTTGTTCCTTTGGTTTTGGTGCAAGCACCTGGTTTAAAATCAACCGGGCAGAATGACCAAAGGAGGATGGCCCGAGACAGACCCCGCCCTTCACTTTGAAGGCGGAATCTCTCTCCGGTCAACCTCCCCAGTCAAAAACACTGCCCGAAAAACAAAGGCAGCAGCCCTCCGGGTACGGAAGACGTGCTGCCCGTGTTTAACGGCGAATGCCCAGTTCCTTGATGATCTTGCGATAACGCTCGACATCCTTGGCTTTCAGATAATCGAGCAGGCGCCGTCTCTGCCCAACGATCTTGAGCAGCCCACGACGGGAATGGTGATCCTTTTTGTGGGTCTTGAAGTGCTCCGTCAGATAAATGATCCGCGCTGAAAGCAGAGCAATCTGAACCTCGGGCGAGCCGGTGTCACCCTCATGCGTCTTGAACTGTTCAATAATTTCCTGTTTGCGATCCGTGGCCAGCACTGTGCCACCTCCTTTCCTTCCTGTGTCTTGATCTGCCAAGAACAGCAGTTGTGTTTTATGTGTGGGCTTTCTACCACAATTCACGCTGCGCTGTAAAGCGCTAAAGATGATCAAGAAAAGACATTGAACACCTTTAAAAGCTCAAAATCTCCACGTTTTTCCTTCTGGCGCGTCGGGTCGAAGCGTGCTGCCGCCAGCAGCCTTTTACCGTCGGTCAAAGCGACCACATCGCCCTGTGCGAAATCTTCTTTTCCAGCCATCTGGTCGAGAGCAGGCGGGATGCCGTCTGCAAGTCGACCGGCAGCCTCGGATGTGATCTCGATGCGAGGATAATCACGCATCGCCTCAATCGGCGTCAGAAAAGCGGAGCTCTCCCCGGGTCGGATGGCCTCACCCACATCATCCAGCGCAATACACTCCGCCAGACTGAACGATCCGCTGCGGGTGCGGCATAACCGGGTCAGATGAGCGCCGGGCCCCAACGCCTCACCGATATCATGGACCAGCGTCCGGATGTAGGTGCCCTTGGAACAGGTCACCTCGAGCTCAGCCTCATCCTCCGCCGTCCGCAGAATTTCGATGCGCGCGATATGCACGGGTCGCGGCGGGCGATCCACGTCGACCCCCTGACGCGCCAGGCGGTGCAGCGCGACCCCGTTGCGCTTGATGGCCGAATACATGGGAGGGATCTGCTCGATATCCCCGGTAAAGCGCGGCAGAACTTCCGGCAGGCGTTTAAGGCAGTGCGGCTCAACCGTACGACGTTCGACAACCCGGCCGTCCGCATCCTGAGTATCGGTGATCAGGCCAAGCTTCATGGTGGCGCGGTAGGTTTTTTCACCGACCATGATAAATTCAACCAACCGGGTCGCCTGTCCGACGGCCACAGGCAGCACCCCCGTCGCCATGGGATCAAGGGTTCCGGTGTGACCGACCCGACGGGTCCGCAGCAGGCGGCGCACACGCGCGACCACATCGTGGGAAGTCATTCCCCGCGGTTTATCGATCAGCAGAATTCCGTCCATGAAAAGCTCAGGCGGCAACCTCGATCTTCAAACGCTCAAAGACCGTCGCCCGAACCTGTTCAAAATCGCCTTCCAGGTTCGCGCCGGCTGCATTGTGATGCCCACCGCCACCGAGTTGATGAGCGAGTTCACCTACGTTGACCTTGCCCTTGGAGCGGAAACCCACCTTGTAGGAACAACGGCCGGTCTGCCTGAAGAGGATGGCGACCTCGACACCGCGAATGGAGCGGGGGTAGTTGACGAAGCCATCGGTATGCTGGGCGTCGGCACCCGTCTGGCTCATCATTTCGGAGGTCAGGGTCATGGTCGCGAATTTACCGCAGGAAGAGACAGTCAGAGTAGCGAGGGACAAAGCCAGAAGGCGCAGGCGCTTTTCATCCTGGTTTTCGTAGAGACCGCCAGCCACATCCCAGGGGTTGATCCCGCCGATTTCAACCAGATCGGCGGCAATGCGAAAAGCCTCGGGGTTGGCATTGGAATAGCGGAAAGATCCGGTGTCGGCGAGTATCGCCGTATAGATGCACAAGGCCACATCGGGCGTAAGCGCGTCAGGACGCTTCTTAAAAATCCGATAGATCAGGGCGCCGGTTGCACAGGCTTCTTCATCGATGTAGTTGATATCACCGAAAGATTCGAAATACGGGTGATGATCGATATTGATCAGAAAAGAACCTGCGTTGCGCAGGTGAGTCCCGGCGCGGTGCAGCTCTCCGGCATCGAGAACGAAAACAACATCGAAAGCTGCGCCGTGATCAGCTTGATCGGAAATCAGATCGGAGCCGGGAAGAAACTGCATGGAATCGGGAACAGGGTCCTGGTTGTAGGCCACAACTTCTTTTCCCAGGGCACGCAGGGCGTTGGTCAAAGCCAGAGTTGAAGCGATGGCGTCTCCATCAGGACCGGCATGGGAAGCGACAAGAAAACGCCTGCCCTGGTCAATCTTCGTCAGTATCTGTTCGATCATCACGTTTCCCGGTTTCCTGGATCTCTTCAAGCAGGGTGTCGATACGGTTGCCATATTCCAGAGAATGGTCGTAACTGAAAATGAGATCCGGCGTATAACGCATACGCAGGCGCTTGCCGAGTTCCCGGCGGATAAATGGCACAGAGCTTTTAAGACCCGCCTCTGTCTCCCGCTGGGCCTTCTCATCACCCATCACCGAAAAAAAGACACGTGCCAGGTGCAGGTCCGGAGTCATCTCCACGCCGGTGATCGTGACAAAACCGATGCGCGGATCTTTCAGCCCTTTAACAAGAAGAGCTGAAATCTCTTTCTGTATTTGCTCTCCGACTCGATGGGAACGTTGTGTTGACAAAAAACAAAACTCCTAAAAATGGACAAATTCAGACTCGCGGTCGCACACCTCGGCCAGGCCGATGCGGTCGATTTCCTCTTCGATACGGGCAAAGACTGAATCAGCTTCGGCCTCGCCGTTTACAACCACAGCCACACCGATGCTGGCCCTCTGCCACAAGTCGTGGCAGCCGACTTCGGCCGCCGAAACGGGAAAGCGCTCACGGCAGCGACCGAGAATCTTGCGCACGACCCCGCGTTTCTCCTTGAGATTCTGCGGGGCGTGAAGAACAAGTTCGTAACGCGCGATCCCAACGACCATGATCTTTCCCCATGAAAAGAGCCCCCTTTACTTTGCAGCGCAGGGGAACATCGATTACAGCAGGGTTTTCGTTTCCACTATTTCGTAGGCCTCGATGATGTCGCCGACCTTGATGTCATTGTAGTTCTCCAGGGAGATCCCGCACTCATAGCCGGTGGCAACCTCTTTGGCGTCATCCTTGAAACGTTTAAGTGAAGAAAGGCCGCCTTCCCAGATAACAACACTGTCTCGTACAAGCCGTGCTTTGGCATTGCGGTGAATCTTACCGTCGATGACATAGCAACCGGCAATGGTTCCGACGCGGGAGATCGTGAAAGTCTCGCGCACTTCGGCGCGGCCAAGTTCCTTTTCCTTGAGGGTCGGAGCCAGAAGGCCTTCCATGGCGTTTTTAATATCCGCCACCGCATCGTAGATGATGTTGTACAATCGGATATCGACCCCTTCGGTTTCAGCAAGTTGCGAAGCCTTGGGCTCGGGACGGACGTTGAAGCCGAGAACAACGGCATCGGAGGCGCTGGCCAGGTTGATGTCGCTCTCATTGATCCCGCCGACGCCGGTATGGATGACCACCAGACGACAGGCGTCAGTGCTAAGCTTGAGGAGCGCATCTTTGACCGCCTCGACGGAACCCTGAACGTCGGCCTTGATGACCACCTTGAGCTCCTTGACATCGCCTTCCTGGATCTTGGCGTACAGTTGATCCAGGGAAATCTTGCTGGTCTTGGCCAGCTCGGCTTCACGCAGTTTCTGCTGACGGTGAAGTGCGACATCCTTGGCTTTTTTCTCGTCCTCGAGGGCATAAAGCAGATCGCCCGCATCAGGCACGCCGGAAAGACCGGTGACTTCCACCGGCATGGACGGACCGGCATTTTCAACCCTCTCGCCACGGTCGTCGACCATGCTGCGCACCCGACCGTGATGGACGCCTGAGACAATAGGATCACCGACGTGCAAGGTACCTTCCTGCACCAGCACAGTCGCCACGGGGCCACGGCCCTTGTCCAACCGGGCTTCGACGATAATGCCGCGGCCGCGCTTGTTGGGGTTGGCTTTGAGTTCCATGACTTCGGCCTGCAGAAGCACCATTTCCAGCAGAGATTCGATGTTGAGCCGTTCCTTGGCGCTGACTTCGGCAAAGATCGTTTCGCCGCCCCATTCTTCGGGGATCAGTTCGAATTCTGTCAACTCCTGCTTGACGCGGTCCGGATTGGAATCGGGCTTGTCGATTTTGTTGATCGCCACCACGATGGGCACGCCGGCTGCTTTGGCATGATTGATCGCTTCCTTGGTCTGCGGCATCACGCCGTCATCGGCCGCCACCACAAGGATGACGATGTCCGTCGCCTTGGCGCCACGGGCGCGCATGGCAGTGAAGGCCTCATGGCCGGGAGTATCCAGAAAGCTGATCTTGCGACCGTCAAGCTCGACATGGTAGGCACCGATATGCTGTGTGATGCCGCCGGCCTCGCCTTCAGTGACGTTGGCAGCGCGAATGGCGTCAAGCAGGCTGGTCTTTCCGTGGTCGACGTGTCCCATGACAGTCACGACGGGCGGACGCAATTCAAGTTCTTCCGGCTTGTCTTCCTCGGCGCCGGGCTTGGCAGCGGGAGATTCTTCCAGAATCGCAGCTTCGTCAAAGGCGACGTTTTCCACCTCATAGTTGTATTCGGACGCAAGCAGAGCAGCGGTCTCAAAATCGAGGGGATGGTTGATGGTCACCATCGAACCCTGCTTCATCAGCTCGCGGATCAGCTCATTGGCTTTGATTCCCATACGCTTGGCCAGCTCGCCGACGGTAATGGAATCGGTGATACGGATTACGCGTTTGATGGCTTTGGAGATGGTAACTTCAGTCTTTTTGGTCTGCTTGGCACCCTTTTTGGGACGACGCATCTTGCCGCTGCGCTCAGGCTCGAACACCTCAAGCTTGCGCCCCTTGCGGCCACGGCGCTGATCGGAATCTTCCGAAGGACCGCCTCTTCCTTTTTTATTCTTTTTGCCGCCACGCACCTCTTTCGGCTGAAAAACCTCATCCGGTGCCGGGGGCGGAGTGAAGCTGGGGCGACCGCGCCCCGCCGCTCCTCCGCGGCGATCATCACCAGCGCCGGCCGGAGGTGTTCCTGGAGCCGAGTCTCTTCTTGCGGGACGCTCCCGGCGGGTGCTCTCGGCAGGCCGGCTTGGCTCACTTGAGCGCGAGGGAGCCCCGGGCAGCGTGGACAGATCCACACGTCCCAGCACCTTTGCTTTCGAGGCCGTGGCTCTCTCGGGTTTCTTTTCGCGCGCGGCGGGCTTTTTTGTTTCGCTTTTCTGAGCTTTTTCGGCCTTGGGAGCTTCCGGCGCAGCACGCCCCTCTTCAGAGGTTTCCGCCGGAGCTTCTTCTTTAGAGGGCGTTGCAGCCTCTTCTTCGCCTCCGGCAGCAGTTTCCTCTTTCATGGGCCCTTCTACCGAGGGTTGCGCTTCTTCCGCCTTCGGAATCGCTTCTTCTTCCCTCTGCGGCTCAACCACCTCTTTCGAGACTTCGGGCTGCTCTACGGGTTGTTCAGCTTTGGCCTTCTCCGGAGCGCCCGTCTCAGCCGGCGCTTCGCCAACGGGAGCTTCCGGTGCTTCCGGCTGCTCAGGCTTCTGCTCTTCAGCGGGCACCTCTTCCGCAGGCGCCTCTTCGGCGGCTTTTTTCTGCTCTGCAGCAGGCGCAGGAACTTCGCGTTTGCGGCGGCGGATAATGCCGGGCTTGACCCGTTGTTCCTCGACCTTTTCGACGGTGGATGTGGAAGCCTGTTCCAGCTTCCTGATGTCTTCATCCTCCAGCACACTCATGTGACTGGCAGCGGACACCCCCGCCTGTGCGAGCTTCTCAAGCAGTTCCTTGCTCTCGAGTCCCAGTTTTTTGGCCAGTTCAAAAACCCGTGTCTTTCCCATTAAATCTCCCCTACGAATTGCTCGTATCGCTTTAGCCCCTCATCCAGGGCCTTGGCCAAGGCGCAGGACCTGATTCCCAACACGCTGCGTTGCTCGCGGCCGGTCAGTCGGCCGAGTTCAGTCTTGGATCCCCATTGGAAAACGGGGATGTCACGAGCCGTCGCCTTACGCCTTATTTTTTCAAGAATACCTGTCGAAACATCGGTCGCAGCTACGATCATCTGCAGAGGCTCACCTTTGTCCAACGCGGCCATCACGCCATTTCCGCCGCCGACAACCTTGCCCGCCTTGCGCAACATGCCAATAAGATTATCCACCCTGACGGCAAGTTGTCGGATCAATTCACCGAGCAACCCATCGGCATCGGGCGGAAGGCAGCGTCCGCGAAAGGCGCGCTGAAAACCACCGCGCCGCACAGCCTGCAGAAGGCAGTCGCGCTCTACACAGGTATATGCGCCTCGCCCCGGCAGTTTGTGCCGCAAGTCAACATGGATAGCACCATCGGGCCCCATCACGTAGCGTACAAGAGCACTCTTGTCTTTCTCCCCGCGGCAGCCGAGGCAGGTTCGAAGCGGCTGATGCGCTGCGGTCATCAGGGCTTTTCCGCGTCCTCTTGCGGCTGCTCATCCACTTCGGGCGGCTCCCCGTCCTCGGCGACGGGGGCAGCTTCCGCGGCCTCTTCGTCCTGCTCAGCAGCTTCAGGTTCACCCTCTTCAGACTGCGGTGCTTCCAACTCGGGGCGGGCATCCACGGTAAACTCGGATTCCGCTTCCATCTCAGCTTCAGTCGGATCAAGTTCCTGCGCTTCGGCGGCTTCCGCGGCCTCTGCTGCCCGCGTTTCGCTCTTGATGTCGATCTTCCACCCGATCAGACGAGCGGCAAGGCGCACATTCTGCCCCTTTTTACCGATCGCCAGCGAAAGCTGATCGTCCGGTACGATGATCTCGAGTTCTTTCGCATCATTGTCCACATAAACCCGGGCCACTTCGGCCGGCGCAATGGCGGAACAGGCGAAACGGCCGATATCGGGAGTCCAGGGGATGATATCGATCTTCTCCCCACGCAGTTCGGACACCACGTTCTGCACGCGTGAACCGCGCATTCCGACGCAGGCGCCGACCGGATCGACGTCATGATCGTGACTGACCACCGCGATCTTCGCGCGGCTTCCGGGCTCACGGGCGCAGGCTTTTATTTCCACAAGCCCTTCGCTGATTTCAGGCACTTCAACCTTGAACAATTCTATCACCATTCCAGGATGGGTGCGCGACAGAATAATCTGCGGCCCTTTGGGAGAAAGCTTTACATCCGCAATGTAAGCACGGACCCGGTCTCCCTGGCGGTAAGTTTCGCGCGGCACCTGCTCGCGATGCGGCAGCAGGGCTTCGGCACGCCCGAGATCAACGATCAGATCGCCGCGTTCATAGCGCCGCACGATCCCATTGACCAACTCGCCCTGACGATCCCTGAACTCGTTATAGATCCACTCGCGTTCGGCTTCGCGGACCTTCTGGATGATCACCTGCTTGGCGGTCTGAGCCGCAATGCGGCTGAATCCACCGGAGTCGAGCTTCATTCCCAGAGAGTCCCCGATCTCGACATCCGGGTCGATTTCGCGGGCCTCCTCCAAATCGATTTCCTTGTAGGAATCCTGAACCTCTTCGACCACGGTGACAAACTCGAACAATTCGACCTCGCCGGATTCTTCATTGAAATGCGCTTCAAGATCCCGGGTGTTACGGTACTTCTTGTTCGCAGCGGACAAAACGGCCGACTCAAGCGCCTCTACCAGAATGGCGCGGTCAATCCCCTTATCCTTAACGACCTGATCGATGATGTGGTTGAGATTGGTCAACTCTGATCTCCCTATGCAACTTTCTCGGCAGGGCTGACTGCGCCCGCACCTGTCTTTTCAAAATTTGTCGTCTGCCGGAGTCCGATCAGAAATCGAATTCCGGATCGAGATGAGCTTTGGCCACGGCCTCCAGGGAAATGGAGACCTTCCCGCCCTTTTTGTCCGTCTGCTGAATCAGAATCCGGTCGTCTTCAAGACCGATGAGATCACCAGTGAACGTCTTTCGCGGGTTCCCGCGACCATCCGGGTCCATCTTTTCAAACGTCTTGACCTTTATACGCTCTCCACAAAAACGCTGATAATCCTCGCGGGTTTTGAGCGGTCGGTCGATCCCGGGCGAGGACACTTCCAGATGGTAGGCCCTGTGAATAAAATCCTCGACGTCGAGCACCATCCCGACTTCACGACTGAACAGGGCGCAGTCATCGAGTGTCACGCCGCCGGGCTTATCGATAAAAAAGCGCAGAACCCATCCCTGGCCTTCGCGCTTGAATTCCACATCGACCAGCTCGAAGCCGAGATCGTCGAGAACGGGCGTCGCCACCGCTTGAACTTTTTCCAGCACGGAACCGTCACTCAAGATAACACTCCGAACAAATAAAAAAAGTGAGCGCGAAGCCCACTTTCTAGTGAACAGATTAAATCTGAGGCGATTAACTAACATGCGAAGGGTAAAAATGCAAGGGAAAAATATCGCGAAAGCCGATCAGACGCGCTTCAGAAGGACCAGACTTTCAATGTGATAGGTCTGCGGAAAAAGGTCCAGGCCGACAGCATGCTCGAGCCGGTAACCGTTATGAAGCAGCGGCTTGAGATCCCGCGCAAGCGTCGCGGGGTCACAGGATACGTACACGATGCGTTCAGGAGAGCGCCGCACCAGTTCCCGCGCCACATCGTAGGCCCCCTGCCGGGGAGGATCGAGCACCACAGCATCCCAGGGAACATCGGGCTGAGCGGCAAGAATCCGCTCGGCCGGGGCATGAATGAAACGTGCCTGTAGATTGTGGGCGGCAGCATTGGAGCGGGCCCAGTCGATTGCCGGGGCGAAATCCTCGACACCGGTGACTTGCGCACCGGCGGCAGCCAGAGGCAGAGACAGGTTGCCCATGCCGCAGAACAGGTCAAGAATTCGCAGACCGTGCACATCTCCCAGGCAGTCAAGCAGTTCCGCCACCAATTGCCGGTTCTGATCCAGGTTGACCTGCGCAAAGCCGCCGACGGGATAAGCCAGCTTCAGACCGCCCTCTCGCAGCGGCTGAATGTGCAGCGCCGGATCGCCGTGGATAGGGCGCAAGGTATCCTTGCGGCCCTGCTGCAGAAACAAGGCCACGGACTGTGTTTCACAGACTGAACGCAGCGCATCGACCACGGGCTGCGAATCGTCACCGATAAAGTGAACGACGATGGCGCGGGCGCCTTCATCATCGACGGCCAGATCAATCTGAGGGATACGATCGGAATGCCGACAGTTTTCAAGACAGGAGCGAAGCTGAGGAAGCAGATCGTTCAGGGCCTTGGCTGCAATGGGGCATTCTGCGATATCAACCACAAAATGGGTATTTGCCCGATAAAACCCCATGACGAATCCGCGGGGCGTGCGGCGACATTTGATCTGAATGCGGCTGCGGTAATGCCAGGGATCGGGCGCGGCCCGCATGATCACATCGGTCCCGGGATCGGCACCAGCCTGCCGAACGAGAAAATCTTTCAGCAGATGCTTTTTCCACCGCAGTTGTTCAGCGTAGGGCAGACACTGCCAATGGCAGCCGCCGCACTTTCCGAAAACTGCACAGCGTGCCTCGATGCGGTTCGGCGCCGGAGAGGCAACAGAAACCAGCTCCCCTTCAATGAAACGTTTCTTCTCGCGCTTTGGACGAAAAACCACCCGGTCACCCGGCACGGCGCCCGGCACGAACACCGCCTTCCCCTCCAGGCGCCCCACTCCGGCACCGCCGTACGCCAGAGCGTCAATGGAAATTTCGGCAGGCGACATCAAGTGACGGGCTGAAGGCAGGGACGCGCCTTTTTACGCTTGTCCAGCAGTTGCCGCACAAGCTTGGCAGGATAGTCAGGACGCTGGAAATAACCAAAGGAACTGCGGTGGTAGCTCTCCCACAACCGGGTGCGGATCGTCTCCACCAGGTCGCTGGGAACCCCCATGCGTTCAAGTTTGTGTACGGAACACGCATGGTCTCCGAGAATTCGGCGCGCTTTTTCCAGGGCTTCTCCAGGGTGGTTCTGATCTGAGAACAACCCCCCGACCAAAGGCACGCGCAGGGTCACTTCCAGAATCACCTTGTGATAATCGCCGTAATAGCGATGGGTGAGATCCTGGACTTCAACGATCAGCCCGTTGTCCAGGCTCTGCTCAAAATAGCGATCGGATGTTTCCATCAGTCCTCCTTTTCTTTATTCTGCCGGGCCAGGAGCCGCCTCTGCCCTTCAATGTAGTCGATTCTGCTCCAGAGCCCGCGCAGGATGCGGACTTCGCGGTCATTGAGGCCAGCCCGCCCGAAGATGCGGCGAAAGGCCCGCAGAATATGATCGGGATTGTCGGGGTTGAGATAGTCGATATCGAGCAGGGTGCGACGCATGTGCCCGTACATGGATTCAAGCACGCGCGAGGAACTGAGGCGTTTGCGTCCCGTAACTTTTTCGCCGTCCTGCGATAGCCGGTGGGCAACCCGCGAGGCGTCGTAAAGACAGACCGCAACCGCCTGCGCCAGGTTCATCGAGGGCAGCGCGTCACTGGTCGGGATCGTAATAAAGCGCTGACACAGGTCGAGTTCACTGGTCAGCAGGCCACGGTCCTCCCGTCCGAAGACCAGGGCGACGCGACCATGGAGCGCGCGCGGCAGGTAATACTCCGCCGCCTGATCGGGATGAAGGAACGCTTCACGGTACTTGCCGAACCGGCGCGTTGTCCCCAGCGCCAGCGAACAATCCGCCAGCGCCTCCTCCAGGGAATCGAACACCTGCGCCTGTTCAAGAAGACTGCCGGCCTTGACGGCCATCTGCCGGGCCTCATGGGCACAGTGATCAACCTGGGGATTGACCAGCCGCAGCTCACTGAATCCGAAATTAGCCATGGCCCGACACACCGAGCCGATATTGCGGCTACCCTGGGGTTCCACAAGTACAATGGAGATGTTATCAAATTGAGAGGTCATTTGAAAATCGCGGAAAAAGCGGCATGAAGAAGAGAAAGATGAACGACTCAGTCGATGTCGCCAACGACGTGCTGAATAATCGCGGTACCGGCAATGGCAGCGGTTTCCGTTCGAAGAATGCGCGGCCCGAGAGAGACCGGCAGAAAACCGAGAGTGCGGAAATCATCCACCTCCTCCGGGGAAAACCCGCCTTCCGGCCCGACGAAGAGTGCCACCCGGCAGGGTTTTTCGCTGCCAACGGCATCACGCAGCGACCAGCAGGAATCGCCCTCGTAAAAAAACAGCCGCAGGTCAGACTGGCGCGCTTCATACACGGCCGCATCCAGAGAACAGGTCTCACCCAGCTCGGGAATAACGGCCCGGCGGCACTGCTTGGCCGCCTTAAGCAGGACATGAGGCCAGCGGTGGGATTTTTTCTGCTTGGCGTCATAGTCGGCCTGGTCAATGGAATGCTGCGACACAAAAGGCACGAAACGCTGCACGCCAAGCTCGGTGCCTTTCTGCAGGATCAGTTCGAAACGTTCGCGCTGCGGCAGGGCCTGGTACAGGGTGATGCCCACCGGACTCTCGGACGGCCGCGGGAGAGACTCGAATGGCAGCAGCACAGCTGAATCGTCGGTCAACTCCTCCACCCGCGCGCGGAATTCGCGTCCGCTACGATCAGTGATGGTGAAGGCTTCAGCGACCCGGGGCTGCCAGTGCCCTAAGGCGGCGCGTGCAGCCGGACCAACCGTAACGGGCTTCTGCAGAACCAGCTCTTCATCAATGACGATGCGGCTGCTCGCCTCTTTTCCTTCAGCGCATGCGCGGATCAAAACCAGCCTCCCGGTATTGGGCGAATCGGCGCCGCGAAGCCTGCAGAAGATCGTCCTCGTAGGTCTCGGCAAAGTCGATCACCCGGTCGAACTGACGGAGAAAGCCCACTGAACAGGGTTTGCCCATAATCAGGATGCGCGCACCGTTGCTGTTTCGCTCTTCGGTAACGATCACCACCGGCTCATCGGAACAGTCGACCGCGCCGTTATCGAAACAGTGAGGCACAAAAGCGCCCTTGCGCCAGGTCCAGAGAAAACGATCCAGCGTCACACCCTGGTTGTCGTCATGGACCGTCAGCAGCACCCGCTGGCCGTGTTCATGAAAATCGGCCGCAAGCTCACACAAATGAAGCGCCTTTTCAGGTCGCTTCAATTTGATGAATTCAATCGAGGGCTTTCCCATAGCGGCAATCCGTTTCCAGCTTCCGGACCTTAACTCGCTGCCGCCCGCCGGACATGCTCGGCGCCCTGCTGCATGGCTTTGACATTGAGGGGGATCAAACGGTGATTGCGCTCCGGCAGAATATCGCGCAGCGCCTGCTCCAGTGATTCAAGGGAGGCGACGCCGGTTTTTTCAAGATAGGCGCCTGCGGCAACCATGTTGACCAGCCGTGCGTCGCCGAGTTCCATCGCCAGATCATTCATGGGGATCTGGATGACTTCAATCTGATCGACGGTCGGGACATCCTCCACCAGGGACGAATTGACCAGACAGAACCCCCCCGGCCGCACACGCTCCAGGTACTTCTCTACAGAAATCGTGTTGAGCAGAATCGCCCCTTGCGGTTGTCCAATCACAGGGGACCCGACCTCCTCGTCACTGACCACGACCGTGCAGGTGGCGGCCCCGCCGCGTTTTTCCACCCCGTAGGCAGGGAAATACGACACGTTGTGCCCTTCGAGAATCGCGGCATAGGCCATGAGGTTGCCCAGCATGAGAACCCCCTGCCCTCCGAATCCAGCTATAAAAACATCCTGATTCATGCGTTCAACCCTGAGCGGACGCATCGCCCTGGCGACGCCCCGCTTCCTTGAAAATTCCGAGGGGGAAATAAGGGATCATTTCCTCCCCGATCCGATCATTGGCCTCCAGTGCGCCCATCCCCCAGTTGGTCGGGCAGGCGGAGAGAACTTCGACGAATCCGAAACCGCCCTGCTTGACCTGGGCCTCAAAAGCCTGACGAACCACCCGCCCGGCAGAGATCACATTTTTGGGAGAATTCACGGCAACCCGGGCAGAAAAGGAAACCCCTTCGAGCTGAGCCATCAATTCAGCCATGCGTATGGGGTAGCCGTCATTACTGACATCGCGCCCCCGGGGGGAGGTGGAGGTTCTCTGGCCCGCCAGGGTGGTCGGCGCCATCTGCCCGCCGGTCATGCCGTAGGTGGTGTTGTTGACAAAAACCACCGTAATCGCTTCGCCGCGATTGGCGGCATGGATGATTTCACTGGTGCCGATGGCCGCCAGGTCGCCGTCCCCCTGATAGGTAAAGACGACCCTGTCGGGGCGGGCTCGCTTGACGCCCGTCGCCACCGCCGGTGCACGGCCGTGAGGTGCTTCCACCACGTCGATGTCGAAATATTCATACAGAAAGACGCTGCACCCGACCGACGCCACCCCAATGGTCTCGTCCTGTACTTCAAAGTGATCGAGCGCGTCGCCGACCAGGCGATGAATCGTACCGTGCTGGCAGCCGGGACAGAAATGGGTGACGACATCCTTCAGCGATCGTGGATGATTGAATGCGGAAACGAGTGATCCCGTCATGCCTTCCTCCCGTAATGGCGGCTTATCTGATCAAAGAGTTCTTCCGGCGTCGGCAGAGAACCGGCACCGGGCGGGCGGCCGTAGAATTCAACGGCACGATCGCAGGGGGTGTGCAGACGCACATCTTCCACCATCTGGCCGGTGCTGAGTTCAAAGCAGAGAACCTTGCGCGCTGTTTCGGGCAGAGCGGCAAAAGCCTGACCGGGGAACGGGAAAAGCGTCACGGGACGAAGCATACCGACCTTCATGCCGGCTTCGCGCGCCATGCGCAGCGCCGTTTTGGCAATACGCGCGGTGATGCCGAAAGCCGTAACCACCAGCTCCGCATCTTCCAGAGCGACCGCCTCGAAACGCACCTCGTCGCGCTGCATCTGCTGGTATTTTTCGTACAGGCGCCAGTTGTGTTTTTCAAGCTCACCGTCACCGAGATAAAGAGATTTAACGATTTTCTGATGGTCGCGGCCGCCCTTGCCGGTGACAGCCCAATCCTTGGCCGGAAGGTCGACCTCGGGACGCGGATGGGGAATCAGGGCCTCTTTCATCTGCCCGATGACCGAATCACCCAGAACCATGGCCGGAATGCGATAGCGATCCGACAGGTCGAAAGCCAGCATGGCATGATCGTACATCTCCTGCACGCTGTGGGGCGCCAGCACGATCAGACGATAGCCGCCATGACCACCGCTTTTGACCGCTTGAAAATAATCGGCCTGCGAAGCATCGATTCCACCAAGTCCCGGGCCTGAACGGGCAATATTGACGACCAGTCCCGGCAGCTCAGAGCCCGCCATGTAGGAGAGCCCCTCCTGCTTGAGGGAGATGCCGGGACTCGATGAGGATGTCATGGCGCGGGCGCCGCATGCGCTGGCTCCCAGAAGCATATTGATGGACGCGATTTCACTCTCGGCCTGAATGAACTGGCCGCCCACTTTGGGCAGCTCGCGCGACATGAATTCGGGAATGTCGCTCTGGGGCGTGATCGGGTAACCGAAATAATAACGGCAACCCNNCAAGATAGAAACTCCTGAGAAAAAGAATATTCATGGCGACGCGAAAGCATCAATATTCAGCCGGCTTTCTTTTCACGATAAACGTGGATGGCAAGATCGGGGCACATCTGGGCACAGAGGGCGCAGGCCGTGCACTGATCTTCTTTGCCAGCGATCATTTCCGCCGGGAGAAAACCCTGTTTATTGATGGTTTTGCGCAACTGCAGCAGACCGTGGGGACAGGCAATGGTGCACAGCGCGCACCCCTTGCACCGCGATTCATCGATGACAATCTGGTTCATAATCCGTCCGAAGGGTTGGTTGGGATGAGGTCCGATCGACCTGAAACGGGGCAAAACTTATCAGAAGCCACTTTTATGCGTCAACTTCAAATCGCCCACGATGACGGCATCAGCCACGAATCAGTCTTTCGATCAGGCGAAAACCGTCCTTCAGAACCCGGTCCGCCCGCCTGGCCGATTCCTCGTTGTAGCCGCGCACGCGGGGGTTCGGTTCATGGGGCGCCTCGGAATCATAAAGAGCGAAAGGCACCGGATCATCGGTGTGGGTCATCTTCTTGACCGGCGTCGGATGGTCGGGCATCACCAGGATGCGGTGCGGCCCCATCTCTTTGAGCCCCCTGCGAACCGGCCCCACCACCTCGCGATCAAAAGATTCAATGGCTTTGATCTTTTCGTCGATCTGACCGGAATGAGACGCCTCATCGGGAGCCTCGACATGAAGATAGACAAAGTCGCGGCTCTCCAGAGCCTTCAAGGCATATTCGGCTTTGCCGCGATAATTGGTGTCAAGGTAGCCGGTCGCGCCGGGAACTTCGATCACATCAAGCCCGGCATACATGCCGATCCCCTTGATCAGGTCGACCGCCGCCACGACCGCGCCGGTGATCCCGAAACGGTCGGCAAAAGTCTCCAGGCGGGGAACTTTGCCGTGCCCCCACAGCCAGATGGAGTTGGCCGGCAGCAGACGCTGCTTTTCCCTCTGCACATTGACCGGATGATTGTTGAGCAGAAGCTGCGAGGAATTCATCAGGCTGACCAGCTCCTGCGCGCCCTCTCCGCCGCGGGGGAGGTCGTTCTCGATACTCTGCCCGGTCAGGTCGTGGGGAGGCGTGAACACCATATCGTCGCGCCCGCCACGCCAGACCATCAGGTGGCGGTAGGAAACGCCGGCATGGAATTCAAACGGCCCGCCGCCGAACTCTCTGTCCAGTTCGCGGATCAGCTCCCCGGCTTCCCTGGTGGAAATATGCCCTGCGGAAAAATCCTCCATATAGATTCTTCCGTAATGAGGGGTCAGGCAGACAAGATTAAGCCGGAAAGCAACATCTTCCGGTCCCAGTTCGATCCCCATGCTGGCCGCTTCCAGTGGCGAGCGGCCCGTGTAGCAGCTTCTGGGGTCGTAGCCGAAAACGGACAGATTGGCCACATCACTGCCGGGATGAAACCCTTCCGGCACCGTGTGAACCAGGCCGATTTCACCCTCGCGGGCCAGGGCGTCCATATTGGGGGTGTCCGCTTTGGCAAGTGGCGTACGTCCGCCAAGTTCGGCCAGCGGCTCGTCAGACATGCCGTCGCCAAGCAAAACAATGTATTTCATGATGACCTCTTGTTGAAAATCTTATTTAAATTCTATCGTATTTATCTACCGCGCGAGATCACAACTCCCATTACAAGGGTGTTTGGCGCCAGGGACGGCGCTAATCAAACGGCCAGGGATGGCGAATAGTGTCCCTTGTCATGGGAGTTGCGATCCCGTGCTGAACTGACTGCATTCCACCAGGAGTGAGATCGACTTCCGGCTCACCCTCGCGGGTGGAACTGCTCATGCAGTCGGCGCAGCCGCTCACGGGTGACATGGGTGTAAATCTGCGTCGTGGAGATGTCCGCATGTCCCAGCATGGCCTGAACCGCCCTGAGATCGGCACCGTTTTCCAGAAGATGTGTCGCAAAGGAATGGCGCAGAGTATGCGGTGTAATATCCGTCCGGATACCGGCTTCCAGGGCACGGCGCTTAATCATCTTCCAGAATCCCTGACGTGTCAACCCCTGCCCGGAACGGTTCAGGAAAACCACCGAACTGCCGCGCCCTTTCTCCAATGCCGGGCGACCATGCTGCAGATAGGATTCGAGTTCCGACAGGGCATTTTCCCCCACCGGCACCAGGCGCTCCTTGCGCCCCTTGCCGACGGTGCGCACACAGCCGATCTGGGGCTGAACATCCCCGAGCCTGAGCCCGACCAGTTCCGAAACGCGCAGGCCGGTGGCATAGAGCAGTTCAAGCATGGCCCGGTCCCGCAGGGTCACAGGATGATAGCCGCGGGGCGTTTCCAGAAGCCGTTCAACCTCTTTGGGCGCAAGCACGGTGGGCAGGGACTGCATCATTTTCATGGACTCGATGCGCGCAGCCGGATTGAATTGCGCCAGTTGTTCCGCCAACATAAATTTATGAAACATTCGCAGCGCCACCAACGCCCGCGTTCGGCTGCGCGGCGCCAGCCCCAGGGATTGCAGATGTTCGAGGTAATCCATGATGTCCTGTGCGCCGATCTTATCGGGATCGTCCAGCCTGCGCCCTTCCAGAAAATCGAGGTAGCGCGTCAGATCGCGGCCGTACGCTTCCAGAGTGTTGCTGGAAAGCCCCCGCTCGACGGCCAGGAAATTCATGAAGTGGTCAAGCAGTTCTTCCATGATAACAATCAGATCTCACGTTCCAGGGATTCAAGCAGGTGGACTTTGATCTCTTCGATTTTCTCCTGCTGCAGCACTTTCTGCCCGAAAATATCCTGCACGTAGAAAACGTCGGCGGCCTGGTCGACTTTGGTCGAGATTTTCGAAACGCCGATGTAAAGGCCCATATCCTTGAGTGTGCGGGTAATGCTGTAGAGCAGACCCACTTTGTTGTGGGCGAATATGTCGATGACGGTATACTCGGGTGAGACGTTATTGTCAATTTCCACCTTTGTGGGAAAGCGCGGCCGGGGCTTTTCGGTCATGAACGCCGGCGGCTGACGGCGAATGACAAGCTGCTCCACATCGCCACGCCCCTCAATGACCATCACCAGATCCTGCTCGACCTTATGCCACTTCCCGGCATCATCGATCACATCTTCGGCGGAGCTGTTCACCTGCAGGATATCGAGCACCTCGCCGTTTTTGCGGGTATGAATCTGCGCGCCGAGAATGTTGATGCCGTTGGCTGCCATAACGCCGGTAATCATGGAAAAAAGCCCCGGCACATCCAGGGTCGTAATGGACACCTCGGTAAAACCGCGCTGGTAGTCGTGTTCAAGTTTGAGAGCCAGGGTTTTGCGACCGCGACTGTGAACAAGCCGCAGATGCTCAGCAATCTCTGCGGAGTCGTAAGACATGAGATAGCGCGTGCTCATGGTCCTGAGATCTTCCTTGACGGTCTTTTCTCCCAGTTCGTCCGCCAGGGCCCGAACCACCGCGCGCCTGCGGTTGCGCAGCTTCTCAGAGCGTTTTTCGAAGGCAAAGTTCCCTTTCTCGAGGACCTGATAGGTTTTTTCGTACAACTCCTGAAGCAGCATTCCCTTCCAGTCGCTCCAGACATCCGGACCGACGGCTTTGAGATCGGCGAAGGTCAGCAGATAGAGCATCTTGAGACTTTCGCTCATCTCCATGGTGCGGGCAAACTGGACAATCATGTGGTCGTCGTGCAGGTCGCGCCGCTGGGAGATGTGAGCCATGGTCAGATGATGGCGCACCAGAAATTCAAGCCGGCGGCTGTCCTCCTTGTTGAGCCCCATGCGTCGTGCAATGGTGGGCATCATGGCCGCCCCTTTGTTGCTGTGGTCCTTGCCCTCCCCCTTGCCGATATCATGCAGCAGCACCGCCAGCAGGAGCAGTTCCGGCTTTTCGATATCGTTGGCGATCCGCGTCAGAATGGGGTGTTCTTCTCCGTATTCGCCGCTGCGCAGCTTGAGGACTTCCTCGACGGCGAAGATGGAATGCGTATCGACCGTATAGATATGGTAGAGGTCGTGCTGCACCTTGCAGAAGATACGTCCGAATTCAGGGATGAAGCGATTGAGGAACTGCAGATGGTGCATCTCGCGCAGCACTCCGCTGACACCACGCCTGGAGCGCAGAATTTCGAGAAAAAGCTCGTTGATGGTACGCGTGCGCCGCACCTTGTCGTTGATCAGGTGAAGGTTGTTCCGGATCAGTCCCTTCAAGGAAAGACTCAGGGGAACCTGATGGTATTGGCTGAGCATAAAGGCGCGCATCATTTTGGAGGGATCCTGCTGGAAGACCTCTTCTCCCCTGACGCGCAGCTGCTCCCTTAAAATATAAAAATAGGGATCGAGCTGACGTTTGCGTGAAGCCCCGATGAGGCGCGAAGTGGGCTTGTCAAGCTGCTGAATGCGAGCAACCAGGGAGGATGACAGATGCTCGATTTCGGTGGCACGGTAGTAATAATCCTGCATGAACTGCTCGACCGCCAGGGCGCGCCTGCTGTTTCTGTAGCCGAGAAAGCGGGCGATGCGCTCCTGCTGGTCGAAATGCATCTGGTCGCTCTTGCGGGTACTGATGAAGTGCAGTTCGTTGCGGATGCGCCACAGGTAATCAAAGGCATCTTCAAAGGCGCGCTGCTCGCTTTCGGTGATCACTCCCTTGATTACCATATCTTTAAGATTTTTTGCCTTGTACTTGACCTGGGCAACCCATATCGCCGTGTGCAGATCACGCAGTCCGCCCTCGCCCTCCTTCAGGTTAGGCTCAAGCAGGTAAACCGAGCTGCCGTACTTCTCCCGACGCTTGTCATTTTCCTCCAGCTTGTTGCGGATGAACTGCTGGGTGTTTTTGCTCAGCACCGTGGCCAGCACTTCCTTTTCGTAGCGCGCGTACAGGGCGCTGTCGCCGGCAAGGAAGCGTGAATCGATCAGGGCGGTACGCACGGTCAGATCCTGATCGGCGTGACTCAGGCAGTCTTTGGCGGTGCGGATGCTGTGCCCCACATCGAGGCCAAGATCCCACAGCAGGTAAAGAATGCGTTCAGAGACCTTTTCGGCGAACTCACGATCCCGCCCACCGTAGAAAAACATGATGTCGAGGTCGGAACGGGGATTGATCTCGCCGCGTCCATACCCCCCGAGAGCAATCAGGGTGCAGGCACCGAAACCCGCGGGAGACAGATCGATTGTAGCCGCTTCAAACAGGGTCTGAACCAGGATATCGAACATGCGGGTGAGCTCGCCGACCACCTCGCGGCCGCCGGCACCCTGCCGGTGGCAGGTCTGGATCGCATCCATGTAATGATCGAGATACGCCTGCGCGGCGTCGAGCAGCTCAGGCCGCCAGGCGGAAAAATCCACGGATTTCGGCAGGGATTCGGGAGCAGGGAAAAAGGTGCTGGGATCAATAACCAGAGGGGCAGTTGTCATGAAAATTTTCCATCGTCAGAAACAATCATCCATTCAGCGCTGCGCAAGAAGCTCCAGGGCGACGCCATAATTACGCACCGCCTGAGAAATGGCAAGGGCGGTATTCTGCTGAAAATCATGGGTGATCAGACGCGCCTCCTCACGATGATTGCTGAGAAAGGCGGCTTCAACCAGGACCGACGGCATGGTCGCACCCAGAAGGACGTAGAATGGACCCTGGCGTACACCGAGATCCCTGATATTGCTGTATTTCCGGCTCAGCCTGGAAATCATGGACTTCTGGATTTCGGCCGCCAGACGGCCGGATTCATTGATTTTGGCGTTGGCCATCAAGTCGAACAGGATCGCTTCCAGGTCGCCCACTTCCTTGAGCGTCGTGCCGTTTTCACGGGCCGCCACGGCTGCGGCCTGGTCGTTTTTGGACAGGTTGAGGTAGTAGGTTTCAGTTCCGTAAGCGCTGCGATGGTGACTGGCGTTGGCGTGCAGCGAAATAAACAGGTCGGCGCCGACCTTGTTTGCAATGGCGGTCCGCTCTTCCAGGGGAAGAAAGACATCCCGGTCGCGGGTCAGGATCACCTCGCAGCCGATATCCTTTTCGAGCTGTTTCTTGAGCAGTTTGGCCATGGCCAGGGTGACGTCTTTCTCCAGCACACCGTTGGGACCGACAGCGCCCGGGTCCTTGCCACCATGCCCAGGGTCGACCACGATGCGTCGCAGCCCCGAACGCTCATTGTCGGCGGGCAGAGGTCGATTCTGTGCGGCCGGCGCCGCGCTTCGCCCAAGCACTTCGGCCAGGGCGTCGCTGTTGCGGGCAGGCGGGCTGTTGCGGATCTCCGGTGACCGGGCGCTGAGCACGGGCTTCTGATTGCCGCCGATATCGATCACGATGCGGTAGGGATCTTCAAGATGAAAGACCTTGAAGTCCGCGGAGGTCACGAGATCGATCACCATCCGCGTCCGGCCGGGTTTCGGAGTTCCGAAGCGGACCCTGCGCAACAGGCCATCCTCAATTTCAACAACGGAAGAAACAGCCAGATCACGCGTTGAATCGGGGATGTCCACATAGATTCGCGGGCTGAGCCCCTTAGAAACATCACCGGGAAGTACGTTGTATTTGTAGTCGGCCGTGCGGGACAGATCGAGCACGACCCGCGTGTAGGTGGGATTGGTCCAATGGCGCAGGTTCACAATCTGTGCAGGACTCGCCGCCTCAGACGGGACGGCATTGAACCAGCAGAAGGCCAGAAGAAGCACACTGAAAAGGATGCATACGCCGCGGTTTATCGCGAGACAAAAAAATGGATGGAATCTCATCGCCATGCCTTGGTGCCCTCCGGAATCAGAGCATTTTCTTCAAATCATCGAGAATATTCAACGCTTCAAGGGGAGTCAGAACCGTCACATCGATTTCTTCCAGCTTACGGCGCAGCTCCTGATCACCGGAGGAAAAAAGAGAAAGTTGTGAAGAGGTTGCCTGGGGCCGGGAACGCTTTCTCTCGCGCGCCAGCCGGGGCTGCCCCTCCTCGCTGAACTCGCCGGATTCCAGGTTGCGCAGAATCTCCTTGGCGCGCTCAACAACCGCTGCCGGAATTCCCGCAAGTCGCGCCACCTGGATCCCGTAGCTGTGCCCGGCGCTGCCCTTGACGATCTTGCGCAGAAAGATGACCTCATCGTTCCATTCGCGTACGGCCACATTATAGTTTTTAACCCGCTCGCGGGTCACGGCTAATTCAGCCAGCTCATGATAGTGGGTCGCGAATAAGGTGCGCGCAGCCACCCTTTTGTTGTCATGCAAAAACTCAGCCACCGCCCACGCGATGCTGACACCGTCGAACGTCGAGGTCCCACGGCCGATTTCATCGAGGATGATCAGGCTGCGGGACGTGGCGTTGTTAAGGATGTTGGCGGTCTCGGTCATTTCCACCATGAAGGTCGACTGCCCTGAAGCCAGGTTGTCGCTGGCGCCGACCCGGGTGAAGATCCGATCGACACGCCCGATGCGCGCCGAGCGTGCCGGCACAAAGCTTCCGGCATGGGCCATCAGCGTGATCAACGCCACCTGCCGCATGAAGGTGGACTTGCCGGCCATATTGGGCCCGGTAATGATCAGCAGTTGATCGTCTTCGGTATCGAGCCGCACATCGTTGGGCACAAAACGTTCGCCGAGACTGACACGCTCCACCACCGGATGGCGCCCATCCTCTATTTCGATTACGGTTCCATCATCCACGACGGGGCGCACATAATCGGCTTCATGGGCCAGGTCCGCAAGTGCCAGAATCACGTCGAGCCGTGCCAGTGCCTCGGCGGTATTCTGCAGGCGCGCGCCCTGCAGCGCCACCTGCTGCCGCACCTCCTGGAACAGATCGTACTCAAGTGTAACGATGCGCTCTTCGGCGCCCAGCACCTTGTTTTCGTACTCTTTGAGTTCAGGCGTGATGAAGCGCTCCGCATTAACCAGAGTCTGCTTGCGCTGATATTCCTCAGGCACCCGGGACAGATGGCTTTTGGTCACCTCGATATAGTAGCCGAACACCTTGTTGAAGCGAACCTTGAGGGAACCGATTCCGGTTCTCTCCCGCTCCTGCTGCTCTATGCGGGCAATCCACCCCTTGCCTTCCCGGCTGATCACGCGCAGTTCATCCAGGTCGGCGTCGAAGCCGTCGCGAATCAGGCCGCCTTCGCGCAGAACGAATGGTGGATCATCCACAATAGCGCGCCCGATCAGCTCCGCCACATCCTCGAGCACATCGAGATCGCCTGCCACCTCCTGGAGCACAGGCGCCTCAAAGCTCTGTACAATGTCATTGATCTGCGGCAGGCGTTCGAGCGATGTCCGCAATGCGACGAGGTCCTTCGCCCCGGCGCTGGCCATGGCGACCTTGGCGGAGAGGCGTTCCAGATCGTAGATTCCGTCCAGCGCCATGCGCAGCCGCTCGCGCTCATCACTTTTGAGACGCACCTCATCCACCGCTTCAAGACGTGCGGAAATAGCCGCGCAATCGGTCAGAGGATAGCTGATCCATTGGCGCAGCTTGCGCCCGCCCATGGCAGTCACGGTTCGGTCCATGACACCGAGCAGAGAACCCTTCTTGCGTCCGTCGTGCAGGGTGGACGTCAGCTCCAGGTTGCGCCGCGTCGCTGCATCGAGCAACAGGTACTGATTCGAGGCGTGGGGAGTCAGGGCACGAAGATGACCGATGTCGCCCAGTTGGGTCTGCTGCAGGTAATGCAGAACGGCGCCGGCAGCACAGATCCCCGTATCAAGGTGGTCGCAGCCAAAACCGGACAGGCTTGAAACGGAGAAAAAATCCTGCAGCAGGCTGCGCGCCCGATCCTCCTCGAAAATCCATTCGGGCAGCCGATTGACCAGACGGCCATCGAGGACCGGGGCAAGATCACTCAGCACCTGCTCACCCCGTTCACCGTCATCGAGCAGAACCTCGCGCGGATCAAAAGACAGCAGTTCGCTGCGCGCCTGATCCATGTCGCGGCACTGCAGCACACGGAACTCACCCGTGGTGATATCGACACAGGACATCCCCACCTGATTTCCGTCAAGATGCAGGGCCAGCAGAAAATTATTCTCTTTCGGCTGCAGGTTGTCGCCATCGAGGACCAACCCGGGGGTGACCACCCGCACCACTTCCCGCTTAACCAGCCCCTTGACTTCACGGGGGTCTTCAACCTGCTCACAGATCGCCACTTTGTAGCCATTCTCCACCAGGCGCGCAACATAGCCCTGACTGCTGTGATAAGGAACTCCGCACAGCGGCACTTCATCTTCCGCGTTCTTGTTGCGGGAAGTCAGCGTCAGGCCCAGCACTCGGGAGGCAACAACCGCATCATCCATGAACATCTCATAGAAATCACCCAGGCGAAAGAAAAGGATCGCATCGGGATAGCGGGACTTAATCTCCAGGTATTGACGCATCATGGGGGTGTTGCCGGCCATAGAAACTACCTTTTCCGCGATAATGACGAGTCCCGTCCCGCCCTGCTGAGCCGGGCGGAATCAAGACGTTGAACAGAGGCTGAACCCTGTCATCCTAACAAGCCAGTCAAATGTTGTAAATGTCCGAATCCACGAACTTTGTCGGCAAATGGCTTGACCCGCAGAGCCGAGCCGCGCACAATAACGGCAAAAATTGATGCACGCGCAAAAATTGAGAGGCTGGCTAAGCAAAAATTTCGTCCAACAAGGGTTGTTGGTTTTTCAGGGGCGAAGGCATACATCAGGTATGTCGAGGTCCTGAAAAAACGCCGTAACGCCGTAGGGCGGAATTTTTGCGACGCCATCAAAATTCAATCCGGGGAGCTTAACGCATGAGCAGCACAGAGGACAAGTTGTTCGACATAGAAAACTTCAACGTCAATACCCTTGATGACGAAATCCGCGTCGATGAGTTGTGTCAGAAATTTTTGCGTCTTTTCTACCGGGACCTGGTTGAAGCACGCCACCTCGAGCCCGAAGATGCCGCGGCTCTGACCTATGGTGCGGACTATTTCCTGCGCGACTTCATCATTGCGGACCGGCGCGAGAATATTTTCCGCATCGATGCGCGCCGCCTGCGTCAGTTTGGCGGCAACTGGTATATCGTCAAAAATGTCGAACCGAATATGGAAGAACTCAATCAACAGCTTGACGGCGTAGCCCTGTTTTACCATTTCTGCGCCGCACACGGAAAATGCCTGCCCGCGCTGGCACAAGAAATCGAAGAAACATGCCGGGATCGAAACTATTATCAGCAGCGCATCGAAACTTTCTGGGCGATCGAAGATAACTACCCCGCCTGGGACCGCGCCTGCGCTCTCGACTGATCTGCCGCCATGACTTCTTCAGCCTCTCGGAGTTCAGGCGCACGCAAAATCCGTGCGGCGCGCTTCTCCCTCGCCACGGCCACGGCCCTCAGCGCCGTCAAGCTGGTCACTGGGGTCGCCACGGGTTCAATGGCCGTCATCTCGTCGGCCGTGGATTCATTGCTTGACGTCCTGATGTCGGCGGTCAACCTGGTGGCCATCAAGAAGGCGGAGCAACCCGCCGATGAGGCCCATCCCTTCGGCCACGGCAAATACGAAACCCTGGCGACTCTCATCCAGAGCACGATCATCGCTTTTTCCGGCGGCGCCATCATCTTTGAATCCGTGCGCCGATTGGCCCGGGGGCCGGAAATTTCCCGCATCGAAGGAGGCATCATCGTCCTGGCCGGATCCATTGTCGCATCCTGGGCTATCAGCCGCTACCTCAAACGCGTCGCACGCGAAACCGATTCCTCTGCGCTGAGAGCCGATTCGCTTCATTTTTCAATGGATGTCTACACCAACGCCGGGCTGCTGCTGGGACTGGTCCTGATCAAGCTGACCGGCATGAGCTGGCTGGACCCGGTGCTTTCCATCCTCATCGCCATCTACATTATCAGCGAAGCGGTGCGACTGGTCCGTCACGGATTGAGCGACGTTCTCGACGAGCAGCTGCCGTCCTCCATTCAGGATGAAGTCTCACGCCTGATTGCCGATCATGGCCGGCTCTATCTGGACTACCACAATCTGCGCACGCGCCGTGCCGGGTCCAGAAAGATCATGGATTTTCACCTGACGGTCTGCAGGCATCTGACTGTCAAGGAAGCCCATGACATTGCCGACCACCTCGAAAAACGCATCGAGGAAGAGATCCACGATGCCGACGTAACCATCCACGTTGAGCCCTGTGAAGACGAAAGCTGTGTCGGAATCCGCGAAAAATGCCCCCATCTTGCAGAAGCGGCAAAACCCGTTCCCGGGCATCGCGACCCTTTCCTTGACTCCACGGAGTCCACAAAAAAAGGGGCCTCCTAAGAAGCCCCTCCTGTTTCTTTTCCCAACCTGATCTGTCCGGTCGACTGAAGCGAATCAGTTCTGCTTGAGACGCTCCAGACGCTCGACCACGTCCTGGCTCTGCCTCCGGCGCTCGTCCATCTCGCCGAAGATGCTGTCCGCCATGGTCTGCACCGAATCCACGCCTTTCTCGATATCGCGCGTGTCTTTCTCCTGCTGGGCAGTGGCGACGACCATGTCGTCGGCCATGTTCTTGACCTCTTCGATCGACTGAACGATGCTGCGCGTTCCCTGCGCCTGCTCGCGGAAAGCCAGTGAAACCTGGGAAGCCATCTCGCCCAGCTCTTCGATCGATTGACTGACATATTCCGCGCTGTGCGAGACCTCTTCAGTCGCCTTGCGGATGTCGCGGGACATGCCCATGGCGTTGCTGGCGCTGTCAAGAATCCGCCGCAGTGAACTTTCGGTGCCGCGGCCGAGATCCATCCCCTTGGCCACCCAGTCGCTGGTTTTGCCGATATGTCCGACCGCCTGCTCGGTGAATTCCTTGATCTCGTGAATAATCTGCGTGATGGCACCGGTCGAGCTGGCTGTTTCCTGGGAGAGTCCGCGAATCTCCTCGGCGACAACACCGAAAGAGCGCCCCTGCTCACCGGCCTGGGCAGCGATAATCGCAGCATTGAGGGCCAGTAGGTTGGTCTTCTGAGTAATTTCGTTGATGACCGTGGTAATGTGGTCGATCTGCTCGCTTTTTTCCGACAGCGACGAGATCACGCTGGAAGCGTCCTTGACAGATGTGGAGATCCCCTGCAGACCGGCCATGGTGTCGGTGACCGACTTGACGCCCTCTTCGGCCTGTTTCTTGACGGTCTCGGACATCTCCTGAGAAACGGCGCCATTTTCCTGAATGTTCTTGATGGTTGTGGAAATTTCGGTCATGGCGGAGATGGAGTTTTCCATAAAGTCGGTCAGCAGTTTCATGTTCTGCGAAACCTGCTCGATGGAAACGGAAATTTCGCTGGACGCCGACTGGGTGCTGTTGACGGCATCGCGCACCACATCGGCCCCGCTGACGATTTCGGTAATAGACGCAGCAGTGGAGGCGGTCGCCCGTTTCAGAGAAGAGATCAGTTTGGAATATTCTTCCCGATACTTGGCAAAATCCTGAAAGGTCTTGTTCAACTCGCCGATCAGGGTCTCGACCGCACCGATCAGGTTGATCTTGGTCAAAGCTGAAGAAACCTGGTCGGCAAACAGCTTGACGGTATCCACATCGGTTTCATCGAGGTTTTTCTGCTTCTTCTTGTTATCGACTGCAAACAGGCCGACCACCTCATCATTGACGATGACGGGGCAGAGAATGAAACTGCGTGAACGCAGCTTGGCCATCTCGCTCATGGGAGGCTGCAGGTGGTATTCAGGCGGCATGGTTCGCGCATTGTCGACAAAAATTATGCGGGATTCAACGACCGCGTGGTAGAGAGCGCCCGCTCTCGGGTCAAGAGGGATGTCGGGCAACTCTTCATCATGGGTTTCACTGCCGCCGTCACGACTGGCTGCCCAGTGCATAACCTTCTCGCTGCCATCGACGAGAAAGATGTTCACCCGGTCGTAGTTCAGAATGCGATGAAGCCCCTCAGCCGCCAGATCAAGCACCTCATCGGCCACCACAGTCTTCTGAATGTTGGCATTGATGCCGTGAAAACTCTTGATGCTGCCGTTCAAGTCCCGGAAACGGCGCTCGAAATCCTCTTTTTGCAGCGCCACTTCCCGGTTCAGTTCATCCAGGCGCTGAGCACGCTGGTGGATCTGTTGACTCGATTTACCGATAAAAAAACCGAAAGCACAGAGCACAACTGCGGTTCCGCCCCCCATGTACAGATAAAGAGCGGTATTTTCCGGGCCGGCGAAAAGATTGCTTAAGAACTGTTCCCAGAACCCCTGGCCGGAACGCCAGAAGAGCAACGGGTGCAGAACCAGCCAGCCGATGGGAGCGAGAATGCCCAGCATAACCCCCCCGGCCGCGTAAAGAAACTTCCGGTCGATATTGCGATCCATATCCATCAAGGCTCCCGTTTCCCTTGAAAAGGCCTGAGAATCCAATGCTTGAATCAACTGTGATCAGAGCAGACGGTCAGAGTTTATTCATTAGGGGTAGACTAAAACGCAAACGCATAAAAATCAAGCAAAATATTAGCGAAATATCATACCAAAGAGAGTAAAAGATCCCGGCAGCGTTGGGACGTGAAACCAGGGGCGAGAGAAGAAATGCCGGGTTCAGGGCCACAGAGCATCGACGCAGCCGGCTATATGGGCAGCCCCCAGAATGCCGGCGTCATCGCCGAGCTCTCCGGCGACAATGCGCAGTCGGCGCGCACAGACTTCAAACGCACGACGGGACAGTTCCCCGTCAAGACTTGGGCGCATCAGGTCGAGGCTCGAACTGACTCCGCCGCAAATCACAACGGCTTCCGGATTAAGGACGTTGGCGATCATCGCCAATCCCTGGCCAAGGCGCCGGCCGGCCTCATTGAGGACATCCAGGGCCAGGGCATCGCCTCCGCGGGCGGCGCGTCCGACAGCAAGCGCAGACAATTCATCCTCTGCCAGCTCTCCCAGAGAAGAGGCGCGCCCCTGCGCCAATTCATCGCGTACCGATCGTAGGATCCCGGTCGCCGAGGCATACTGCTCAAGGCAGCCGCGGCTGCCGCAGCCACAGGGCCGACCGTCCGGCTCGACCACGACATGCCCGAATTCACCGGCAGCACCATCGGAGCCGACCCACAACCGCCCTCCAAGAACCAGGCCTCCGCCGACGCCGGTCCCCAGCGTTACGGCAAGAAAAGAGCTGTTGTCGCGAACGGCGCCCCAGGCGTGTTCACCCCAGGCAATCGCATTGGCATCGTTAATGACGCGCACTGACCACTGCCCCAGTTCAGCAAGCCGCGCAGAAAAATCGACGCCGTTGAGCCAGCTGAGGTTGGGGGCGACCATGACCTTGCCCTGATAATCGACCAACCCCGGAACACCTGCACCGAGGGCGGCAATTTCTCCGCCGGCCTTGCGGGCTGCAGCCTCGAACTCGCGACAGACGACCTCAATCTTATCCATCAGTCCATCCACGTGGTCAAACCCCCGGCTACCGAAACGCTCGCGCCGGCAGACACGGCCCTGACCGTCCACAAGAGCCATCCGGCAATTGGTGCCGCCGAGGTCGACGCCGATCAGAAAACGCCCCTGCAAATGAGTCTTGTCATCTGGACTGTTCATATCACTCCCGCGGACGGCGTGAAGATTGTTCGGTGCCGATGGCAAGCCGGGAAAATCCCGACGTGCGCGCCAGATCCATCAACTCGACCACCAGGCCATGACGGGCTTCGCGGTCCGCCAGCAGCAGAAAGGTGATCTGACCGGCATTATCCCGTCTGCCTTCAAGAAATTTTTCAAGTTCCTGCTTGGTCGTCGGTTCATCACCGAGAAAAATTTCACCCTCGTTTGTGAGGTAGACCTTGATCTCCTCCGGTTCACGCTCGACGGCACGTGAGGAGGATTCGGGCAGGCGGATATCGATCCCCGGCGTCTCAACGAAGGTGGTGGAGATCATAAAAAAGATCAGCAGCAGGAAGACCACGTCCACCATGGGAGTGATATCGATACGCGCATCATCTTGTTGCTTGCGGCGAAAAGCCATAAATCACTCTCCGAGGACATCCACCAGATGAAGGGAATACTCCTCCATCTCAAGGGTAATACGATCGGCACGGCTGGTCAGGTAGCGATGCCCGAGAATAGTGGGGATGGCAACGGTCAGACCGGCCGCAGTGGTGATCAGGGCCTGAGAAATGCCGCCGCCAAGAGTGGCGGGCGTCCCCACCCCCTGGAGAGCGATGACGTTGAAGGCCTCGATCATACCCCACACGGTTCCCAGCAGGCCGAGCAGGGGGCTGATGTTGGCGATGGTCGCCATCAGGCCGAGATAGCGCGACAGCGGAGCGGATTCCCGGTTGCCCGCTTCCTCGACCAGGGTCTTGATCTGCTCTCGCGGGCGTCCCGCCACGCGCAGCGCGGCAATGAAAATGCGCGCCAGCGGGGTGTCGGCACGCTGGCAGACAACGATCGCCTCGTCATGGCGACCTTTGCCGGCCAGTTTTTCGACTTCATGAAACAGCCCCTGCGATCCGCGGCGAATGCGGAAATAGACAAACACCCGCTCCAGAAAAATTGCCAGGGCCAGCACGGAACAGACCCCGATCGGCCACATGAAGGGACCACCTTTGTTTATCAGTTCGAGCATGCTTTCAGATTTCCTTGATCCAGAAGTAAGTGAGATATCATGAACGACATGAAGAGTAGCACAGCGGAGGCGTTCCCGCAAAGCGACGCCTGGACGTGCTCATGCCCGCTTTCTGAATTTTTCAAATCCGGCGCGAAGCTGCTCGTAGGTCTCCTCCAGGTGCTGGGGCACAACCCGCACATCGGCCAGCACCGGCATAAAATTGGTGTCGCCGCTCCAGCGCGGCACGATGTGGTAGTGCAGGTGATCATCGATCCCGGCGCCGGCGACCCGACCGAGGTTGAGCCCCACATTGAAACCATCGGGATTGACGCAATCCCGCAGCACATCGCAGGAAAGGCTGACCAGGCGATGAATTTCAATCAGCTCTGCATCGGTAAAATCCCCAAGACTGACGGTGTGCCGGTAAGGGGCCACCATCAGGTGACCATTGGTATAGGGATAGCGGTTAATGATGACAAAGGCATGCTCTCCGCGGAAAAGAACCATCCGCTCCCGGTCCTCTTCGGTTTTGGACTTGAGACAGAAAATGCACTCCTTGGGTGACTCTCCCTTGATATACTCCATGCGCCAGGGCGCCCACAAAGATTCCATTTGATTCCTCGCTTGATATTTTTATTTTTCAGACAAGTTAAGGGACAACAGACCCACCTTTTTCAGGCAGACTGAAAAAAACCATCTGCCGTGAACAGCGGATCAGTCGCAGCGCAGCACTTCACCACGCAGCGTTTGCCCGAGGTAAAGTCGGCCCACCGTCGGAAATGGCGCCTGCCGCGGATCGCAGGCGCTGCCGGGATTGAACATCAGGGTGCGCCCGCACCGGTAGTTGGCACTCAGGTGACTGTGGCCGAAAACAAGGCAGTCGAGATCTTCGCCATGAAACTCGCGCCGAATCCGATCTTCAAGTCCGGCGGCGCTGCCCCACCCGTGAATCAGACCGATGCGAAACCCGGCCTGACGGACAATCCGCTTCAGTGGAAGGCCGCAGCAGGCCGAGTCCATGTTCCCCCGGACCGCCACGACTGGAACGGGCTCAAACGCATCCAGAATGGCCGGGTCGACCAGATCTCCAGCATGAAGAATCATGGCGGCATCCTGAAAGAACTTTTTTCGCAGGCGATCAAGAAACTGCCAGCTGTCGCCATTGTCGCGCAAATGGGTATCGGAAACAACACCTATGACCATAGCCCCCCTTCAGGCACCTCCGCCGTGTTCACGGCACCTATAACAGATAGGACAGACAGGTTGCCTTTGAAAAAAAGCATCCATGTTTGAATGGCGAAACAAAAAGCGCCAAGACAGGGCACGTGATTGTCGCGCAACCAGGTATGCCACCTTCGTCGAAACAAAGGGAAAAATTGCAGCGACCCAGCAGTCGGCGAGCTGTTGGCGACGCCGTCAGATATCAAATAACCCAAAGAACGGTTCATGACAAGCCCGGATCCCGCCAGAACACGCAAAGATGGCTGAAATCGGCCACTGTGGTCATCTTCCGGCACCTGACAAAAAAGCAGAAACCGGATTAAACCCTTGACCCGGCTTAAACAGGCGCTATGTTTGTAGTTTAGCGACAGGATCAAGCTTGGCACCGCCATTGCTTTAAAACGATGTCACAAGACAGCAAGAGATTCAGTGATCGTCATAGAGGCGGACAGGGCGATTAGGCTTGACAAGCTATCCGGAACACGATTATGTTTTTCACTATTAATAAAATTATTTCGTTTAAAAATTGAATTTGATTCTGTTTTTTTATTGTTGGTAAAAATTCTCTTGACTAGATCAAAAGGGATGCTCGCCTGGTAAAATCATATTCCATTTTCAAAACCCCACACATGAAAGGATCAGCAACTATGTCCAAGCGTCAGGAAGCTTTGGATTATCACAGCAGCGGCCGAAAAGGAAAAATCGAAGTCATCACCACCAAGCCCTGTGCGACCAGCCGTGATCTCTCCCTCGCATACAGCCCCGGGGTCGCCGAACCCTGTCTCGAAATCGAAAAAAACCCCAACGACGCCTACAAATATACCGCCAAGGGCAACCTGGTCGCGGTTGTTTCCAATGGCACCGCGGTGCTGGGATTGGGCGATATCGGCGCCCTGGCCGGCAAACCCGTCATGGAGGGCAAAGGGGTTCTCTTCAAGAGTTTCGCCGACGTCGACGTCTTCGATATCGAGTTGGACACTAAAGACCCGGATGAACTGATCCGCACCGTCAAACTGCTTGAACCCACCTTCGGCGGCATCAACCTGGAGGACATCAAGGGGCCCGAGTGCTTCTACATTGAAGAGCAATTGCAGGAGATTCTCAATATCCCCGTGTTCCACGACGACCAGCACGGCACCGCCATCATTGCGGCAGCCGGCCTGATCAACGCATTGGAGATCATCGGCAAGAAGCTCGAGGATATCCGCATCGTGGTCAATGGCGCAGGGGCCGCCGGCATTGCCTGCGCCAAGCTGGCCATCGACCTGGGCGCACGCCCCGAGAATGTCATGCTCGCCGACAGCAAGGGCGTGATCTACAAGGGGCGCACCGCGGGGATGAACCCCTACAAGGAGCGTTATGCCGTCGACACGGAGGCCCGCAGCCTCGAAGACGCCATGAATGGGGCCGACGTCTTCTTCGGCGTTTCGGTGAAGGGAGCGGTGACCCCGGAGATGCTGGCGTCCATGGCCAAGGATCCGATCGTGTTCGCCATGGCCAACCCCGATCCTGAGATCACGCCACCGGAAGCCCACCAAGTGCGTGATGACGTGATCATCGGCACCGGCCGCAGTGATTACAACAACCAGGTCAACAACGTGCTGTGCTTCCCCTTCCTGTTCCGGGGCGCCCTCGACACTCACGCCAAGGCGATCAATGACGAGATGAAAATCGCCGCGGTCAAGGCGCTCGCCGACCTGGCCAAGCAGGATGTTCCCGATTCGGTACGCCGCGCCTACGGCGGCGAGGTCATCAAATTCGGGCGCGAATATCTGATCCCGAAACCTTTTGACCCCCGCGTTCTGCTGCATGTGGCACCTGCGGTCGCCCAGGCCGCCATGGATACCAAAGTGGCGCGTCGCCCCATTGCCGACATGGATAAATACAAAGAGCAGCTCGAAGCTCTGCAGGGGCGCTCCAAGGAAGTCATGCGCATCCTCATCAACAAGGCCAAAGCCAATCCCAAGCGCATTGTTTTCCCGGAAGGCGACGACGACAAGATCCTGCGCGCCGCGCAGATCATCATTGATGAAGGGATCGCCACCCCTGTCCTGCTGGGCAAAAATGAGGAGATCGAAGAGCGCATCCGGGCTCTCAATCTCGACCTTGACCAGGCTGAAATCATCGACCCGGACAACTCGCCTCTGCTTGAGGACTATATCAATGAATTCTTCGAGATGCGCCAGCGCAAAGGGGTCACTCTTGCAGAGGCAAAACGGCTCATCAGAAAAAACCGCAACTACTTCGGAGCCATGATGGTTCAGGATGGACACGCCGACACCCTCCTGTCCGGCATCAGCCATCATTATCCTGAGACCATTCGCCCTGCCCTCGAGATCATCGGGAAAAAAGACGGCCTTTCCAAAGTGCACGGCCTCTACATGATGGTCACCAAGAAGGAAGCGGTCTTTTTCGCGGACACAACCGTCACCATCGAACCCACCGCTGAAGAGCTGGCGGAGACGGCTGTACTGACCGCGCGCAAAGCACGGCATTTCGATATCAAACCGCGCGTCGCCATGCTCTCATTCTCCAACTTCGGCAGCGCCGAACATCCGCTGACCGTCAAGGTCAAACGAGCGACCGAACTGGTGAAGAAATGGGAGCCCGAGCTCAACGTCGACGGCGAGATCCAGGCCAACGTCGCACTCGACCCGGACCTGGTGGCCGCCCAGTACCCCTTCTCTGATCTCAAGGGCGACGCCAATGTTTTCATCTTCCCGGATCTGCAGTCGGGCAACATCGCCTACAAGCTTCTGCACAAGCTGGGCAACGCCGAGCAGATCGGCCCGATCCTGATGGGGATGAAGAAGCCGGTTCACGTCCTGCAGCGCGGCGATGATGTTGCCGACATCGTCAACATGGCGGCGGTCGCTGTGGTCGATGTCCAGGAATCGATCGACCACGGCTGATCGCAATCACAAACCCAAATCAACAAAAGGGGTGCTTTCGGGCACCCCTTTTTATTTTCCTGATACGCCCATCTCTGCTAGGATAGCGCCGTATAAATACATTTTGAGGAGATCACGACATGCGCTACCAGAGTACCCGCGGAAAGGTCAACGGTCTGTCTTTCAGGGAGGCAGTCCTGATGGGGCTGGCCGATGACGGCGGCCTTCTTCTGCCTGAAACCCTGCCGAGGCTGAGTTCCGGCGACCTTGAAGGGCTCTATCGGCTCGACTACCCGGAGCTGGCTTTCCAGATCATTTCCCATTTTGTTGACGATATTCCCTCGGCGGATCTGAGCCGTCTGATCAATCGCTCTTATGCCCGCTTTACTCATCCGGATGTGACGCCGCTGGTCCATCGCGACGGGGTCTACATCCTGGAGCTTTTCCATGGGCCCACCCTCGCTTTCAAGGATGTGGCGCTGCAGTTTCTCGGCAACCTGTTCGAATACCTGCTCGAACAGAGCGGCCAGACCATGAACATCATCGGCGCCACCTCGGGAGATACCGGCAGCGCCGCCATTCACGGCGTGCGCGGCAAGAAAAACATCAACATCTTTATCCTTCACCCGCAGGGCAAGGTGTCCCCGGTGCAGGAACTGCAGATGACGACGGTCACCGACGACAACGTCTTCAACCTGGCAGTCGAGGGGACCTTCGATGACGCCCAGGCCATCGTCAAGGAAATCTTCGGCGACGTCGCCTTCAAGAACCGGCTCAATCTCGGCGCGATCAATTCCATCAACTGGGCCCGCGTGCTGGCCCAGGTTGTCTACTATTTCTACGCCTTCGGGCGCCTGCGCCGCGAAACCGGTTGCGAGAAGGCCTATTTCTCGGTGCCGACCGGCAACTTCGGCGACATCTTCGCCGGCTACATTGCACGATCCATGGGCCTGCCGATTCACAAGCTGATCCTGGCCACCAATGAAAACAACATTCTCAGCCGGTTCGTCGAGCAGGGCGATTACTCGATGGGATCCGTGGTCAGCACCCTCTCCCCGTCCATGGATATCCAGGTCGCCAGCAACTTTGAGCGTTATCTTTTCTTTCTGCTGCAGCGCGACGCCGAGGCCGTCACCAAAGCCATGGAAGATTTCAAAAGAGACGGCCGCCTGCACTTTTCGCCGGAGCAGCTCGCACGGGTACAGGAAGACTTCCTGGCACAGAGCGTCGACCGCGAACAGACGCTGGCCACCATTCGCGATTTCCACGCCGATACGGGGTATGTTCTCGACCCGCACAGCGCGGTGGGGGTGCATGCAGGACGCAGCCGCAGCGGCGGAGAATACCCGGTCGCCTGCCTGGCCACGGCCCACCCGGCAAAATTCAAAGAAGCCGTCGTGCAGGCCATCAACCGCGAACCTGACCGGCCGGAATCGCTGCAGGGCCTCGAAGAACGGCAGAAGCGCTGCCGAACCATCAGCGCCGACGCCGCAGCGGTTCGCGAGTTCATTGAACAAAACGCCTGTTGAACAGGCACAAAAAAGCCGGCCGGGAAATCCCGGCCGGCTTTTTTTAGAGCCTTTATTCACCTCGAGGGGGCCGCAACTCCCATTTCAAGGGTGTCTGGCGCCAGGGAGGGCGCCAGTCAAGCGGCCATGGATGGCGAAAAGCGCCCCTTGACATGGGAGTTGCGGCCCCATACCGAACATCTCAATATCTCAGAACAGTGTCCCCATCACGACGCCAACAGCAGTCAGCGGCCCGGAATCACTGAGACCATCGACTGTTTTCTCGACCTTGTTGAGGGTCGTGCGGGCATCGCGGTAAATATCGTCCTCGTTGATCAGGCGGCCGACTGTTCCCTGCCCGTCATCAATTTTAACGGCAATGCTGCGCACCCGACTCATGGCTTCTGCCGTATCCTCGTACAGTTCGTCCTCATTGATCAGCCTGCCCAGAGTTCCCTCGCCGTTATTGGCCTTGGCGGTCAAATCCCGAATATTGGCCATCGCGTCGGCTGTCTGAGTATGCAGCTCGTCATCCACCAGAAGACGCCCCAGCGTCCCCTCTCCCTCTTTGAGGCGGGCGGCGATTTCGCGCACATGGCTCAACGCTTCGCGAGTTTCGACGTAGAGGCTTTCATCGGTAAAAAGGCGCCCCAGAGTGCCCTCCCCCTGGCGCAATCGCCCGGTAAGGTCTTTCAGGTCGGCTGAAATCTGCGTCACCTCTTCATAAAGAGCGTCATCATTGACCAGTTTGCCGAATGTGCCCTCCCCCTCGTCAACTTTGCGCAGCACGCTGCGCAGATGTTCCAGGGAGGCGGTCAGACCTTCCCGGCCCTCTGCGACAAAATCGCTCAACTCTCCCAGTGCCTGTTTCAGATTGCGGTCCAGGTCGGTCAGCAGCTTATCGATGTTGGTACTCTCCCGGGTCGGCACGGCGGAACCCGGTTCAAGGTAGGGCTGATCCTCCGAACCGAAACTCAGCCCCAGGAACTGGCCGCCGAGCAGATTGGTCTGCTGAACCTTGGCATAGCTGTCAGGCTTGACCGCGGTGCCTTCCTTAACCGCAAAAACAACGCGGATGCGGTGGTCTTCAAGCTCGATCGATCTGATTTTGCCGACCTGAACCCCGGACAGCCGCACCGGGTCGCCTTCGTTGAGCCCTACCAGCGAATCGAAATAAGCGACGTATTCGACCTGATCCTGAAATGGCTTGATCTCTTCAACGAATTCGATCATGACCGCCAGCGCAATGAGCGACAGCAGGAAAAAAAGGCCAACTTTCTTTTCAGTGGACATACTCATATCTCAGGCCCCCGCGATTCCTTTCGTGGTGGTGTAGAGGAATTTCTTGACAGCCGGATTTTCGCTCTTCTTGATCTCCGAGGGCGTTCCGACTTCGATAATACGGCCATCATTGATCATCGCCACCCGATCGGAGAGATGAAACGCGAAATTGAGGTCGTGACTGACGATCACCGTGGTCAGGTTGACCTCTTTTTTAAGGCGCATAATCACCCGCGCCAACTCATCGGAAGTGACCGGGTCGAGTTCGGCGGTAGGTTCATCATAGAGGATCAGATCGGGGTTCATGGCCAGAGAGCGGGCGATGGCCACCCGCTTTTTCATGCCCCCCGAGAGTTCGGAGGTCATCAGGTTTTCTTTGCCCTCAAGGCCGACCAACCGCAGTTTTTCACGAATGATGCGCCGGATGCGGCTTTCGGTGCAGACGCGTTTCTCGCGCAGCCACAGACCGACATTTTCCCCCACCGACAGGGAGTTGAACAGCGCCGAGGTCTGAAACACCATGCTGTAGCGGTATTCCCGGGGCGCGTTCTTTGCTTTTTGCTCGAAGATATCGTGCCCGTCGATATAGATGGTGCCGCTGTCGGGCTTCTCCAGCTTGACGATGTGTTTGAGCAGCACGCTTTTGCCGGTCCCCGACGGGCCGATGATGGAGAAGGTTTCGCCCGGTTTGATCTCCAGGTTGATGTCCCTGAGAACATGATTCTCGCCAAAGGACTTGTTGAGGCCGGCGATGCGTATCTCCACGCCGTTCGGTTCGCCGTAGTCGGGAATGCACTCGCAATTGGCGCCTTCCCCTTCGAAGACCGACCCGGGAAAACCATGCAGCAGTTTTTCCATCAGGGACGGGGAGTGTTCCTGTTTCCCCTCTCCATTTTTATGTGATGCCATAACAGATATCCATCAAAGAGTGACAGCGTCGCAAAATTCAGAGAATGGCTAAGCAAAAATTTCGTCCTACAAGGCTTGGTGTTTTTTTCAGGGGCGAAGGCATATATCCGGTATGTCGAGGTCCTGAAAAAAGGCCGTAACGCTGGAGGGCCGAATTTTTGCGACGCCATCAAAGAGTAATGCGCGTCAGAAAATAATCGGCCACCATGATCAGCAAAAACGCCATCACGACTGCGCGGGTCGTCGCCCGGCCGATACCCCGCGCGCCTCCCGTGGTCTGAAAACCGACATAACACCCCACATGGGCGATAATGCCGCCGAATACAAAAGCCTTCAGCAGGCCCTTGAAAATCTCAATATAACTTAATGCCTGGACCATGTTATCAAAATATACGCTCAATGGCACGTTGATTACGGGCGTAACTGTACTGATCATACCGCCACCCAGGACACCGACGATAATGGAAAAGACGGTGATGGCCGGCACCGCCAGCAGGCAGGCGATCATGCGCGGCATCGCCAGGTAACGCACCGGGTTGATTTCCAGGGTCTTGAGGGCGTCGATCTCTTCATAAACCTTCATCGCCCCGATTTCCGCCGCCATCGCCGAACCGACCCGCCCCGCGACAAGCATGCTGGTCATGACCGGCCCCAACTCCTTGACCATCGAGAGGCCGACGATGGCGCCGATCACGTTCTGTGTTCCGTAAAGGGCAAGCTGAGTCCCGGTCTGCAGCGCAAGAACCATCCCAACGAAAAAAGCCAGCAGCGCTGCAATCGGCAGCGTGTCGATGCCGATGTCGCTCATCTGCTTGAAGATCGCAGGCAGGTTGCGCGGCGCCTCCTTGAAAAAGAAGATCGTCTGCCACAGCAGCTTGACCATCTCCCCGGTCGTCTGGGCCAAGGAGAGTATCGTTTTCCCGATTTTTTCAAGCATTCGCCCAATCATTCTTCCGCAGCCTCCCCCCAGGACACCCCCCAGGGAGTATAAAGAAAAGAAAGTTTTTTTTCACCCGCCTCGCGAGTGTAGCGAACCAGGCCTTTGAGAATGCGGAAATCACGGATTTCTCCATCCTGCCGCTCGTAGCGAAACAGGGGGAAAACCTCCATTGCAACATCATCCCCGCGCTTCTCGCGCCAGAAAAGATTCCACAGCAGCGTTGAGGCCGCATTCCCCTGACTGTCCCATTTGGCGGCATAGAGAGTCCACAAAGGGGTCCAGTTCCGCGCGATCGCCTCACTGCGCGGGAAAAACGGCCTGAGGAGCGACAGGGCTGAGAAGCTGCGCACTCCGTTTCGCTTCTCGAAAGTGAACAGGGGCCAGAGCGCGACTCTTTTTTTGCGTGCATACTCGGATTCCTCAGCAATGATGCGCTCTTCCTCGTTGGCGTAAAGAAAGAAGAGGATTCTGTTTTTCTTCACGACCAGGTCGTCGGTCGTCAACCGGGTATTGAGAAAAAACGGCCACAGGTGCCAGGTACGTTCCATCGCCCCGGTTCGTTCATAGGAATAAAAAGGGAGAAACTTGCGCGACTCTTTGTAAGGGCCATCCGCGATGCGGATCAGCGGCCAGGGCATGTTCCACTCTTCAAAGCCCTTGTCCCGATCCACCACATGGCTGAAAAACGGCCACAGCCAGGTCCGCCGCGTCAGCAGCGGCGAGTCTTCCCGAATGTAAAAAGGGAAAAAGGCCTTGCGATGAAGGGGATTGTCGCCGGAAAGACGCAGATGCTCATTGAAATAAATGGGCCACAGCACAAACCGTTTGCGGTAATGCCCCTCCTTCTCCGACTGCCCGTAAAGGGGCCAGAGCTTGAACCCCCGCTCGTTCTCCCCCTCTATGCGTGCATAAACGGGCCAGAGGATGTTGGTGATGCGGGTATCGTTCTTGACGGTCTGCCCGTAAAGAGGGAAGAGGGCAAACCGGATTTCGTCCCGCCAGAAACGCCCGACGATGCGTCCGCCGAAAGGAAAAAAGGCGAAATAGCTGTCATCCTCGGGGAGTTCGCCATAAAAAAGAAAAGGAAACAGCATGAATTCGTTGTCGCTGCCCTTCTCGCGCATCCCGAAATCTGACTCCAGCAGATGAAAAAACTGAAATCGGTTCTTTCCCGGTTCCTTCTGACGGCTTGCGAAGGGGTAGAGGTATTCGGAGAGAGATACGCCCTTTTCACGATCGCGGGCGTTGAAATAAAAAGGCCGGACACTGAATTCGGTTTCGCGCCCTTTGCGCTCATATTTGATCAGCGGGCCAAGCAGGTGAATGCAGCGATAGTCGACGGCATCGGAACTGCGGTCATCATAAAGAGGCCACAGGGTCGCAATCCGGTCCTCGCCAAAGGCTACCCCGGCAAAAACCAGAACCAGACCAACCACAATTGCCGACAGTGCGCCTGCCGCCCTGCGGGAAAAAGTCATGCCGCCTCCCCTCCTGTGCGCGACTGCAACTGTCCCATCACGGACAAATCACTCCCCGGCGACCCTTTTGAGCCCTTCCTGCGCCGGCTCATAATCGGCATCGATCTCCAAGGCCTTCCTGAAAACCTCCGCCGCGGTCCGCAAATCGTAGTTTTTCTCCAGGCAGAGCCCGTAAAAATGGAACAATTCAGGTGGTTGGTACATCGCCGCCAGATAGGGGTTTTCAAGCACTTCGCGCATCACAGCCAGGGCATCGTCATAGCGCTGCTCGTTGTACTCCACCATCGCCTGACTGATCCGCTCAATATCGTCGACCAGCGGCTGGCCGGGGACGTCGTCCCGATCGATCGCAGCGAGACGCTCTTCCAGACGGCTGCGGGCCTCGCCCTGCGGCAGACGGTCAACCACCCCCTGCCAGCGACGCGCCGCGGCGGAGTAGTCCCCCACGAGATAATCGATCTGGGCCAGATAGTTGAGCGAGGTCAGATCTTCGACCCTGCCGAGCGACTTCTGGAAGTAACTCATGGCCCTGAACAGATCAACCCGGCAGTTGGCAAGCTCGGAGAACATGGTTCCGACGTGGTAATGGGCCATGCCGATCTGCTGCAGCAGGCCCGGGTTTTCCGGCTCGAGAAGCAGCAGGATTTTAAGCAGACGGATCTTGCGGCGGATATACAGGGGATCGACCTGACGGGCGTCAAGCATCACGATCTGCGAGCCGATTTCGGCCAGGTAATGGGGAAAGCCCTCCTGCAGAATGCGCGCATATTCAGCGGCGTGGGGGCAGTCGGGAAACTGCCTCAGGTAATCGAAGATCCCCTCGCCGATCTCATCGTCCGAAGGCTGCTCCTTGTCCGCATCCTCCTTGCGCAGCGGCAGGGGAATCTCAGGCAACGCCATCGGCTCACGTTTGGGCCCGACTTCAATCGTCCGTCCGGGCTCGGGAGTCCACATCACAAAAAAATCGGGAGACAAGGAAGTACTCATTATTTTTCAATCCTTTAAGATATAAAATTGAAACTGGATTCCAGGCAAAGCGCCTGTGTTTTCCTAATACCGGCCGCCGGTAAAAGTGCGGACGCCGGCATCCTCTCCAATGGTTTTGTAGATGCGGATATCGTCCCAGGGCTGATCCATGATGCCGTCGTGGATCGCCCAGCTGCGCCCCCGCACCGTCTTTTCCATCCCCGGTTGGCGGAATGGGGTGGATCCGTCCAGGCGCTGGAACAGAACACCGCCGGGCTGAAATTCGCGATCGATCCAGTGCATGAGCTGTTTGCCGGTCAGGTAGTCGAACCCGTACCCCTCATAGCGCACCGCGTTGTCATAGGAAAGCGGCTCGGCCATGATGGTGTCGATCCCCAGCGAATCGACAAACCGCTCGAACTGGGCGAAAAACTGCGAAAACATCTTGAGCCCCCGGTGCACCTGGTTGGGCGCCAGCCCGGCCTGCATGGCGCGGATCTCTTCGGGAATGTTGCGCCGCACCGTGGCAAAGCAGTTGTCGCGGCCGGCCTCGTCCACATCCACATTGAAGCGGGGCGAATCGAGATCATTGATCAGGCAGAAGGACAGCTCGATCTGGCCGAAAGGCGTATCGGCGACCTCCACGAAAAACAGGCAGTCGCGGTCCTGCGGCTGCATCCTCACCTCGATGCGCAGCAGCCCCAGCCCCTCGGGGCAGATAAAGTGGACTTTTCGCTGACCGTCAGCACCGCACAGCGTCGTCTCATCGATGCCGAACTGGGTAAAAACCCGCTCCGGCACAATCTGCTGGTAGATGCGCTCTTTTTCCGCCACCGGCAGCCGGTTGATCTCGGCCAGCGAAAACAGCGGCAGCCCGTCAGGATCCAGCAGATGCGAGGTTCCCAGGCGGCTCATCATCGCACAATCCCATGCAGAGGGAAGAAATTGCGACGCAGAAACTCAAGCCTCTCCTCCAGGGCCTCCTCCGCCCTGCGATAATCGTCATCCAGGGGATGGTGAGGCAGATCCCGCAGCCGCTGATCGGAAAAACCCAGCGCGGAAATCGTCTGAACAAAGCGCGGCGGCAGAAAATCCGGCAGCTCGATCCCCAGGATCGCCCCCCAGATCAGCGCCCAGCCGCGCGCCACATTGACCTTGTTGTAGCCGCCGCCGCCCAGCGCCACCCACCGCAGGCCGCTGTCGCGAAACCAGCGCGCACAATACTCCAGGCTGGCGGTAGTCATCTCCAGGCGCGCCAGCGGATCGGTGCGCAAGGTATCGACGCCGAGCTGAGTCACCAGGATATCGGGTGCGAACTTTTCGATCACCGGCGCCACAACCGTATCAAAAGCGCGCCGAAACAGCCGGTCATCCGCATGCCGGTAGAAAGGAACGTTCAGGGAATATCCCTTCCCCTCGCCTTCCCCCATTTCGTGAACATAGCCGGTATGGGGGAAAAAATCATCCCCCGTTTCATGCATCGAAACGGTCAGAACCCGCGGGTCCCTGTAAAAGGCCTCCTGAACGCCATCGCCATGGTGCGCGTCAAGATCCACATAGGCCACGCGCAGCCCGCGATCAAGCAGATGGCAGATCGCCACCACCGCATCGTTGAGAAAACTGAAGCCTGACGCACGGGCGACATGGGCATGATGCCACCCGCCGGCCATGTTGAACGCGATCCTGTTGCGCCCGTCCGCCACCCGTCGCGCCGCTTCAAGCGTGCCGCCGGTACCGAGCAGCGCCCAATCATAGAAACCGGGGAAAACCGGATTTTCCACATCGCCGAGGCCATAGAAAAAATTGGCCCTCGGCGTTTCATCCTGATTGAATTCCCGCAGAACATCAAGATAATCAGCACGATGAAAACGCGCGACCTCTTCTTCTGTCGCAACAGGGCACTCGACCACCTCGGTAGCCGGGTTGTCCAACAGCCCCAGCTCCTCGATCAGCTCATAGGTCAGGCGATAACGCAGCAGCTTGAACGGATGCTGCGTCCCGTAGGAAAAGTCGCCGAATCGGCTTGAGTAGATAAATGCGCGTGATCTGCCCATGAAAAATCCCCAAAGCCCCTTTTTACACCGGCCCGCAGGCAAAGGTCAACCAGGATTGGGGTCAGCCGGCACCGGTGAAAACCAGCTTTTTTCTTGATGCCGCCCACTGTTTACGCTATGGTCGAACCATTCGTATTTATTGTGCATTGTGCATTTTTTGATCAAGCGAGGGAAGACATGTTGGAAACGGCCATTTTTGCCGATCGACCGATATCAGAAGCCGCCAGTGGGTTCATGCCCGCTGGCGGCTTTTGTTGTTTTAAGCGGGGATGATTTTCTTCGATGTGCAGAATGTGCTGTCAGGTGCGGATCGTAGCCTTGGCGCAACCTAGAAATCGCTGTCGGATCTGCAGGCCTTTGGAAGCGCCGAATTTGTTCAGCAAGTCTAGCTTTTCTCTCAAACATAAAAGCCAAAACCGGGCCTTACCTGAGAGAAAGTTAGGATACGTGTTGTGGGAGTTGAAGAAAATTATAGGCTCGTTTTTCCCGCTAAAACTCGCACCATAAGAGCAAAAAATACATATTTTAGAGAAATTTCTCTCTTAAAATCGAGTATTTGACTTGGTCCGACCCCAGACTATGGGTTTGGGCTAAAAGGAATATAAGATGAAAAAACGAGTTCATTATTGCAATATTAAATTTACTCAAGAAGTTATTGTCGAGGCATCAAATATTCTCTTGGGTTATTTAACTAAGGATCAACTAAAAAAAATATCCAGCGATTTTTCTGTAAAAATTGATGGTGTCACCTGGGAACATGATAATGATGCCGAATTTTTTGCCGATTATGCCAAGGACATATATTACGGATACTATTACAAATCTGCTGACTACAGTGAATATGTTTTATCCATCACCTTTCAAGACGGATGTGTTGACGTTGCAGTAAAAGCACCAGAAAGACATAAAGTCGAAGCAGTTCATCAAGTCTTCGAAATAAATGCCGAAAAATGCAAACTTCCCCCTAAAAAAGACAAACACAAAAAAGAACCTGTAATTTTCCTTGGACACGGTCGAAGTAACCAGTGGCGTGATTTAAAAGATCATTTACAAGATAAACATGGTTACAAAATTGAAGCTTATGAGGTGGGGGCAAGAGCTGGCCATACTATTCGAGACATCCTTGATGAGATGCTTACTAAAAGTTCCTTTGCTTTACTTGTCATGACTGGGGAGGACAAAGACGAACATGGAAATATCCGTGCTCGCGAAAACGTTGTTCATGAAATAGGTCTATTTCAGGGCAAGCTTGGTTTCCCGAGAGCAATAGTCCTAATGGAAGAAGGCACAAATGAATTCTCTAACATACAAGGGATTCAACAAATTCGTTTTTCAAAAAACAATATAAAGGAAACATTTGGAGAAGTCTTAGCAACACTTAAGAGAGAGTTTAAAAACATTGAGGCCTAACCATCCGCTGCAGCGGGACGGAAAAACTGCGGTGGTGTTCGAAAACTTTAAACTAGCTCAACCGGCACAGCGCCGCCCCTGAGCTTTATCCATTGAAGCTGTAGAAAAACTCTGAAATTTGCTATCCTGCGGGCATTCTGCATTGAATTTTCCAGGAGGGAACATGCCTCGGTACAAACCATACGATTACCGGCAGACGATCATGGCTGCGATCGATTTCTCGCAGCAGATCCTGCCCGGGACCTTCGAGCACTCCCTGCACTACCTGGTCGACAACGAGCTTGACCTGTCCATCTTCGATTCCAAGTTCCGCAATGACCACAACGGCCGCCCGGCCTACGATCCCGCCATCCTGCTCAAGATCGTGCTGCTGGCCTACTCGCGCGGTGTCACCAGTAGCCGCAAGATCGAGGCGCTGTGCCGTGAGAACGTCGTCTTTATGGCGATCAGCGCCGACAGCCGCCCGCACTTCACCACCATCGCCGAATTCATCTCCAGCTCCCACGAGCAGATTGCCGATCTTTTCCAGCAGGTGCTCATGACCTGCGATGCCATGGGGCTGATCGGCGGCGAGATGTTCGCGGTCGATGGCTGCAAGATGCCCTCAAACGCCTCCAAGGAATGGAGCGGCACCCACGCCGATCTGAAAAAGAAGTCCGAGAAAATCGACCGGGCCGTGCGCTTTCTGCTTAAAAAGCATCGCGAGGAAGACCGCAAGGGACCCCCCGATGCGACCCTGCGCCAGCGCGAGCAAAAGCAGCAAAAGACTCTCTCAGCTGCCAGCGACAAAATCAAAAAATTCCTCGCCGAGAACAAACAGCGCCAGGGCCGCAGTGGCAAAGAGGTGCAAAGCAACATCACCGACAACGACAGCGCCAAGATGAAGACCAGCCACGGCGTGATCCAAGGCTACACCGGCGTTGCCGCTGTCGATGACAAGCATCAGGTGGTGCTGCATGCCCAGGCCTTCGGCACCGGCCAGGAGCACGGACTTCTCGAACCAATGCTCGAAGGCGTACGTGAGGCCTTTAACGGCGAGCACTTCAACGAAGGCGATACCCTGCTCAAACACGCCAAGGTCAGCGCCGACAGCGGCTTTCACAACAGCAGAACCCTGGAACACCTCGAACGCCAACAGATCGACGCCTATATTGCCGATGGCGGCTTTCGTTCCCGCGACCCGCGCTTTCAGAGTGCCTCACGGCACAAGACCAAGATGCCGCCCAAGCCCAAAAAACCCAAAAAGCAATTCGCCGTCAAAGATTTCCAGATTGACCCGGAAAAAAAGACCTGCATCTGCCCCGCCGGCAAAAGCCTGTGGCTCAAATGCGCCCGGGCCCAGATCGGGAACAATATCTTCATGCAGTTCCAGGGGCACCAGGCTGACTGCAACGCCTGCGAACTGCGCGGACAGTGCCTGCGCAATCCCAAGCAGAAAGGCGCTCGCCAAGTCTGTTATCTGCTTGAGAGCCTGCCCAAATCAGCAGAGCAGCAAGAAAGCTCCATCGAACGGATGAAGCGCAAGATCGACTCTGCCTTCGGTCGTCATATCTACAGTCAGCGCCTGGGGATCGTCGAACCGGTGTTCGGCAACATTCGCGAGACACTTGGGCTACGCAGGTTTTCCCTGCGAGGAAGAACCAAAGTGAACGGCCAGTGGCAACTCATGACCATGGTGCATAACATTTTCAAGATTCATCGGTATGGATGGGTGTTGTAGGGGGAAAAGGCGGCAGAATCCCGGTAAAAAGTGCCAAGGGGCCTGCCAAAGTCGATTTTTAACGGTCTGAAACGGAAAGCCCGGGAAACCGGAGAACCGAAGAAAACTAATTTCAGAGTCTCGGGAGAATTCGCTTGGCGGAGAATTGGCTGTCGTCAAATGCGTTTTTCTACAGGCTCGTTGGTGCCGGAATCAAACTGCGTATAGCTGTTGCCTGAACCGCCCAGGTAGACCATGGTGCGCCCATCGGCGGCATTCTGTCCCAGCGCGATGCCGTAATTGCTGGGGCCTCTGAAAGACGAAACGGGATAAGGTCCTGTATCGCTCGATGTGTTTTCAATCTTGCCGAGGGTGCTTCCCAGAGAGGCGCTCCACAGAACATCATTCTTGTCGACCAGGCAGCCGTAGGGTGTCCAGGACCCTACACTGGGGTTGCCGGCCGTGGGGGCGGTGGAGACCGGTCCGATAATGGTGGATCCATTCGTCGCGTCAACCTTGTAATAGGCGCGGTCGCTATAAAGGCCGACCCACAGGTTGCCGTCGGTACCGATACAAAGAGAGCGCCCCAGGGCCCCGGTGCGAAGGGGGGCGGCTACGCCATCGGGTACACGCTTGGCCCAGGCGACGCGCTCATCCTTGATTTCATCCGGGTCGATGATGGCGTTGCTGTTGAGATCGATCAGGTCGATCATCTCAGTCGCCTGAATAATGCCATCATTGTTGGCGTCCTCGGAGGTGTCGATCACGCCGTTGCCGTTGCGATCGATGAATCCGTTGGCCAGAATTTTGAAAAGCACGGCGGAGCGACCGTCAAAATGACGGTTGAGAACGTAGGCATTGCCTTCAATGTCTACCGCCGTACGGGAGGGAGCGGGGCCGGACCATGCGCCGTGCGTACCGGTGGCGTTGGGGCCGGTGTTGAACCAGGTGTGATAACGCGCGATTTCCCGTCCGGGCGAGGCGCCCTGCTGGGTGGTGTCGATTTTCGACAGGGTGTCTTCCCCTGCGTTGGCGATCCACAGGATGGGGAAGCTGACCCCTGTGACGTTGAGTTGCAGTTGGTCGTTGTCGGGAGCATCGTGGTTGACGTTCACCAGGGTGCCCTGATCGAAGTCGCTGTCGAGAGTGTAGATGGTTGCGGCGGCCAGTGCGCCGCTTGCCGTGAAGGCGCACACGACAATCCAGGCCGCCAGTAAGCCTGCCCAGTGAAGAATATGCTTTTCCAGACGTGTTTTCATAGCGCTCTCCTGAGGTCAGTTCGCAACTAAGGCTACAGAGGCAGACTCCGGCTTGTTGCTGGGACCGGGGGCTACCTTGAAGATCAGGTCATGGTGCTGGTGCTGCGTCATGCGCCGGGTCTGCTCGCCATCAACAGAGAGTGAAAACAGTTGAGAGGGCCCGTTGCGCATGCTCAGAAAATAGAGGTTTTTACCGTTCTCGGACCAGGCCGGTTCATCATCATTTGCCTGGTGATTGGTCAGATTGGCTGGATTGCTGCCGTCGGCATTCATGAGATAGATATCTCCGGCGGAACGCCCGACTTTCTGTTCGTTGCGGTTTGAGACGAAGGCGATGCGGGTGCCGTCCGGGGACCAGGCCGGCATTGTGTTGGAAAATGAGTTGTCCGTCAGGTTGACGGGATTGGAACCATCCGCATCGACCACATAAATGTGGCTGACCCCCATGGACCGGACGGAGACGAAAGCCAGCCTTTTGCCATCGGGAGACCAGGCCGGCTGAGTCTTTTTGGCTTTCGAAAGTGCCGAAGTGATATCGATGTCCTGTGATCCGTCAGCTTTGACCAGATGGAGTTGGCTGCGGCCAAAATCCTTGTAGACGGAATACACAATGCGGCTGCCGTCGGGCGACCAGAACGGAGTGCCTTTGTCCAGAGGGCTGTCGGTCAGTTTTTCAAGGTTGTCGCCGCTGGCATCCATTACATAGAGGTTGGCGTGCTGGTCGCGGTAAGAGCGAAAAAGAATCTTGCTGCCGTCCGGAGACCAGCTCGGGACGTTATCGGGCTGTTCATTGGAAGTCAGGCGCCTCTGATTTGAACCATCGGCGTCCATCACATAAATTTCCATATTGCCGTCGCGCATGGACGTAAACACAATCTGCCGTCTATCCGGCGACCAGGCAGGTTGTGTGTTTTCGCCCGGTCCGGTTGTCAGAGGCTTCACTTCTTTTGAACCGGCTTCAAGGCAATAGATCTGAGCGGCGCCATCCTGGTTGGACACCAGAAGAATATCATCTGCTATCTCGGCGGCTCCAAGATTGCAGGGTAATGAAATTAGGATTGATACCAGCCAGAAGATGGCAATTCGAGCATTGTCTTTCACAATCAATCCCCCTTCTATTTTGTAGAGATGAAATTGCCTGATCCTACCTCGCTGCCGTTCCCGTCGAGAACTTTAACCTTGTAGCTCCCGGCAGTCACAGGCTGAATTTCCAGAGAGAAATTCCCATCAGCATTCACTGTGGCAAACTTCACGGTTTGTTCTCCGTCAGGTTGTTCGATCTGTATCTCCACGCTGCTGGCTGGCGCAAGGTCACCGCCTGAGATTGTCACCTTGTTTGAAGCGTCCGGTGCCGAAGGGACCGCAATCCAGGCTGTAGCTGCCATAGCCGTTGAGGCCACCAGGAACATCGACACCACCAAAAGAGTCCATAAACGATAGTTTGACGGAATCATCGGCGTCTCCTTTCTGCAAGTTGATTTTCGATAGGTGATGACTTCTGTGAGCAACTCATAAAGCTTCAATTGGAGAGTAATGCATATTTTTATCCAACTCATTAAATTGTTGGGATCACAAGGCTTTTGGGTTTTATCTGACATCTGTGGAAACAATGTCGACAACTCTAAATGTGATAAATTCGCAATTTCAGAAGTTTGCATGCTGTGACCGATGTTGTGACCGTTTCTGAAATAAATTATTTCCCATTGGTATTAAAGTTTTTCATTGAAAAATAAAACGTTTACGGCTTTTCTCCGGGGCGGGAAAGAAGCTGGGATATCGGAGATTGGGAAGGACGACAAACTGCCGATAAATTTTACTGTTGGACGGTAAGGTGTAAATTTTTTCGACATTCTGGAAGGGAAAGCTTCTTCATTTGTCTGATTGGTGGAAGTTTTCCGGTCTTCCGTGCGAAGCGCCGGCGCTGAACCTGGCGGGCAAACACTTTAATTCATTAAGAAAAAAAGTATTGGAATTTAAATCTTAGTGAAAATAAAAGGTTAGATTTTTGGAACGTTTTGTGCTGATTAATTGAAAAGGTGTTCAACTTCGTCTTTATATGCTTTTAAGCAAAAATTTTTTCGGAGGTCGGACAATGGACAGCACCATTATGGACAGCACCGTTCTCTATTCTATCGGCAGTTTTCTTCTCATTCTCGCCACTCTCGTGCTTCTGCGTGCCAGGAGCAGTCGTTTTGAAGTCAAGCCGTCCGATATCGTTGTCGCGATAATTCCTGTGGTGGTGTTCCTGCTGGTGACCGGCAAATTGCAGAAATTTGAGATCGGGGAGGGGGGGGTGAAGATCGAGACCGCATTTGTCCAGGCGTCGACAGCAAGCATCGACCCCCAGGTGACCCCGCTGACAGGGCTGCCTTCCGAGCCGATTCAACTTGATCCCAAGACCGCAGTCAGTAAAATCCCCAGCTTGATTGAACGCCGCACGGAGGGGCTGCTGTTTCGTCTCGGCCACGGCGGCTACTGGGGACCGGCGATCGAAGAGTATTTCAGTGCCCTGGGCCGCCAGACTTTTTTCAAATATCTCATCATCGAGCACCCCGACGGTCGATTTTTCGGTCTGGCTGATGCGCGCGCACTGTATGAAATGCTGAGTAACCGAAGTGGCCCTTTTGGCGCCGACCAGCTCGCGCGCTGGCTCAATCAGTCCGACACCAAGGCTCTCGCCCGATTGCCCGGTTTTATCGGTCAGGATCAGGCGGTGCGCAAGGGCACGGATAAATTCGAGGCCCTGCTCAAGATGGAGGAACTCAATGTCGACTGGCTGCCCGCGATCAACGAGGAGCAGCGTTTCGCCGGCATCGTGGAGCGCTCCCGGCTGATGGCGAGCCTTTTGATCGATGTCACGCGGAATTTGAAGGAGTAAAGCAAGGGGATTGGATCTCGCGCACTGTTAATTGACAATTGATTCTTTTAGTGCATAGTCAAATCAGTACAGCTTTGTTCATTAAAATTCTCGCTCTGGGAGGTTGTGATGGCTGACCTGAAAAGCCACATCATCCATCTGGCCAATGGTCAACTGGACGAAGGAAATACCAGCAGCCGCGACGATGTGACGCGCATGATCGAGGAGATGATCGATGCCGCTCCGCAAAACGGGCTGGCCATTCATTTTCACGGCGGCCTGGTGAGCGAAAAGTCGGGGCGCGAAATCGCCGCGCGGCTTCAGCCGGTCTATGAGAAGGGCGGCACATGGCCGCTGTTTTTTGTATGGGAGTCCGGCTTGCTCGAAGCCGTGGGCAACAACCTTCGTGATATCGGGCAGGAGAAGCTCTTTCGCGAGTTCGTCAAGAAGGCTGCGGAGTGGGCTTTGAAGAAACTGCCGTCCGGCGTCGGTTTCAAGGGAGCTTCCGGCGTCGCCGTCGATGAAATCAAGTTGCGCGAGCAGTTCGATGCCTGGTTCCGGGGCGAACGCGAGACACCGCCTGAGGCTCTTGAAATTCAGCCTGGAGTGGATGATGCAGCCATTTCGACCACTTTAAAGGGAGTGCCTGTCGATCAGCAGAGCCTTGAAGCCGAAATCCAGATGAGCATTGAGGCGGATTTTGATTTTCAGGATGCCGTTCAGGAGGTGTTCAACGGCCTTTATGCCGGAGGGGAATCCGTTGCGACCAAGGGTGTGGGCGGCAGTACGGTGGCGAGCACCTCGTTGATCAGCCCTGCGGCGGCCGATCAGCTGTTTGACCGCAGTCCCGCCACGACCAAGGGCTTCTCCCTGATTGGATGGTTCAAGTCCGCGCGCATGGTGGCGCGGATCGTCATGGCGGTGGTGAAACGCCTGGCGGCCGGGCGCGGGCACGGTCTTTATGTCACGACCGTTGAGGAAGTTCTGCGCGCGCTTTACGTGGATAAACTCGGCACTCTGGTCTGGGATCAGATGAAAAAAGATACGGCGGATGCTTTTCTGCCCGGCGAGAATCATGGCGGCACGGCTTTGTTGAGCGAACTGCGCAAACGTTTTCCAGAGGGGAGGAATCTGCCGCGCGTCAGCCTGATCGGTCACAGCACGGGGGCCATCTACATCTGTCATTTTCTGGAGGCAGCCGCCGAAATGTTGCCGGAGGCTCGGTTCGACGTGATATTTCTTGCGCCAGCAGTGACTTATGATCAGTTTGATGCAACGCTTGCCAACCACCGCGACCGTATTGCGAATTTCCGTTCATTCGGAATGAACGATGACTGGGAGATTGACGACCGCCTGGTGCCCGTCATTTATCCGCGATCTCTGCTGTATTTTGTTTCCGGATTACTGGAAGACACCGTCGATGAACCTCTGGTCGGCATGGAGCGCTTCCTGCGGGAGGATAAAATCTTTAAGCCGCAGGATTTTCCGGATATTTCACGCTGTCGAGCCTTTTACGCGGATTTCTCCGATAGTTTGGTGTGGGCCCCCGATACGGAAGGGGACGGGTCCCGGACCTCTTCGGCCAAACATGGTGATTTCGATAACGATGTCGCCACTCTGAGCAGTCTTCAGTGGCTGCTCGATAACGGGTTCTGATTATGGCGCAGGACGACTATGCCATTCTGGTTGGGATCAGCCATTATCCTGACCCCGGCTTCCCGCCCTTGCAGGGGCCGCCGCGGGATGTGCAGCGTTTTCATGCCTGGTTGGCCGATCCAGCCGGCGGCGATGTCGATCCCAACCACATCACCACCATCGTTTCACCTGACCCGCCGCCGGCCGTCGCGCCGGATCAGGCTCCTCCACAGTTCACCGATTTCCAGGTGGCTTTTCAGGCTCTGATTACCGGCGGCAAAAACCGCATCGAATACCACAGCAACAGCCGTCTTTATCTTTATTTCTCAGGTCACGGATTCTGCGAAATCCGCAACCAGATGCCTCAGGCCGCCATCTACGCTGCCAACGCCAGCCGACTGTTCAACTGGAACATCGCCGGGACGCTGTATGCGCTTTGGGCGAAGGAGGCAGCCGTGTTCGGCGAAATTGTGCTGGTGATGGACTGCTGCCGGGACGCCGAGGCGACCCGTATGCTGATGAATCCGCCTCTGCCGGCCATCAACAACCCCGGGGCGGCGCGCAATGTCAAATTGTTCTGCATCTATGCCGCCCCCAAAGGCGGCAAGGCTCAGGAACGGCCTATCCCCGAACTCAATGGCGAGGTGCACAGCCTGCTGACTCACGTTCTGCTGGACGCCTTTCGCCATGCGCCTCCGGACGCGCAAGGCAATGTCACCGGCCAGGCGCTGAAAAATTACATCGAGGATCTCTGGCCGCGGGCCTGCGGTACCATCCCCGCGGATCCGCCTGAGATCTATATTCCGCCGACCGGTGATATCGTTTTTTTCACCCGTCCGGCGGTTCTTCTAGCGCAGAATCTGGTCCTTCACTCCTGGGGTGCCGGGGAAACCGTGGAGATTTACGATGGCAGCAACAAGCTTCTGATCACCTTGACGCCTGAGATGGCTGGTGATCTTGTCTCTGCCGCGGATCTTTTGTGGGCAGACGGCACTCATGAATCGCTGCCGGTGGAGGATGCGAGAGTCTGCGTGTCGCTGCCTGCGGGGCTCTACCGGGCGCGGCGGCTGCGCGAGGGGCAGTGGCGGCAGCAGTTCTTCCAGGCAGGGGGCGATGATGTCGGACTCTAAAGCAGCAGTCACCGTTGCGGTGGCCGACCTGGCCGCTGCACTTGAAATCGTTGACGGCGGTTTTCAGGTCGTGGCCAAAGGTTTTGGACGTATCGAAGCCAACCTGCCCCCAGGACTTTATAAGGCACGTGCCAGTGTCGGCGGTGCGGCGCAGGAAAGGATTTTTGCCGTCGAAGAAGGTGAAGGTGGGAAGGAGGTTATGCTGGATCCGGTGCAGTTCGCCTCGCCCGTGCCGATGGACGGGACCACCACCAGCCATGAATATCATCAGGCCGCGGTGCACGAGGCTTTCGATCGCCCGCCCCTGCAACGGGGCAACGGAGCCGGTTTTTTTCTCAGCCTGCGCGATCCCAGCGAGGCCCCGTTTAATCAGACTGACGAGACGATAGACCTGTATGCGCAGTCCTTTACGGGTTTTCGCCTGCGCAACGCAACCCAAACCCTGATTGATTATGACCAGGATGCGCTGCGTGACATCAGCCATGGTTATGTTGTGCTGGCTGCGGAACTCGACCCGGGATTCTATGTCCTGCAATGGTCGTCTGGACAATATGGAACGCTGGAGCGACCGGTACTGCTTGCGCCCAACTGGATCACTCAGCTTTTCCTGATGATTGAACCGCAAGGCGAAACGGGGCTGCCGATGCGCCCCAATTTTGCCGATGCCTCGGTGCAGATGGCGCCCTTTGAGTTTTCCTACCCGCGTGAGAAATATTTTCGTTTGTCTGAAATCGCCCGACAGTCTCTGCTGCAGGGGCGCAACATCGTGGAGCGCGAAGTGATGAATGCCCTGCTTCATGACAAGTTCGGCAATCCGGTTCTGGGGTTGCTGGCGGCGCATCTACTTTTGCTTGATGAGAAGCCACGGCTCAACCTGCTGCATATCGTCATGGGCAATCTTGGGGCCATGCTTGGCGGGGACTTCCCGGACATGGTCGCATTGCGCCTGCGGCTGGATCAACTTGAGAAACCGCAATCCTCGCCTCCGGCCGACGTTTCGGTATCTTCCCCACCGCTGTTCAAGGCAAGCTGGGATATCCTCGCACAGCAGGCCGCGCTAAACGATGCTTTCTTCCCGCCGGGGTCGCTCTGCCGGGATATCGCCGATCGCATTGTTGACAATGGTGTGTGGTTGGCGTGGAGACCGCCGCGGCGGGCTGATGAGGTTGTCACCCCCTTGACAGACGCGGAACTGCAGCACAAAAAATGGCAGGATCGCGAGCATATTCTTGCTGCCTTTGATTTTGACGGTGATCAGATTGACGGCCAGATGCTGCTTGCGTCGGTTCGAAAGTTGGCCGAACCGGTACTGCGGGAGAAGCTGCGTCAGTTCATCAAGTCGATTGACTTCGAAGATAAGGAGTCGATTGAGAAAATCGAAGAACTCGTGGTGCGCCTGGCGCGATCCCTGCCGTGGCAGAATCTTATGGAAAAGTTGGCCGAACTCGATAAAAGGGAATCGTTTTCCGAGCGGCTCACCGAGGTGCAGAAAACCCTCATTCCCAACCTTCTTCTATTGCGGCAGGCCTTACAGCAGGGGGGGGAGTTGGATCGCACCCACTGGCTGCATTTACTGAATTCATTGCAGGTGCCGCGCGCGGTCCTGTTGGAAAATCTTCGTGACCTGGCCCGACTGGGTGGCGCACTGGCGATAAAGCTGACCGAAAGCAAAGACTGATTAGGAAATGTTTAGAGGTCCAATTCCTCTCTCGTCCTGCTGATTATCTCCCGTCTTTTCCCTGTCCTCTCCCGGTCATTTGACTATTTGGATATTTTTGTCCTCCCTGCATTTACCTTCTTCCTTTCATGATGTCTAGAGATATTTCTTGTAAGGTTTCGATTCCCCGGATTTTTTTCTTTTCTGGTTAGAAATTGCTATTGTTGGCGAAAATATTGCTATTTACGAATTCGGGTAATTTATAACGTATTTGTATTGAGTGCTTTAGAAGACTGCAATTCACCCCTTTCAGCCCGGAGGCGGTAATGACCATTCAAAAAAAGATCATGTTATTGGTTGCAGTGATGTTGTTGATTTTAATGCTGATTGGCGCGGGGGGGTATTGGGGAACATCGCAGGTCGCAAAGGACGTTGTCGAACTTGACCGCTGGGGAAATATCGACATGGTCATGAATGAGGCGATTATTCAACCTGTGGTGGACCTGAACGGAGAGTTGAAACTATATCTGAAGAATTCGGACAAAGAATCATACCAGAATGTCAAAGGTAAAATAAGGACCGTGAAAGACGGCATAGCGGAGTGGAAAGGGATCGTTTCTGAAGAAGAAAGCCTGATGAATACGGTCAATTTTCTCGAACAGGAGATGGATAAATATGAAGCCAATGTCTTTGAATTAAAAAATTTATTTGAAAAAATGCCGGGAACTTCGGCGGTGGAAACAGATGGCAGGACAGCTTCTGTTGGCGAGGTGACCATCTCTCAATCAGGCGTGATTCTCGATTGCCTCATTGAGGTTATGGAGGGCGTGATTGACCCAGCTAAAGAAGATGCCATGGCCCACGCTGAAGAGAATAAGCAGGCCGTGATGCAGATATTATTGGCGGGCATTCTGCTGTCGTTGGTGATCGCAGGCTCGTTGGGGTGGTTGCTGGCACGCAGCATCAGTATCCCATTGAAAGAAACAGCGATCATGCTGGAGGAGATGGAGCGCGGGCATGTTGACAGGCGACTCAACCTCGGTCACCGATCAGACGAAATCGGACAAATGGCACGGACCATGGACCGATTTGCCGACAGCCTTGAAAATGAGGTGATCGGCAACCTGAACAGGCTTGCAAAAGGGGATCTGTGTTTCGAGGTTGAGCCTCGGGATGGACAGGATCGTCTCCGTGTGTCATTGAAAAAGCTCAAGGACGATCTTTCATCTATTTTCAAACAGATACAGAGCGTTGCCGCGCAGCTCGATTATGGTTCCAGTCAGGTGTCCGACACAAGTCAATCGATTTCTCAGGGGGCGACCGAGCAGGCCGCATCGCTTGAACAGATTACTGCGTCCATGAATCAGATTACATCACAGTCCAGAAATGGAGCTGAAAGTGCCGACCAGGCCTGTTCACTCTCAGGACAGGTCAGTCAGGTTGCCGGCAAGGGGAGCGAGGAAATGCAGCAGATGGTTGAGGCTATGACCGAAATCAACCGGGCTAGCGAGGGGATCTCAAAAATTATCAAAACCATTGATGAGATTGCATTTCAGACCAATCTGCTTGCTCTTAATGCGGCAGTGGAGGCGGCCCGGGCGGGCCAGCAGGGGAAGGGGTTCGCAGTGGTGGCCGAAGAGGTGCGCAACCTTGCTTCGCGCAGCGCAGCTGCTGCGCAGGATACCACCTTGTTAATTGAATCGGCGGTGAATAAAGCCAAAAACGGTACCCAGATAGCCGAGCGCACAGCCGACTCTTTCAGCGAGATTGTGTCCGGGGTCAATCGGGTCAATACATTCATTACCGAGATCGCATCCCTTTCAAAGGAGCAGGTTGTTGCTCTTGACCAGATCGGGGAAGGATTGAATCAGATCGACCAGGTGACCCAGCGCAGCACTGCAAACGCTGAAGAGAGCGCGGCTGCGGCAGAAGAACTCAGCGGTCAAGCGACCGAATTGAAGTCTCTTCTTGACCGATTCAAGGTTCAAAATGAGACAGCGCTTGTGTCCCGCACATGAATTGACGATCGATATTGCTGCAGCGATCTGGTGCCCTCGAAATATCGAATCTTGTGCGGGATGGGGGGCGTTTTCGGCAGGCTATTGCGCCCGGAGTAGTTTAGGAGCATGCAACTTCGGGCGCAATCAGTGATCGTTGCTCCTGCAATGCAACCTTCTTTCAGAGATTGTTGTTGATGCTGCAGGTGTCAAACGGACATGTCGGCGGAATTTTCAAGAATTTTATGACTTTTGAGACAGAGGTCCACCAGGGTGCGAAAATCGAAGTTTGCCCCTAAGAATCCATTGGATCAAGACGACTTCTCACAAATCCGATATCTTCATTTCTTTAATCCTCACGCCTCCATTGTGTTTTCACTCGATACGTGATTTCCCTTTTTCGTCTCATAAACCTGAAATATGCCTCTCTCTTGAGGTGTGACCAAGGTCACTGATTTGCCTATTTGACTTATTGGAAAAATCGATGTCAAATAGGGGCGGTTTATTCTTCCAACAAATCAGGCGACGAAGTTTTCTGGCACTCACTGCATTAAGGCTTCAAATTATGAGATCTGGTATGGGGCGTTGGCTCTATAGGCTGATACGCTGGGGGCTTGGCGCTGTTTTTATTTATGCGGGCGCTTTGAAGATTGTAGAGCCTGAGGTTTTCGCGGTTCTGATCGGAGCCTATGGCCTGCTGCCGGAATTTCTGCTTCTGCCGGCGGCTGTTTTTCTGGCGTCTTTCGAGATTGTCGCCGGTTTCGGTCTGTTGTTCGATCTGCGCGGAAGTTTGGCGGCTGTCACCGGTATGCTGCTTTTGTTCATAGTCGTGCTGTCGTACGGAATATGGATGGGGCTCGATGTGGATTGCGGATGTTTCGGTCCGGGTGACCCGGAGGCTGAGGCTTTCCATGGCCTGCGGACCTCCCTTTACCGGGATCTTGTCATGCTGGGCGGTGTTGTTTTTATCTATGGATGGCGTCGATTGGCCGGTGTCGTGCCGGTCCCGATAGGCGCCATAATTTCAACGAAGAGGAGAAAATGAAGATGAAGGGATCTAATGGCTTTTCTTTCCTTATGGCTGGAATCTTTCTTCTGGTCGGTTTTTCGGGCCCGGCCGGTGCGTTTTGGGACAACAAGTTCGAACAGGAAGTCACGAAGGAGGCGCAAGCCGTCAAGCTGGTGCGTGAGGTGCAGCGCGGCGGTTATGATGTTGTGACCACCGATGAACTCAAGACCTGGATCGATTCAGGCAAGGATATGTTGATTGTCGATACCATGCCCTACGAGGATAGCTACAAAAAGCAGCATATCCCGGGTGCGGTGCAGTTTCTGTTTCCTATCCCGGATATGGAAGAATGGGATGCGGCTGAAACGAATGGCCGGACTGCCGACGATTTTCTAGAGTTGCTGGGTGATGACAAAGACCGGACGATTGTTGTTTACTGCGGTTTTGTCAAATGCACCCGCAGCCACAATGGGGCAGCCTGGGCCGTCAAACTCGGCTACAACAATGTCTATCGGTATCCCGGTGGAGTCTTTGCCTGGAAAGGCGCGGAGTATCCTTTGGATAAAGTGGAATAATGGAATAAGTGTAATCAGGCCCCGTCTCCCTTCCCTTGTATAGCAAGGGACCTTCGCAACAGGGATGATCAATCCCAAAGCAAGAAGGGGAAGGTTGAAGCTTCCGAGCATGTGCTATCTCTGCAACTCGAGCATAAAATCTGTGCGGATGTTTCTCTGCGGCTCCGCGGACAGGGCGTAAAAAGGGCTCCCTTAAAATGGGAGCCTTTTTTACATGCGCTGCATATCACAAATGGGTTTTCAATCCATTTATTCAGCGCTTTGCGAAGTCTGGTTCCTGGCTGGTCTTTTGTTCATGATGCTCTCAGGCCTTGTCGGAATCTGCCTCTTCACCGCGATTCTGCCAGAGATTATATTCATACAGCCATTCTTCCTTCTTCCAGAACACCAGTTCACGCATGCGCTTGCGGAAGGCGTTCATCTCCATGGTGACCTCGGGATCGGTGCGCTTTTCCCGCCAGGCGGCAACCAGGTCGGCGCCGAGTTCGCGCGCCCGGTTTTTAATGCCTTCGGTGAATTCTCCATTGGGCAGGGCCGCCATGGTGGCGTGCACGCCACCGAGGGGGTGGATTCCTGTGACCAGCAGGAAACGGTTCATGTACTGGATGATCGGGTCGTCGCCGCCTCCCCCTGAGGTCACCACCGAAACGCCGTATTTCCCCTCGAAGGACAGGCAGTGAACGATGCCGCAGCAG